>ENA-OWNT01001429-OWNT01001429.1-seawater-metagenome-genome-assembly--contig:-NODE-1429-length-30172-cov-4.568101_pt1 | contig 30172 bp, 24 predicted proteins | sample MGYA00238136_ERZ651165 | MGnify/ENA primary metagenome ERZ651165 (study PRJEB26861, sample SAMN08777766) | seawater metagenome | isolation source: coastal seawater | place: USA: Florida | collected...
CGTTCGTTCGTTCGTTCGTTCGTTCGTTCGTTCGTTCGTTCGTTCGTTCGTTCGTTCGTTTGGATCTCTCGCTCACAGTCACTCACAGTCACTCACAGTCACTTCACAGTCACTTCACAGTCACTCTCACAGTCACTCTCACAGTCACACTCTCGCAGTCACTCCCACACACAGTTAACGTACAGGCTTAACTGAAGTCAGCGATGCCATGCAACGTCGTTCAAACGACGAACAGCGTTTGTTGTCGCTTCGTCGTCGTCGTCGTCGCTTCGTCGTCGCTTCGTCGTCGTTGTCGCGTCGCCGTTGTATGGTGGTGGTGGTGGTAGTAGTTGTTGTTGTGGAGTCGCGAGGTCGTCGCCGCCGCCGCCGCCGTTGTCGGTGTCGGTGTTAGTGGTGGTGGTGAAGTCACGAAGTTTTTGTTGTTTTTGACGTTGATCCGTCGTGGAGGCAATTATGTCATGTCGACAAAATGTTGCTTCGACTCTTGTGATGCAGTGTTTACTCCTGAATTGCCTTCACCTACATCTTTGTAGCCACTGTGATCACTGGCTGTTTGCTGCTGTTTGCTGCTGTTTGCTGCTGTTTGCTGCTGTTGGCTGGCGGCCGTACGATGAATGGATATGCTGTGGATACGCTTAGAGTCTGCAATGGGTTGGTTGACATAGCAGGGGATACGGTGATCGACCGTGGAAGACCGTCACGATCGGCCAACATATTTTGAGAGTTACGGGAAAGACTCAAGGAAAGTGGCGGGGATTGTCTGGAACAGCCATTTGTGGTGTCCTTCACCGACGTGTGCACGTATACGTCGCGACAGTATGATCGAGAGAATACGAAGGTGATTCGAACGCCCCTTGCGTGCAAAAATGTCAAACCCTGGCGGTGTTCCTGGCAATTCGTCTCCGTCATCCCCGCACGATGTCGCCAAGAATCTGCAGACTATAATTGAAAATCTGTCATCCGGGCACAGCACACAAGAGTACACAAAATCGGCTCAGTCGTGGCTGGCGTCTTACCAGCAGACGAGAGACGCGTGGACAATTTCTTTCGGATTTCTCCGAAATCCAGCGAACTGCCGGAGTCAAACGGAGCTGTTCTTCCATGCGCAGACGCTCCACGCCAAGGCAATGCAAGTTGGAACTGGGTCCGAAAACACTTTTGATGCAGCTGGACACTTGCGGCTGAAGAAAGCAATATACGAGGTAGCTTCGGTGGTGGGTGCTCTGCGCCGTTGTCATTATGCATTGACTCCCATTTTTGGTTGAATGCTGCTGTTGCAGGTGGGTCTAGCCCATGCGCGGAACCGCCTCGTGTGCAAGCGAATTGCGCGAGCTCTTGCTGCGTACTCTATTCATGCTGGAGATTGGAGTGGGGATGGCACCAAAGTTTGTGCCGAAATTGTTGGATTTGCGAAACAGCGCCCCCAAAACATCGATTTTGCATTGATGGCCCTGACATCGCTTGCCGAGGATATTCGTGGCAAGCAGTGTCACGAGTCGCGTAAACACCGACTGCAAGTGCAGACTGGTCTTCGAAATTCTGCCGGCCTTGTAGCAGGACTTCTACAACTGCTATCGGCCCAACAGGCGGCGACAGATGCACAGGTATGATGGCGCAAGGGTGGCAGTCAGTGCGTGTACTTTTTATGAGTTTGTACGTGACGTGGACTGGATAACTTGCGTAGGTTGCGCAAATAATGGCTTGCCTGACGGCGTGGATCAATGTTGAGTGCTGGAGCCCGAGGGATGCACAAGTCTTAACTCTTCTTGATTGTATGCCGGTTCGCCGAGCCGTACACATTTTGACAATGAAGGCAAGCGATTATTGGAGGAACTGGATATTGCGTTGGGTGTCGTTGCATTGAACTGTTGTGTTGTGTGTGTGTACGCAGGACAAATCGAATCGGGTTCTCAAGTTGAAGCAACAGACCCTTCAACTGCTATCAACAATATTTGAATTATGCACAGATCGATCCACGGTTGTGGGCGCTACGGACAAACTTCTCACGTTGATCGCACACTTGGCGCCCACTGCAGCTTATTTCGCAAAGGTTGTTGGAGACAGCTTCCGTACCTCGAGGTACGGTTTCACCTTGTGTTTGTCAACTCACCATATCTACGACCGTGACATCTACTTGTTGTATTTCGTAGGGGCGAAAGCTCAGATCCCGCCGCAAATGAACATCTTGCCATTGCTGTGTCAGCCATTTCGCAAGGCCTCGGCGGCTTTGGTGGTGGTGCCGCCAGTGGTATTGCTTGCAACATGTTCAAGCAGCTGGGAGGTGACAGCGGTTCCGAGTACATGCCTCGCCTCCAAGTGATCTTGTCGACAATGACTGGTTGCACATTGGCCCCTGGCCTTGAATTGGAGACAAAACAAGCACTCTTTGACTTCTGGACCACTTTTGCGAACAGCGTGACTCTGCCTACCACGGCTTCAGTGAAGTCACGTGGTAAGGGTGGTCGAGGTAACAAAGGGCGCGGCAAAAAATCTGCACAAATCGCACATGGACATGCCGATGCTTCTGTACGGCCGAGTGGCCATAGACAAGACGGACATCCTGCGGGAGTTGCCTTGCGGCGCATCCTCTGCCAGGCATGTCGTTATGATGCATGGCCTGTATTGCGTTGCCGACGTTTAAGGTTTCGTATGTCTTACCTCTTCTCGCAGGCAAATTCTGCTGTTCTTTGCGCGTCAATGCTGCCAGTTTCGGGACCAATTGGCAGTCAGCTCGGATTCTTGGACCAAATTATTGTTGATGACGTGGACGAATTCCGTCGTTTGCGCCAAATTGCCGCCAGTGCAGTTGCTGCAATTCTAGTGGCAGTTGCCGACGATACAGCGCTGCTGAATCAGATTTGTGCAGGTACTGCACCCTGGCATCGCTTGATGAGTAGTTGTGCGCCTGTGCGTCATGGGTATTGCCTGTTGGTTGGATAGGAGAACATCTTCATGAGTGTCTGGCGCCATTGCTCCGAAAGTACAGCAACACAACGTCTGCATCAGCCGGCACGTCGTCTGGTACTCCTCGATCAGCAACGGCAGCTGGTGCGAAAGGTGCCCTTTGGCAGGTCAGTGTGCAGCGTAGGTGGTGTTCACAACTCCACAGACTAGTCACGTGTGCGCGCTGTGTTAGGTTGTTGAAGTCTTGCTGTTCCAGCTCCGGCAATGTGCGGCCGTGAAATTGCAGGACAAAATGGACTCAAGAGTTGTGCCAGTGTTGCTGCAATATTCACAACTTCACGATGGCAACGTGTTTGTGCGGTCTGCAACGATTGATCTATCAAGTAAGTATTGCATCCGAAGGAATTGGCTGCATCTCAATGGTAGCGACTCACACAAAGTCATTCATTTTCGCACCAGGGACAATGGCAAGCTGGTTCTTGAAGAATCCGCGTGGCTTGATTCACATCTTCAAGCTCATGATGTCGGTGGGTAACTCACACTGTATTTGTCAACAAATTAGATTTATTTAATGCCGGTCTGGCCACATGACAGGCGCTTTTGGATTTCGAATGTGAGCCGTCGTCTCTCCGTCTGATGAACGAACAGTACTTCGCTGGAAAACACAGTCCCTTGATGCAATCTGCCGAGGTCCAAACTATCAGTGCCATCGCGAATTCCTTCCGCAAGCTATGCGAGAATTCCGCGCCTTTTATTGCCGCGACACAGCCTTCATTTGTGGTTGGGCTGCTCCAGGTAAGAGTTTGCACGCATCAGGATTTCTCAATCATGGCCTAACGCGTGTATTTGCGCACAGCGTCATGCCAACCTTCGGCAAAAAATCCCCGTCCATGTGCTTCGACCTTTTGCATCAGGACTCTGTTTGTTGGTGGGTTATGCGCGTCTGGGTGATGTGGCGATGATGTATGTTCACATGCCGCTGCAACGCTACAATCACAGGCTGACGCGGTGGACCGCTCTACTGCTGAACGCGTATTCACGTTTCTAACGAACCCGCTCCTGGTATGCATAACGGCATGCTCCCGTCCTCCAGTCATATGTTATCAAATTGTGGGTCGTTTGGTGCAGGATGTGTTACGCAAATCCGTCGTACAACGAAGCCCAGAATCGTCACCGGCGGCATCGCCAGGCGCTCATGAGGCAGTGCTGCCTCTCTCATATCAAACAGCCGAAGCGTTATGCCTTCTCTCAGTGAGTGTCTTTCGTGAGCAAACTGTTCTCTAATCGGCATGCGTTCGTTGCAGCGTAACCCGTCCATCAATATCGTTAAACTCCTCGAATGCAGGCTCAATTTGATGCTCGATGCTGGCGAAAACACCCACGACTCGTCTGTGGCTTTCTGACGGAAAATTTCAAGGTTTGGCCGTTGGTCTACGTTTTGTTTATCTTTGCACGGTGTTGAGTTTTGTACTCGTACTGTGCATTCAGGTGTTCCTTGCAGCCTTTGCTAGCGCCCGATCTGTGAGTGACGCATCTGCCTCAGCAGTGATGCTACCGCTCTTATGTGGCCGTCGGCACGGCTTTCTCACCAAAGCTGTCGATATCGTTGGCAAATTTGGATTGGAAAGAGCACAACAGGTTCGCAATGTTGCGCAACTTGCGAGACTCCCGAAACCTGAACTCACACATTACTTTTCGCTAATAGCAAGCGTCGGGCGCCCATTCACCAAGCGAGCCGCTGCTGCCAACTGCGTGGTACGCCACAATATTACATCGTGCAGCTTTGCAATTTCGAGCATGTCCCTCTGCAGAAGCTTTGCAACTGCTCACAAGACTGGTCCTGCCAGTACGACTGGATGGCGGTACGTGATACGCCCGTTTGCAGCTGTGGATATGTGCATCGAAGAGTATGGTGCCACTGCCACGAGACCCATAGTTCTGTTGGCTGTGATGCGTATGCTTAGGTTCTGTGTTGAGCCCAGCAATCATAGAAGTGGTTCAGTGTGCTGCGGTGTTTAGCAAGGCAAATCCGAGACGCATGGGCGATTGTGACCCACCTGTTGTGACAGCGTTTTGTACGCTTGCCGACGAACTTCTCCGGTTTGCACCAGACGTGTTTTGCTCAGCGGTCCCAGTGTCGAATGTGCAGGGGATCTTGTCCCCAGGAAGCGTGAGTCGAGCATCGATTCCGCTGCTCGAAGTGCTGGTGATGGCGCTGGCAAAACTGCTCCATCTGCAAGATCGTGACGCGTCAAAGGTGCTTGTTTGCTCGCCATGCTGGTGTGTCCCATAATGCTCCACAGACTCAGCGACGCCCTTGTGATATGCAGGCGATTTTGCACACACTAAGCCGGATTTTCCACGTCATATTGCCCAGCGCACGAGAGAAGGACAACATGCAATCCAGTCCATCACCGGCATTTAGGCAGTCACTTGGCGGCATTGTTCGCGGTGTCGGCGTTCCTTTGTTGAAGGAGCTCCTTGAAGGTGCTGCTGGCGGAATGCCACCGTGGGTGAGTGGCGTCAGTTTTGAGTGGTCGATGAGCGGGCATCGTTCTCAATCTTTGTTTGGTTGCGTGATGCCAGGTTGTTGCTGAAATAGCCGATGTGCTGCACGGTATGGTGTGTTCACTCGGCCAAGCCGCGTTCAAAGCTCTCGGGCACGCAGCATTCGCCGCTGGAGCACTGGGGTCCACAACCGAAGCTGGTGTGTTGTATCACCTGTGTTCTTTTCACCGTGAGGGTTCTTATCATCAACATGCGTGCGTGTCCAGGCCGCTCTGTCTTTTTGGAGGACATGTCGTGTGCTAAATCACAATCCGATCCCTCAAGACTGAAGCGACTCGTGAAATCGTTTTGTGGAGGCAAAAAGAAAGGAGGTGAGGGGACTCCAGGCCAGAAAAGGGATCAGTGATCTGTAGTCTCTTCAACGAAGTCAGCACAACAGTTCTCTGAACATGGAGACCTGCCACCCATCGCCGTCGGCCAACATCACAAACTAATCGTAAACTTATCGTTTGATCGTCGTCAACGTTGCGAGTCGGGGTCGTAGAGTCACATCGAATGACGTGTTCATGGCTGTACCCATCGCGACTGGCTCACACAACGTGACTTTGAACTGATTCTAGAAATTTGCTAGATTGCTGGACATGGCAAGTTTCACAACGCATCCGCCATCATGGCTTAGGCTCCACTCCGCTCATCACAATTTTATGTCTCATCTCCGTCCGACCTCGAGGACTGTCTGCCGAAATGTCGTTTCTCACTCATGGAAACGCTTCAACTGCTGCTGTGATCAATCTCTTCCACGATGCCTCTCATGACCTCAACTAGTTGAGACTACTTCAGTTGCCGAGACTGGTGTGTGTGGCAACGCTGCTGAGTACACGAATACAACGCGCGTTAACTAAATTAGCTCTGTGCGATCGCTAACAGCTCGCATCAACCATCACCAGTCAGTCATCAATCAATAGCCCCACCTTGGCTCCGCCAGCAGTTGCTGCGCGGTACCAACGCAGCCGCTACTCCGCGGCAAGTTAGAACAAAATGCTGCCTATTCAATTTGACTGATTAACCCGCACTGACTGGAGACGAGTTGATTCTATATGAATTAGTGCGGGAGAGTGATGGGGCCATGTGGCCGCCACGGCGCCACGGCGGTCGCCGTCGTCATCTCGTCGTCGTTGTCGTATGCAGCGAGCACGTGTTCGTCGTTCGTCGTCGTTCGTTGTCGTTCGTAGTGGTTGAAGTCGTCGTCGTCGTCGTTGTTGTCGTTGAAGTCGCTTTTCATCGTTCGTCGTTCGTCGCCGTCGTTCGTCGTCGTCGTCGCCGTCGTTCGTCGTCGTCGTCGTCGTCGTTGTTGTCACCGTCGTTGTTGTCACCGTCGTTGTTGTCTTTGTTGTCGTCCGTCGTTCGTCGCTTTTCGTCGTCGTCTTTCGTTGTTGTCGTTGTCGTTGCCGTTGTCGTCATCGTTCAAGTTATCGTCATTCGTCGTTCGTTGTTCGTTGTTGCGTCGTTGTCGTCGTCGTTGCTTGCCCACTGCCCACTACGCACTGTTTCAACCAACCAAGTAACCAACGAATGGACGAACGCCGGCGGCGAATGTTGCATTCCAATGCCGGGTAGGTCGGGCCATGCGTCAGCTGGTTCTGACAGGCTATGGAGATGTCTGAATATGCTTTCTGACGTGCGACTTGGGTCTGAAATCACACGGATGGTGTGAAGTGCTGCAAACTTGTGACGTTGTTGAAGAATGTAAATATGTGACTTTTCCTTCGTTTGCATTGTTTGTATCGCTCAAGTAGACCGGTTCCTGGCGACAGGAACTTTTGGCACTCGACGTCTGCTTTCCAGTGCGGCACGCCAATTCGATCTGGTGGCGTCAATAGTGCGCTCCTCCTCGACTGCGGGCGAAACTTCCGGCGGATTCTCGCCCATTGTCAGCATGTCCACCAACAGCAGTCGCAAGAAGCGCAAGTCACGCTTGGCAGAAGCCTTAGCCTCACTGACGACCCCTCAGCCAACTGAGTTCGGTGACGAAGATGACGAATTCGACGACGGCACGTCGTCGTATGCTCGGCAAATGGCTGCAGAAACCGAGGACCTCCCAGGCGACGAGGTTGATGCCACAGCAGCTGGCGACTCTGGGCTCCCGATGCGTTCGAGTGTGGCCCCAGACATTGGCGACAACCCAAAATACCGAGGCAAGACCGTATCCCGGGAGCAGCTTCTGAAAGAGATGCAGGCTTTGTCACCGAGTGAGTCTGACTCGGACTTTAGTGACAGTGACGACGACAGTGACGGCGGTTCTGCAGGACAGAATGCAGCTGCCGATGCGAGTCGTACCCCGGCCAGCGGCGACGACAGTGGTGATAGCAGCAGTGATGAAGATGCTGCAGACTTCGGCCCAGCAGCGGAAGCTGATGACGGCGAGACTCTAGCAACAGATGACGTGCAGCAGCAGTTGGAGCGCCTAGAAGAAGAAGATGCGTTGAAGTTGGTGGGAAAGCGCGACGGCCGCGGCAACGAGCTGGAGCGCGCCCAGCATACGAAAAACCAAAAGCAACTCTGGGGCCAGTTGTTCGGCGTACGCATGCAGCTGCAAACCCTGAACAAAGTGGCTAACCGCTTCCCGACGCCCGATGTTCTTGATCAATTCTTGGACCTTCAGTCATCAGTGAAGCAAAAGGACCAGAAGCAACTGGCTTCAGAGATTCAGGACAGTGTCAACGAGGTCCGGGAGTCGGCGGCCACACTAGTAGAGAATCTGTTGGGCATTGCAGACCACCTCGTTGGGAACAGCTTGCGATCGGACGACGGTTCATCGAAAGCAGTCAATTCAGATGGTGGCGACGATAGGGATAGCAATAACAATAGCGATAGCGATAGCGATAGCGATAGTGACGGTGACGGTGACGGTGACGGTGACGGTGATGCAAACGCGCACAACGACGGTGGTGATGACCACTCGAAAGCTCACAAGTCCAAGCGTTCCGCCACCGGCAGCAGCGACGACGGGGATCACGTGGAAGCCTTGTGGACTCGTGTGAACTCGCACTTCACCGACTTACTTCCAAAGGTGTACCGTGTCTGTACACAGCAAAATCGACGCGAGGAGGTATGTTATATTCTTTGATTGTATGGCATGTTGTGGATCCACGCCGCAACCTTCGGCTGATCGGAATTTGGTTTGCAGTTGGTCGGCGGCGCCACTCTCCGCCGGAGTCAAAAGCAGTTTCAGGCCTTCAACCAAAGCATCGAAAAGCAGGTCACAGACGTGTTAGAGGTACATGCCACTGCAACTCCGATGGCGATGGTAATCTTTGACAACCACTGACCGGTGCTCTCTGATGCTAGTTAAACAAACCGAAACTCCTTGCCCGAGCTCACAAGAACAGATCGAGCGAGGCTATTGTTGGCCACGCGCTTGCGGAGAACAACGTGAACGAAGGGGACATCAACAAAGAAATATTCGATGACTTTGACTTTTACACTACGCAGCTCGAAAAGGTTGGTTCATACCGTCTGACCTCAAACCACCAACAAGTTGCTAATAGAGTGCACTCATCGAGCAGGTCATGATTGAGGGTGGTGCGTATGGTGGAAACGACCAAGATGTGGAAGCAGCTATGATGTCCGGAGGTGGGTTGATCGGGCGCGCAACTTGCGCTTGGCACAGGCAGGAGGGCTAACATGTTGCGTTTGTGTGTGTGTGGCAAGGTCAAAGCGCACTTGCTAGCTTGAAGCGTTTTCGAAAGAAAAAGTCGGAGAAAAATCTCAATCGAGATCGCAAGGTACATACACTCTTGCATATTGTATTGTGTCGGCCGCTTGCTGATGCGGTGGACGACTTGTAACAGGCGAGTAAAGGTCGCAAGATTCGCTTCAAAGTGCACCCGAAATTGCTGAACTTCATGGCTCCAGCACCATATGCTGAATCACATCTGGATCGCGACAAGTTATTTTCATCCCTGTTCAGGGCAAGATGATACTGGCTTCTCACAGTGCCGCGAACACCTAAGCGGCAATGAATTGTGGCAGGACGACAACTCGCAGTCTCCGTTGGAGTTCGGTAACTAATTACACAATGAATAATACAAAACCATGAAGTCCTACACGCCGTTGCAGCACAAAAGCTGCTGATGCATCACCATTGAATGGAGTCCGACAATTCTTTTAATCTACTGCGCACGTTGTCCGCAATTTGTGCCGCAGCTTCTCCATCGCCACCGCGCACAAAGCTAAGCAGAGCGACCCAGATAGTACCCTGCATGTGCGTCCAGATTCAACAACAGACGTTTTCGACTAAGACTTGTGCAGCAGGGAAGGGGTAGCGCGTTGGGCGGTTGGGTTTACCTGCAGTGCCAGCACCGTGGTCCTCATCCACACCGGGCAGAACTTGAAGTTCAGGAAATGGAATGGCACCCACACAGCCTACCCAAAGGGTTGGTGCACATGTTAGTTCGGGCCGCGAACGACATTGCAATCAAATGAGAGAAGAGTGCGTACCAAGGACAGCGCCGCATCCTGCGGCAAGTTGTTGCGATAAATATTCAGGGCGGCTTGCAGCGCCGATCCTATTGCGACAGGGCGCCAAGAGCAAACAAATGTAGAAGCACAATTCACAGAATTGAATCAACAACAAACTCTTTTTGGTGGAAATGAACGCGAGGCGCGAAGCGAGCTACTCACCGATGTCAGGCACCGATCCTCCGCCGGGGTGCTTTGCAGCGTCTTCAGCATCGATGCTGAACAAATTCTGCACCACGTAAAACATGGGCATGTACATTGATAAGCTGACAATGCCTAATTGGAGGTACACAGACGTTCCATGTGATGTGAGGAAACGATCCCAGCGCGGTGCATCACAATTCAATATTATATGCTAACCTGCGTCGAACACAGCAGCGGCAAATGGCCGCGTAGGTCCTGCAATGTGGGGCGAACAGGCACAATCAGCTTTACACGGAGGCGGAGAAACGGAATTTCACCATGTAGCAGAACGCTTACCAAACAATCGTGGGAGCAAACTCGTGTACACGTAGTGCCCGGGACCTGTCGAAAATGAGAAGTGACCATGGCGATTGTCAGATCATGCCACACAGCATGGTGCAGCCACAGAAGCATGCACAGACCTGGAAAGCCAAAGTAGACAGCGCCGAAGCACACGAAAGACAGGGTGCGCTTTGGACTCCAGTGCTCAAAGAACTCAGAAGGGGAAATGAACCGGGATGTGTCCGAAACATCTGATTCAGTTGCCTCGGTGTTGGTCCCCTGCTCGCTATGGGCAGCCTCATCTGTGTCATCCGAGGCCGCAGTGTCGTCCGTGATGACCTTGTCGCCGAGCTTCAAAGGCAACACGGCAGCTGCGCGCAAACTCGCTTCCAACAGTGCGCTTGCCTCTAACTCCTTCTCTTGTCCCATGAGAGCATTGATTTCGAAGTACTGACAGGTCATGTCGCCTAAGCCGTACCGTGTCGCTAACACGACGCCAGACACTAGGCGGCCATTTCGCTTCATAAACTTGATAGCGTTGCGAAACCACATGGTGCCTTGGCGCGGATACTCGCACGGCGACTTGTTGCGTGTTCCGAAAACGGTGGTGGGTTGAGCGCCCAGCTCAGTAGTTTGTTAGATGGGACGGAAGTAAACGAGGAAAATGATCTCCGGTGTAAGTGGCGTGGCTACTGCGCATGCCGCATAGATCGGGCTGTCGGACGACCATATCGTGGTTAAACCGGTGGACACGGCCTCACAACGGCGCTGCACTGCCCAAACGAACGTGTCGAGCCCACAGGTCTCGGTCTTTGTCGATTGCTCAACTTGTAGTCGGGGCCCGCGGCGAAGAGCACCGCAAGGACAGACACACGAAGAAAAACGCGAGGAAACAGCCCAAGAAAAACGCACAGCCAATGATAGGGGGCCGCGTCGTGGAGGTTATGGGTATACTAGCCCCAATTGCTCTCAACACCCACTTGTGTGCCGTTGGTCCATCGGCTCTCCACTTCGCACAGCTGCATCAAGCACGGGCTTTACGCATCGACCGGCCCCGTGTCCGTGAAGTGATAGCAAACGCACGCACCGAAGCGACACGACGACACCCGATACCGCACGCAATTCAAGCTGCGAAGCTGCTTCAAGGCAGCGAGGAAAGAAGCAGCCGAATATCAACTCCAACACGAGCCAAGGCCAACACGTCAACAAACGCCGCCGCAGTGAGGATACAAAGCAGCGCCAACCAGCAGCAGCAGCACAGTGGCTGGCCAACAAAGCAAAGTCACTCACCATGCGTGATGCACATTACACCAAAAAAAAGCAGCACCCGGCCAAGCAACCCAACGAACAGCATTCAAGCAAACAACGACCCCACGAACGAACGAAGGAACGAACGAAGGAACGAAGGGGATGAATCGGCACAGGAGTATGCAGGCTTCATGATGCAGGCTTCATCATCATCACTCGTGAAGCAACACCGCCCGACCGGCTGGCTGGCTGCCAACGAACGACGCTATCTAACTCAACGAAGGACAGCCAGACAACCGAAAACTCCGCTGCGAACGAAGGAACGAACGCACGAACGAACGAACGAACGAACGAAAAGACAACAAACCAAACCGCGTGGCAGCGAACGAACGAACGAACGAACGAACGAACAAACGAACGATTGAACCAACCAACGGCGGACGGCGGACGGCGGACGGCGGACGGCGGGCGGGCGAATGACTGAAAGACAGTGACCGACAGTGAGTGAGTGAGTGAGTACAGTACAGTACGTCGCTTTATTATGGGAATCTGCAAACAACAACACAAGGTTTTCACCGTAGGTTTTCACCGTCGATTATTCGATCATTCCTGTTTGTAGATATGTCCACATACTGCACATCATCGTTATTATGCTATCTACAAACAGGAATGAATGTTGTCACTCCACTTTCATACTTTCATCGTTTGGCGTGCGACTCTGCGTCAGTCACAGTGCGCTCATCAGTCGCGGACACCGACAGTTGGGAAGCTGCAAAATGGCGAAAGTTGGGAAGCTGCAAAACTGCCGCAAGCAAACGAAGTGAAGCGAAGCGAAAGTTGGGAAGCTGCAAGCAAACGAAGTTCTGCCGTCCGTCGTCGTCGCTGTCCGCTGTCGCTTAGGTCGTTTGTTTGACGCTTCTGACGTTACTTACTTTGGCTGTGGTGTGGTATCCACGCGACGTCAACTATACTCGTCTACTCGGGCGGCCGGCGGCGATTGTCTCGCCAGAAGTAAGTATTACGTACGTGTGTGGTGTACTCGAGTACGTTGTCGTGGTCTCTTTCTTGTCTGTTTCACGACACGCGCTCCTTGTTCGTCGTTCGTCCCTGGTTCGTGTGAACGTACCTCTTGCTTCTCCTCCCGTTGCTCCTCACCGGCAGTTTTCCATTCATCGCTGGGTTCTCCGGTTTGTCTCTTGGCATCACTTTTTCTTGTTGTCCACTCGCCCTCGTCCGACGTGTTGCTTCGTGTGTTCATTTGTGCGTACAGTGCACGTGAACGTGTTCGGTGGAGCAGTGTCTTCAACGAAAGGCGTCTACGCGGCACCTTCGCTCGCCGTTTCTATGTCGAGGTGAGAGGCTTTTTTAGTGGGCGAAATTTTGCCACGCACTTTCTTTTGAACCGTTGTGTGGAAGTAAGTGGCGCTTGTGCTCACTACTTGCTCGTATCTGTTAAGGAGACGCACGGCACCATGTGTGCCGTGGCATGGGCCAAGTGTCAGGGTCCAGCGCAGCCGTCGCGCTGACGGACACCCCACGTTATCGAGGACCCGGGCAACAGTATCCTCGCCACTCACCATGGGCGGACAACCCGACGAAGATGGCGCAAAGTCAGGCAATCTGAGCGCCAACGCAACAACCGCAGACTCTGCTGGCAACACGAGCAGCATGGCAACGTTTTTCTCGGCCGCCAAGTTTACGCTCGCTGCGGCACGGGTGCAGGAAGCGTACAGAAGACTCCGCAGCACTCGCCTGATCCGGCAGTGGTTTCATATTATTGAGCGTGCCAAGCAACAAGTGCACTTGCGAAACAAAGCAGCTAAAACTCGCTCGAAGCTGGCTTTCGTGAAACAAACCATGCATGAGCAACCGAGCACCGACGAGGAAGAGGCTGCGCGCATGTTTCAATTGTCGTCGAATCTACTCAACACGTTGGTGTGCATGCAAGACGAGGGCGAAGTGAAGTTGGTAGTTGACGGAGACGAAGCGCAAACGCTAGATATTACGAAGCAGGGGAACGCAGACCACTACACATCGAACGCCGTAAGAAATCGCAAGCGGCTGTCGTACGATGCTCGCATTCGGGCTATTACTCATATGTTTTGGCTCATTGCCGTTCAAGACAAGCGAGATGCGACCTCGATAGACTACGATGCCTACAGCACCGTCTTTGCGCGCATCACGAAAGCACTGGTTCCCGATTTCGATCGTTCGCAGGCCGAAAACATGCTTGCGTCCGACTGGGAAGCAGACAACGGTGGGTTTCCTGCGCCCGCGGGGAGTATGACTAAGGAACAACTCCATGTGGCACTGTTCGAGTTGGTTGACACCTGGGTTGACGTCGTTGATGCCACAGCTTACGTGCAGTGGCTCTATGCGTTGCTGTGGTCCATATCTCGAGTGGAAGATGGCCCGTATTTCAGCGCTGACGGGCAGATTGCGCTCAAAAGCTTTGACGAGATCTTGTACATGCTTGATGAGGAGGGCGAGCCAATTGTCAACTCAGGCACTGGTGGCGAGTCGTACGCCATTTTCGAGCAACTATGTGAGCACCTTGTTCAGAACAAACTCGTCAAAAAATCTAAAATGCCAGCAGAGCTGCTTTTGGATGGCGAGGACCCCGACAGCTCGGAGGACGAGGAAGAGGAGCACCGCCGTTCGGTGCGCACGAAATCAGTGATCCGTGAGCTTAACAAAGCGAGGCAGGCGTCGGGTCAAGACGACCACGATCGACTCCGCGCACACAGTCCTCACGATGGACTCGGGGCCCACTTCACACAAATGGGCTCCAAAACTGCACATGCCGCGTCTGGTTCGAGCCAACCCCCCCATCACGGAACAACGCTCGGATCTGGAACAGCCAATGCCGTTGTTGTGCCCGGCGTTACTCGTACTGCAAAGGGCTCCAATTCCACTTTGGCCCGAACATCGGCGCGTGCGGACAGCAACCCCGATGTTATCGACAATGGTGGCGGGTCGCAGTCAGCAGGACATCGGCTAGCCAGCGAGGTCGAACGTACAAGTCAAAACCATCGCAGCGCCTCACAAACAACGCAGCACGGCGTTGTCGAAAACGACGAAGCAGGCAACGGAGGCGCACATGCCATCAGCAGACTTGATGTGAAGCGCCGAAGCCACGGCAAGGCCAGAGCCGCTGAAGATACTAATGCAACTTCGTACGTCATGGCGTCGTGCTGCAATTGCCAATCACCTTTCTTTTTCGATGTCGTCTGTATCCTAATGCTGTTGTTCGACGTTGTCACAGCAACCAAGAGAATTCGCCACGTGGTAACGCGGTGGCGCGTGCAAGTCGTCTCGATCGCTTAGCAACTCCCAGAACTCAGCACACGCCAAGGCATGTGGACGCTGCCGCTTTGCCTCGCATGCACTGTTTCTCGCTTTTTTTTTTTTTTTGTCGTTTTTTCGTTGTGTTTATACAAACAATGCGCCGTTCTGGAACAGGTCGGGACCCGGTTACCTTTCTCCTCGCTCATCATCAAATGCCGTGCGGAGCCCGCGAGGATCTTCATCTGCCTATCGTTCTCGCACAAGAGATACAAGTAGCGGCAGCAGGTGGGAATTTGAAGAGCAGCGACGACGCAAGGAGATCGAGCGCGAACGCGAGCGAGTCGCGGCAGGCCGAGAGCAGCAGGCCGACATAGTGGCACAAAGAGCAATCGAGAAGCAACAGCAAGTGCACGCTTCTCGGTTGAAGAGAGCCGCGGCCTTCAAACAAAAACTCGGAGTGGCATTGACTTTGCGCCGCGGCTTCCAGCGGCGGGATAACCGCCCTAAGACAATGGCCTCAGGGCGCTCACAGTCACGACGTGGTGAGCACTTTTCGACATTGAATGGCTTCGCCGTTAGAAATGATTTTGATTTTGATGTTGTTTGTCTGGCTTCTTGTGGCAGGTGTTGGTGAACTGTTTCCGTCATCTCCGGGGAACGCCTCAAATCATGGACAGTTTGATGATGCTTGGCGGAAAATTGGGCAGAATAAACTCTTCAAAGACCGACCACAGACGATGCAAACAGGTAATCGCCACGCTGTACCCATCAGTACCCTGGAGTCATTGGCCGAAGAGAAGCACCTGAACAAGCGAGTCACCGCTCGCCCGTACACCGCGCATCGCCGCCACAAACACGGCACCCACTTGAGGCGCGTGCACACAACAGGGACAGACCTCCCAAAAAACGTTCCAGATGCGGAACAACAACAACAGCGCGAGATTGAAGTCGAAGGAGCCCTACCTCGCACCTCACCAGTAGCAAATGCCAGTGCAAGAACCAATCAAAGTAGGCGCCAAGCAACGTCTTCGCCTGCAACGGAAACCATCCTTCCGAGCACCCTCCACGCTCGCCGCGGGCGCGACGTCAGGGCACGTACCAGCTTGCCCGATAGCAATCATGCGCCATCCATCGCCAATGTTTCGAGGTTTGTGTCCGTATGCAAAGGCATTGCTGCACACCGTGCATGCGGTGCGTTGCTGAAATCCGAAGCTTCCGTTTGCTCCAACTGTTCCACAGGTCGAACGGGGCTGAAACCTCCGCATCAAACCGCCGTGCAGAGCTCGATGCGGCGGCGAAACCTACAATTGCAAAGCGGCGCGCGAAGGTTGCTACTCGGCACACAGCGGCCGGGTTCAAAGTCGGTCGATACAAGCGTAAATCCAGCAATTTTAGACGCCGGAAGAAAAACAATAAGCAAGTAGTTTTCCGTGAGCTGTTGGAGTCTTTTTCTGCGCCTGTGGTAGCCACTGTTGTCAGACCTGCAAAGATTGAGCTGGAGGATGAACCACCGATGACAGAATGTGCTGTAGCCAGCCAGCCTCGCGAAATTGTAGTCGAGGTTGTTGTAAACGGTGCTAGCAAGCAAGAAGCAATGACACGAGATGTGCAGTCACGTGAATCGGTTCGCTCGGTACGATTGCGTCAAATTGTGTTTGTTCGACGCGCGTACGATAAGTTACAGAATGCTTTGTGTCACAGCAGGAACTGAATTCACCGAGAACTATTGAGGTTCACACTCGTTCGCCACGCCAGTCTGCATTGGTATGCTACTGGTCGTTTTGCAAGGGATGTGTGGTGGGCACAACAATAAGTTGACAATTGCATGCTCTTGTTTACAGGGAAAGAGACCAGTTTCTGGCTCCACGATTCGCAGACCAAAGCAGCCAGTTTCTGTTCCCCAACATGTTGGTAAGCCTCTCAGTTCGTCTCGAAACATCGGTTCCAGCGCGCTCCTCATGCATTGTTCCGTGTGACTGTGCAGGAGAGACTGTTGCCCTGCCAATATTGTGGGGCGGAGTCTCGTCAAGTTTGGACACTGGAGATGTTGACGATTCACAGTCGTTTTCGTCTCGGGGATCGATGAGCCCAAGGGGTGGAGCAGCGTCCACCCGTAGACGAGTATCTCCTGGCGGAAGACTGTCGCCATTACACATCCAGACTCCAGTCTCAACAGATTCGGAAAGTCCGATGCGTGTTGCATCGCTAGGTCCACGCAATTGACAAGGACATTGTTCGTACAACCAACACCAAGCAATCGTCCTGTCGAGCATCCTTCAAACACACTTCTCAGATGCACGTTGCCTTGGTCATTGTTTGTGAACCGTTTATCAACAACATGTAGTTAAATTAGTCACATGCATACTCGCTGACTACGTCAACGTTCGATATCACAGAAATAAGTTGGCAACGACGCATTGTTGTCGTTTCACCTTTCATAAAACGAGCCACACAATGACGGCCGTCGTCAATGCGAGGGCGGGTGCGCTTGGTCTAGAGCACACGTTCAAACAAATATTCCATCGCCGGCAGATGGGGTCCTCCGAATCGCTATTATCGTCTCCCCATCCTCCCCCGCCACCTCCTCCGCCACCTCCTCCGCCACCGCCGTCAGCACCATCGTTATTCGAATCATCACCGTCGCCGTCGCCGTCGCCGTCGCCGTCGTCAGGGACAGCTTGCGTTGTGGATGTCGTCGTCATCTCACGTGTGATGAACACGATGCGACGCTCGGTTGTTGTCTGAGTTGAGGTAGATGCACTACTGGTATCATCACTCGACGTCGTGATAATCGGTGCTCGTGTCGAGTGCGGCTTGGTGGGTGAAATGCTGCGAGTGCTTGGCTTTGCAGAAGATGGCGACGTGGCTGCTTGCTCGTGAGACAACGGAGGCGTCTGGGTTTGCAGTGGGGGCGCTTGCGTTATGTTCAAGTACGGCATCGCTGTTCGATTCACGTATTGCCAGTTTGAGGACGTTGTATGCGCGTCACTTGCCGACTCTGATGTCTTGACATTGACGGTGGTCGTTGTTGGTATAGTTGCGGCCTCGGTCGTAGAATGTTCTGCTGCGGTAGTCGACGTGTCCGCCGGCACGGGGGTCGTTTCGCAAACTTGGAATCGATCATGCGGGCACTCCGAGGCACACGTTCCCGCATATTGCCAGGACAGCAGATCGCTGTCAAAGTCCGCACAATCACAAGGGCACGGTGCGTATATTGTCCAACCGTCACCATCCGCTTCAGCTGCTGCGATGTTATCTGAACACTGGATTGTCGCGTTGAACACAACTTCACACTCGCTTGTGGCACTGCGAAACTGAAACAGTTCTGCGCCCGCGCCTTGCGCCACTTCGGCGCACTCGCGTACATTGGTGGTCGGCAAACTGGAAATTGCGATGTTTGGATGAATGCAGCGGCGGTTGAAGAATGATACTTGACAAGCAACGTCAACGAAGTCGTCCAATGAAGCCGACGTAGGACGCACTGGGTGGTTGTCGGCGTCCTGCACTGCGCCGCACGTGGCGCCATCGCAGCAAGGATCAGTTTCGAAACATTGACCGTTGCCGCAGTCGCAAACCTCACCATCATCTGTATTTACGACACCATCTCCGCAACTAGGTGTGAAGTCTGACGTGTCCACACATGCACCATCAAAGCAAGCACCAAGTGTGTCAGCGGCTGTGGTGCAGGCATATCCATCAGCCCACTCCACACTCGAAAACGAGTAACACGCTCCGCCAGAATAAGCAGCGTTAATGTCAGCACAATCACTGTTTTGTGACGCGCACTTGTTGTCACTGGGGTATGCGATCGGAATCTGAAACGAGTCGATACCGGTCAGCACCGCGAGTTCGGTCTCCGCATAGTCTTGAGCGCTCATGCAAGCACCGTGAAAACAAGTGCCGGAATTGCCGCGAGACGACGTGCATGGCGTGCCAACCGCACCGTGGACATCGACTGGGCACTGAGAGGAGTCGCCAGTGCAGTATTCGGAGGAACCACAAGGTGTGTCTGCCGCGCGGCAAACTCTCCCGTGCCATTTCGGTGTGATTTGACACTCATGAGTACAACACGGGTCCGTGTAAGGCGAGCACTGAACACTTGGGCTCGCGAAGCGGCAAGTTGTCCCGTTGCAGCACGGGTCCCGGATCAAGCAGTTGTTGGAACCGCAATCGCATTCTTCGCCCTCTGCAACATCTACGAAGCCATCCCCACAAATGGGACTTGCAGGCAACTCATTTGAGGCCACACAGGTGTGGTTCACGCATTGCATGGCGTCTGGGCCGTCGCCGCAGCCAACACCGTTGGCAACAGTGGAGCGTTCATAAGCCCCGTTTCCGTTTGTGTCTTCATAAAATCCGCGATAACAGCTCTCTGCGTCCTCGTCATAGCAGAACAAGTCGTAATCAACAGACTCGAGCCCACAATTCGTCGCAGTAAATTCATACGGACAGGCTGTGAGCTGCGTTCCGTAATCCTCGCCGAGCTTCTTGCAGTGGGCGGTGCGCGACACACACGTGCCGTGATAACAAAGTCCGTCTGCGTGGTACGTGTCGTCTTGGCATTGCAAGCCGTCCCTAAGAAATATGTCCTCCGGACACGACTTGTGCACTCCATCGCAGTACTCAAGGGCGTCGCACGCAGCGTCCGAACCGGTGCTGTGCCCAGACGACCGGCATTCAACCGCATCAAACACGGACGGGATTCGGCAAGCGTCTGTGCAGCATGCATCATGCTTCGGGGAGCACACGGCATCGCCAGCGTAAGTGCACGTTTCGCCGTCGCAACAGTCGTCGATGCCTGAGCAGTCAGAGGCTCCGCAATCGCAGTCCTCTTCGCTAGTAGCGATTCCATCGCCACACACGTGGCCTCCAAACACGTCCGCAGGCTCGTTGTCAAGGCAGTTACCCGGCAAGTCCGGCAAATTACTGTTGATGGACAGAACGCTACAGTTGCTGAAAGAAGTCGTCAGCGTCAATGACGCTTCGGCCGCCATGATGTACCCACTGGAAGGGCAATTATTGCCCGTGCTGTCGTGGTCGGCTCCAAAGTTGTGTCCCATTTCGTGCGCTAGCGTGGTTGCGCTGAGTGCCGCGCCTGTGTTTGTCTGCACGATGCCCGAAGAGTACAGTGGGTTGCACATCGTCCCAACCCATGCTAGCCCAACGGTGCCAGAATCGAAATCCCTATAGCTCAGCATCTGGAGGTTGTCGTGAGGAACAGCAGCCACATCTTCATCTTCGACTCTCCAAGCATCGACGGCTTGAAGCAGCAGTGTAGAATCAGCCTCGTCGACATGGGTACACGCCGTGCAGTCCGAGTTAAAATCGGCGTCCCATGGATCCTCATCATCTGTCACGGTGAGCATTCCCACTAGCACAATATTGATGTTCGCATCTAATCCATCGTCAACGCCTGATTGTCCGTACAGGGCCGCGCAGTTGTTGAGTACCTCCAAAGCGTCATCCGCTGTATGTGCGGACAATGCGGCATACCGCCGAGCATCATTGACAACGAAGAGCTCAACCCACAACTCAGATGGCACCGAAAGTCTTCGTTCTGTGGCACCCACTTGAGGTGTCTGTTGCGGTGGGTGCTGGTGGTCGGGATGGTGGTGAGCGTAAGAAACGCTGCCATGATTTGCACGATCATCGTGGCGTCCCGGGAAATGGTGGTGCGCTTCCGTAGTGCCACAATGATGCTCCACGCCCATGCCGTGGCCGAGATCAGCAATGGGATACACGTAGTGGGTGCCAAATTGCCGCAAATCGCCGTTGATTGCCGGCGTCAGTGCCGGAGCGTTGGTGGGGTTCATTGGCTCAATGCTGTAGTGAGTACGAGTGGCACGGTCCACGATAATTCCCTTCACGAACCGGAGCTCCATCTCGCCAGAATGGTTCGAGAGCCGCTTCGGCATCGCGCTGGAGTTGTCGTCGCCGTGCGTTGAGTTCAGCCGCGTGCACGTAGTGAAGGCGACTGTGCCAGTTGAGCCGTCGAGAAAGTCTGCAGTTCCGTGCCAGTAGCATGCTGGGTTGATGTGTGCGCGACTCTTCACAGACTTCGAGCCGTTCGCGGAACGGTAGATTTCGCGGTAAGACGACGAAACAAGCTTTGAATTGACGGTTGCCGTCACCACAGCGGATCGTCCTGGACGAACTTCGACAACAAACCGCAGTCCTTCCAGCACAACAGGTCGACTCTTTCCACCAGCTTGGGATTTAAGAGTTGTGCTTGACCATTGGGGGAAGGTCATCAACGTGGGTCGGTCCACGTGATGAGTCACGTTGCGCGCGAAGTGGTCGAAGCTGAACGGAAGTGGCAGGGCCGAGTGTGGCGTCGTTTGGACGTCAACGAGTAGCAGCGCCAAAATGCAGCCAATCAGCCACAAACCACGGAACGCAGCCATCGTGGCGGACTTCCCGGGATTACGTGGCTGCCCGCAGCGGGCGCACAGAATTCATTGCATTTCTCTCAGTGCACGGTGGTAGTCAGTGAAGTGTCCCAGTGGCATCGCCACCAAGAAAATCAACAAGAACTCACCACAGAAAGATATGACCAACTTGAAACTAAAACCTCGACCAGCAAGCCACAAGCACCCTGCCAAAAGTAACAACGAGCCTGCCGAACGCCATGCAACAAGAACAACGGGGCGCTGCAAACAAACTAACGGCCTCACTGACACCGTCGCTCCAACACCAACGAACTGTCACATGGCAGCCAACATCACCAAGCTAGCGAACGAACAAACGGAACGAACGCCTCACGACGATCACGCGAACGAACGCGAACGAACTAACAAAAAACAAACAGACGGACGGACGGACAGACGGACGGACGGACAGACTGACAACGGACGAACCAACAGACCAACAGACCAACTTGCGAACGATCAAAGGAAGGAAAGAACGGACACAGGAAGGAGAATCAATGAACAACGACGAACCAACGAACGAACAAACCAACGCACGAACGCACGAACGCAAGAACGCACGAATCAACCAACCAACCAACCAACCAACCAACCAAATGAACGAACGCAGGAACGAAGCAATCGGGAACACCCTCAAGGAACACGTCGAGACAGCCAAGGAACCAACGAACCAATGAACGATGACCGACCGACCAACCGACCGAGCAAGCGAATGAGCGATTGAACGAACAATCGACCGAACAAACGAACGAACGACCGATTCAACGAACGACCGAACGAACAATCGACCGACGAACGAACGAACGAACGACCAATTCAACGAACGAACGACCGAACGAACAATCGACCGAACGAACGAACGACTGAACAAACGAACGACCGAACAACGACCGACTGACCGAACGAACGAACAACGAACATCGATCGGTCGTTCGTTCGTTGGTCGGTGAGTCGAGTTGAGTGAGTGAGTGAATGAATGACAACGACGGACGGAGTGAGAGAGAGAGCGAGTGGTCAGTGAATAGTGACAATGAGCAATGAGTGAGTGAGTGAGTGAGTGAGTGAGAAGAAAGAAGCCAGCAAGCAAGCAAGCAAGCCAGCCAGCCATCGATCGATCGTCACTGACTGACACTGACTGACTGAGCATACCGTAAATAAATAGCCACGAAGCCACACACACACACACACTGCGCCCACACACGCAAACGCAAACGCAAACGCCACACACACCGAACAACAGCGAGCTAGCTGACGACGGATGAGTTGAGTCGATTGACTGTCACAACTGAGCCGCAACGACCGACGGTCTGACTGCCAGAGCGACTGACTGCCGGAAAGACTGACTGAGTGGCAGAGTGCAGGAATGTTTCCGCAACGGTGTTTCTTCTTGTCACGGTATGTACAGTGTAATCCTATTTGTGGGTAGACTTGGAGTGTTTCTGTGTTGGAGTCGCATTTGTAGGTGTATTGCGGTCTATACGCAGTTGACTGATTGTACCGTGACACGGGATTATGCGTAATGAGGGCGGGAATTGGGAAATTAGAAATTAGAAGAACAGAGGACAGAGGACGATGAAGACGGTGATGATGGACATGTTGCACATACCCGGGTACATACAGATGAAGATGAATGCTACGCACGCACGCAAAGGAAGCTATTGATTCGCGATGCCCAGTTGACGACAGCAGGAAAGCTGCTGTTGATCGAAGGCCATAGAGAACGAATGATTCAGGTGGAATATACCCTCACAGGGAGTGCGGCAGAGATAGATGACAACGAATGATGGCATGCAATCGATGTCGGTAGGAGTGCGGAACGAAGACTTCTTTTCTAAAACTAACGGCCAAGGAATGGCTTAAAAAGACGACCTGTTGATAAAACGAACCCGAACGGCCAACATGATGAAAAACTGGGATGGCAAGGGAGTATCGTACAAGCGAGAACCAACTACGTCCACTGAGAGCCATTGTCGACGAAGGACCCGCGCGTTCGTAGCACGCTTTTCGGCGCCAACGACTTGGTGCGCCCAGGTCGAGGACGCCAAGGCTGTGATGATTCCAACGCAGAACCTGTTTTGCCGGAGATGGGTGGAATCGCGGTGCGCGGTTTATGAACGGCGAACAATTCATCTGTCAGGGCATCTAAATCCTCGTCGGTCCTCACGTGAGCCAGAGCGGATGTCACGTGTCGAGCGAAGGGCTGCGACAGATTGCGATGGTGCTTCTGTACGCTGCGCAAGCGCTGCTTCGTTGCCATGGTGCGGGGTCGCACCGGCAGTTCGCGTGTAAAGTCGGCCGCACCCGTGCCTGAGGCAGACTGCTCTTGCAGCCGATACTTTTGCTGCCGGAAGTCATTTTGTACTTGCCGTCGTTGGTTCTGTGCAGGTGACGATGTGCGCGGACCTCTTGAGCCATGCCCCGCGCCCAGCTGCGGCAGCAGGCGTGCCGGGATCGGGTCAGCAGGTGCTTCCTGAATGACGACACTGCTCTTGATCGTGCCATTCGACAGTCCCACCGCGTGCTTCCCGACATAGCGCACCCATTCATCTTGATGATCGAAAATAATGCGACCCCGAGGGCCGGATAGCGACGACCACTCTCGTGATGGAGGCGGTGAGAACCACACACCCAATTTCCAGTGGTCTCCGTCGTGCTCTCTGAGGTGAACGTGTGTTTCTCCATCGCGGTCCACCACCAAGGCCCCCGTCATTTGGGGAAGCAAATGGTCCGCTGGTTGCACACACACGGCTGACAGTGACTGCTGGGCACCATCAAAAGCCAACTCCACGACTTGGTGCTTGTTCACGAGGTACGTGCCCTCTATTTCAAGAAGAGACCACTTTATGCCATTCCTCCACGCCAGGTGTGCCTGCGGCATGTGATGACGAACACCGTGACGCCACCCACCCACATCGTCGCCATCGTCAGCGAACATCTCTGCCTCTCCATGTACTAGTTGACCAGTTTTGAACCGCAGTTGCAGTGGCAAACCGTCTTTGGAGTCTGGAATCAAGTCAAGCGTCGCCGGAAACCAAGATTTATCCGGACCTGCGACAGTGAACGAACTATCCGAGCGACGCAATATTTTCATGAGCCCCAATCCGGGCTGACTCCACACCCCGCTCAGCAGCAGCCTGCTGTAGGTTTCGAGCATCTGCGTGAAGTTGGAAACTCGGGGACCCCGTTCAGGTTGCTCCACCGGTGCCCCCACAGCTGTTCGTACTTCCAACTTTGGAAGCGTCGCGACGGTATCATCTTCTTTGTCACTTGAGCTTCCCTGTGACATACCATCAGACACCCACGACGTGGTGCGCTGCAGTGGAGAAGCACGGAATCGCTTCAGAAAGTTCGCGTTGGTAAACGATTGTCGCCGCTGCATGATGCTGGGTGCTCTGTGCAGCTGGCTGGGGCTTGTGCTGGCATCTTCAGCATCAAATAATGGTGATGCATTTCTCACAAACCTTGGCGTGGGAGGACCACTGGCCGTGAGAGTACTGTCGTCGTCATCGTCGCCGTTGCTGTACTCAACGTCGTCACCATCTCTGTCGCTGCCGATGTCGCTGTCGCGGCTAGTGTTCTGCATTGTGTCAGTTCCGCGGGTATACTGGCTGTGCCCGTCCTGGTGCCGTGGTGCGCTTGTGTCATCTTCATCTTCGCCGGGCTTTCCACCCTGCTGGCGGCGGTCTGCTGCAGAAGTGCGGGCGCGGCGTCCATTCTTTGATGCATTCGTCTTCAGTCGCTGCGATCGTAGGCGCCCGCCTCGTGGGCTCAATTCGTCGTCACTGTCCGAGTCAGGGTTTTGAAGAAAGGAGTGGCGATCGAAAATCGCAAGGTTCGGTTTGGACACTGGACGAAGTGCCCCGATTTGAGCACGCACTTGAGGGAATTTCACGGTGACAATCTTCTGCTTGCCTCGACGGCCCCGGCTGGCCGTGTGAATGCGGATACGTGCATTGCGCTTGCCGCGCTTCTTCTTTTTGGATTTGCTTTTCAGTCGCTGTGGTGAGTTGGGTGACTTGAGCGGACTGTGCTGTCCTAGACCAGAGCCGGCAGATGCAAACACCCGGCGGCCTTCATCCGAAACTTTTGAGTCTAAGTTTGGCGAGATGCGCACTCGCGGTGTTGGAAACTGTGGACGAGCTCGGGGCACCGTCTTCAACCGCTTACGCGTCTCTTTTGCGGCACGTGCCGCGCGCGCGGCTCGTGAAGTGTGTGACGCACCTCCGACACCCCACGGAGCTCGAGGCAAAGCAGTTGGTGAGGTGCTGATTTGCACCAACTTCGAAGATGCCAAGCTTCCATCGTTTGCCCGAGGTGTGGACATGTGGCTTGCAAAACTTCGCGTGCTGACACTAGAAGAACGACTATTCGGGAATGTGTCATCGTCTCTTGGTGTTCCACTCTGAGACCATGCTCTTGGTGTATGAGCCACCTGGAAGTCCTCTAATGTTGCATCCAAAGTGACACGCGAAACTGTGCTGGGCTGCCTCACTTCTCCGAGCGCAGAAACATCTAGAAGTGATTGCAAAACCTTGTAACATCGATGGCGTGCGGCAGCAGCGGTCTGTGCACCTAAGATTTCCTCGCCTTGTGCAGCATTGCAGTCGGCGGATCGCAATGCCTCTATTGTGGACTGTAAGTCCAAGCAGCAAGCGGTCAACGATGGTCTCACCCGTGGGTCCGCCCTCACAAATGTGAATCGTTGAAGCACGTCGCATACCTACGACAACGCGTCCAGCAGCAGCACAGCAAATATGGGTGAGGATTTCGATTAATCTTCGGCCGAACTCTCAGCACAATTCACCTTCACTCGCAGGTCAACTGATTGTGGGTGCACTCGCAGCAGCTCTAGCAAACGTTCAAAAAACTCCTTGTCGACTGTTTCCAGCATCGTGGCCATGCACAAATTCACAACTTCGCCGAGTAGCCTGACTATCGAAAGTGCAACATCCAAGTTGTCACGGTGAGCCCGCATGCTTCGCAACAACAGCTTGATTCCATCTTCGTCCACAACACTTTGTGCGTTGACTTGCGACTTTTCGGTAAGCAGTAGCAGGGTTGAACAACACACTTCGTGGAGTGGACTTGCTCGCTCGTGTTCGCGCAGAACGGACAGAATCACCGGAATTGCACCGTCGGTGACTGTGCTCAGTATCGCTGACGGTGATGAAGCGGCAATCTGCTGCAGCAATCGACAACATGCATTTCGAGAGACAACGGTGCCGGTGTTGAATCGCATGGTGTCCACAACCGTTCGGACGACTCCTTCGTCAATGAAAAGAGCATTGCTCGATGGAATCTGTGACGAAACTAGGCACAGAAAATTGCAAGCTGTTTCGTGAATGCGTGGCGAGTCTGGGCATTCCTGAAATACGCGCAGCACGGTTTGCACGTAGCCCAGGCGAATCAACTGTGTCGCAACCCGCGGAGTGTGCGCGCAGATTTTGCACAGCAGTTCTAGCGCTGTCGGCCACAGTTCTGCTCGACCAGGATGCTGGTCGAGCTTTCTAAAGACCAAATGTAGGAACTCGTCGCTTGCGTAACGCGCCATGTCGTCGTCAGTGGACGCGCCGAATAGCAAGCTGAGCACTTTCATGCCCTTTCCACATGTCGTGTTGTTCCAGTTGTACGTGCAGGAGCCAAACAGGAGGCGTCCGCGAAGCGTCAACATCATCAATTACAAGGCAACAAAGCAAATGTCACAACACCCACACGCGCACAGGTTGGGCATCAAAACTGCACACGAACCTCCAAGATCACAATTGCGTCAGTGTCAGACTCCAAACTAGCAATGATGTCATCGATCGCACTTGGGGCAAGCTGGCAGAATTCTGTGATGGTGCAGTCCGTGGATTCAAATACCAAAGCCAGTTTTCTAAACGCGTCAGCGCGCTGAATGCAATCACTTGATTCCTGCAGCGCCCTCATCGCGTTCTGCAACAATGTTGCGTGCGATTTGGTCTGTTCTTGTGCGAGGTGAATTTCCTGGCCGATGCCGATCGACACGAAGACGTCATCATTTTTGATGAACGTTTGGTGTTCCTCTCCAGCGATGGCCGCAGACGCGTCGTTGCCATCGTCCAAAAACTCAATGTCGCTGTCAGAGGAGCTGTCACCACGGATCACCGCGTGCTGTGGAATGTGCACTGTTGAACGTTTGACGTGATCACATGCAGGTCGTTGCGGTTCGAGTTTGGCGTGGCGAAATCTGTCGGTACCGCGTGCAAAGCGGAGCTGTAAACGCTTGTCAGACCGCATAGTCACAGACCGCTGTGCCTTCTTTTCGCCACCGTACAAAATTGCACCACTGGGGGTAAACCACATTCGCTTTTCGTCAGCCCAGTCTACAAACTTAGACTGCAAATGCTCGAACGGAAAGGCATGCACGACCCTGCAAAAAATGGGTTCGGGATCGACGTCCAACGGGAAGTCCCTGTCTTGCGTGATGTCCAGAAACGTGTTTGTGTCACCCCCGTCGAGTGTGAATGGTATGTTTTCAAAATGCCACGCTTTCGAAGCATCGACAAGATTCCGGTAAATACGGTGGCACGGGTGAAAAAACTCCTTAATTTCTGATCGGCCTTTGGGAGTGAACATCCACGCAACGACCTGTGCGTCGTCGGCGCTTTGATAGTGGTCCGAAATTTTCAGAGTGGTTGCGGCGATGAACTTTGAGCGGATGCGGCGTGTTCGCCACCAAGTTTGCAAACGAACAAGTGCAATACGTCTTTTCTTGGCTCGGCGCAAACGTTGCTCAAAATCCGTGCCCGCCTTTCGTTTAATGACTGCGACTGCCATGCCATAGTTTGCCGTGTCGACGTCGTCATTTGCTTCGCCGCTATCTGACGACGACGTGCTCAAGTAGTCTTCATCGGAGTCCGAGATGGATTCGGTTTCTTCTTGGGCGGCGACCGCTTCGTCGGGGCTGGCCCGACCGCCGGAACCAGAGCCGTCGCCGTCATCGCTGTCGTCATTCCATGTGTAATCTTGCCTTAGCTTCAGAAGGCCGTCTGCTCCACGGAAGCCAACAATTTTATTGCCGTCGTCGTCAAGCATGACGATTTTTGAGTCATCAATGCTGAGGACGCGATGCTCATTCAGCCACGATCGTGCAGCTCGCCCAGACGCGTTGACCTTACTCCACAATGCGTGTGCGCGTTGCAAGGCGGCTAATTGCTTTTCCCGCTGTTCGTCTTGCTCCAACTGCGCCTGGTCCACCGCAGCCTCTGGTTCTCTGGCGACTGCAAAGCCCGCGTCGCCGTCGTCAAGTTGGACAGCAAATGGCAAAGGAGGTATAAAACTGATACGGTCCGCCGACTGTTCCCCGTCGTCGAGTAGGAAAGAGCTGGTTGGCTGCAGCGGCGGCAACTGAGGATATGGTGGCTGCTCAAGAACTTCCATGCTTTCGCTGAATTTTATGTTGCGCAGAGTACGAAGCTTGCGTGCACGTTTGGGCGGCACTGGGGCGACAGTGATGATCTCAAACAATTTCTCCAGGAAGTCACAGTATCTGTTAAGGTCCACGTCATCGACCCATGAGTCCACAAGCTCGAAGATGCCTGCCTTGAAGTTTTTCCAAGTTATCCCGTTCTCGCCCCGCGAGTCCTTCCGATAGTCTTGTTCTGCAGTCTTTCTCGCTGCCTTTTTGTGGAAATTGGGGACAAGCGCCTTGGTCAGTGCCACAAGCATGGCGACGTACTGCTTCTTTTTCCAGCGACCAGTTGTAGGCCGCGAGCCTGACTTGGGCCCAATGCTCCAAAACCGAAGAATGTTCCTCTCAAATTGCTCGTGTTGGAAAATTGCATTGCGTCGGCTCGCTTCATCTGCTTCCTTCTGTTCGTCGGTTCTTTCTGCATTGGCGGGCTCTTTGGATGCATCGTGACCCACCGCATCAGGAACCCCGGGTACGTCGCTTCGCTCCAACTCGTGCGCCATGAGCTCTGCGTAATACTTGGTCCGCTCCGTATCTACGGACGTGACAGCCTGCTGCATCCGCATCTTCGTCCAGTAGACGTTGGCATAATGGTGCGAGTCGCGATCCTTCAGGGACACTGTGTGTGAATCGTCACCTTCTGCGTCTGCGACGTGCTTGTTGATGTCAGTTGACGCGAGGCGGAGCAAGTGGTAGAACCGCCGCGCCTTCCATCGTGCATAGCACCTTCGAATGACACGCGCGGACTGCTCTGATATGCCCAGCGTGTTCGTCGACGAGGCATCGGGCTGCCCGCCCAACACAGCATCTGCCATGCTCATGGCTGCCGACGTGAGGTCTTACGTCATCACTGCGAATTTATGCAGCATAACCAACAGAAAATGTGCCGGCGTACTGATTTTCACTGTTAAATGTGAACGCACAGCACTCGTGCGGACACCAACCAGCCGTCGGTGTTGGTACCGGTGCCAATCTGCGGCCAGACAGACACTGGTTTAATTATCGACCGAAAAACAACACGCTTTCGTGGATATCATTGCAAGTTGTGGACCCAACCGGGCCGCACACAGCACACCCCACGCCCGTGGCGTGCAAGGCGACGGCTAGGCCTTCAATCGCAAGTTACTGTCACTCTGAAGCTCGTGAGAGACGGGAACCGTTCACAGGGCAAAGAGCGGATGCCGCAAAGTAAGTGAAGTAAGCGAAGTAAGCAAAGGGAGCAAAGGGGGCGGCGGAAGCGGAGGAAGCAACGCAGGTACAGAGTAAGAAAGCAACGAAGAACGACGAAGGAAGCGAAGAACGACGAAGGAGACGAAGGAGACGAAGGAGACGAAGGAGACGAAGGAGACGAAGGAGACGAAGGAGACGAAGGAGACGA
>ENA-OWNT01001433-OWNT01001433.1-seawater-metagenome-genome-assembly--contig:-NODE-1433-length-30075-cov-6.099373_pt1 | contig 30075 bp, 31 predicted proteins | sample MGYA00238136_ERZ651165 | MGnify/ENA primary metagenome ERZ651165 (study PRJEB26861, sample SAMN08777766) | seawater metagenome | isolation source: coastal seawater | place: USA: Florida | collected...
AACTATGCGGTCAGTGCCCGAGAAGAGTTCACGCCGACGGCCATCTGGGATGATGGTACCTTCACGTATTTCCGGTTTGCACGGAATGCGCCGGTGCCCGCCATCTTCCGATATTCGAACGGAAGGGAACGCGCGGTGAACAGCCACACCTCTAGTGACGGCGTCATCCGCGTGTCCGGCGTCAACCGACAATGGGTCCTTCGCCTTGGCGAAGATGTGGTTTGCGTCCAGGACGCAGGGCAGGCCGCATCATGACCGAAGGTACGGAAGACCTCGCCGCGCGCCTCGCGGCTCTCGAAGGTTCGACAGGCAAAGAGAAGGCAAACAAGCGGCCTGCACCGCTTGCCGCGATCCTTGGAGTCGTCGGCATCGCGACAGTAGGTGGTCTGGCGTGGGCTGCCCTACAGCCGTCGGCAGAAGCACCAATGGCGACAGCCGCGCCGGAAGAGTTCCAGAGCAGCGGCCCCGGATTCGGAGATCTGGCGCCGATTTCTCCCCCGGAGCCCAGCCAAGCCCCGCCTGCGGACACAGGTCCGAGCGAGTCGGAACTCGCGCTGATGGAAAGTCTAGCGACATTGAGAGCGGAACTCGAGGACCTGCGCGCAAGACCGGCCGAGGCCGCGGATAGCGGGGCGGAGCAGGCTATTGCGGACCTGACGGCGCAAATTGCCACCTTACAGGAGGCATCCGCCGAGGCGCAGCGGGCCCTCGAGCGGCAACTGACCGAGCGGGATCGCGAATTGGATCAGCTCCGCATGGACTTGGAACTTGCACGGCTTGCACCACCAGAGCCGACCTCATTGGGACCAAGTGAAGAAGAATTGCGGCTGGCCGAACTCGAAAGGCGGCGCGCTGCTGAAGCTGAGGCCCGCGCAGAGCGTATCGCGTCTCCTATGATCGCCTTCTCCGGGATGGGCGCGGGTGCGGATAGGGAGAACACGCTGGAAGCCGCACGCCTGAATGCAGATGAAGCCTTTGTTCGTTCGGGCGCACAACCTGCGCAGGTGACACGTGCCGAAGTGATCGCGAACCCATCGAACACGGTTGTTCAGGGCACCATGATTCAGGCTGTGACAGAGACGGCCCTCGACAGCACACTGCCCGGCGCGATCCGCGCCATCGTCTCGGAAGACGTCCATTCTTTCGATGGAACGCGTATCCTGATCCCGCGCGGCGCGCGGCTGATCGGGCGCTACCGCTCCGATGTCGCACTCGCCCAATCGCGCGTCATGGTGGCATGGGACCGGATCATCTTGCCCGATAATCAGACCGTGCAGATCAGCGCCTTCGGTGGAGACGAACTCGGCCGTACTGGCACCACCGGGTTTGTCGACACCCGTTTCGCGCAACGCTTCGGCTCCGCCGCGCTGATCTCCTTGATCGGCGCCCTGCCTGCGGCTGCAGCGGGTCAAATCGACAGCGAGGCGGCGGCCGATGTTGCGAGTGATGTCGGCACCGACCTGCGCGATAGCACGCAAAGCGTGATGCAGGACTATCTGGCGATCCGGCCAGTGATACATGTCGATCAGGGTACACGGATCACGGTCATGGTTGATCGTGACCTCGAGATTTTCTGACATGGCTGCAAGTTATCTGGAAGCGTCGCTCGACCGTTTCGGCCCCGAGGTCCTGCGCGACGACACGATCGAGATCTGCATCAATCCCGACGGACAAGTCTGGGGCGAATTCCAGGGCGATCACTTCATGCGAGGTCTCGGCAGCCCGCTGAGCCAGACCGAGATCAAGGACCTCGGCAACCAGATCGCCTCAGCAGCCTCGACCACGCTCAGCACCAAGAAGCCTATCGTCTCGGTCTCGATCCTATATCGAGATCGCCCGATCCGCGCGCAGGTTATCCAGCCGCCGGCAGTCGAGGGCGGGTTTTCAATATCGTTGCGGTTTTTCTCCTCCCTGCCGCTAGAGGCCATCCGGCTCGGATTTCTCTATGGCAGGGAGCGCAGCCTCGAAGGCCTGCGCCGAGAACGGAACACCGCGCTGCGCGATGTGGTGGCATCCGGCGACATCGACGCCGCCCTTCGCTTTTGCGTCGAAAACAAGCTCAATATGATCGTCTCTGGCGGCACCTCGACCGGCAAGACAGTCGCGGCGCGCAAGATCCTTTCGCTGATCCCGCCCGAAGAGCGGATCATCACCATCGAGGAGGCGTCCGAGCTGCGCCCCGAGCAGCCCAATGTCGTGACGTTGATCGCGGACCGGGACACGGATGCCCGCAGTGCCGATGTGCTCTTGGCCTCAACGCTTCGCATGCGACCCGACCGGATCGTCCTGGGCGAAGTCCGCGGGCGCGAGGCGATGACGTTTCTCGAGGCGATCAACACCGGCCACGGTGGATCGCTGACTACGCTGCATGCCGAGACCCCACAACTTGCTGTTCGCCGCCTCGCCATCGCCGCCCTGAAAACCGATGTGCCGATGACCTATGCCGACATGATCGATTATATTGAAGGCTCGATCGACGTGATCATCCAGGCCGGCCGCCATGAAGGCGCGCGCGGAATCACCGAGTTCTTCCTGCCGGGTCAAACCACGGATTGGAACCTCGACACGGTCGACGGCAGAAGCAACAAGAGCCCCTCCGTTGCCGCTGAGTAAAAAAGGACCCCCCAGATGCGAAAACCAATCCTCGCAGTCACGCTTGCCGCCCTTGCGGGCCCCCTTGTGGCGCAGACTTCGCCTCCGATCTCAAACGATCTCACGGTCGATATGTCGCCTCAACAATACCGGATCTGCAACGATCGTCCGGCGCGCCCGACCTGGATGGACGAAATCAATCCGAGGGAGGCCTACAAGGCGCGGACCTTGATGGATCTCTATGAACTGAGGTCATGGCAGGCAATCAAGGAAACTGGTGATTGCGACTGTGACGTTCGCTTCCCAGCTTGGGACGCCGCGTCAGCTGAATACGAAGAACGGTTCCAAGCGATGTCCCAGGCTGAACAAACCCAAGCCCGCCGTTCAATCGCTGAACAGCGAGATAATATTTCAAGAGAGGTTCAGGACCTCTGCGAAGCGCAAGATAACTGGTAATGGGTGTCGTCAGCTGGATGGTCGGAACCGCAGACGCGTTCCTTGTCGATGCGGCCGAGTCCCAGTTCGGGGCAGTGGCCAGCAATACCGGCACGATCGTCCTGCTGATGGTTACGCTTTCATTGATCGGCGTCTGCATCAACATGGCCTTCCAATTCCGCAGCATGGATGGGGCCAGCTTCTTCTGGTACCTGATAAAGCTGACTTTGATTGGCCTGTTCGCCTTCAACTGGGCCAACTTCAACGCGGTTGCGAATGCCGTCATTGGTGGGCTTGACTATGTTGCGGGCGCTCTCATCTCATCAGTCGGTGGCGGCGGAGCGGGCGCTACCTATTTCGCCTCTGAATTTGATGATCTCATCACAAAGTTCAGCCAATACCTGAACGCGATCGGCAACAACCTGAACTGGATGACCGGCGCGATCCTCGGAGGCATTGGCCTGGTGCTGCTGAGCCTCCTTGGCTTCATGACCGGCATCGTTCTCATCTTCGCCAAGATGATGCTGACCCTCATGCTTGGTCTCGCTCCGATCATGATCGCTCTGTCGCTCTTCGACGCGACCAAGGACTTCTTCCACAGATGGGTCTCGACGACAGTCAGCTATGCCTTCTACCCCATCGTAATCGCAGCAATGTTCTCTACCGTCGTCGGCATGGCGAATTCGCTGCTAGCCCAGCTCGGTGATCCGAACTCGGCAACCAACATCGGATCGCTCGTGCCGTTCTTCGTCATGGTTTTCCTGGCCAAGGGTTTCGTCGCCGCGACGCCCCTGATTGTGCGCGGCATCTCGGGGAACCTCATGGTGGCGGCGGCGCCTGCGATTGTCAGTGGCTCTGCCGGGGTGCTGCGGGGGCTTGTCAACACTGCTGGCGTGCAGGGCAGGGCGAGGATCGGTGCGCTCACGACGGGTGAGGCAATCGGTCGTGGGGCGGTGGTGGCGCCTGCTGCTGTGCGGAGCGCTACAGCGACAGCAAGCGCGAGGGTGGTAAGGGCGGCCGAGAGAGCGAAGCGGTTGACGTAATAACTGTAAACGCGGCATCGCCATGACGCATTGTCATCGGCATGGATGGGCGGGAGGCGCTCGTCCGCAGCGGATGGAATGAATTGCCGCCTACCAATTTGGCCGAATGCAGTGACTTCCAGCACGAGTTTGTCACGAGTTGGTGGCCGGTACACAGTAGTTCCTCCTTCTAGCGATCACTCGCCTTTTTGGTGCGAGTTTCCTGGTTAAAGGAGCAACTAACGTCCTGACCCTCACGCTTCTTGCCTAGGTGTTTGATCCCACGGTTTGATGGTGCGATCCATTCAATCACATCGTCGAGATTGACATCTCGCTTGCCCCACAGAAACGCTATCCAGTTCTGGCTAGTGCGCGCTATTGATTTGAGACAGCCGCCCAGATCAGGCCGCGTTCGCCTTTGGATAAAGGTAGACCTGTGCGCCTATGTCTACGCGCGGATAAAGGTCAATTACATGCTCGTTCGTCAGGCGCGCACAGCCGTTGGACACGGCGCTGCCGATCGTGCCCGGTGCGTTGGTTCCGTGGATCCGCAGATAGGTGTCCCGCCCATGGTCATCGTAGAGGTACAACGCCCGCGCTCCGAGTGGGTTGTTCGGGCCACCTGGCACACCGTTTGCAAACTGGGCATAGCGTTCGGGATTGCGCCGGATCATGGCATCCGTTGGCCGCCACCACGGCCATTCCGCTTTGCGGGACACTGTGAAAATGCCAGATTCATAGAGGTTTGCACGACCGACCCCGACGCCGTAGCGGATTGCCATGCCGCGATCCAGCATGAAATAAAGGTAAAATTCGTCTGGCGTAACGTGGATGTCCCCGGGAAGCCAATCGCTCCGACGGGTGTTGACTAGCTGCGGCAGGAAGCGTTCGGGCAGGGCGACAGGATGCGCCATGCCGCCGGATGCGCCTAAGGCTGTGGTTGCGCCAATGCCAGCGATGAAGGCGCGGCGAGCCATTTCTGAAACCATATTTTTCTCCCTAATATTGATCGTTGCGACAGCGGTGCCAACCGCCATGGCAACTCTGATTTTGCGTCACTTCCTTTCACATGGGCATCCTGGTCTTGTTCTTTGTCGCAAGCGTTTATTCCACTTGCCCCTCACGTACCTCCTCAACCAATCGCTGAAGAACGTCCTGCTCCACGGCGCCTGGAACGAGATTGTTACCTAGAATGAAGGTTGGCGTTCCCGTGATGCCAAGAAGCTCGGCAAGCCGCATCGAGGTCTCAATATGTTCAGCGACCTCGGGGGCCTCCATATCCGCACGCAGTTGGTCAATATCCAAGCCGATTTCCTCCGCGATGATCAGAACCGAGCGCTCCTCGGCGCGGCCATTCATGCCCATCATGGCCGCATGAAACTCCTCGTAGAGGCCCTGTTGACGCGCAGCGAGCGCTGCACGGGCTGCAAAAACCGAGCCTTCACCCAGGATCGGCCACTCACGATAGACGAGCCGGATTCCGGAATCGGTCTCAATCAGGCCTTCGACCGCCGGGACTACGCGCCGACAATAGGGGCAATTGTAATCGAAGAATTCAACGATGGTCACGTCTCCATCGGCATTGGCCAGCACCGGCGCGTTGGGATCGCGTTCCAGTAACTGGCGTTGCGCTGCGATCATTTCGGCGCTGCCGGTTACGCGGTCCTGTGCGGCACGGTCTTCAAGGATCGCGATAGCTTCCATCAAGATCTCGGGGTTCGCCAACAAGGTTTCACGCACCAGTTCGCGTACTCGAGCCTCGGTAATGGCATCGTCCTGGGCCATGGCGGTAAAGGGCAGGATCAGCAGCATCGTCGTGATGAGAAGTCGTTTGAAAAAAGGCATGTCAGTTGTCTCCTTGGGCGGATAGATCCGCCTCTGTGCGAACGGCCTGGATCACCTGGATCCGGTCGGGCCATGTGGATTGGATATAGGCTAGGATGTTCCAGATTTCCTGCGGCGAGAGGCTGTCGGCGAAGCCGGGCATTCCGCTGTTGAAGGCCAGTCCCATCTGCGCCATCACCTCTTCTCCGCCAAGCGCGGTGTAGTTGAACAGCGCCGCATCGGAATGGTGCCAGGTGTGGCCGGTATCGTCATGTGGAGGTGCAGGCAAAATGCCGTCCGGGCCAGCGGATCGCCAATTGGGCTGGCCTTCCATGTCGACCCCGTGGCAGGCGGCGCAGGTCTCGGTGTAGAGCGCTTCACCCTGCACGATATCCACCGCGTCGGGCATGATTGGATATGTGAAGACAGTCTCCTGCGCGATCGCCTGTGCGGTCGTAATGGCGAGGGCAAACGTCGTCAGCGGGGCGAGAGGCTGCTTCATGCGACCCGCACCCAGGTCATCATTCCTGAGGCGGCGTGGGACAGCATGTGACAGTGCAAAAGCCAGTCGCCAGGATTGTCCGCGACGAAGGCGATCTCGCGGCGTTCCGCGGTGTCCATCAACAGTGTATCGCGCATCGGCCCAAGGGCATCGCTTTCTAGAACCTCTCGGAAATGCATCCCGTGCAGGTGCATCGCATGGGGAAACGCCGTGTCGTTCAAGATAGTCAGCCGGACGAGTTGGCCACGGTTGATCGATGCCAATGGCGTGTCGGGCATCCCGACCATACCATTGAACGCCCAGAACTGCCCGGCCTGCGCCAGATCGCGGAAACTGCGTTCTTCGCCCCCATACATTGCCCGGCGAAGGCCGCCCATTGCGCCGCCCTCCATGTTCAGACTCAGGCGGACGCTGTTTTGCGACAGGTCGATCTCGGAGCCAGGATTGGGTGGCAACGCAGCCGGGGTTGCGCGTCGGGCAAGGCTGGCCTGCCCGCGCACCTGGAAAGTGACCTGCGGTGCGCCGCGCGCTTCATCTGCGCGGGCCAGATAGGCCGTGCCGCCTTCCTCGGCAGTCACGTCGACGATCAGATCCGCCCGTTGACCGGGGCCGAGCGCCAGCACCTCCTCTAGTGGCTCAGGCGCAGGCAACGGCATTCCGTCCAACGCCATGGTCCAGCCCTCCAGCCCGATCAGACCGAGAACGAATATCCTGGCATTCGCCGCATTGATCAGCCGCAACCGCAGGCGTTCATTGCGTTGGACAGTGAGGGTGTTGTTGAAAACACCGTTCGTCAGGATGAGATTGCCCATGCGACCGGCGTGACTGAGCGCATGCGGGCTGTCGAAATCACCGGCAAGCTGCCCGGTTCCTGGATCTATCAGCCAATCATCGAGCACTAAAACCTCGTCTCGGTCGACGTCGGGCGGTGTGCTCTCCTCGACGATCAGTGCTCCGTGCAGTCCGCGCGCCACCTGCTCCATCGAGCGGTTATGGGAGTGATACCAATAGGTTCCGGCATCCGGAAGCAAAAAGTCATAGTCGAAACCGCCCCCGGGTTCGACGGCGGCTTGTGTCAGGCCCGGTACGCCATCCATCGCATTGTCGATCCGGATGCCATGCCAGTGAATGCTGCTGGCCTGCGGCAGGCTGTTGGCGAATCGGCGTTGCAAGCGCCCGCCTTGCACCCCCCGAAGGACTGGGCCGGGTGCGGTGCCGTCATACCCCCAGATATCGGTGGCCGGATAGCCGTCCGGCGCAAGCTGAACCGAGGCAGGTATCGCTTCGAGCGCCTCGAAAGGGACCGTCGCCAGCGTCTGGCGCGGCAAGATGCCAAGCAGGGCAGTTGCCGCGCCGGCGCTTGCCATGAACTGTCGTCTGGTTTGCATGATCGTCTCTATCCTTCAGCAAACGGGTTTCCCGGGCAGGAGCATCTGCCCGGGCATTTCATGTCATCAATCTCGGACCCAGGCCTCATCCTCCGGGTCCATGAGGTATGTGGCAATCGCCAGCCGGTCTTGCGGTGTCAGGAAGCTGGTACCGTACTGCACCACCTCGCCCATGCCACCACCAAAGACATCTCCGGTCGGCGTGATGCCGGTCTCGAGTGCATAGGCTATAGACTCTACCGTCCACCCTTGGTCGATCAGATGCTCCAACCGGATCGACGGCGCATGATCGCCGCCGGGCAAGGCATCATTGCCTGCATAGAAGGACGAGGTTATCCGTGCTCCAGCGATGTTGCGACCGGTATGGCAAGCACCGCAATGGGCTGCACCACGGGCCAGCTCACGGCCCCGGTTCCATATATCGCTTCGCCCGTCCACCGGTTCAGTCTCCGGATCTGATAGGAAGGCCGCCCGCCAAAGCTTCAGGCTCCACCTCAGGTTAAAGGGAAACCCGACGTCATGGGCGGGGGCCGCTTCTGCGACCGCCGGCACGGTCTGAAACGCAGCCCAGAGATCCGCAATATCCTGGTCCGAGAAGTCCGCGTAGAACGGATAGGCAAAGGTAGGATAATAGGGCTCTCCCTCTGGGCTGACACCCTGTCGAACAGCCATGGCAAAGTCCTCGATGGTCCAGTCACCGATGCCATGCACGGAATCAGTGGTCAGGTTCGGTGAATAGAAGACGCCGAAGGGCGTCTCCAGTTCCACGCCGCCCGCAAGCGGAGCACCGCCCTCAGCGAAATTGGTGTGACAGGCGATGCAGCCGCTGGCACGGGCCAGATAGGCCCCGCGACCGACATCCCCAACAAGCTCGATGGGATCGGGCCGAGTTCCGACAGGCCAAAGGATTACGGCACCCGAAGTTGCCACGGCCGCGCCGAATAACAGGCCTGCAAGTTTCCACCTGTTCATTGGTCAATCCCGCTCTGTGCGGAATTGAGTGTGACAAGCCGAACAGGTTTGCGCGACAACTGCGAAAACCCGATCCACTGGCATCTGCGCCAGCATACCGGCATCCGGTCCGGCGTCGGCCCCCATCATGGAGGAGCCACCGCCCATCATGCCAGAGCCTCCACCCATCATCGAGGAGTTGTTCATCTGTCCGGGCATGGCCGATCCCGGCGGATTGTCAGCGGCCTCGGCCAGCGCTTCGGCGACGAGTTCCAGCCGCATTGCCATTGCTTCGAAGGCCTGCCAGTCCTGCCAAATCTCGACCCGCGCATAGGAGGCGTCGTCGTCGCTGCCTTCGGGAAACAGCGCTGTCATGGTTTGGCCCGCATGGCGTTCGATTATCGCCGCCGCATCGATGACAGCCTCGGGGTTATATTCTGCCTGGCCCTGCATCATGGGCGTCAGATCGCGTACCGCGTCACGCATCGCCACCATGCCATCCATTCGTTCGCGCACGATGCCCGTGGCACCCTCATGCGAAGCGGCGATGCCCGCGACAAGCAGGCTGCCGGCTGTCAGGGTCACAAGTGTCTTTTTCATATCTCTTTCCTCGGTCTTGACTGTTGGGGGTTACATCAAGACCGACCCTCGCGGGGGCGGCGGATCGTCGATCTGAGTGAACGAAGCCAGGTGGTGGCCGTTGTGGATGATGGAGAGCTGGACTAAGCGCCGCCAAAAGGAAACTCTCTCCTGACCGGACATCACGGCCGTGAGGGAGCAGTCCAGCCCCGGATGGCAATGCCCCCCGACCTCAGGATGATCCAGTTCCGCGTGCACATTATTTCGTGAGCCGTGTGACCGGCCAATTTGCTCCCCGGCCGGAGCATTGATCCAGCCCCTAGCGATGTCGCCCACGTCGGGAACCGCTTTCGATGCGATGCCGAGTGCAATGAGGCAAACCAAAGCAACCAATCGGATCGAGGTTGGTATGGGGATGTTGGCGCGCATCAGGAAATCCCATTCTCACGCTGCAACTCACGGATATATCGTATGATGGCTCGGACATCGGCGTTGGTCAGCCCGTCGATAGCCGGCATGTCCCCGAAGTTCCAATGATGTGCTCGTACTCCGTTGCGCACGGCCATAAGGATTGCTTGGTCAGAGTGATGGTTCGGTTCATAGGTGATATGGACCAGCGGCGGAGCGACACCATTCTGGCCTGCCGCGTTTACCCCGTGGCAAGCGGCGCAGGCGGTCTCGAAGACCCGCTGCCCGATCTGCGCCTCCGACGACATGTCGCTTGGCAACGCCACGACGGCAATCGGGCCGCTATGCTCAACATCGGAAAGATCGGGAGGTTCCATCGAATGCGTCGGTGTCGGCTCCTCTCGGGAAAGGAAGTTGGTGACGGCCAGTCCCAAGGCGATAAGGAAAAAGGCGGCGATGCCGATACCAGCTTTTGACATTTTTATTGCTTTCCTGATGGATCAGATGGGGAAGGGTTCAGATCAGCCGCACCTGAGTGCCGAGGGGGGTGCGGTCATAGACCTCTTCTATGTGTTCATTAAACAGGCCGATGCACCCGTTCGAGGATCGGCGCCCGATCTTGCGCGTGTCCTGCGTTCCGTGGATACGGTAATATTGCCAGCTAAGATAAAGCGCCCGCGTCCCGAGCGGGTTTGTCGGATCGCCGCCGGGGACATAAGCGGGCCAGTCGGGATATCGTTCACGCATTGATGGGGTCGGGGCCCATCCGGGGTTTTCACGCTTTTCCACGACTTCGGTATAGCCCCGACGTGTCAGTTCATCCGTCGCGGGAACGGATGTCGGGTAGATCCGCATCTCTCCATCTGCCGTCCAGTGCTGCAGAATCCGCCGATTGGTGTCTGACAGGATGATACCGAGCCCCAAGGCATCGAAATGATCGCGCCAGTCATGCACTGCGAAAGATGATATATTGCGTCGGCTCTCGGAACCTGACGCGGGGCCGTCGTCGGAGGCGAGAAGAACAGCCGGGGCAGCCATCACGGGCAATCCGAACGCCGCAACCGTCAGAATCCGACGCCGCGTGAAAATCTGTTTAGAGTTCTTGCCCATATCCACCACTGCTCTTGAAAGCATTATTAGTGCTTTCTCGAGCCTTCCAGCGCAGGAAGGTCAATCCAAAGGCGGCTTACAAATTCGTGATTTTTGTATCGCTATGTAACATTGACCTTCCCGCGCTGGAATCACGTCAGTGGGTCGAAATACTGAACGGCAACAGGGGTGATACAGGTGAACAATACGTCAAATCAAAACCGGTCCGGCAAACGGATTGCAAAGTTCGGGATGGCGGCGTGTTGTTTGATCATGGCCGCCCCTATCGGAATTGTCTTGCTGAACGGAGGCTTTGCTGCGGTTCTGGGCAATATCGGCCTGTTTCTGCCGCTTGCCCTGTGTTTGGGAATGCACGTGATCATGCACCGCATGATGGGACGATCCTGTCACGGGGCGGGATCAGAGGATACCGAGGCTGACTCACCGCTGGACTCAGTGCCAATCGAGCGCCCCAGTACCGCCCTTCAAAGCCGCTGAACATGCGGCCAGATCGGTTCAAGAGCATCGCTTTGTTTGGCCTTGTGCTTGGACTGGGCGGCTGCGCCGTCGCGTTCCAGCAATGCGATGAACAGGCTCTGACACTGGACAATGGCGAATTGGCGTTGCCGGGCGACCAGGCCGACTGCCGAGTCGTTGAAAACCTGGGTGATGGCATATATCGGATACAATGCGACGGTAACCGCACGGGATATATCGTCAGATAGCGGCAGAAAAAGCACGGAAAGGCACGACACATGGGTAAGGTGACCCCCTTCAGGACGGTGATCGCCCTGGTCGCTCTGTTTTTGTCAATGGCGGCGCCGGCGATGTCGGCCAGTTCCGATGTCGAAAGCTCCCCCGCCATCGAGGTCGCGTTGATCACCGCTGAGAACCGGATTGCGCCGGGGGCAACCTCGGTCTCTGCCGGTCTCGATATGTCGCTTTCGGAGGGTTGGAAGACCTATTGGCGAAGTCCGGGTGAAGTGGGCTTGCCGCCCGAGCTGGATTTCACGGGATCGGTCAATGTGACGGAGATAGAGATCCTGTGGCCCGCACCGGAACGGTTTACGGCCTTCGGTATACAGAATTTCGGCTATTCGGGAGAGGTCGTCCTACCGATCCGCATCCGACTTGAGCGACCCGGAGAGGCCGCGCAGCTACGGGCCGCGGCCGATATCCTCGTCTGTTCGGACGTCTGCGTACCATCGAGCTTCGGCTTCGCACTCGATCTTCCTGCTGGCGGGACGGGCACGTTGGACGCCATCGACCAGGTCTCGGCCGCTCGGATTGCGACCTATGCTGCAAGGGTGCCGCTCGAAGGACCGACCGAGGAGATATCGGACATTGCGGCTTTCGTGGATGCCGAGGCCCGGACGCTGACCCTTACGGCCCGTGGAACCCATTCCTTCGAGACACCGGACGTATTTCCCGAGATGGGCGGATTTACTGCGTTTGGCGAACCGGATATCCGACTTGCGGGCGATGGGCGCGAGTTATGGGCGCAGTTTCCGATCTTGACCCTGGATCCGGAGGCAACGGTACCTGTGATCACCCTGACCGATGGCGATCTGGCACGCACGATCACGGCGCGCCCGCTGGATGCGTCCCCGCCGGCGCCGTTTGCACTGCAAATCGACCAAAGACCGGTAACCGCCCTGATCTGGATTGGCCTGATCGCCTTTCTGGGTGGGCTCATCCTGAATGTGATGCCATGCGTTCTCCCGGTGCTGTCGATCAAGCTGGCATCGGTGATCACCGGCGAGGAAAAGACCAGCGGGGAAATCCGCGCCCGGTTTCTGGCCTCGGCTATAGGGGTGATGGCGTTCATGTGGGTATTGGCCGCAGCGACATTTGGCTTGCGTCAATTCGGTGTCACGGTGGGATGGGGATTGCAGTTCCAGAACCCCGGATTCCTGGCCTTGATGGTCGTCATCCTGTCCATCTTTGCTGCAAACATGTTGGGGCTGTTCGATATATCGCTGCCATCGCAGATGCAGACCCGCCTGGCTGGCAGCGGCGTGCGGCGCGGCTATAGCGGGGACATCGCTACCGGGGCCTTTGCCGCCATGCTGGCCACGCCCTGTTCCGCGCCGTTTCTGGGCACTGCAATCGCCTTTGCGTTGACCGGCGGTCCCGTTGATATCGGCGTCGTTTTCACCGGCCTTGGGCTTGGCCTTGCCACGCCCTATTTCGCGGTTGCCGCCCATCCGCGTCTGGCGCTGATGATGCCCAAACCCGGGCGGTGGATGATCTTGCTCAAGGCGGTTTTGGGCTTCTTGTTGCTCTTGACGGCGGCCTGGCTGGTTTGGGTCATGTCGGGCGTCGCCGGGCCGGCCTCGGTGCTGGTGACGGTCGGATTGATCGCCGCCCTGATCAGCCTGCTTGCCATCTGGCGGGGGCCGTTGGTCGCAAGATGGGTTGGCGTTGCAGTGCTGGCATCTGCCCCCGTCATCGCCGCCGGTCAATTGGCCGATGAGGGTGGCGAATATCAGGAAACGGCCGCTGAATGGGTCACCTTTGACCGCGCTGCGATTGCCCGCCATGTTTCGCGCGGAGAGATCGTGTTTGTCGATGTGACCGCCGATTGGTGCCTGACCTGCCAGGCCAACAAGCTTCTGGTGCTGGATCGTGACCCGGTTGCCGCAGCCCTGGCTGAACCCGGCGTGACAACCATGCGCGCCGACTGGACGCGTCCGGATGAGGAGATCTCACGCTATCTGTCTACATTCAACCGCTACGGCATCCCGTTCAACGCGGTCTATGGACCCGGCGCGCCGGACGGGATCGCGCTGCCGGAGCTGCTCAGCGCCGAGGCGGTCTTGGATGCGCTGCGCGATGCTGCGCCCAGTGCGGTTGCCGCCGCCAACTGAGCGCTGCCGCTTGCGCTCATTCACCGAGATCGTCGGACAGGTCTTCGAAGCTTTGCCGCGCAGGACCGGTTTCGGGAAGCAGCGGCTCGGCGCGGGCCAGAGCGGCGCGGGCGGCGTCGAGATTACCCAGAACCCTGTACGAATTGGCCAGTTGCAACCAACCCTCCAGATCGTCTGATTCTTCCTCCAGCCGTGCGGCAAGGCGTGCGACCATGGATTGCACCATTGCGGCCCGGTCCTCGGCGCTCATCTCGGCGGCGGCTGAAATATCGGCGGCACTGGGGCCTGGGCGGTCGCTCAGCGCCAATAGCATCATCGGGCCAACCGGGTCTCGGCCGAGCCGTTGGCCAATCTGATTGAGCCGGGCAATAAAAATCTCCATCCAGGGGGCGATCTCGGTCTCGACGGCAATCCGCGCGACCAGGGCGTCATAGGCCATCGCGCTGCTGCCGGACTGTTCAAGCGCGAGAGCATGATAGTAGACCGCCGCCGGATTGAGCGGGTCCATTTCAAAGGCGCGATTAATGGCGGTCGCGGCGGGGGGGGTCACGATCCCATCTTCATTGGCAATCATGGCCTCGGCCAGCTGCGAGAATGTGGCGGATGTTGCTTCGGGGCGCTCGGAGGCGACGGTAAATGCATCAACCGCGGCAGTATATTCGTTCATCCGCATGAAGGTCTGACCCAGCAAGATCCATCCCTCCTGTGCGCCGCCATCCGGTTCGGCCTCCAGACGGGTGCGCAATTCGGCAGCCAGCCCGGCCAGTTCAGTCGCTGCCGCCCGTTCTGCCCCGCGCTCGGCGAAGGGCACGCTTGGAACGGCGGGTTGACCCAGGAAAAGGTATAGCCCGATGCCACTGGTCAGGACGACGGCAAGGGCAGGAACCAGAACCCAAGCACCGCGCCGAGGTGGTGGGGCCGCATGGGGTCGAGCGCCAGAAAAAGTCAGTAACCGCCGCTTGACCTCGATCGTGGCGTCGCGGGCTTCGGCGGTGTTGATCAGACCACGCGCCTCGTCCCGCTCGATTTCCACCAGTTGGTCGCGCAGGACGGCAACTGCGCCTGCGTCGCGGTCTCCGCTGTTTTCACTATCCCGGCGCAGCGCCAGCAACACAAACATGATTGCAAGGGCTGACATAGCCACGAATGTCAGGAAAAGCATCATTGGCGGGACTCCGTCGGTAGCTGGGTGTCGATCACCGACCGGAGCGCGTTCTCCTCTTCGGTCGTCAACTCATCGGGTTGTTCATGTGTTCGCCGTGCCTGCCGAATGACGGTGATGCCGATGGACGCGGCCAAAAGTAGCAAGGCAAGCGGCGCGACCCACAAGGCATAGGTCAGCGTGTTGAAGGGTGGGCGCAGCAGAACGTAGTTGCCGTAGCGCACCACCATGGCGTCCAGAACCTCGGAGTTGCTGTCTCCGGCAACGATGCGTTCACGAACCAATACCCGCATGTCGCGTGCAATACCTGCGTTGGAACTGTCGATGTCCTGGTTCTGGCAGACGACACAGCGAAGCTGCTGCGACACCTCACGCGCGCGCGCTTCCAGTGCCGGGTCTGCTAGCATCTCGTCTGGTTCGACGGCCAGGGCGATGGTGGCAGAGGTCAGCATCACCGCGAGGGCAAAAAGAATCTGGTTGTTCATGACATGCCCGCCTGCCGGGCCTGCGCAAGGGCGGTAGTGAAATCACGAAGTGCCGCATCTCCAAGAACCGGGCCAACATGTTTGTAAAGAACCGTCCCGTCGGGGCCAACGATAAAGGTCTCCGGCACCCCGGTCAGACCCCAATCGAGCGCAACGCGCCCGTCGATATCAGAGCCAATACGCGCGTAGGGATTACCAAGCTCATTCAGCCAGCGCAGCGCGTCCTCTGGCTCGTCCTGGTAGTTGATCCCGAACAGTTGCACCCCTTCCTCTGCGACCAGACGTGTCAACACCGCGTGTTCCGCCCGACATGGGACGCACCACGAGGCGAAGATGTTGACGATAACCGGGGCATCATTTCCCTCCAGATTATCGCGCGAGAATCCCGGCACACCGGTTCCTGCAACCTCTGGCAAGGTGAAAACGGGTGCAGGGCGGGAGATCAGGACGGATGGGATGGTGTTCGGATCGCGTTCGGGGTTCAGACCCCAGAGGAAAAACGCACCAAAGACCAAGGCGACAAGGACTGGGGTAGCAAAAAGAAGGCGCTTCATGGCTTACTCCGCTGGTGTTTCAGTGGCCGCTGGCCGTGCGGTGCGGCGCGGTGCGCCGACACGCAGACGTCTGTCGGACAGCGACAAGCCGCCACCCAGAACCAGCATCGCCGCACCAATCCAGATGAAATTCACAAGTGGTTCATAGAGTATGCGCAGCGTCCAGGCCCCCTGCGCCTCGGCCTCTGCACTGGCTGCTTCCGTCAGCGAAGCATAGAGATCGCCGGCAAGAGTGGAACGTATTGACGACTCCGTTGTGCTGTATTGCGCCACGGGATACTGTCTGCGTTCCGGATAAAGTGTGGTCACGTAGATGCCGTTGCGTTCGACGACGAGGGTTCCCCTATTTGCGACATAGTTCGGTCCGGTCACGCGATCGATGCCTTCAAAGACCACATCGAACCCTGCAATTGAGATTTCTGTTCCCGGCGTGACGAAAACGATCTCTTCCGATTTCCAGGCACTCGAGCCAACGAAACCCAGTATTGCAACGGCGAGGCCCATATGGGCCAGCGTCATCCCGTGGGCGGCGCGTGGCAGGTTTTTCGCGCGGCGCAGTGCCTCACGGACGGTCACTTCGCCCAACTTGACGCGGCCCGACCATTCCATCGCCGTGGCAAGGAACAGCCAGACGGCAAGCGCAATAGACAGATAGGCCAAAACAGGCCCGCCCTCGGTCAGGTACCAAACGACCAACGCAACCAGACCCGATAGCATTGCCGCGAATTTCAATCGTTGCAGGACACCCGCAAGATCGGCGCGTTTCCACGAAAGGAACGGTCCTATCGCCATGGCAAAAACCAGGGGAAGCATCATCGGGACAAAGGTCGCGTTGAAGAAGGGTGGCCCGACGGAAAGCCGTTCTCCTGCGAGTGCCTCGACAAACAGCGGATAGAGCGTGCCGAAGAGGACGGTACCCGTCGCCGACGCGAGCAGCAGGTTGTTCACGAGTAACCCGGCTTCGCGGCTGATCGGTCGAAACAGGCCGCCGGATTCAAGTGCCGGGGCGCGCCAAGCAAATAGCAGCAAGGATCCCCCAATACTGAGCCCGAGCAGCCACAGGATATAGAGCCCGCGTTCCGGGTCCACGGCGAAGGCATGAACCGACGTCAGCAGACCCGAGCGCACGATGAACGTGCCCAGAAGCGACATGGAGAACGTCAGGACCGCAAGAAGGATCGTCCAACTTTTGAAGGCATCACGTTTCTCCGTCACGATAGCGGAATGCAGCAAAGCGGTCCCCAGAAGCCACGGCATGAAGCTGACATTCTCTACCGGGTCCCAGAACCACCAGCCGCCCCAACCAAGTTCGTAGTAAGCCCACCATGACCCGAGCGCGATGCCCGCAGTCAGGCTGATCCAAGCAGCGAGCGTCCACGGACGAACCCACCGTGCCCAGGCAGCGTCAACTCGCCCTTCGATCAGCGCGGCGACAGCGAATGAGAATACGATCGAAAACCCGACATAGCCAACATAGAGAAGCGGCGGGTGCATGGCGAGGCCAACATCCTGAAGCAGCGGATTGAGATCCTGGCCATCCGGCGGCGGCGGAAAGACCCGTTCGAACGGGTTGGACGTGAACAGCATGAAGCTGAAGAAGCCAACGCTGATCCAGGCCTGCACAGAAAGCGTTCGGGCCCGCAGCCCCTCCGATATATTCGTGCCAAAGATCGACACACCGGCCCCGAACACGGTCAGGATCAGCACCCACAAAAGCAATGAACCCTCGTGGCTGCCCCAGGTGCCCGCGATCTTAAACAGCAGCGGCTTGAGCGAATGGGAGTTCTCGACCACGTTCAACACGGTAAAATCGCTGACCACGAATGATCGCATTAGCGCCACGAAGGCAACGAAGGAGAAGGCCATTTGCGCCAGCGAAGTCGCTCGCGCCGACCGCATCCAGAGAAGATTGCCACGGGCCGCCCCTAGCATCGGCAGGACGCTTTGAACCAGAGCGAACCCTAAGGCGAGAGTAAGTGCGAACTGTCCGAGCTCAGGGATCATGTCTGCCTCAATGTTTAATTTCGGGATGAAAGCGACTCCCAGCCGGTGCGATCTCCGGCCCATTCGCGAAGTGTGTCGTTTCGATCGGAAGGGTAGCAGTAGCGATCAGCCCTCCCTCCGGCGCGTTTGACAGCACAACGTCGCCGCCATGCGCCCGCATGATGCCGCGCGCGATCGACAGACCTAGCCCGTGCCCGCCTGTATCCAAAGACCGCGATTGTTCCAGCCGGTGGAAAGGGGCAAACACATCCTCCAACAGGTTTTCGGGAATACCCGGGCCATCATCAGCAATCCGTATCGCGAGTACTTCGCCCTGGACACCATAGCTGACCCGCGCATTTGCACCGTACCGCTGCGCATTCTCGATAAGGTTTCGCAACGCACGCCGAAATGCGAACGGGCGCACCGACACTGCAATGTCAGGTCCTGGCGCAAGCAGAGCAGGGGTGATGAGCGCCTGATTGATATCTCTAAGAACCTGACCGACCAAAATGCGTTCCGATGGCTCGGAGGCGCTGACTCCGCGGGCATAGGACAGGGTCGCTTCCAGCATTCCCTGCATCTCTTCGATGCTGGAAGTCAGCGCATCGCGGGTTTCAGGGTCATCCACCATTTCCGTCCTGACCCGCAGCGCTGTCAGCGGCGAGCGTAGATCGTGGCCAATGGCGGCTAGCATGCGTGTGCGGTCTTCGACAAACCGGGTCAGGCGTCGCTGCATGATTCCAAAAGCCGCCGTCAAATCGCGCACTTCTGTCGGGCCGGTCGGTTCCACGGGCTCCATATCTTCCCCACGGCCGAGACGTTCACTGGCCACGGACAGGCGTCTCAACGGTCCCGTGATCCTCGCCACCAAGAACCAAAATCCAGCCGCCAGCAGAACCGAAGCAGTCACCACGAATGTCACGGTCGAGCCCAATGCCCATTGAAGTGGGGGCCGTTCGAACCGTGTCTCGACGTTCAGCCAATCGCCGCCTGACAAGGCAATTGAAACGCTCATCTCTATTGCCGATAGATCGCCCCGCATCATCGCAACGTGCATTTCAGCCATATCGGGTGAGAGATGAGGCAGGGGAAGGATTGTCCCCTCGACCTCATGCACATCGACCCTGATTTCGCGTGAGAACTGATCGCCAAGCAACCTTCTGATCCTGTCTTCGACCGGTCCTCCCTCGCTGTGGTCGGCACCTTGGATTTGCGGGGTTTCGGTTACCTCGAAACGAACCAAGGGTGAATTCGCGGCCCGCAGGATGGATTCGTGCAATTCGTTCGGAGCCTCCTCCAGCAGTCGCGCGACGCTCGCGGCGCGTCCTGCTGCTTCGAAGCCCAGTGCCGCACGGACGGCAAGGCTGCGTTCATCGACAAAAAAGAAGAGGCTCGCAATCTGCGCTGCCACCAGCACGCCAAGGAGCAGCACAATCAACTGTCCTCGCAGACTGAGAATGAAGCTGCGGATCACAACACAATCTCCACGTCCGTCGCCAGGCTGTAGCCACCATTTCGGACGGTAGTGATGATGCTCGGACGCATAGGATCAGCCTCAATCTTGCGGCGCAGGCGGCTGACCTGATTGTCGATCGTCCGGTCGAACGGTCCTGCAGAGCGTCCGGCGGTAATATCCAAAAGCTGATCGCGGCTAAGGATCAGCCGAGGTCGTTCAAGGAACGCAATCAACAGGCGGAATTCCGAGTTGGACAGGCTGTCCTTGATGCCTGAATCCGACAGCAGCGCGCGTCGATCCACATCAAGACGCCAATGTGCGAAGTGAACGGTCTTTCCCGCCAGGCACCCGGCGAGAGATTCCATGCGCTCGCTGCGCCTGAGCACAGCCTTTATTCGGGCCAGAAGCTCACGCGGGTTAAACGGTTTCGGCAAGTAGTCATCCGCGCCAATCTCAAGCCCGATGATGCGGTCCATGTCCTCACCAAGCGCCGTCAGCATGATAATCGGGCAAGACCCCGAAGCCGAAAGCCTGCGACATACTGACAGCCCATCCTCGCCCGGCATCATTACATCCAACACGATCAGGTCAAAGCTGCCGACAGCAAGTTTCTGGTCCATATCGGTGGCGTCTGTTGCCGAGGTCGCCCGTAAGCCGCTCTTTTGCAGGAAGCGTGTTACTGCATCTCTGATCTCGCGGTGATCGTCCACGACAAGGATATGCGGGCTTTCTGATTTCATTGAATTTGGTCTATGCCAAAGAGCGAGGTGTTTCTGCCCAAGAATTGTCACGGTATGTAACAGGGCCTGGATACATGACGTTCCGATACAATCCCTGCGCGCCTCAATCTAGAAAGTGCATCGGTTCGAAAGATCGCCCGTGCGAAGCAAGCGGATCCCCGTTATTCTGTGTTTTCACTCAAGTCGTCGTCGGGGCCTATCGCAGCAAGGTCCGCCAAAATCGGGCAATCCGGGCGGTGGTCTCCGGCACAGGCATGAACCAGATTCGAGAGCGTCGCTCGCATTTGCTCAAGCTCTGCAATCTTTTTATCGATACGCTCAAGATGCTGTTCGGCGATCTCTTTGACCTCAGCACTGGCGCGTTGGTCATCCTCATACAGGGCCATCAGATTTCGGCAGTCTTCGATGGTAAAGCCTAGTGCGCGGGCGCGGCCCAAAAACGCAAGCTTGTGGATGTCACTTTCCAGAAAGGATCGATACCCGTTTTCGCTGCGCAAAGGCTTCACGAGTCCGATCTCCTCGTAATAGCGGATGGTCTTGGGCGGCAGGCCGGACTTCTCGGCCACGTCTCCGATGTTCATTTTGTAGCCCTCCTTATTCAGCGGCAATCGGAACGGAGTCTGGTGAAGCGGTCTCTTCGGTTATCGGCACCTCGGCTTCGCTCATCGCTGGACGCACCCATCTGAGTCGCAGCGCGTTGGACAGCACAAAAACCGAGCTGAGCGCCATGGCACCTGCAGCCAGGACAGGAGACAACAGCAGGTCAAAGGCCGGATACAAGATGCCCGCAGCAACGGGGATCAGGGCGACATTGTATCCGAAGGCCCAGAATAGGTTCTGCCGAATGTTTCGCATGGTCCGCCCGGATACACGGAACGCATTCACGACCCCACGCAAATCGCCCGACATCAGAACGATATCCGCGGATTCGATGGCCACGTCGGTTCCTGTGCCTATGGCGATGCCTACATCGGCATAGGCCAGCGCGGGCGCGTCATTGATCCCATCGCCGACGAAGGCGATCCGCCAATGACTACCCCTCAATGTGTCCAGCGCGGCTACCTTTCCGTCGGGCAGAACACCGGCGAACACGTGGTCGATGCCTGTTTCCCGTGCGATGGCATTTGCCGTTTCCGCTTTGTCGCCGGTGATCATGGCGACCTTCAGCCCGAGTTTGTGCAGGGCGCGGATTGCTGCTGCGCTGGTAGGCTTCACCGGATCCGCCACGCCGATAACAGCCGCGACCGTTCCATCTACTGCTGCATAGAGCGCAGTTCGCCCTTGTTCCGCAATACGACGTTCTGCGTCCGTCAGGAAATCAATGTCCAGACCTTTACGGGTCATCAGGCGATCCGCACCGACCAACACTTCATGCCCCGCAACTTTAGCGCGAACACCGAAGCCGGTGATCGACTCGAAAGCCTCGGCGTCATAACGTGCTGCGCCCTCGGTTTTGGCCGCCCGCACAACGGCATCGGCAATGGGGTGTTCGGATCGGGCCTCGACCGCCGCGACGAGCGCGAGCACCTCTGAGCGGGTAAATCCATCAGCCAGCACCAGATCGGTCAATTCCGGGCGGCCTTCGGTTACCGTGCCGGTTTTGTCCAAAGCCACGACATTGACGGATGTCAGTTCCTGCAGCGCGTCGCCTTTGCGAAACAGAACACCCATTTCCGCCGCGCGCCCAGTGCCCACCATAATGGAGGTCGGCGTCGCCAGACCCATGGCGCAGGGGCAGGCGATGATCAGCACCGATACACCGGCAACAAGGGCGTAGGACAGCGCCGGAGATGGCCCCAGCAAGAGCCAGACCAGCACCGTAAAAAGGGCCAGCACCATAACAGCCGGAACAAACCAGAGCGTGATGCGATCCACAATTCCCTGGATCGGCAGCTTCGCACCTTGTGCTTCTTCGACCATCCGGATGATCTGAGCGAGCGTTGTGTTCGCCCCGACGCGCACGGCGCGAAACTGAAAGCTGCTGGCCCCGTTGACGGTGCCTCCGGTTACCGGGTCACCCTCTGCTTTCTCAACCGGGACCGGTTCCCCGGTGATCATGCTTTCATCGACACGCGCGCTGCCTTGGGTCACTTCACCATCCACCGCAACGCGTTCTCCGGGCCGAACGACCAGAATATCGCCAACACCGATCCGGTCTATGGCGACATCCGTCGGCTCTCCGTTCACCAGGATCCGCGCGGTGTTTGGCTGAAGACCGAGAAGCTTTTGAATGGCAGCGCCGGTGCGTCCCTTGGCGCGTGCTTCCATCCAGCGCCCCAGAAGGATCAATACGACAATGACCGCCGCCGCCTCGAAGTAGACCGCGCGGGAGGCTTCGGGCAAGAGCGACGGCGCAAACAGCGAGGTGAGCGAGTAGAGATACGCCGCGCCTGTGCCGACGGCCACAAGGCTGTTCATGTCAGGCGCACCCTTCAGCAACGCCGAAAAACCTTTGGTATAGAAATGTCGGCCAGGCCAGGACAGCACGACGGTCGTCAGGACGAACTGGATCATCCAGCTTGTCTGATGGCCTATCGTGCGCCCGATCAACTCATGCATACCTGGCACCAAATGCGCACCCATTTCGAGCAGGAAGACAGGCAGCGCCAGCGCCGCTGCAAATGCCGTCTTGCGCGCGAGCTCTCGGGCTTCGTCCTGCTTGCGCGCGGCACGATCTTCTGATGACGTATCTCCGGATGCCTCCGCCGGGTAGCCGGCCTCTTCAGCGGCGTTCAGCAAATCTGCGAGATCGACAACCCCATCGATAAAGTCGACAGTCGCGGATTCCGCCGCGAGATTGACATTGACGTTCATGACTCCAGGCACGAATGACAGAGCTTTGTCTACACGCCCCACGCAGGAGGCGCAGGACATGGAGGAGATGTTCAGCCGTACTGACCTGGTACGGGCAGGGTAGCCCGCCTGGTCCAGCGCCTCGACCACTTCAGTGATCCGGGTTCGGGAATCGACCTGCACCTGCGCCGTTTCATTGGCAAGATTCACATTCACCTTGGTGACGCCGGGCAGGGCCATCAGCGCGCGATCAACCCGCCCCACGCAAGACGCGCAGGACATGTTCTGGACGGAAACCCGCAAGCTTTGAGTGGTTTGCATCTACGTCTCCCTCATCATCTTGGAGACATCTAGGGCTTCCCCTAACTGGAAGGTCAATAGCGTTCGAAATTTTTTCTTGACCTTCCCACACGGAAAGCACCCATCCTCATTGCCAGAATCAAGGAGCGAAACATGAGCAGATTTACGGTTCCGGATATGAGCTGCGGGCATTGCACCGCTGCAATCGAAAAGGCAATCAAAGAGGTCGACCCAACAGCGACCGTTGTGTGCGAGATTGATGCCAAATCCGTTTCCGTCGAGAGCTTTCTGAGCGAAACAGCTGTATCGGGTGCAATCAGCAACGCGGGCTTCAAAGTGGCTCAATCCGAAGTCTGAGATCGCCGGAGAAAAGAAACCGTCGCCAGCTATGTCCGAGCGTGGGTCAGTACTGATCATGTTCGAATGGCAAGTATGACCCACGAAAAGGTGGGGCGAACTGGCTTAGATCCCCTTTCCGCCGAGCTCAAGCGGGATCTCGGGAAACCGATCTGACAACGCCGGGGTAGGGGTGACGGCCTCGTGTGCAAAGAAATTCCTTTTCCAGCCGCGTCGCGTTGGGACTGACGCGACAAAAGGTACCATATGTCGATGGCACCCATCTCCATCTCGTCCATGAGGGATCCGCGCTCTCTGCCGGATGTAGATGACTGACCAGCTCCAGTGCGCCTCTAGAATTGAGTGTTTTCGGGCACCCAGATCAGAGTTTTGTCGCGCTGTGTAACGGAATCCTCAAATGCGACCCGCTGATACAAAGCGTCGAAACGCCGGGCATTCCATCGCGTCAAGCGCCTGCCATATAGCTTCTATCGCAACACGGATACGAGGTTTTCCAATATGAAACGCACTCCTCTTCTAGCAGCAATCGCGGTGTCAGCCGCCGTCGTTGGCGGTGCAGCATTCGCAGATGCCAATCATGGTCATGGTGGACAAGCGGATGCCGAACAGATGACCGGGCCGATGCAGAACAGTGGCCCTGGCATGATGGGGATGATGGGCGACATGATGAACATGATGAACATGATGCAGCAGATGCATGGCGGCATGATGGGCGGTGGCATGATGGGCGGAATGGGCCCGATGGGTGGCACAATGATGCAGATGTTCGACGCAGATGGCGATGGCACTGTAACGGCCGAGGAAATGCGCGCCGGGATGCTCGCGCAACTGGCCGAATATGACAGCGACAGCGACGGCGCGCTCTCGATCGCCGAATTCGAGGCTCTCCACAGCGCCATGATCCGCGAGATTATGGTGGATCGGTTCCAGCATCTTGACGCAGATGGCGATGGATCGGTCACTTCAGAGGAGATGATGGCGCCGGCCGACATGATGGAACGCATGCAGACCATTCGCGACCTCTAGTATTTACGCGGATATCAATAAAACTTGACCCCAGATTTAAATACCCGGCTTGAACCTACAGCCGCTTGAGGTTGTATAAGGTAAATTCTACCTCATGCTGGCGAGGGCGCCCAGTTGATTGAGGGTGATACTGGGAGCGCGACCAATGCTGACACGACGCCATTTTATCTCAACAACAGCTGCGCTGTTTTCGGCTCCATTTGCGGGAACAGCTATTGCGAATACGTGGCCAACGGCCGCAGAGAGGGCAGCATGGGACGAACAGATCACTCCTGAGGCCTATGATCCAGCAACATCCAATCCATGGGGATTGCACCCTCGGTTTCTTCCGCGACGCGTTGAAGCGAATGCAAGCCTGACGCCTGGTGATATTCACGTTGATGCGGTTGCACGCTATCTCTATCACATTGAGGAAGGCGGCTCAGCGATGCGCTACGGCGTGGCGATCGGACAAGGTAATCTCTATGAACCGGGCATCTACACGATTAGGCGCAAGGTGGAATGGCCGCATTGGACACCGACGGCATCGATGATCGAACGTTCACCTGAAACCTATGCGCAATTCGCCGATGGTATGGAACCGGGCCCAAGTAATGCTCTGGGTTCAAGGGCGCTCTATCTCTATGTCGGGGACCGAGACACATATCTGCGGATCCATGGGACTCCATTTCCCCGCAGTATCGGGAGTCGCGCAAGCTCGGGATGTGTGCGCATGGTCATGGCGCATATCAATGATCTCTACCCGCTGGTTGAGATCGGCGCGACTGCTCATCTTTATTCTGTAGAAGACAGCGTCATTCGTCAGAGTTAAATTTATTCCAAAACGGATGAGAGATGGGTAACCACCGGCCATTTCTGAGGGTCCAATTTGGGCTTCAAAGATCCTTGTTCAGCCGGACTGAGCCACGCAGATCTGGTTGCCATTTGGCGTGCGCAACGGCAGCAGTGTGGTTTCCACGGGTCCGTTGTGCTCGTACCAATAGCAATTGTCTTCGGGACGTAGACGGGCCGTAGTGAGGTCCTGATCGGGATCAGCGACTTGGACCACGGCATCAGGAACGCTCACAACACTTGATGTTTCTTCCCGCGTGACGCCGGTGCTGCAGGCGCCCAACATCATTACGCCGAGCAATAGAATTCCAGTTTCAAATCGCATGTCAAACCCTATGGTCAATTCTCTGCACATATCAGTCGCACTCTCTGCATGATGTTGCAATGGCGCCATTTTCCATGATGTTGAAATTTTTCACCCAAGTGTGACTTTATGCTTGAACCTACAGTCGCTGTAGACATTAAAAACGGTCTAACAAGCGATTCCGGAGAGATTGAATGGCAGTTGTCGAGACCCAACCAGACGATGGCGATCACAGGCATCACCATTCTTATGAGGATACATGCTGCAGCACTGCAACCGGGGATTCCATTCCACCTGCGCCCGCGCCCGATCAGGGGCGGAGCTTCCATGTCAGTGGCCTGGACTGCGTAGAAGAGGTCTCGATTCTGTCCAAAGTGGTTGGCCCGGCGCTCGGCGGGGCGGAACATATCGCCTTCGACGTGATCAATGCGCGCATGACAGTACTCGACAGCGCCGAACAAATACCCGATGCGCAGATAATCGACCTGGTGGCAGGCACCGGAATGACAGCGAGCATCTGGTATGCAGATGACGCCACAGCCGCACAGGCCGCGCATCTTGCCAAGCAAAAATGGTTTACGCTTCTGAGCGGTGGATTTTGGGCTGCCGGGTTCATATGGCACATCGTGGAATCCGGTATGGGGGGCGCGCTTGGCCTGTTCTCGGGTCATGGTGAAGCTGCAATGCCGATCCAGGAGGCGGCGCTATTTGGTTTTGCGATCCTCTTCGGGGTGTGGCTTGTGGCCCCCAAATCCTGGTCGTCCGCGCGCCGCCTGTCACCCGATATGAACCTCCTGATGGTTGTTGCCGTGGCTGGCGCGGTCGGGCTTGGAGAGTATTTCGAAGCGGCGACGGTGGCATTTTTCTTCTCGCTTTCGCTGTATCTGGAAAGCTGGAGCGTCGGGCGCGCCCGGAACGCTGTCTCGGCGCTTTTGGATCTCGCCCCGCCGACGGCACGGGTTTTGAAGGACGATGGATCAGAGGCCGATATTCCGGCCGCCGAAGTTCAAGTCGGGGCGCGGTTTATTGTCAGGGGCGGCGACCGCATCGCGCTTGACGGAGAGGTGATCGACGGGGCGGGTGCCGTCGACCAGGCCCCCATCACCGGCGAAAGTGCGTTGGTTCCCAAAGAAGCCGGGGATGAAGTTTATGCGGGCACGATCAACGGCGAAGGCACGCTCACGGTCCGCGCCACGAAATTGGCGACCGATACAGTGCTTTCGAAAATCATCAGAATGGTTGGCGATGCACATTCCAAACGTGCCGAGGTCGAACAATGGGTCGCGAAATTTGCCCGGATCTACACGCCGATTGTAATGGTGCTCGCGATCGCGATCGCTGTCTTGCCGACTCTCGTTTTGGGTGGTGACTGGAATTACTGGTTCTACAACGCTCTGGTTTTGCTGGTTATCGCTTGTCCCTGCGCCCTTGTTATCTCGACCCCGGTGTCTATCGTCGCGGCATTGGCGTCATCGGCACGGGCCGGTGTTTTGATCAAAGGGGGCGCGTATGTCGAGGCACCCGGCCGGACAACGGCCCTGGCCATGGACAAAACCGGCACAATCACCATGGGAGAACCGGAAGTGGCCGCGATCTATCCTTTGGGGGATACGTCAGCGTCGGACCTGCTGACCCTTGCCGGAGCCTTGGAGGCGCGATCTTCGCACCCGCTCGCGCGCGCAATTCTCGGCAAGGCCGAAGCTGACGGGATCGTCGTCAAAGCCGCCGAGGACACCCGCACCGTTCCCGGGCGCGGCCTGGAAGGCCGTGTGGACGGAAAAGATGTTTGGCTCGGTTCGGATCGGTTCGCTGAAGAAAAAGGGCTTGGCGCCACCATTCCATCCGAGCTTCGCGACCGGATCGAGGGGGCCGGAAGCACCCTGGTTGCTGTCGGGGACGCCAGTGGCGTGAAAGGCATCCTCGAACTGCGCGATCGTATCAGGCCCGATGCCAAGGGGATTGTTGCAAGGCTGCACTCGCAGGGTGTCAAGAAAATCATCATGCTGACAGGTGACAATGAGCGGACGGCCCGTGCGGTGGCCGTCGAAGTGGGCATCGAAGAGGTCCGGGCCGAGCTGTTGCCCGAAGACAAGGTGACGGCCATCGAAGAGCTCGTGGCAGAACACACGATGGTCGCGATGATCGGCGACGGCGTGAACGACGCGCCCGCCATGGCGCGCGCCCATTACGGGATTGCGATGGGGGCTGTTGGCTCTGACGCCGCAATTGAGACCGCAGATATCGCGTTGATGACCGATGATATCGGCAAAGTCCCTTGGCTTATCGGACACTCTCGCAGGACGATGTCAATTATCCGCCAGAACATCAGCATCTCTTTGGCTACAAAAGCGCTTTTCGTTGGGTTGACCGCATTCGGGATGGCATCCATGTGGGGCGCAATCGCCGCCGATGTTGGAGTGTCATTGCTGGTTGTCGCCAATGCGTTACGACTGCTGCATTCGGGCGATTCTCTTGATGCAAACACGCAAATTGGGAGCAGAGCGCTGGCGAAGGAAATTTGATCGGGAAATCGAAGTGATCGGTTTTCTGATTTGGAAGGGATCTCTTGCAGGCATCGATGTGGACAAAATTCCGTTTCAGCGGGTGCGGCCGGCGGCTTTACGACCTCACAAACTCAAAAAGCAAACCGGTCATCTGCAACACCGACCAACCCGTGATCCGATGAAAGGACAATCCAGCTCGGTGTTGCGCCGCCGGGCATTTTCGGGGAAAGCCACATTGGCTCGTCACATCACCCTCGCGCATCATAGCTGGAATAGACTTCCGTCGACCCATCTTCGCGGATGAGAAAAACATCAAAGGCATCGCGGTCGTCCTCCGGCCCCATTCCGGGCGAGCCATAGGGCATTCCAGGAACCGCCAGACCAACTGCGTCAGGGCGTTCCTCAAGAAGCTGGAGAATATCCGAGGCGGGTACGTGACCCTCGATCACGTACCCATCGACAAGCGCCGTGTGGCACGAGACCATTCGCTGTGGCACGCCGTTGTCGAGCTTGAAGCGGACCAGCAGCCCCATAAACATGTCCTCTCCGGTCGGCGTGAAACCGTTCTCCTCCAAATGGTTCATCCAGCTCACGCAACAGCCGCAGCCATTGGTCTTGTAGACGTCAATCGGCGTTGTTTGAGCAAGCACCTGCGTCGCCGAAATCAGCGTCAGGGCGATAGTCGGGACGAATGAGGACAGTTTCATGTCTTAGGGCCTTTCAGTACGAGTTGAGCCAAGTCTCAGCCGAGACTGGCATCCAAAAGCGCGCGCGCTGCTGCGAGGCGCGCCAGCGCGGCGCTGTTATCGGTATCGCGTTCGGCCACGTCGGCCAGCCGCTCGTCGGAAAGAGGATCGGTTGGGCGACCATCCACAAGTATTTCGTAGTGCAAATTGGGTCCGGTCGCGGTGCCCGTGGCGCCGACGCGACCGATCATATCCCCGGCCGCCACGCGTTGGCCTTGCGCAAGATCATCCGGCACGGCGCTGAGATGCGCGTAGCGCGTCATGATGTCCGAGCCATGAGAGATTTCGACCACGCGACCATAGCCGCTGCGCCACCCGATGAAACTGACCCGCCCGGGCGCCGTTGCCTGCACCCGGGCCCCGTGCGCAGCGGCGAAATCGACGCCGGTATGCATCCGCAAAGTGCCATAAACAGGATGTGTCCGGCGCCCGAACACCGAACTCAGGCGCCCACCCACGACCGGGTCGGAGTAAACCCGCAGCACGTCGCCATCGGCGTAGATCGTCGCTTGTGCGCTTCCGTCGGCGGGCCACACTACCTCAAAAAGAGTGCCGCCTACCTCCAGAGCGGCAAAGGTGAGGTCTGGCTGCCCGATGCTGTCTTCGCCCACTCGCGCCTCTTGCCACAGCAGCCGAAGCGTCTCACCGCCCGTTAGCTCACTACGAAAATCCACTGACCCGCCCAGCATTTGTTCGAGATCCACGGCAAAGCGGATGGGAATCTCAGCCTCGTCGAGCGCGGCAAATATAGAGCTTTCGATGATCGTTTCGCCCGCGAAAGTCACAGTCTGCGGTTCCGGAGATACAACCCGCGTGACCAGTTGTTCTCCGAAAGCCGCCTCAATCCGCACCCCGTCTTCTACGGTAATCGACACGGTTCGCAGGCTGCTATCCGTGGACGAAGTAACGGCGACCGAATGCCCCGGCCGCAATCGCCGCAGATCGTATTCTGCACCAAGGGCCAAGGCGACCTGTGCCCGGATTCTCGCCGTGAGCCCGGCTTCGGCAAGAACGGCATCGAGCGTTTCACCGGGTTCGATGTCACGTGACCAGGTTGACAGGGGCGGTCCGACTATCGGCAAAGACATGTCAGCTGACCTGCTCCCCTTTGAGTCCGCTAATTTAGGTTAGCTCTGTTCAGGTTTTGGTCCTTGATTGACCGGTTAGCATA
>ENA-OWNT01001436-OWNT01001436.1-seawater-metagenome-genome-assembly--contig:-NODE-1436-length-30022-cov-4.619536_pt1 | contig 30022 bp, 5 predicted proteins | sample MGYA00238136_ERZ651165 | MGnify/ENA primary metagenome ERZ651165 (study PRJEB26861, sample SAMN08777766) | seawater metagenome | isolation source: coastal seawater | place: USA: Florida | collected...
CTGACTGACTGTGGGACTGTGGGAGTGAAATTGAATGAAGGCGACCGACGACTGACTGCCTGCTGCTGGAGTGACCGTGAGTGAGTGAGTGAGTGAGTGAGTTGGCGGTCACAGTAATGAGTGAGTGAGTGAGTGACTTCCATCTATTCCATGAAACTAAATACCTATAGTACAACGATGCGTACTGCATATATTCTCAGTACCAACGTTTACGTGATTTCCAAACTTTCCAAACGCTGTTTTTGCAGATTTCCAAGATTTGGGATCGTCGGAAAGCTTTTTGCCTCGACTTCTTGCTGAGCTGGCTGGCTGGCTGGCTGACTGCGGGAACAACGAGAACTGCGGCGAAGTTCGTTCGTTCGTTCGTTCGTTCGTTCGTTCGTTCGTTCGTTGACGCTGCGTTGCGTTGGCTTCCCGCAATTGGTGGAATCGAATCACCGTCGGAAGATTGATTGATTGATTCATTTGTGTTTGCGCAACAACGGCGAAGGACGACGACGACAACGACGACGACGACGAAGGACGGTGAAGAAAGACGGCGGAGGACGGTGGCGGAGGACGGCGGAGGACGACGAAGAACGAACGAAGACTCGCAACAATGAGTGACCGACGACACGACGAATGACTGACGACGAATGACGAACGCGGAATGACGAATGACGAGGACAGTGTTGACTGTACCCACCACCACCACCAACAATGACGACGACGACGACGACGACGACGAACGAGGATGATGACAAATAACGCGGCAACGACGGCGGCGACGGCGGTGACTGACGAACGACAACGACGCGGAAACGCAGGAATAGCCAAGAAAGTGCAGAGTGACTCGACTTGAACGCTTTCTCTGTCTGTCTGATGTCGTGACGTGGTAATCTCTGCTCCCTGAACGTGCTGTGTGCATGCATTTGCTGAAGTCACTGCCCACCAAGTCGCGGATCACCAAGCGGTCTGGGGCACTGAAGCCGGCAGATCCCGCAGCGCACGTTCGCGAGTGGTCCCTTGATCATTCGTGCTCGTTTGGGTTGCACCTTGTTTCTGTGCCCGAATTTTTTAGGTCACATCGTTGCGGCAATCCCAGGCTCTTGGTCCGACTGGCGCCGGCGGCGAGTTGACTCGGCAGGCGTGGCGTCATGAGCAACACGCATCTGAACGTGAATATATTGGGTGTGCCGCATCTCTCAGAGTATGGTGGGCAAGGCTGTCGCGAACTCAATACATACTTCAAGAGGAGCCGGGACAAAGGAGAGCCCGTGCGCTACTTGAACTACCAAAACGAGACAGATTATCTGGTTTGCGACATTGTGCGTCGAGCAGGGAGCGGCAGCGACTCGGTTGGGTTTGTGAGGGCTGGTCCTCGCGAGCGGCGCTTCTTTGGATGCGACGCTGTTGCCGCTGTCGTCACTTGCGGCGGCCTGTGCCCGGGCCTCAACAATGTCATCAAGGAGATTGTCCTGGCTCTGAACGATCTGTATGGTGTTACAAATATTCTCGGGATCAGGCACGGCTTTTGGGGTTTCAGCGATGGCTCTGAACCTTTGCACTTGACGAGTGAGTTTGTCAACGAGATCGATCGCGATGGCGGCACTATCCTGGGATCCGATCGCGGTGGCATGCTTGGTTACGAGGAGAAGATTTTGGAGGTAAGATGGCATGGTTTGCGAGTGTGTCCGTCGATTGCTAAGGGGGATGCGTGCTGTAATCGACGTCTCTTGTGCTGTGTGTGCGTGGATATGGTTTGGTTTCCCAGTTTATCAAGGACAGAGGCGTCAAGATGCTCTTTATAATAGGAGGCGACGGGTCTCATCGTGGGGCAATTCACATCTCCAAGTTGCTACGCCAGCGCAAAATGGTGGTGTCCGTGGCTGGCATTCCCAAGACGATTGATAACGACGTTGCCGTCGTCGACCACTCCTTTGGCTTCCGTACTGCCGTGTCGGAGGCCGTGCGGGCGATTATCTCAGCGAAAACGGAAGCAAAGTGCCTCCGCAACGGCATTGGCATTGTAAAGCTCATGGGCCGGCACGCAGGGTACATCGCCTGCTTTGCGAGCATCGCCAGCGGTGCAGTGGATCTCTGCCTCCTTCCTGAGCTAGAAATTTCCGTGTCGGGACCTAACAGTCACCTCGAGCATCTTCGAAGGGTGTTGAAAGAGCGAGGCCATGCGGTTGTCGTTGTAGCTGAAGGCGCCGGGGAAGAAATTCTTGGTGCAAGGTGCGTCTGTCGCGCAACAAACTGCCTCTGTCCACCAGCGCCAACATAAAATGCTGATCGTACGTTATGAATGCCGCTGTATGCTTTATCCAAAACATTTTAGTGCGGTCGTCGACGCTGGTGGGAATCGCAAGCTGCCGGAAATCGGACCGTTCCTGAAGAAAACCATCGCTGAGTATGTTTGATTGCACCGTCAGCACCAACGCGCGAGAAACCATGTGTAGATGTGTTCTTGTGTGTGTGATTGGGGATTGAGTCTCACCACTTGCGTTCGTATTGCTGTGTGTATGCCAGATACTTTGCAACAACCGAGCCCAAAATTAAAGTGCCCATCAAGTACATCGACCCGTCGTACATGGTGCGCAGTGTCCCGGCAAACGCAAACGACGCAGTCATGATTTACCAACTATCTCAAAATGCCGTGCACGGTGCAATGGTGCGTTCCAAGCAGCCACTTGCAAGCATGCCAACCACAATCTTGTATATGATGTGTGCTCTGTCATGCTGGTCAGGCCGGGTTTACGCAATTCATGACTGCGCTTGTCAACAACCGCTTGGTTTACCTTCCCATGCAATATGTCGTGGACCGTTCACCACGCAAAATCAGAGTGAACGGTCGCACGATCGAGCGCCTGTTGGCGATGACAGGACAGCCGCAAAATTTGGGCTCCAAATTATGACGGAAGCCGAGCCCATGACCACCATTTGGTGGATGCGCGTTCTATCATGCCTCATTCAACACATCATCCACCAGCAGGCGCAAACTCGCGCGAACAGCAATGACAGTGACAAACGAGGAATGGACGAATTCGTTTCGTTTCGAACGCTTAATTTTTATTTTTAAGAATTCTCGTGACGATTGATCAGTATTTACATTTTGACAGTGGAAGAACGGGAAGCTTCCGAACCATCACGCGGCGCGAACACTGCACTGTGGGAGCAGCGAGTGTCGCAATTTGGACGGTCCTCTCGGAAGATTCCTGTGTCGCTTCAACTTCGTCATCGATTACAGCGTCGTTTTCAAACCCTCGCACAATCAGTGCTGTTGTTGTGGGGGTGAATTTTACTTACATGAGAGCGTTTGAGCATCTGAGAAATTTACATGTTTTCATGTTTGCTGTTTGCCCACGGTTCCACGTTTCCATGGTTCCATGTTCAGAACTGTTCGTTGTTTTTGTTTCGTAATTGTTTTGTTCTTGTTCGTAATTGTACCATAGACTATACTGCCTTTTGATTAACTGTGCTGTGGGCGCGCGGTGTCGGAGAACCATCGTCCGACGACGACGACGACCTTGCACCACGCGTGCCAGCACAATTGCACAAAAAAATCAATACAGTACCTTGGCGGACTAAGTCCGCCACCAAATTGTGCTCGACGTACCGCCCCACCAATTTACAGAGGGCGCATCTTCGAGCTCCTACCATTATGCTGTTGACCTCGTCGAGGCCAATAGTGTTTGATGTTTTTACGCAGTACTTCAATCGTAGAACGACCAAGCGTCACCTTCAAGAAGAAGGTGTCGTGGCGTCGCCAACAGCAACTGATACAACATCGCTCGTTTTACCAGCGCCTTCACTGTTGACGGCAACCACGCGGAAGTACCACACGTTTTCTGCCAAGTTTTCGATATCTTCGGAATACGTTGTCAATGCGTAATCGGCATTGCCATCGATGGACAGCTCAGTTGCTTCAGCCGAGTCGAAGGAAGACACGACGTCATATTCGAGAAGATAGTTGATTATTGTTTCGCCACCATCAGCGATACCAGAAGGGCACAGACCGGGGCTTTCAACAGTGCCATTGCAAGGGTTTCCATGATACGGCACTGTGGGAGCTGCCCAAGAAACGACCACTTTGGATGCCGCATCATCGTACGTGATGCTCGTGAACTCGGGAGTCCCAGGAGCTTGCAGCGCTGGAGATGCTGACGCTCGGTTGGAGGGAGTTGTGGACGGACCATAGCCCATGGAGTTTGCTGCGCTGACGAGAACGTAGTACGTTAGCTCAGGGCTTAGATCGGTCAACGTGTAAAAGTCGTACACGTCAGCAGACACCACGACAGATCCTTTGTTGGGCGGTGCTGCGTTGCTGTTGCAGTTGGGGCTGATGTCCCACTCGATCTTGTAGAAACTTATGTCTTCGCCACCGTTGTCCAACGGTTCTCCGAAGGCAACGGTTAGTTCGGAGTCCGAAGTAACGTGGAGAGTCACACTAGACGGAGCTCCTGGTTCGCGGCGCGGGACATCAGATGCAGGGCTCGAGAGCTGGACAGCTCCAAAGCCTTGGGAGTTGTACGCCCGTACCCGTGCGTAGTAACGAGTGCCGAGTGTCAGCCCGGTGAACGTAGCAACGAAGGGCGAGCCGCCACCAAGGTACATGACAGGTAAAATGTATTCAGCAGTGAAGTTTGTGCCCATGTACAATGTTCCTGCAGCTTCTGTGTCAAAGTCGGCACTTGAGTCCAGTTCGACCATGTACGCAGTAATGCTGTCACCACCGTCATGGCCGGGCGGCGAAAATGCAACCCGCAGCGACTGCTCATCAACGACATCGAGAACAACATTTGTTGGGGCGTCAGGGATCGACATAGGCTTTTCCGGCGACTCTGCAATCTGTGGGAGGCCGTACCCGATGGCATTGTATGCCGAAACACGAACAGCATAGTACTGGCCTGTGGTCAAACCCAAAATCTTGAATGACCCTTCGCATTGTTCAAACGGATCTTGGCCCTCAACCAGTTCGTTGACTGTAACGTTGGGGTGATTGGAGACTACGTCCACCCGACCCAGGTCGTCCAAGAATGTTACGGTCCACATCACTCCACCACTTGACGGGGTTGACTTCGACACGGTCACAGCGTCGACGTTATCGAGAGTTTCCAGAACCGACTGAATAGAGGCATAGTCGTCCACACAGCCCGGCTCATCGTGGCAGTAGACGTTATCATCACTGTCGCGCTCATCTGCAGCCATGGCCACAGCGTTGGAGTACAGCGGTGGTGTCTCGACGCTGTCGACAAGGAGTGAGAAAGAGGAGTTACCAAGTTCAGCCAGCTGCGCGTCGTCCAACACAATTTGATACACGGACAGCTGTGGGAAGTTTTCGCAGCGCACGGCGGATGCAGCTAGCGTTCGACCAGACTCAGTCTCAACGTTGCCGCTCAATGGTACGGTGAAGCACTCACTCGTCGACTCGTCATCGTCATACGCGCACCATTCAATCTTGTATTTGAGCACATCTGCTCCACCGTCACTGGACGGCGCAGCATAAGACACCGTGAGGGAAGTCTCGTCGCCGTACGTAACGTCAAGCGCAACATCTTCAGGACGTCCTGGGACCTGCTGCGGGATGACGACATATTCGTCGGTGGCGCTGTGTCCGCGTTCGCCGTATCCACGGGCGTTGAGAGCTGTAACACTCAAGGAATATGATTCGCCAGGAACGAAACCATCAACTTCCAAGCTGCGAGCTGTGGCAGCGGTGTCAGTAGAATTGTAGCCGACTGGCAACTCGCCGACACGGCAGTCGTACCCGACGGTCGCATCACAGACAGGCACACCAGTTGTTCCATCTAGGTCATTGGAACCATCAACGACAAAGCCGCACGGGTCTGTGTTGCACTCCAAGTACTCGAGGTCAATCTCAAGGGCGTCCTGGTCACCAACTGTGGGCTCGTATTCCACACGGAATGCCGCAGAATTGTTAGCGAGCTCCACATTGACGATGGCGACGTCGGAGAGGTCTTGCAGCGCTTCCACGACTCGTTCAGACGTGGCGTTTACTGCAATGTACGTAGACCACACAGAGCTAGGTTTGCGCAGGCGGAAGTAGCCCGATGCTGAGCTGTCGATCCACACAGTCTGAATCTCCCCGACGCCTCCCAAACTTTGGCCCCGCACGGTCTCTGCAATGGTGCAGGAAGGCACGACTTCACCACTAATCACAGTGTCTGGGGCGTCACACTGAAGAAGCGGTTGATCTCCTTCGTTTCCTTCGAAAGTTACTCTCCATTCATATCCATCGCTGATAGCAGTTCGTGATACCTCGACGTGTCCAAGGCCAGCTGTCGACTCGAGATCAGTCATTAAAACATACCTGACATAGGCCGCAGTCGCATTCGGAGAAATTTCGACGCTGGTAGTTTGGCCCTTCCATTCCAAGCCGAAACCATCGGTTGCACGTCGAACCGTGATGGTCTGGATCTCCGACACAGAGGACTTGTGCCAATAGTCCACACGATAGCCAGCAATAGACGCACCGCCATCTGAAGTTGGCGGTGACCAACTGATGGTGGCGGCAGTGATGGGAGTTGACTGCTCGCTGACGGTGGATGTGGAGACGGACGTGGGAGCATCTGAGCTCCTGCTCGGCAGTACGGACGCGGCAGACTGGGTGAAGTCAGAAGTGCCTGCAGCCGTCACAACTGCCGCCGTTACGTAGTAAACTTCGCCCTGCGATAAGCCTTCGATGTCGTAGAACCTTTCTCCGGACAATTCGACAAGTTCCTGAGACGAGGACAGAGGGATGGTCATGTCAATGACATTCTCATCGAATGAACTTGAAGTGGACAAAACCACGTTATACGCATCGATTGGTTGTCCACCAGTTCTGGTGGGGTCAACGAGCCACACACGCACGCGATCAGCGCCGAGCCTTTCGACTGATACGCTGGACGCAGGGTCGGGAGCAATGTCGTGTGGGGTGACGGTGGACGGAGTAGTCAACTCCCAATTTTCATTGTCCTGGAATGGAACGCTGTTGACACCTGTGACACGAACGTGGTACGTTGTGTTGCTCGAGAGTCCCGCAATTACATACGCGTAGTCATAAGCCGTTGTACTTGACGACGACGGGTAATAGTAGTATTGCGTGGGACTGTCAAAGAGGTGGGACGTATCCAATTCGATAATGTAGCTCGAAATAGCGTCCCCACCATCGGAAGTTGGTCTATTCCACTGCACTTCAATCGACTGCGCGTCCACAGAAGCCACTACAACGTCCCGTGCCGAACCAGGAATGGTCATAGGTGTTCCAACAACGGCCATGTCATTGGCGCTGCTTTCACCTGCACTGTTCCCAGACGACACACGCACATAGTATGGCTGCCCAATCTGGAGATCTTCGATGTACACGCACTTCACACAATCTTGACCTCGCACTGACAGAGTGGCGTCGGAACTCAGATCAATATGTTTGATGGAGGGCACGAACAGCATGGTTCGCTCCTCAACGGACACAAAGGTGACGATCCAAGAATACGAGCCTTCAACCCACACGCCCAAATCATCTTCGGTGACATCACCACTAGCGTGCTTGGCATCGCCAGAGCCATCACAGGAGGCAAAATCGACAATGCCGGCCACGAGGTTGTCACTGATTCCATCCGAGTCAACATCATCCGTCTCTTTGACGCAAAACTGCTCACCTCCAAACCAGAGAGGCTCCCCGACACCGAGAATGGCGGACAGATCAACACCATCTGGATTGACAGCTTGAAGAAGATCAGAAGACAGGGTCAATGATATGTTGGTCATTGACGGGGTTTGTACTCGCTCAACTTCAACAGCTCCCACCGAGGGTAGTAGTTCCAGCGCCGTTCGCACTTCGAAAGCTGACGCTGATGCGTTGATCATGGACGTCACACTGTCACCGTATTGCAGCGCAAATGAACCAGTGACATCTTCGGATGTGTACGAAGGCGGGGCGATCTCAACGGTCTGGATCGCATACAAAAACAGTTCATCATCAACGACCAGCTCGCCGCGGTTCTCACTAGTGAAGTCATCAGAAGTGTCCCATTCGATCTTGTAGTATTCAATCGGGTCGCCACCGTCTGCCGTAGACGCAGAGAAGGAAACTGCCAACTTCGTGCCACTGGCTTCTGTTCCCTTTGTCTGTTCCAACACAAGGATACCTGCTTCGTCTCCACCCAAGTTGCTGGTGTCGGTAACCATCGAGTCAATGTCTTCAGTGAAGTAATCACCCACGAAAGTGACCATCCATGTTGCACCACCTTCAGACGTGACTGCGCCTTTGGCAACAGAAACGTCGATGGTGGTGTCTAGAGCTGTCACAGCAGCCTGCATTTCGGATGCGTCAGCGTTGTATGCAATGCTGTCTGACACCTCGTCTCCCAACCGCAACGTGAAGTCGCCACTCAAAGAGTTTCCAGCAGTGACCTCCTGAATGATAATGGACACATCTGTGCCTGTGAGCCCGTCTCCGTCCTGACCGCTCTCCAACAGCACAACTTGGGCCATATCTTCCACATTTTTGACGAAAGTGACAGTCCACACAAAACCGCCGACGGCGTCAGGACCAGATCGAGTGACCTCAATACCACCTGCGTCGATGGAGGAAATGTCTTCCTCCAGAATGGTTTTCATTTCATTTGCGGAAGCATTGAAAGCAATGTCTCTTGTGGGTTCTCCATCAAACAAAAGGAAAAATTCTCCGCCAATGTAATTGGCGTCAGACGTGACCTGCACATCACAGTCAGCGGAATTGGAGGAGCATGCCATTGCAGAGTGGTCTGTTCCGTCCAAGAAAGCAACAGTGAACATGATGCCGCTGTCCGAGTCGAGTTGAGTTCGCAAGACATTTACTGTGAGGTTCAAATCATCCAAAAAGGCGGCTTCCACGGCCGATTCGTTGCTGAGCGCAGAAAAGTTTGTCGACAAACCGGTGTCTGGGTCTGTAATCACAATGAATGACGTACCGAGGCTGAGGCGGCGGCGGCTCGCGGTGAACACAGAGATAGCCTGTTGCTCGTAAACGACCGGCGCAGTAGTTTGGATCGTCTGAACTTCGTCGACGTGTCGAGCACCAGTGACAACACTCTGAACTTCATCGATATGAATCGCGGCCGCGACGGTAACCGTTGAAGGCGATGACGGCAGTCCGACAGGGGTAACTTGAATGGTCTCACTAAAATCACCAAGTCCATTCTCGTTGCTTGCCGCGACACGGACGAACATCGGCGAGCCAGGAACAATGTCCGGAACGGTGGCCGCAAGCGGAACATATCCTTCCACGTAATCATCAACGACCATTGCAACGTTGCCAACGTTCATCGACAAGTCTGACACTGACAAGCTTGCAATGTCACCCAAGTTGGTGTCAAACGTGACCTGGAACATCTTACCGCTGACGGCATACACCAAGTATTGGCCGGATGGCGACAGAAGAGAATCGATAGGTGCATCGACTTCGAAAGAGGTGTTGCGGAAGAGAGCCGTGATCTCATATGGGGAGGCAACAGCAAAAACGGATCGGCTTTCGAATGGCACACCAACATAAGGCGACGAATCAAAGTCATAGACATCACCGAGTAAGCGCACGCTGGTAAAACTTGCATTTTCGAACGAGGTATCAAGTTGATCCTGGAGTGTAGAGTTGATTGCATCACCATCCAGTAGAGATGCCGAATTTGCCACAGCGATGTCGCCGCTGCTACCAGCGAGCAACAAACCATCTTGGGACGCTTCAACAGGTTCTAAGCGAACAATATCTCCGAGTCCAAGTCGACCATCGACGATTTGCTCTTCGCCATCAACAAAAGAAATCATGTTGACGACTCGGTCACTGCTCAATGTTGCTACCCCGATAAATCTGTGCAGGTACTCCTCACTAGATACAGTCACCGAACCAATACTGTCGAGGTCACTTAACGCGGTTTCGACGACAGCAGCTGACGTGTCACCATTGGAAGTGACCGCGACAGAGGAGCCGTTGTAGGTGATATTGATCTGGCCACCAAGTTCATGATTCCCTTGGGCAACAATTTCTGTGTAAGCAATCGCAGCAGTGCCAAGTAGCACTCCACCTGAACTGTCAGCATCAAGACGCGTGTTGTTTCCGGAACCCGGAGGGAAGGTGACACCTGACCCGACGGTACCCAGGTTGTGCACGAACGTCACCCACCACACGTAGCCGCCCTCTCGATCACTGTTCCCAACGTTTTCGGAATTCCAGCCGCTGCCAAACTCTTCTCGAGTCACCGACACATCTCCGATCGTGTCCAGGTCATTCAATATGGCTTCCAAATCGACAGCGGAAACATCAAAATCGATGCCAGTCGCACCAGACCCGGAGAACGAGATCCCGAAAGTGCCATTGAGCGGACTCGACCCTGTTACAACAGTTGTGACTTCGCCACCAATATCTTCGCCGATAAGAGTGGTCAAGTCTAGTTCAATATCGCCTGCGGATCCCGAGCCATATGGTTGGTGGTCTTCAATCATAAGGAACGTGACATCCCAGTAAAAAGCGCCATACGAGCCAACGGGACCCCACGAATTGTCGCCAACCGTAACGTTGAAGAGTGACCCCAGGTCGTCAAAGGCGGCCTCGATCTCAGCGGCCGTGGCATTCCACATAACATCTGCCGAGTCATATTCCGGAGGATTGCTAGTGTAGCCATGTGTGACCGTGAAGCCGAACTGACCTCGCAGGTTGTTTCCGTCAACTTCAGTGTTCTCAGACATCCACGCACCATCTCCCTCCAGAATTCTTGAAGGATCTGCGACGAGCTGCGGCACATTACCATTGGAGAAACCGTTTTCGTCATGCAGGAACGTCACATGCCAAGTCAATGCCCCTGTTGACGTGTTCACGGCATCGCGACTGACGTCAACCTCAGCAACATTGGGGAGGCTTTCAATTGCGGCTTTCACCTCCTCGGACGATGCATACGCAGATATTGCGGTTGTTGTCGCATTCACACGGAAGTGTGCAAAACTTGAGTTGGACGTATCAAAGTTGAGTGTAAACGAACCGCCCAACGGATTCACGCCGTCTCGGATCGTGCGCACAGCGCAGTGTGCGCTGGCATCGTCGTCCGTCGTTGTTTCGAGATTTTGTGAGTCGCACGCCAGCTTTGGAATGTTGCCAGCGTTAATACCCCACGTCAAGGAATCCTCGTCAAGGACGGCGCCGTTGTCGAACGTAACGGTCCATGTGTATGCGCTGTTCAATTCGTTCGCCACCGAACGCGACACACTGACATCACCGATGGACTCGACCAAATCTTCCAATTGAGCTTCAACCTCATCGGGGTTGGCATCTGCGTCGATGGATCCTGTGCTGTACCCATCGAACACGAGTCTGAAGGTACCTTTCAGTCGAGTGCCATCACGCGATGTCGATAGTTGAATATTAGGATTTTCTCCGACCAAATTTGATCCATCACTGCTCAGCAGTGGCACATTGAGGCCACTTTGAACTCCCACAAATTCAATTGTGAAAGAATGACCCTTGCCTGGTAACGAGTCCTCAACACCTCCGCCGTCTTCTTGCACCACTGACACGGTCACATTCACAGATGCCAATCCTGTATTTAAGGCTGTTTCGAGTTGGGAGGCATCGAACTGGGGATCGAGGCCATCGACGACGGCTCCGTACAATTCGAGTGAATAATTTCCTTGCAATGCCAGTCCATCTGCGGAGGTCACATTTACCATTTTTCCTGACCCAGTGAGAGCCGACCCGTCCACGTCAAGGGATGGGATATCGCCGTAAGTGGACGCAAATGTGATTGCCCAGTAATACTCGCCGCTCCAAGAATTGGCAGTGTTGTATGCATCACGACCCGAGGCCACAACGACAGAGTACCCAGTCACGGTTTCGACTGCAGACTGGACTTCTGTGTCGGATGCATCATAGTCGAGGGTAACCGGAGCGCCGCCACCGAAAGACACGTCGAATGTTCCGCCAAGGAAGTTGCCGGTGTCAACTGATTCAACGTTGCAAGTCACACTGGATGCATTGCTGTTACTGTTTGCCAAGGGGACATCGGTTCCCGAAGCGCATGTCATGTTGTTGACTTGCCCAACGGCGCTGGTGAATGTAATGAGCCATGTGTGGCCTCCGGTTGAATTGTCGACTGATTCCAACTCAACACTCACACTACCGAATACGTCGGGGTCAGCATACTCCAGAGCCTCTTGAACGGAATTGTGGAAACCCAAACCATCTGACTCGGCAGTCGCATCCCATGTGATTGCAGCTGACGATCCACTCATCGACACCGACGGGTACGATTGCGTGGCATCCAAGCTTAACACGAACGTTCCACTAATTTCGTTTCCAACAGTTTCAACTACAACTTCCACTTGCTCCTCAGTCGTTGTGCTGCCATCCCCATTGACGTCGACAAGATTTGTCATATCGTCGGAGACCGGGACAATCTCCAGGAGTGGCACATCACCATTGACAGTGTCTCCGTCAAAGGTGACCGTCAGAGAGTATGCGCCAGTGACATTGTTAGATGTGCCAGCGACTGACACGCCGCCATCAATGTTTTTGAGGTTGTTCAATGCTGCTTCAACGTTGGTAGCAAGGTCATTTTCGTCTTCACCACTGCTGTATACAATGTCGGATGTCACGAACGAGTACGTGCCAAGGTCTTCACTGTACGGATTGGTGCCTGAAACGGTGCACAATCTGCATTCTGTGGAGTCAAACTGCAGCTGGAACGTATAACCGTCCGCTAGGTTGGCGTACCACACGATCTGTTGCACTTCATCAACGTTGTCGGCCGAGATTGTGACGCGTTGCACAGTGTCACGGTGACTCGCCGCTACATGGATTGTCTGAATTTCTTTTCGGTCGTTGTCGGTGATTTGAAGCAACTGTTTCTCGGTGTAATTCGCTGCACTTGTTGTCACTGTTTGGATTTCTGGCAGCACCACATCACCATGTGTTGAGAATTGTTGAATCTCGTCGACGCCGTCGACGGTGGTCCGAATTCGGCGTACTTCATTGGTCACCTCAGTCGTAACTTTGATTGCTTGCACACTTTGTTGGTAGTCACTGGGCAAAGTAGTCACCAGAGCTTGCCTTTCAGGGATTACGTAGTGTGTACTGTTGAGCCAAGTTTCATTGTCCAATGACCACTCAAGGAAGAACTCATCTACCGTGCTACCTCCGTCATTTGCAGGGAAAGTCCACTCCACATTTAGTGATCTTCCATCGGAGCCACTACTTGTAGATGTGATGGTTGGTGCGAACGGCACTCGATCCTCAGTGGCAACTGGGTTGGGGGTAGCCACCACGCTGTCGCTTTCGCCAATCGAGTTGCGCGCCCGAACTCGCACCACGTAATTTGTGTTAGGAGATAAAGGAGTGTCTTCCACACCCGTGAGCGGATTTCTGCTACCAATGAGGTATTCGAACACGTCGCCGTCGACGTAGGCAGATTCAAACGAGTTCCAGAGGCTTTCTGTGGTGGTACCGGTAGCAGTTTCGGCCCACTCGATGATGTACCTTGATATGGGATCACCACCATCACCGCTGAACTCCAGAAGTCCGGACGAAGGAGCATCCCAGGCGACAGACAATTGGACTCCAGATATAGCAGCCACTTCAACGTTGAGTGGTTCGCCTGGCGGGACGTCGAACGATGAACTGCTGCCAATATCGAGTGGAGGGCCGTCGCCAACTTCATTGTGAGCAGAGACACGAATATAATAGGTTGTGTCAGCAGCCTACACACAACACGCAGTGGGTCACAAAGCAAAACGACGCGATGAGAAAAAATGCGAGCAACAAAATCTTACCAGATTCATGATGTTGTAAAACCAAGGACCTTCGTCGTATCCAGGAGTGAAGTCTGTGAACTTGGTGCTGGTTCCACGAGACTCGACGTTGGCGAAGTCATCTTGCGTGTCCCACTCAATCAAGTATGAATCAATGACTGCACCGCCACTGTAGCTACCATCTGCTGGTGCCGAAAAAATCACCTTCAGTACTTGTGAACCCAAATTAATGATATCTCCACCAGTAGGAGCTCCAGGTACCGTCGCAGGAATGGTTTCTCCGTTAGCATACTTCGGGGCGCTGTAACCGTGGTCGTTGTGGGCGCTGACACGTACAGAGTACCCAACACCAGATTCAAGTCCATCGAACTCGACCGAGTACACGTCTGATCCTGAGGGCAAAACAATTGCTGAAACTAAATCGTCGGGGGATTCACCCTCGGCAAGGACTGCGACGCTTGAGAACACATCTTGACCCGTGAGTTGAATATCCCCGAGCTGCATGGCAGCCACATCTCCGAAGTGGTCCGTGAAAGTGACCGTCCAGTAAAAGCCGTACGACGCTCCATTGTTCACCTCCAGTCTGCTGACATCCACGGATGTGACTTGATCCAAATCCTCCAGCGCCTCAGCCAAATCTTGGGCTGAAACATCATAGGGGAGCTGTCGGGTTCGCTGTCCGTCCAGATACACATGGAAACTGCCCGACAAAGGTACTTCTCCCTCCGTACGAGTCCGCACGTTCAGTGTGACACCTGATGCATCGAATGACGATGAGGGCACACCAACGACTTCCTCAACATCTCCAACTTGACTGTCGAATGTTATCGCCCAAGTGCTGCCATAAGCCCACGAGTACACTTCGCTTGAAAACGTGCTGAAGTCGGTGACACTACCTGTATTGACAGCGAGACCACTGTCGCAATCGTACAAAGTTGCTGAACCACTGCCATCACCGCCAAGATCATCGCATGTATCGATGCAAAACAAGCGGTAATCGCCAGAGTAGAACCAGAGCTGGCGCAAGCCAGGACTGGTTCGGTGCAGATCCGAATCGTCGCAGGTAAAGCCGGTGATAGAAACGGCGCCTGCATTGGTTACAATATCAGCGACTGCAAGTGTGGGAATTCCTGCTTCAAGGTTAATGATGGGCTTCACCGAATCGCGCTTGCTAACTGATACACTCCCAAGCGTCGACAGGCGTTCTAGGGCATTCTCTACCTCTTCCGAAGAAGCGTTGTAGTCGAGTTCAACGGTTCTTTCACCTCCATATTCAATGGAAAAGTAGTTCGTGGAACTTGAGCCTGGCCAAGAGTTGGCTGTGGTTTCGACCTCCTGTACTTCGCGCGCTCCCCCGTAAGCGACGACCGAGATGCCTTGAACTTCAACTTGGTTCAACGCAGTGTAAACTTCCACCAAATAACTGTCAACGTCAGAACCACCATCGCTCGTGGGTGCCTCGAAAGCAACTTCAAGTTTTTCATTAGATGAAACGCAGGTGCTGGATGTGTTGGATCCATCAATGCAAACACGAGAGACCGCGACGGACGATGGAACACCTGGCTGGCCTTGCGGGACGGCTGAAGAAACGTACGAGAATTCACTCAGCTCTCCGGCGTCAGAGTACGCTGCCACTTTGGCGTAGTACCTTTGACCAGCTTCAAGACCATCAACGATAAACTCAAAAGGCGAAGAGCCCAGAACCAACTCCGACACACTGACACCAGCACTCAGACCGTTTAATTCCGTTGAGTTTGCGATGATCAAGCCGATGTTGCCTGCACCTTGGATACGCTCGTGAGCCAAATGTGTGAACTGCACACTCCAGCGGCAACCGTGTTTGGGATTATCATTGTGATCACAAGTACGACTCACGACACTGGTGTGAATCGAAGGCAGTTCTTCAAGTGCGGCGCGCAACTCAGTTGCCGACGCGTCGAAGCTGATGGGATCTGTGATGGAACCCTCGAATGCAAGTGCAAACGTTCCGCTGATTTCGGACAGCGCAAAAGTTGACACAATTTGTGTTTCATAAGTGTATTGAGCAGAAATGAGGTCGGCAGATCCATCTTGGATTGTGACACATTCGACCACGGCGTTGTCACCCGAAAGCAGGGTTCCATCCACTTCAATCAAGCCTAAATTGCCAGCTGGCTTTCCAAGAGTCACAGTCCATCGATATCCATTTTCGTACACACGACGAACGACATCAATGGGATTTTCGTAGTAGTTCACGGAACGAGCAAGACGTCGCAATGCAGCTGCGATGTCGCTAGCGCTGCTGTCCCAGGCAACAATCTCGGAATGACCTGCCCACCGCATTGCGAACGAGCCATTGCGAAGTAGAAAGGCGTCGCCACTATCAAAATTGACAGTGATTTGTTGCTGCTCCACTTCAGTGCGAACAACAAACTGCTGGGTGTCTTCTGATAGGAACCCTTCATCCGAGCTGATCCAAATTTCATACTTGGAAACAGTGTCTCCTCCGTCGTTCGAAGGCGCCCCGTACCACACCTCGAGTGAGTTGGCAGTGCTGTGTCGCCCCAAGGTGACTGACTGAGGGTGAGTAGGCTCAATGCCATCCTCAGGAAGAGCGACGTTTTCTTCCATGAAATCACCACAACCAAATTCATCACTGCAATGCGCAACTCGAACAGTGTAACTCTCACCAGCCTTTAAAGCTCGGTAGCTTGGATCAAAAGTGGCAAAAGCAGCGCCGTCAACAAGTGTGTCCACGTAGACCAAGTTTCTTGATGTTGGATCGCATTGCGACACATTCAGCTCCGGGATTGTACTCAAATCAAAGTTTCCATAGAACGATAAAAAGATCTGACGCTCAGCAGCGTCAGACTCAATTACTGTGACGGAAACTTTATCGACAACGGATAGGCTTTCAACTGCAGAGCGCACGACGGAAGCGTTTGCGTCCCAAGCCAAGCAACTACTGACATCCTCCCCGAGCGAAATAGAGAAAGTGGCATCATCAGCTGGGTATGTTAAAGAAGTGGTAATTGTTTGAATTTCTGCTCGAGACCCAATAACGAATGTGTTGGGAATGTGGCCAAAGGAATTGTCCGTTTCAAGAGTTGCACCGGTTCCCTTGAAGTCGGGCTGTACTTTAGCCGTCATGCTTCGCAAGTCGCCATCGTGAGCAAGCACTAAAATCGACCACACGGTTCCAAAATTGTCTCTGAAAACTTGGCCGTCGAAACCAGACGACACTGAAGCGTCAAGAGTAATGGAGCCCGCACCCACTTCGACTATTGATCGTGTCGCATTATCGATAAGGACGACATCGCCCACAAACAATTGCTCCGTGAGATCCTGGGTCACATTCAGAATGGCCGAACCGGCGGCGATAGACGCAGTGCCGGGTACCGTTGCCATCGACGTGTCTTCACTGACGATGACCTTGCCGATGCTTTCCAAAGCATGCAGTGCGTCCTCTACGTCAGAAGATGAAGCTTCAACGTCTAAGGCAACAGTCTCCTCTGAATTGAAAGCGATCACAAAAGAACCAGACAGGTCATCTTGCAGTGCTCCAGTCGAGATCAGAACTCGATGATAGATGCCGATATGCGCTTCATTCCCGCCCACACGGTCATCATTTACGACAAAGTTTTCAACTTCACCACACGAAGCATCAAACGTGAATTCCCACTCTGCACCATACGTGTCGAAAGTCGACTTGGCTACACTAATCGGCCCGCATTCAACAAAGGGTTGAACCAGCGCTTGCAACGCACTGGCATTGATAGTGACAGGAATTGAAGATGAAACTAGCGACCCCTCGAACCACATGCCAAACGAGCCAGAGACATCGCTCGACGTTTGTAAGAGCAAAGATTGTCGGTGAGCACCACCAGTCGCACAAGCCCCGCTGAATTGACCGTCCACATAAGCATCGCATGGAGATGAATCCAACGTTGACGACGATTGGGAGAGATCATAGCGTCCGTACGAATCTGGGAACTCACCATCCTGTAGTGTGGTAACGTCTGCAAGAGTGAAGCCTGACAACGTACTGGAGTCGATCACCAGCTGAGAGAGAGGGCCAAAGTTGCCAGTAAACGCGATTGTCCAGTTGTGACCTGTGTCCGTTTTCTGGACTGTTACCGGGCCGATGTTTTGCAGGGCATCGACAGCTTCTTTGAATTCTTCAGCAGTCGCCTGGACTGGAATGCTCCGAGTTCGATAGCCGTCCAAATCCAAAACAAACGAGCCAGACAAACCGTGTGGACTCGATGCATCTTCCTGAATTGAAACCACTTGAGTCTCGAAGGAGACATCAATGTCTGACAAATGCCATTCAACTTTGTGCTGTCGGATATTGCCACCGTTGGTGGCACCAGTGGTCCACGCCAGCTCTACTTGCGAGCCAGAGTACGGCACGGCATACTGAATCGTCGGTGCGCTAGGCGCTGCACCGAGATGTGTCACTAGTGGCACAACACCAGCCCCTCTCGATGCCAAATCGCTCAATCCCAGTTCGGTCCAGGAGAAAGTTGTTTGCGATTCGCCCTGTGAGTTGTTGCTGCTCATTGTCACAATCACAAAAGCCGGGTCATGTGGTCTACTTTCGAAGACCAATTCATACGAACTTGGTAACTTCACACCGTCGCGATCCGTTGAAACAGAAGCACCAGCAACATGCTCTGCGTTGGTAGTGTTGACACTAATGGTAGGGATGTCGCCTGCTTGCGTATCAAATTGAATTGTCCATGCAAAACCACTAGTGCCCCATTGAAGTTGTGATTCCATGACTGCTGTTCTGTGCACTGATACACGACCAATGATCGAGAGGTGTTCAAGATCAAATTTTACGTCTTCTGCGGTTCTAAACAATGGGATACTAACGTCCGCACAGTTGCCACACACCGCGTCAGAGTCGACAGCCGACGCCTGCTGACATGTCGGTTGGCAAATCGTCCAAATAGCTTCAGATCGATCATCGGACTTGGCGTCCGCAGAAAATTCAATGGTCACTGTCTGTATTTCAGATTGCGATGAATCGAGCGTTGCAGCACCTTGCAGCACCCACTCATCTGCATCAAGGTGAACGCCAGGCCTGAGCGTCACAGTGTCGATGTCTAAGTCAACAGTTGAGTCGACCATAGTCAAGCAGTTCTCCAAGCCCTCTGCACAATTTTCAGTCTCGGAATTGAATGTGATACTCCAAGTGTATTCATTGAAATCCGTTGGTCCTGCTCGACTTACCGACACTGATCCTACCCCTGCTAAACTTTCAATAGCATGCTCCACATCATCTGCTGTGGCCGACGCACTGATATTGACTGTGTTGAATTCAACCATGGATATTGTGAACCTATCAATCTCACTTGGAAGAGTTGAAACTGATGTTGATGCCGTTGTGGTCAATGTCGAGCCGTCAAAGCTGACAAAAGTTACTCTTCCAAGGTATGGTTGAATGTCAAACACTGTTGAGTTGGAGACCGTTGCACCGAAATCGGCACTGGTAACACCAATAAAGTCAAAATCACTAAATTCGTATGCGTCTCCGTAGCCATCGCTGTCGTTGTCAACTTCGTTGGCGACAGCGGTGGCCGTGTGAGTGTTGACGACAAACGCGGAGACAGAGTCGGCCCCGAGAACGGAATACGACTCCAATGCAATCACGCACCCTGAAAATTCGTCATCAGGATCGAGACTGACACGATAGATCTCACCATCAATAGTGAGGCTATCACCTCTTGATAACTTTGATGTGAGGTTGAGAGACGTTTCTAAATACCGAGAGCCGGCTTCTATTGAAACGCTGGGATCCACTTCGACTGTGAACTCTCCAACATAGTTATGGCTCAGTAGGAATGACGAATCATCAGAAATCACCGGACCAGTGCTCACAGTCATTAGCGAAAGCACTTCCGCACGGTACGAGTCTTGCGTGTACCACTTCAAATTGTACGATTCGAGAGCGGCGCCATTGACTCCCTCTGGCCGTTGATCTCTGGGTTCACTGAAGTCAATACTGATCATGGTTGATGTTTGCGGTGTGGCTATAGCAAGTTGTGGAGGTGTTGGCTTTGCCATTGGTACAAACGCACATGTTTCTGGACCGTAGCTTGTGGTGCACGAGCCACCAGTGCTTCTGGTGGCTTGCCCGAATCCGTCGTCGTTTTGACCACTGACCCTAACATAGTATGCGCGACCAGGCGTCAACTCGTTGATCGTCGTCGAATAAGTTTGCGATGCCTCATTGAAGGCCACTGCACCAACATCAAATGTGTGTAATGCACGCCGAGTCAGGGGCTCGCATTCATCGTCGATACTACCACTGGGGGCCAAACACTGACGTTGGGCGGCGAGGAAATTGTATGCTTCGGAGCACGTGCTGTCGAAGCTGTCGACTTCGTCGACTTCAATCAGCCAATTCACTTGGCTCCAGGAGTGCTTTAATTGTTCATGGAATGCCCATGACACCGACAGCGCCGTTGCATCGTCGTCAACGGGATTCACTTCAACATAGTATGGCGCGGGAGGTCCTTGCGCGAACGGCTTGACTACATCAAGACTGAAAACTCCAAAATCTTGACCATCTTCATAAGTCGAGAGCGGCTCGTACAAAGAGTAGTCGCTGCTTCCAACAAAATTGGTGGCAGACACCCTAACATAGTATCCAGCTGGGTCTGTTGCCTTTAAGAAAGTTCGGAAAGGGCTTACTCCAGCCTGAATTTGCTTTTGTGAATTGACAACCTCAATGGTTGCGTTGGAGGCGTACAGCGGCCTCAAAAATCTGAACTGGTCCTTCGTTTGAGCATCGATATCAATGTCCGACCGATCCAACGAAAGTTCCAAGGTAGCTCCACACAGATTCCCGCCATTCAAATCGACCGAAATGGTTCCGAATGTTGAGAGCTTTCTTTCAATTTGTGCTGCTGATGCGTCTTTCGCAACGTACACGCACTCGCTGGGGATACTTGTGGCACAGAACGTCACGCCGTCTGCATCGCCGAAGCCATCGCTGTCGGAGTCGTCGCACAACACCCGCTGGACTGAAGGATACCCATGAACTGCTACACTTGAGTTTTTCAGGGACGTACCGTCCACTTCCAAGAATCCAAATCGGTTGCCCGGGTAAAGTAGCTCATTGAAGGTAATAAGCCACGTGTATCCCTGTGATACAATATTGCGGCTGACCGAAACATCGCCGACACTCGGCAGTGCGTCAAGTTGAGCTTCAAGCGCTGCTGCAGAGCTATCAAAATCGACAAGACCGCTCCACTGTCCATCATAAATAACACGGAATGTTCCTGAAATCGAGGAGAAGTCAACATTGTCGTCACGAGTGAGTGTGATGGCTTGAACCTCGGTCACTTCGGCCGCGCTACTGGCCAACACTGTCTTGGAACGCAAGTTTGGGCTGTCGAACGACGACTCCGTGTCCCATTCGATTAAGAATTCAGACACACCATTAGCATTCAATGGGTAAGACCATTCTGCTGCCAGTTGCTGAGCAGATACAGAATATACGCTCAGCATCCGCGGCGGTGTTGGCGCGACATCAACCGGAACGATTGAATCAGGCGATGAAGACACCGGAAGCCCAAGCCCATTGTCGTTTTCAGCACGGACCAAAACAGATATCGGCACCCCACTAGCAACAGGCGAAATAATCCACTCGTTGATTGCAGACGCGCTCACTGTTGCATCATTGGAAGGTGACGCTAGGTAGTAGTCATTGGAGCCAATCGCATTAACGTTGTTCCGATCTTGGGTAAAAGTGACCAGCCACTCGTAACCATGACCGACCATAGAGCGCTCCACATCCACTGTCACAACTTGTGAGAGGCCTTCAAGGGCGGACTTGACCTGCGAAGAAGTGGCGTCCGCTGGCAGCGGTTGAGTTGTTTGCACTTTATATGCTGGTTGTTTCAGCAATGCGTCAGAGTCCCACGTGATTTCCACAGATGAATCGTCGTCGCTGGCTAACTGGACGCTGGCATCGGTTGCACTAGCCTCTGATAAAATCGAGACCCTGAAAACAGGAGACTCAGCAGTGTAACCGATTCGAACCCTGTCTCCCGAAAGCAAACCCAAACCATTGGTGTGATTAGTTTCGCCGTCCACTTCCCAATCCAACATGAGTCGCCCAGAATCGGTAGCAAGACTCACGGATCCAATCGAGGTGTCCAGTTTGTACGCGGCCACACGATTCATCTCCTCGCCGTCAGACCCGAAGTCGACATTGACGATCACTGATGCGTCATCGAAGCTGCACAAAGGCACATGTGTCGCATTGAACGCATCAAAGCAAACACGGAAAGCGACACCGGCTAGCTCGATTGCGTCACCACTGACGATAAGCGTTCGCAAGTCTTGAGTTGTTGTTGCGAATGTGGCTCCAGGAACAGCGGTGATGCAATCCTGGCACAACAGCACAGTGAAATCGCCAGCAAATTCCCCAAAGCTCAATGTAAATGTTCCTGAAATTGGAGCGTCATACGACGAGGTTTTGATTGATTGGATGCGGTAGTCGGGATCGAAGCTCGAGCTCCAGGTGCCAGATTCGTCTGACAAGCGTCGCCCAGTGCCGGATGCGACGGCTTGCGTAGCTTCAACCAGGTAAGACGACACATCATTTCCATTGCTTTCGGCATCCTGAGAAAATCGAACCGCCACAGCAGTCGCGTTGATGGATTCCAAACTGACCGAAGACGGAGCTCCGGGCGTGCCCGTCGGCGTTACAGCAGTGCTTGTTGTTGAAACATTACCGAATCCAACCTCATTTTTGGCAGCGATACGGAAATAGTATGCTTGGCGTTCCAGCCCGTCGAAAGTATATGAAGTTGTATCAGAAGCGATGTCAACAACGGCATATTCGGTTTCCAGGCGATTCTCGGATTGCTCGTCCTGCGCAACGGCAACGCAATCTGCACAATCCAGTTCATAATCGTTGACCCGCAGAAGTTGATACTCCAACAGAGGCGAGTCTTGCCAGCAGTCACTCTCACACAAATCTGTGTTCAGTTGTCTATCACTGCATCCGGAAGTGAGGTCACAGAAGCGATCTCCCTCGAACTCGATTCGCCAATTACTTCCGTTCGCTGTCACCGCAATAGGTCCAAGCGAGGGCATGTGTTCAAGAGCACCTTGGATATCTTTGCCTGTGGCATCACCGAAAATGGCGGATGACACTGCTTGTCGCAGAACTTCAAACGAACCGGTTTTTCCAGTGTAAGCCGATGACAATTGAACCCGAGCGTTGTCGAAGTACGAATAGTTGGTACTGACGGTGTACACGAAGTTATCAATGCTGATTTGATCACCAGGTCGTACATACTCCGTCAAATCACACTCGGGATATATGATATCGCTTCCTTCAGTCACACTTGCGTTGCACGTTGGGATGTCAATATCGCCAAAAGCCAGCGTGTAGAATCCACTTGTTGCGTTGCTTACAATTTCATCCACCAAAAGATACTGAGCTGCGCGTACACCAAAGTATGGGGCGGTAGGGTTCTTGGTAAAACGCTCGAGGCGGTAGCCACTCACAGCAGATCCACCATTCTCCGGTTGCGACCACTCCACTTCAATTGAACTGCTGGATGCAACAGTAGCACTGACGAACGTTGGGGCATCCGGTGCCGCTACTGGGGTCACGAATGTCGGAGATGTAGCAATCCAGTCACCAGCCGAGAAACTGTTGTACGCCCAAATGCGGGCGTACACAGGTATTCCAGTCTCAAGGTCAGAAATGCGGTACGCGTAAGCGCCAGTATCGTTGGTGGTTGTCTCCACAACCTGTTGGAACGGAACGCCATCCTGCGAGTTAAACGAAGGCGTTGTGTCCCATTCCAACAAATATTTTGTAATTGGAGATCCACCGTCAAATGCTGGCTCACCCCAGAAAATATCAACAGTTGTCGGCGATGATGCTGACAAGGTGGGAGATGGATCACTGTGATAGAAAGCAGCAGGAGTACCCGGCGCCTGGACGGGTGGAGTTGCACATTGCGGCGTAGTAATTTTGGCATCACCATAACCTTGGCGATTGAATGCTGCCACACGGAAGCAATACTCTTGGTTCGGTTCCAATGATGTAGCCGAGAACGAGTACGGAGCGGCAGCGAATTGGAGCACTTCTTCTGAAGCAAAACCAATGGGAGCCACACCATCGACGGACGTAGTAACAACAGCATTTTCCGCTGTCAGCTGCTCCATATCACCAATGTCTTCAACGAAAGTAACGGAGAAATTTGTGACTTGCCCCACAGTGTGGCTCGATACTTGAACAGATCGCACAGACACTAGATTACTGACGGTCACTTCCACATCATAATCAGAGCAGTTGGAGAACATTTCAGCCGACCACTCGTCGGCCAATGCAACCCTAAATGGCTCGTTTAATGATCGGTCAAAGGTGATCTGTTGAACTTCGTGGACACGCGTGTCGAATGACGATTCGGCCCACTCGACGATGTACTTTGACACGGTGTCTCCTCCGTCGCTTAACGGTGGCGTAATGGAAACATCAAGGGATGTCGCAACAGTTTCAGCATCGTCGGAGTTCGACGTTGACAGGGCAACCTCATAAGGCGCGTTCGGTTGCTGCATCGGAGTTCCCGACACTACGTCGGACGCAAAACCGTATCCGAGCGAAGTGTAAGCTCGAATCCTAACGTAAATAGTGTCGCCCATCGTCAAGTCAGTGATGTTGAAGCTATTTGCTGGAGCATCAACTAAGGGAGAAGATGCATCTTCTTCCACGAACGAAGCTGGCTTATTACCTTTGGAATCGAAAGTTGAGACGGTGTCCCACTCGATTTGATACCTGAGGACTGGTTCACCAAGATCACCGCCAGCAAATGAAGTGTTGACAGAATCCCAAGAGACCATGAGGGAAGTCTTCGTGAATGCATTCTCCGAATCTGGTTGCCCCACTTCAACATGAGCAGAAGCTGCTGCCAAACTTCGAGTCACAATGTCAGGCTGACAATCTTCCAGGAACGAGTAGCATGCAGGAACAGCAACATCTGTTTCACCAAATCCACGCTCGTTGAATGCCACAACCTCAATCGAATAATCTTGCCCGGCATCGAGACCAGACAAAGTCGCGTTGTACGCGGACGAACTCCAATCATTCGACTCCACGACCGCAACATCTTCAACGGAAAAGTCTTGGTACGATACTATGCCATCGCCGTCGGTCAGTTGGAAGCGGAAATCACTCACCACAGCACCATGATCGTCGTCTGGATAGTCAAAGGTCACGAACAATTGAGTCGCGTCGGTCACATCAGGCCATGCGATAACGTTGGTCACCGCTGATGGCACAGCTGTCGGTCGTTCCGGGAACACATTAGCAGTTTTCTCTGAACCCACGCCAGCTGCATTGATTGCCCGAACTTGAACGTAGTAATCCGTGGCGCTGTCAAGGTAGCCACCGTCGATCACAGTGTCAACATCAACGAAAGGCGTGTTGTCAAAGTCGATACACGAACTGGTATTTCCAGCATAAACAGAAATGAGATCAACATCCCCGGCAGCTGCTGGGCCTAAGAATGTGATTCTGTACGTTCGTCCATGACCTGGATCGCTGATGTCGCGCTGAGAAACGGTGACATTGCTACTTCCAACGATTGCCGCTAGCTCTTGCTGCAGATTGCTATCATCAGCCCAATCAATGCAGCTCGTGGTGTTGCCATTAAATTCAATGCGGAACTGTCCCGTTGACAGAGTGTTGGGGAATGCAGCGTACATGCTGAACTCTTGCACTTCAACACCGATTGTTTGTAAGCACGGAGTGTCAGCAGAACAATCGATGTCGGTTCCCCCAACGCCCCACGTTGGAGCATCATAGTAGCCATAACCGTAGTCACCGGTTTCAGACGCCAATGTAACATCCTCATTGGTCGCCCATTCAAACCGGTACGCCGAGATTACGGAGGAGTCGCTGTTGCGGACCTCGAAACCATCCGCGTTTACGGATGGTTCCGTGAAGCGGATGTCCAATTGCCCAGGTGTACACTGATCGAGGCACGCTTGTCTATCGTCAAACGCAACCTCCCCGGAACATTCATTTGATAGTAGACCACAGCTGTAGCTGATGTTGACAGTGTCCAGGGAGTGCGCCAGCATAGTAGTGGGCGCAATCATTTGGGGGGCTGTCTGAACCGCAGCTCCGGCGCCCATGGCGTTAATTGCGCTGACCCGCACATAAATATCCACATCTTCATCCAAGTTCTCGACAGAGTACATGAACGAGTTGTCGATGCCGTTGTCAAACACAAAAGCACTTTCGGATGCGGCAAAATCGCTGTCCGTGTCCCACTCAACGAGGTATGCAACAACTCCGTTCTCATCACCTTCAAACTGTGGCGCGGCGAATTGTACTCCAAGTGTTGTGGAATCAACGATCGTTAATACTGGTGATGTGACTCCAGAAGGTAAAGTAGGGGACGGTTCCAGATACAATTGATTCGCATCACCGAGGGATTCAACAATCACATCCGTGAATTCGGCCTCAGCACACATGATGGTGTCGATACTTCCATATGATTGCACGAAAGTGACCAAGTATGTATCAATATCGAAGTCCACAGAAGCTCCAGGAATGAGCCTCACGTCGACGGAGGAAATACTGGCCATGTCCTGCAGAGCTTGTTGAACAGCGAACGCAGACGCGGCAGTGCTGGTTGCAGTGTTCCCACTGTGCGAAAGACTGAGCGACGATGGGCTGCCACTTGCTGTATTGTTGACAACAATTCGCTGAATCATCCATTGCTGCGGGATGGCGTTTTCTGGATCTGACATGCCGTTGACATTCACTGAGTAGACGCGAGCAAACACCTGACTGTAGGAATCAGGAATGCTCACAACAGCGCCGCATCGGTCCTCGACGCAAGCGGAAGCGGTTTCAAAGGTCGCGGTCTGACGGGAAGCGAAACCAGCGGACTCAGACCAATCAATTTGGAAACTTGTGACTTCCGAGCCTCCATTTTCACTTGGCATCATCCAGGACAAACCCAGATCTAGGTCTGACATCAGCTCCATGGTAACAGACGTCGGTGTCTGTGGACTGCGCTGGCGCGGAGCAACTGAGAACGATGATCTTTGTGAAGTCGAGCCGCCAACTTCATTGTAGGCAGTGATGCGAGCGACGTAATTGTCATCACTCGACAGACCTTCGATGGTGTAGCTCGTCGGCAAATGCCCGGCATATTTTTCAACCACCGACACAAATGCAGCCGTTCCACTCAACCCGTCCCGAACATCACCGCCGCGAGCCGTTATTCCTCGTCTTGTGTCGTTGGAATAGGTACTGACCAGTATTGAGGGCACATCTTCAAAGGAATCAACGAATTCAATTTCCCACGCAGCCCCTTCTCGAGTTCGGAACGGAACAGTTGATTGATTAGTGTAGGACTTTGTCACCGTCACGTCATCGATGGTAGAAAGCGCTTCAAGTTTGGCCTCAACTTCGGAAGCAGACGCAAGATACGAGATTGCCTCGGTCACCTCACCCTTGAACCAAGCTTGCCAACTGCCCCGTAAGTCAGACGCATCAGTCCCAATTTGGATCACTTGAACCTCATGCATATATTCGATCAAAGCGCTGCCAAGAGGAAGGACGTTGACACCAACACTACCTCCATCGAATGCCGGTTCCGAGCCGAGTACGACATCTTTGATCGTGACTGATACATCTGAACTTGCAGTGGACGACAAAGAGGGAGACTCTCCAACAACGTTGTCGAAAGTAATGGACCAAGAAGCATCGGCAGTGCTAGAGACCGACACAGATCCGGTGGACGGAAGACGCTCCAAAGCCGCCTTCATTGCGGAAGGGGTAGCATCGCAGTAAATGCTGCCAGTTTGGAACCCGCCATAAATCAAATAGAAGGAGTCGCTGGTGTCAGTGCAATCCGCCTGCACCGTCTTCACAGGGCTGGCGACCGTCGTGGTATCCCATTCAAGCAAATAGCTCTGAATATCACAGTATCCATCGTTGACGGGCGGATTCCAAGTGACATGCAGAGAGCTATCGCTGAAAATCTCAATGGAAACCGTACTTGCTGCGTCCGGAACTGTGCACGTCTTTGTCAATGCTGGAACACCGTATTGCGTGGAAGAGTACGTGTTACCGACACCATTCCACGCGGAGACCTGCGCAAAGTATTGTGTCCCAGGAAGCAGAGAAGAAAGCGTAATGCTCGTCTCCTCGATGGAAGAGCTACCGCGCAAGCTGGAGTCCAGAGTCGGAAGGGCACCTTGCGAAACGCTGATCACAGATATGTCGCCTACGAGAGAACCGGAGTTAGCAGACAGCATATTCTGATTGCCAAGATCTTCTAAGAAATACACCCGCCAATGGAACAGTTCGTTGCTGTAACTGTTGGATCTTTCGACTTTCAATGAACCAACGTTCGGGAGAGCTTCCAGCGCATCCTGCACCTCGCGTGCTGTGGCATTGTACGGAAGAGCAGTCGTGGATTCATTGAACATGGACAATGTAAATGTTCCATCAAGGTATGACGCATCATCACCGACTGATATCACAACATCTTGGCGCTCAAAGCCTGCCAAACCTTGAACAAGTCTGTGCACGCTCACGCTGGCATCACTGCCACCCAAATCTTTGATAGACGCGTTAGCGGGCTGCAATGTCGTGGTAGATCCTTCGAATACCGAGTCGCCATCAGACGATACAACCATCATTGGAGCTTCACCGTCATACCCAACGAATGTAACCAGCCACACGTTGCCGTAACCAGCAACAATTCGTGTGACCTCAACGTCACCCATCGTTGGCAAGGACATCAACGCTGAACGCATGTTCTCATCGCTGATATCATGATCTAAGAAGTCCGTGAATTCTCCCTCGAATCCTACGCGGAAAAATCCACTCAAGTCATTGCTGGTGGCGGTCGTTGTGATGGCCTGCGTATCCTGCAGCGCATAGTAAATAGGATCGTTGGCACCATTCAAAGTTGCCGTGGCGTCCAAAACGTCCCATTCTACTTTGTAATGAGAAACTTCGGCACCTCCGTCGTCTGCGGGATATTCCCATTCAATAGTGATACTTGAAGAGCTGTTGGCAGCCACCGTGACGTTTTGAGGCCGAGAACTTACACCCAGCGGCGCAACTGCTCCAGACAACGAAGAAGATGGTAAAGTATTGTAGCCCTGAGAATTGTAGGCAGAGACACGCGTAAATACTGCTACGCCCTGCGCCAGGCCGCGGATCACATAATCACAATACTCGTCTACGCAATCACCTTCTGACACTGGCGCCTCGTAGTAGGAGGCGGAGCCAAAGCTTGAATCGAGATCCCACTCAATCTTGTACTTTGACACAGTGTCGCCGCCATCGCTCAGCGGATGGTGCCACTGCACGCGAAGAGACGAGGCCGACTGAATAATTGTGCGCACGTCTTCTGGTGGGGCAGGACGTTGAATCGGAGGGTGCAACGTGACTGGCACGGAATACTGTGGCTCGGACCGGCCCTGCTCAGACACACACGTCACACGGACGTTGTAATCCTGCCCTACAACGAGGTCTTGCAAAATATGCGAACGAGACGTGGAGTCGTCCGTCGTGAAAGAAGCGTATCCTGCCGGCGCGACACCATGTCGCGCAACCGTTACGTTGCCACTCGCTCCTGGAACCATGGTGGCGTCCACTTCGAGCACGTCATCCAAGTTACCAATGTCGCTGGTAAAGTCTACTGTCCATGAATTATCACCGTTGTCGGAAACGTAAGCGGACTGAATCGTAGTAAGGCCCTGAAGAGCAATTCGAATGGTCTCCTCTGACGCATTGACGGATAAGTAATCCGTCCACTCACCACCAAAAGCGAGTCTGAAGGTTCCGCTCAGTGACGACACGCCGGTGAATGAGAAGTTTTGGCGTTCCTGCACGGTGCTCGGGCCATCTCGGAATACGTCCGCTGTTGTGGCCATGGTCGCCTCCCACCACTCAACGTTGTAGTTGGTACATGCTGCACCTTGTTGGTCCGCGGGTGGTGTCCAGTCCACTCGCAAGGCCTGTATGGAGAAGCTGGTTGGTGTGTTGTCGTCAGCAAGAATGGTGCTCAAATGAACGTCACCACTTGCGATGGAGTCCGACGGACAGCGCGGAATTTCGTCGTTGGACTGTGCTGCAGTGCTTCCGCCCATGATGTTGGAGGCGCTCACCCGCGTTTCGTAGGCATTACCAGGAGTGAGGTCCGTGATAACATACTCGTATCTGTATTGCGAGGTGGCAGGTTCGACTGGAGTAGATGCGACTAGTGACACAAACGCG
>ENA-OWNT01001437-OWNT01001437.1-seawater-metagenome-genome-assembly--contig:-NODE-1437-length-30017-cov-4.037776_pt1 | contig 30017 bp, 28 predicted proteins | sample MGYA00238136_ERZ651165 | MGnify/ENA primary metagenome ERZ651165 (study PRJEB26861, sample SAMN08777766) | seawater metagenome | isolation source: coastal seawater | place: USA: Florida | collected...
AGGCAACGTGACTGGATTGGGCTTTCAACGTGCCAAGCGTAACTCGAGGAGAATTTCACACGACCCAGCAACGACGCGGGCAACATGCTGTGCACAAGGTGGGACAACCAACCGTGGAAACTGTGTCTGTGTCTGTAGGTTTGCACAGCGACAACCAACGTTCGAGATTTATTTGAAGCGAGTGCATAGAAACAGTGAATTTTGCGGGGATCATTTGTCCCTCGCACGAGAACACGTGCTGCGTCTAGTGGTGATTGCGACATGAGTGGTGCTCCTTCAACTGACCTTGGCGCGTGCAGCGCTTAGGCTGGGGTTTCGTGCCGCCCCGAGCCAGCCAACCGGTGGGCAGAACCCGATGACGTCGACTCTTGACCGCAGCCAGCTCGTTCTGGGCTCAAGCAGCGGTCCTTTCTCCGCCCTTGCAACAGCTCGAGATGGTCCCGACGCGCAAGTGGTGTTCGTGCTGTCGACATCAGCTGGTGAACTTAGCTGCTATCACAGCGAAACGAAGACGTTGACGCGGCTCATCACTGGTCTGTCCACACCAGTCCATCTCGCTGTGGTGCAACGATCAGCGGCAAGAGTTTATGATATCATATACTCAGAGCAACTTCTTTCATCTCCGAAGGCATCGCAAACTGGCCATGGTTTTGCTTCGGCTCCTCGCTTTCGTGTTTGTAGCGTTGGCGTTCGCGTCACTGGGACTGGCCACGACACCGTCGTTGCACTTTCTTCAGCGTCTCCCAAAACTTTGTTGTCCGATGTTCTCCAACTGCGTGGACTTTCGTTCGCGTGCGGTCACATATTTTTTTCAACTCTACGCCCAGACTCGACGTCGATTGATCTTCACAGCGTGGAGGCCTTTGACTGTGTTGAGGAAATGGACTACGATGAAGAAATCACCGCCCTCTTCGAGAGAAGTGTGGGATATGTTACAACACTCGTCGATCGTAAGCAAAGGCGTCACGCCTCCACAAATGTGGTCGACATTGGCGTGTCGTTTGCTCAGTCGCCGACAGACCAAGACTGGGCCATATCCGTCGTTGCAGTCTTGGACTCACGAGAAATGTTCACGGTGAAGCTCCGCCGATCCGGGGCAACACCGGCACGCACAGATACACACAATGCCATGCGCACGTCCGTGTGGCAGCCGGCCGATTCCTGGGCCGTTGAACATTTGCCAAGTTTTCCTACAGCTCCGCGACGCTTGGATTTTGTTGGAAATGCACGGCCATTCGCAATTTTATGCGCAGGCGCTGCTCCTGCAGGGCTCGCGACTTTGTCCAATCTGAGCACCAGTGAAACGCGTGGTTGGCAAATTTCGTCGTTCCGGCCGATTGCAGCGGCGGCAGCATGCCAGGTAATGCTGACCACAACAAGTGTCTGACTGCGCTTCATCTTGTGTGTGTAATGATCGTTTGTGATTCTCACTCCTGACAGGTTAAGGACACCATCAAAGCTGTGTACTTCATCGAAGAGAACGGCTCCTTGCGGTACATTGATGACATTTTTGAGGTAACAACTGACAGTCAATGGCTGAACATGGCTCGCCGATTTTCACGCTTACGACAGTTAAACATTTACGGTCCAACTCCGCTGACTGTCTGTGTATTTGGTGTATCCAGCACAATAAGCTTGTTCGAGCTTCGTGGGAGGCTGAAAATGCACGGAGTCCCAGCGCTCGATCACCGTCTAGGAGGGCACAACGACAGCTCCAGCGACGACAACGAAAATTAAATCGCCCAATAGGCAAGGATCCAACCCTTGACTACGGTGCAGGAAATGGGAGCTTCATTGTTGACCAAGATAGTGATGGAGATTCTGATTTTTCAAGTGATGACGACACATCTCCTACCGAATCACCCACAACTCCGGCAGTGCCATCTCCAAACGACTCCATAGTTTGGTATGACAACAACGGCGAGCGCAAGTTAGTACCGAGGGGTTCCAAAGGTACGATCCATTTATCACCAGTGTTTGGTTTCCTTGCCTCATTCCATTCTGCCAACATACAAAAGGTGATTACAAGAAGTGGTTGGATGATCTTATGGAGGCCTCGACATTTTTAAAGCTTGGCCGCGTACCTCAGTGCAATTCGTTCAACGTGTACCTTCGCTGCCGGCCAATGTGAGTGCGCATGAAAGGTGTGTTGTTTGTTGGCGGTCTTTGTGATCGTAGCTCTGGAATCGCTTGCCTCGTGTTTAGACTCCCAATGGAGGTTCGAGCTGGTGCTAGACCGATAGTACATTGTGTTGATCGTTCGTCCGTATATGTGGAAAGCTACAACCAGTACCAACGGCCAAAGACCTATATTTACGACAAAGTATTTGGACCAACGGAAGGCCAGGTTCGTGTGGCAGGTTGTGCGATTCTCGTCCACCTCAATCTTCACACACCGTTTGACTGGCTTTCAGGAGGATTTTTTCCGCATTGGCATTGCGCCGTTGATATACAAAGCTCTGAATGGTTACAATTGCACTATATTTGCTTATGGGCAAACTGGGACAGGAAAAACGCACACCATGCAGGGTAGCATGGAAGATCCATCGAAAATGGGCGCGATTCCTAGAGCAGTGTTGCTCGTGATGAGGCTACTTGAAGACTTACCACCCCACCTCCAGTGGAAATTACACGTACGGTCATCCTTGCGTTGTCGGTGCCATGTATGCGCCAGTATTCTCTCAGCAACTGCCTTTCACCTCCGTCTTAGGTTTCTCATCTTGAAATTTACAATGAGGAGCTAAATGATCTTCTTGATCAGGTGTGAATTAGCTTGTTAAATGCACAATGCTTATTACCGTGTTCACCCCTATATTCTTCTCCATAGGCTCAAAAGAAAGCAGCTGAGCGAGAGAAGCGTCGTCGAAAACTGATGAAGTCCTCGTTGACTTTGATGAAAACACTCCGCCTCATGGGTAACACGACCACAGACCTCTTTGGCAACTTATCACGTCACAACGATATGTCGAGAGGGCCCGCAGACGAACCACCACACGACACTGCAGATCCACTCATGGCATCATCCACTCACAACTTTAATGAGCACGGTGGTGGTGCCAATGGTGGTTTAAGAATGCTTCGAGATCCTCACACGAATGAGACAAAAGTGCACGGCTTGAAAAGAGTACCCGTGGATTCTGCATCGACAATATTCAAGGTGTGACTTCCTGATGTTGCTGCGTTGCGGGATCGGCAATGTTTCACTTCTTCATCTCGGTTACTCCTAGGTTCTCAACCACACGATTGCCATGCGTCAAACGCATTCCACCGATATGAACGACCGATCATCACGGTCGCACGCGATTTTTACGTTGTATATTACGATTGAAGACAGAGAAGATCATGGGTCGGACCCGGAGGACTCCACCAAAGACCGATTTCAACAACACACCAGATTAAACTTTGTTGACCTCTCAGGTTCTGAAAATGCAAAGAAGTCTGGATCAACTGGTGATCGTGCTCGCGAAGCGATGTTCATCAATCAAGGTGAGCCTACGGTTCAAATCCAACTAGTATCGCTTAGCAGCTGAAATCGTGGAATTCAATGTTGCTAGGTCTGTTGGCTCTCGGTAGAGTTTTAAAAGCACTTGGGAAACGGTTTGCCGAGGTTAGTGCGAAGACTATTTCGGTCGATGTCATTGGCATGATTCAATTGCTAATATCTTGGGTATGTTCAAATATTCTAGGTCGAGAAGACAGTACAAAAAGATGAGGCTAAAGAGTCTCAGTCTCCATCGCGTGGATCCACAGCAAAAAGTGTGGTTTCAAAACAGAAACCCAGACGCCGCAAGGCGAGACCGTTTATTCATGTGCCTTTTCGCGAGAGTAAACTGACTCGCTTTCTGGTACGATTGAATGGCCTCGTCCACTTTATTTGTCATCTGTCGTTGTAACCATTACGTTGTTGCATTTTGTAGGAGGATAGCTTAGGAGGTGACAGTGTCACCGCAATGGTGCTCACAGTTTCACCAAATCATGCCCATATTGACGAGGCAGTCAATACTCTTGCATATGCAAACTTGGCGACGAAGATCCTGAATACGCCGCAGCTAAAGTCCCTTACGTCACCTCGGCACAACAGGAGTGCGAATGGACATGTGCTTGCAAATTCTGCTGCCCCAGCCACCAGCGCCATGCGCCAAATTCTGCATGAACGGATTGCCCACGCACATGCTGCTCAGGCAGCTGCTGTTGCTCGCCATCAGGGCGGTGGACAGCGTCAACCGACCGCAGGGGACCCGCCCACATGGGTAGCACCACCTTGGGAGAGTCGCATCCAAGTACGCAAAAGTAGGAAATCCAAAAATGCGACGGGAGTAGGTGGTACACGTCTAACAGCCGATGCCGATGGACACATATTTGAAGATCTTCGCGAACCAATCGGGGCAGACAAAGTTACTGACGACGATGTTTCCGAGCTAGAACACAAGGCTGCGTCCAAGCTCCAAGCCGCCCATAGAGGGAAAAAAGCTCGTGATCATGCATACGAACTTCGATTTGACAAGAAGCTCCGAGAAGAGCGAGTTCGACAAAAGGCGGAATTTCAGAGCAAAGCGGAAGATACTGCGTCTGACATTTCGAATAGTGGCGATTCAGACGAGACCAGTTTTGTGTCCGAGTCAAGTACAGAGGTCTTTGAAGAGAATCAAGATCACGTCAAAGACACCCGCGGCACTGATGATGGTAGTGGAGATGACGACGACGACGCCACTTTGGAGGCTGACTTTGATCAAGCTGACGTAGAGTCCAAGGTTGTGCTCGATACCACTAGCGGGTTGTCGAAGCATGACCAGGATCCCATTAATGTTGAATCGCCGCCTGTAAACACAAAGAGTGTGGGGGCCAACAAGAAGAAGACGAAGAAGAAGAAGAAGGAGAAGAAGAAGAAGAAGAAGAAGAAGAGCGACAAGATTCAAAAAAGTACGGACAAGACTCCTGACAATGTCGAAACAGAACGAGTGGTTGACCCCGTCACAGTTGGTGACTCTATCGACGACCCTTCACATGCAACTGAAGTGACCGATGATAAACATCAACGCTATCCGATTGACAACGAGACAAAAGATAGCGACGAAACAAAGGTGGAAATAAATGGCTCTAATGGAGTCGCCAAGGAAGTCACGAAGATCCAACAGTTTTTAAAAGAGACCATGAATGTCTCGTTGCGCATCGTCCGCACTGACGAGGACGACGCAGAAGCCGAAATTGCCCGAAAAGCGGCCATTGTGAAAGCTGAGGAGCAACGTAGAATGGAAACCAAGAAAGAAGCTGACCGCTTGGCGGCAATTGTGGAGTACAATCGGTGCCGGCGCCGTGCGCGAGCGCAGCAAGCCGAACGGGCGCAGAAAGAGAGGCACCAAGAGCGAGAAGAGCGTATTCGTACACGAAAGTTTGCCTCTAGACAGAAGCAACTGGCGGAGGAGATGGCAGCCCGCAAAAACGGCAAAATGAGGCAACTGAAACAACGCCAACGACGTGAAGCAACACTGCAAAAGCGGCGGGAGCAACAAGAAGTTGAGCGGCGCAAAAAATCTCTCCATGATCACCAGGCGTTGACCAAGGCTGCGGCAGCGTTTGGTGCAAGTGCACGAAATCTTTTAGGAGGAAAGACAAGCGCTGCGCTCCTCGCAGCCGCCTCCACAGTGTCGAAGAGTAAGTGGAGTGCGGCAGCCCGCAGACTTCGCCAGCAAGATGAAACTGAAAAGTGGTTGTCGTCCACGAGAGAGCATCGCGCAGCGAAACGAGCGGCCCAAAATAACAACCACCCACACATCAAGCCGGCGCCTACTGGGGAGCGAGAAGGGTGGACAGATACATATCACGGGTCAGCAGTTGCTTGGGCGAAAACTGTTTTTCTTGATAGTGGAAAACTCGCGCGACCGCAGCCTTCTGTTCGAGCGCACGGCGCTTTGCTGCAAATTTTTGCCAAGTTCCACAGTGGTGCAGCAGCCGCTGGTATCCAGGTGCTACAACATGATTCGCCCGACCACCCAGCACCCGATGACGCACCTGCTCGGGCTCCGGAGTTCCTCCGCGAAATTGAACGGCTACCCATGCAGGCAAATGATGTCAACACGCTGGCCATGGTGGTACGATCAAGCATTGCTGCGTCTGGGGGTGGCAATGCAGGATCGCTTGAGTCGATGTCTCATGATGGCCCTGGCTCGAGTGACCGCAACCGCAGTCCAAACACCTTGTTCGATCGCAATTCCTTCCTGACGTTTGCGGGCTTCGTTGCATTTGCGGTTCACATGGCCCGACGAGATCCTCGAGCACTTCAAAAATTGTTGAGTTTTTGTGGCATTTCAACTAGCCTTGACCAGAAGACGAACACGGGCATTGCAGAGGACATGGGGATCTCGAAGGGCGAAATCAACGTCGACGCGCAGCAGAAGAGTGGTGGTGGAGCAGTGGTACCACTGACCAAAACACGTCTTCGAACACTTCGACGCCAAGCAAAACACCTCGTCCAAGCTGTCACTGCGACTGACTTGACGCCAGCAGAAAAAGCACGTTTGCCTTCCTCAAATTTGTGGCGTTGGACACGGAGTCGACTTGTGTCCGAACCCCGACCTCATTCACGGTGAAAGTTATTACCATATTAGAGTGGCAGCTCTAAAGTACATCGTCGGCGCTACTTCTGTTCAGATTACGAGAATCATTCTCGGAGAACATAAAACAAAAATCGCATTTGTAAATAACGACTGTACTTCGCTGCGTGTCTCTCAATTTGGTATCCTTTGTTGTTGCACGCGAACGGTCCAAACAAGACTCCTTCTCGATCTCGATCAGATTGTGTCGTGGATGCGTGGTGCGCCGATGAATGGTGCATCCATCTTCTGCACAACGCATTGTGGATAGATTGTCGACGAAGAACGAAAGAACGACTTCGACAGACTGCATACAGGCTACGACACAGATGTCCGAGAGTCATTGAACACCTCATTGAGATGAGACCTGGTCAAAGTAGTGTATCTTGCTGAGAGGCTGACAGTGGAGTGGGCGCTGAGCAGGTGCTGAGCAGGCGCTGGCCTGGGAGCTGGAGCTGGGAGCTGGGAGCTGGGTGTTGTGAGAGCTGGCAGCTGTTGGCTGCTGGCGGTGTCAGGTGTCGGTTTCTCCTGCGACCGGCGACGCAGGCGGCCTGCCTGGCTGAAAGTGGTGAGTATTGTGTAGCCGAACGTTCAAAACGTTCAAGCGTCCGCTGTCCGCTGTTGTCTGTCTGTCAATCGAGGTCCGAGGACTCTTCATGCCTCGTAACTTCTTGCGACGTTTTTGTCCTGTGGTGGAGCCTGCGAACAGGAGAGAGGAATCGCTGCGGTGAAAAAGAATACTGTAACCATACGTGCTGTCTGGAGGGACTTTGGGCGGAGTTCGCTGGCTGCCTTGAGCACCATGTTCATTCACGTTCGAAAGAGGGTTGCGGTTTTCTCAAAAAGGATGAAGAACAAAAGACAAAAGATCGATCTTCCTGCAAATATTGTCGGACTTGTGTCCCGCATTGCTCTCTACACAATGCGACGGGCTGATATTTACGCGCATGTGGTGATAGGTACGGTGATGAGGTAGCCTGGCGTTTTCTGCCATGGACCAGTCGGCGCTGATCGATGTTCTCACTCTCGATGAGAACAACTACACTGAGAAGCACAACTATGTCATGCAAAATGACCGCAAACATATCACCAGCTTCGAACCAAGAGGCATTTTTGACCAAACTGCTCTGAGTTCTACGACAACCAGCGAATCTGTGCCCGCGTCAGCTCATGTAGCAGCCGCATCAGCCGGATCTGCCACCGGTGTACGCCTTCTGCAGCCGCTTCTGTCCGTTGCCAGTCTGCGCAGCTGCTTCGATCGCCTCGATGTCCAAAATTCCGGTCGTATCAGCCGCGACGCCATCGTCGGCTTCCTCTCGCAGCAAGGATTCAGTCAGAGCAAGGTAGTTTCGACAGGGATGCCAGATGAGCTTGGGTTTGGGCCGTTCTGTCGGATTTACCAATCACTGCATCGCATGTCGCGCGGCCACAGCGACGCATCGCGCAGTGGTACTCCAGGACGGCATCATCCAAGGTCGCCAGGTTCGCCAGGGACACCTGGAAGTCCCGGAACACCAGGTCAAAGCTCTGACGGTGGTTTAAAAATGGAATCTAGCCGAACTCCCCCGTCTCGTCACCGAAAGCATGGTAGGTCCAGAAATCATCGTTCATCACTTCGGAGACGGGGACGCAGCTCGTCCAGGGAGAACAATTCCAAGCGCCCACCTTCCGATGGAAACCACATCCAAGACATACAATCTGGAAGCAGTGGTAAGAAGAAATCTTCGAAAAGCCGTCACGCTCACCATCATCACAGTCGTCATCACCATCACCACGGTCATCATCGGTCCCGTCACAGAAAAGCGCATCGGAGCACCACGAAGAATGATGACCAATATACCGCACGCTTGCGCGATACTGGTGGAGCCAGCACACAAAGCAGCGGTGCAACAAACCTCATTGCCCAACCGTTGACGAATGCCCCACGCCTTGAAGCACAAAATACCAGCGTGCTTCAAGGCCAGCCCAAGCACAGTTCGAGAAAGCGGACGCCTCTCACCAGCTATCCGGTGGTCTCCAGCGATCGTCACGTCGCCAGCGATTGTGAGCAAGGGACAACGAGACCCGATCGACGCAACGCAGAGGGCGACGCTGGACGAAAAAGTCCTGTTTCAGTTGAAAACGACGGAATATGTTCCAACAGCTCATCACCAGGGTCTGCGCTTCCGTCGCAGCTAGACGGTGAATCGACCTTACGCCAAAGCGCGGCAGCAATCGTTGCGAAAGCACACATTGGTGGTGCAGGTGCGAGAGTTGCAGATGTTTTGCCACGGCACCGCGGTGGAATGCTGTCCAAGCTTGACAACAGATTATCTGCGTCGAACGACACACACGAAACTACACATTTGGAAAACTACGAGGGTTTGTTTTCTGAGACACTGGAAGTCCACCAGCCAAAATTGTTACAAATGCAACAACCCATCGAGTTCGAAATGGGGACAGATGTTTGCATCGGTGGCGGCGGGGGCGGTGCTGCTGCCGGCGTTGGTGCGCCCATGCTCGCGAGCGCATTACCTACCCCTGTTGGAGTTTCAAGGCCCAGAGCGACTTCAAATGACAGGCACACGAAAGTGCTTACTCCAATCAAAACTTCTGCCAAGACCGCATCCGCAAACAGCGACCACAGTGGGCGCTCAACTCAGTTGACGCGAAAGCACGGGCATTTGCGTAGCAACCGGAAACAAATTCGCTTAACACTGCAAGACGATGCATTAAGCCCTGACTATTTGGCCAATTTAGCAGCCGAGGCGGAAGTCAAGCGTTTGATGAAATCACAAGAACATCACGCGAATCACGCAGGGCGCACATTTGCCCCAACCCCCTCATTCGGACTGCATGTTGGAGGAGGCGGCGGCATTCAGCGGCAGCATTCAGATGTGTCAACGACATTGGCGCGGCGGCAGTTGTCACCCCTAGTTCAGAAGGCAGCCGAAAAAGCTAGCAAGCGGAAACAAACTCCGCCAAAGCCCACTAACGTGTCGAAGACGACTGGTCGCAACATGGTCAATGTGCAAACCGCCGTGGGTGTAGCGAACGTGACTGCGTCCCTAGACTTCGCTCGGAGACGTGGACGGCAACGTCTCGTTGGCGCCCTGACACGCTCTGAGTTTGACCGCCACTGCGCTCACCCTACGACTAGCGATCTGGATGTAAGTGTGGAACGCTCTAATTCGCCAATTGGACGCCACCACGCACAGCCCAAAGTAAATGGTGTCGGACGCTTAAAACTCTAGCACTACGTACACCGCTCGCGAATTACGGACCCCACACATGGGATTGAGTACTAAGACAAGTACCTCAGCATTAGTTATTGGGGACCGTTTTATTACCGTGGAAGATAATTTTTAATTCCCTTTACTTTTGCTAAATGTAATCCATTGCATCATGACGCTATTTCTCTACAAGATTCAACAACTAACGAGACACTGATGGTGTGCTGGTGTCCAGCATGTGGTCGAAGTCGCGTAAGAAAAATATGGATTGGTCAACAGTTAACACATTTCAACACCTGAGAGAGGGTGATCTTTTAATATCTTGCGTCGAAACTGCAAGCTTTTTTGACAAAAACCTGAATATTCCTGGCGTAAAAGAGCTTCGTACTTCTTCCTGGCCATCTTCGTTGAGAGAGTCCTCTTTGACATTTCTTCCAGCAAACATCGCAAGTAGTTGCACCATGCTCGCTCTTCGTCGATGGAGCTTTTGAGATTTCCAAGTTGCACGCGTAATGTATTGTTCTCGTCCTCTACTATCTGAATGGCGTTTGTCAACTGTGCTTTGGAATTTTGCAATTGTTCTGTTTCCACGTGAGCTTTGTTGAATTCCTGCAGGAGTGCTTTGTGCTCCTTGTCGATGGTATCGATAAGCTCGAGCAGCTCCGCCATTGTTCTTCTATCGCGCAGCCTCTCTCACTAACTTAATTTGTCCACAAAAGTACAGGATTTTTTCCATGAACGTTCTCGCGCTTGCCCTGAACTGGAACAATCCACGACGTGTCGTTCAGTTATTGATCACAGTCGAGAACGTACGTGTCACGTGTGCTGTTCTCACGCTCTCGCGAAGCCATCCTGTGCATCGTCATCGGTGTCCTCCTCCTCCTCCTCCTCCTCCTCCTCCTCGTGTGCCGAGGCAACAGTAACCGCACAAACTGCCACACATTGTCCTCCGTAACCCATCGTCAGCCATCGTCCAACTTCCGTTTAGTTTACGTGCCTGCCAGTCTCACCCGGACCTCTACACGGTACTCTGCCTCTTGGCGTCAACACAAAACAACGGCAGCGCGACCGCAAACGCGCCGTCGAATCGTCCGTCAACACGCTCGCGCGCGCCAACAACACACACAACCAACGACACGCGCCACTTACGGTCGTCCAGCCAACAATACGAGAAATATCATTTTAGGATAAATGTTATGGTAGCTATCATAAAGAACAATACATCTCCTTTTATAGTATATAAGTGAAATGGATGGTTGCGAGCGTGTTCGTCCGGCGTGTCCGGTGCACCCCCGCCGTCCCCCAAAAGCAGCAGCATCAACGCAATTAGCCTGTACATATATGACTCGGGTTCTTTTTTGGCGGCGGGTGGTGCGGTGGCCTTGTGGTCTTGGTGGTCGATGTTCGACGATGTTCGAGGATGTTCGATGGTGTTCGACGACCCCTTAGGACGTGACGACGTGATGCTGCGACGACGTGTCGACGTCGACCACGCCTCTCACTATGGCATGTCGCGTCGTGTCGCGTCGTGAGTGGGTGGCTGGATTCGAGGCAGCTTCTTGTTTTGGTGACAATGCCTTGCCCGCGAAGCTTGCGGCCCAGTGGACGACGAACTGAACGACCAGCGGGGACAAATGCCCCGCGGAGGCGCGGCGAGGAGTTGGTTTTATTTGGTCAGGCGCGAATGTCAACTTCGAACAAATGAATAGGACAACTTATTTTTATTTATTCTGTTGACGAGTCTTCACGAAACTTGCGGATGTAGTGTCTTTGTACGACAACACAATGTCCACTGTTCAAGACGGAGAATCTGTCACGGTTCAATTTGGGGATGCCCATTCAGCAACCCCAGTAATTAGCGGGACCGTGGTAGGACAGAGCGCAGCGTCTGATACCACAATCGTTGATTTAGACTGGACCCTCTCGGACGGCAAACGAGCACGAGCATATGTTGTACGAGAACGGTGCAAGAAGCGGGATGCGGGCGGTTCATCCGCAGGAATTCCCTTCGCTGCTGCGTTCAAAGTTCTAGCGAATCGGTCGCCTTGTGACCACGAGCACGGAGCAAGACATTTTTATGACGGCAAGGCACCAACTCACCAGGAAGCAGAGTCTGCAAACTCCAAAATGCCTGAGTTCGATGAAATATCAAAGGAAGATGTTCGCGAACTGTCGCCAGTGCGTCTGCTGGCGTACCTCTTGAAAGTCCAGCAAACAAGAGTGACAACATATCGTTACTTTGACGACGTGTTTCGGCAATTGCTAAAGACAAGGAACTTCACCCCTTATCGTCTTGCATGCGATACCATCACGAAGCAATTCGCGGTGCTGAGCGGTGCAGTCAGGCTGGTGAGAGAATGTCTAGCGAAGCAAGACCTACACGAAGTGTGCAAATCTATCACACTACTTCAGGCGGCCGAGAAGCGGAAACTAGAAACAACAGCACAGCTGCAGCTGCTGCAGCAGCATCTGTCACTTCGTGAGCATGGAACCGAGAGTCAGTCGGCTCACACGCACCCCCAACAATGTGAGGAGGTGTCAACGTCGGATCTTGTTGATGCTGTGCGCTTACAAAAGGTGACCCTATCTGAGATTGTTGACAACATCAACGATATTGTGGAGGACTTGCAATGCGAACATGTAAACTTAGCTTAATAATTATCAGGGCATGAAGGTGTTTCACACCATTCGTCGTGCTTGAACGCTACGAATACCAGAAATCAATGGCGTTTTCGCGGGATCGGTTTCGATTCCGGCGTGCCTCCTCATTGAAGGCAGCGTCGTCAGTGGGAAGTTGGTACCGACATGTTGGGCAAGTACTCCGCATCCCAAGCCACTTTTCGATGCACTCCGAGTGATAGACGTGCAAGCATGGCAATTGCGTGCAGACTGCGTTTTCAATTTCTTCAAAGCAAATAGGACATACAACGTTCTTTGCACCGGCAACTATTTTGACTTCCAAACCAATTTCTTCGTCGAAATTTCCATCTGTCAACTTCGACAACAATTGCGCCCCATGTTCGCGCTTCACCATCACTGTCGGAATTCGAACCTCGTCTCCCTGCCCGGTGCTATCAGTCATTTCATATGGCCACACGTTTACTGTCTGTGCAACAATTACAGCAGCTGCTCCTGCCCGCTGGCAATTGAGTGCTTTGGCAGAAAAGGTACATCCGCCTCTTTCGCACAGCACAGCCTTTTGCGCCAGTCGTGCTGGGTTCTCAAAGTCGCGGTTAGCACGGTACGGACGTGCAGCAACCAGCCGCAATGTCAGCGACGTTCCTGGTTTTAACTTGCTTTCGCTGCATCCAAAACCAGCCGTTTCAACAATGATGTTGCCGGCGATACCACATACTTCAAGATGGACCTGCTCCAACCACCTGTCGCCACGAGCGACTTTTCTGCTCGTCAGCTGTTTGACCGCGATATTTGATGCAGCCGGGGTTCGGCTATTGAGATGTGGGAGTGCGTCGGCCTGCGAAAACAAATTTTGAAACAAATCTCGTATTGTGCGAGGGGCAGCACCATCTTCTTGCAGCGCTATTTGCGAAGATGGCGACTCCTGGCTGTGATCCAGCGCTGCGGCCGACCCTGCTTGCGCAGCCGCGGCGTCAGCAAACAACGCCCATGAGCCGTCGTCCGCTACATCCAAAGCGCTCATTTCCTCCGTAGCGGAGGGTCGACTCGAAAACGTCGCCGCACTCGCTAAAATATCGTGTATAGCCATTGGTGTTTCGGCCTGCGTAGAGGCCGCATCACTCGTGGCTGTACTTTGTTCAAGATGCGCTCCACATACTTGACAAACTGGGTCTTCAGTCAAGAAAGCAACTTCTTCTTCGCAGTCAGGACAAAACGATGTAGAGGTCATTTTATGTTTCAACGAAAACAGTCATCTGGTGTACTTATGGACATGGACAATTAATTACTTTGAATTTCTAGTCGCACACAATTAGTCTCTGTCGACGCCGCATTCCTTCAGAAACAGGTTCGGTTGCTACTATCGTGGTTGTCAATGACCCGCCCGACACATTCGCATTCGCAACATCAAGAGCAACAATCAATCGTGTGTTTCTACAACTGTTACTCGCCGAGAGTCCACGCCGAAACACACACAATTATCGCACTCGAGGAACAGGGACAGACACCCACGTCTGTTTTTCACTTTGCAGTGTGTTGTGTTTTCAGAGTATGTGAAGGCGGCAGTTGGCCTGGTGATACGTGTTGTGTGTTGTGTCGTTGCCGGGTCGCAGGTCGCAGATTGTCAGATCGTTCGTCGTTGTTCGTTCGAATACGAAATCATCAGCATCGGAAATCAAGACGACGCAACGACCTTCATCCTTCATCATCGGTCGGCCGACCTCTGTACAAAAGTACTAGAGTACTAATGTTTTCACAAATGAAACATGTGCTCGTTGAGTATTAATTTACAGTGCGGGTCGCGGAGTAACTAAAACTAGTACTAGTACTGAAATCCATGTCAATTGATGAACACGGCGCATCACAGTTTACATGCATTGTCACAGTTTCCAGTGTCGTGTTGCGTTCCCGCTTGCGCTTGGTGACTTGCTTGCTGGACGGTGCGTGGCACAGAGCGCATGTTCGTTGTTTTAACACAGAGGGTGTCGGGATGTCGAGATGTCTGACCGCACAATTTCTCCAACACTGACACGCTCACAGACAGGGTTGGTGCAGTGGGAAATTGGTTCTCTTGGCACAACTGCGAAGCAGTCACCATTTTGTGGCGGAGAATGGTGGAGGTAACAGTCCATCCGCACGCAATTACGCACTCGTGCACAAAACATGCAAGAGTAGCTACTGTCTCGAGGTGTTTATGGTTCTACGATCGGGACATGGACTCTTTCTCTTCGTCTCAGTCATCATCGGAAATGTTACAATTATCCAGCTGCTCCGCACTATTCAGAATGGTTATCCTCGCATTTTAAAGCTGACTTGATGTTCACCTACGGTTCCCTCTATTATACTCCTGCCGATGCTCGGTGAGCTACGGTCCTCACGTTATGTAAGAGGAATAACATTGGACGGAGTCCGGTCCGAGTGAAACCTCAATCCAGAAAATGGCTCTCCACTGGAGAACTACTTCATGGAGCGACAGCGACAACGCGATCGCTAGCAACGTGTCGAGGTTGCGCTCGAGTCGGGGCGCAGCCTCCTTGCTCGGCGGAGCATGTCAACGCGAATGTGCGACGAAGCATGCAGCGATGCAGCATCAACTTTATCTCCTCGCAGCTTTTGAATCAAGGTTGATCAAATTGATCTTCTTGCATTTGCTCTCCAGGAAAACCTCCATCTGCTGCGGTGTTGTACCGTCTGTGTTGAGACAACATGCATTGTGAAAACAAGAAGCTCGAGCAAGAAAATGCGCAAAACACACTTACCAATTGAATCGAATTGATTTCCTCTTATGTCAATGTAAGTCAGCTCCTGCAACTTGGCAAATCCTTCCATTGGTCGCACTCCCGTGAGCTTATTCTTCATCAAGACTAAATTCGTCAGCCCAGTGAGGCGACCGATTTCTTGAGGGATGGTCCCAGTGAGCCCGCTGCTGTACAAGTGGAGATCCTCTAAGTTAGTCAGTGAAGTGAGGGCCGAGGGTATCGACCCAACCAACTTTCGATTCCTCGACAAGTTTAAGTACTTCAGATACGACAGAGATGCCAGGCAATTGGGAATGGTGCCAGATAGTTTGTGCTTCACCAAGCGTATTTCAGAAACGTGCCCTGCTTCATCAGTCCGCACTCCGCGCCATTCGTTTAAAGGTAAATCAGTCCCCCAGCCCTCGTGGTATCCCCAATTCAAACCCCCAGTTGCCGCAAAAAATTCCTCGAGATACTGTCGCTCCAAAGGCCAAGTTTTTGGCTCAATTTGTTTTTCAGGTGCCGGTGGTAACTCTATCCACGAAGGAATGTCGAACGTCGGTTCTTCACACGTGTCACCATTGCACACGTCGTCAGCACAAGCCCTTTGAACAGCAAGCAACCATACCGCTACGACTACACTACAGAATTGTGACCACATCACCCAACAATTGAAAACTGTTGGCGCACACGACTTTTTGTGTGAAGACACCAACAAAACATTGACGTCAAGCACAGAAAAAATGGGCCACTGGAAACGTGTTAGATTCACACAATGTATTTTTCGACACAAAACACCAAGTGACCACGTCGTGTGGATTCTGCAGGTTCGACGAATCGCTAGCGAGCATGCAAAATGTAGGCTCATAGGTTCATAGGTTCATAAATTCATGAACAAAGTCAGACATTGAAAACGGCCATGGTCGACGACGAAAAGAACTGCTGCACTAGCTCGGCTAAAGAACGATATGCTTCGGGGATGATGGCCATCAGCACTTATCCCTTCGGTCTGACATTGTCATCGACAACATGCCGTCACCACAACCACTCCCAACCACTCGCAACACCGGTAGCTTCCAGCACAAGTCTGTCGTTGTGTAATCAGTTCCTCAGGTTGTTGGCTGACAGGCGTGGACCAGTCCGTCCGTCCATCTCGTTTTGAAAAAGTTGTTGCGTGTTCGGTGTTCGTTGTGTTGTCGTTGGCAGCCCAAGCAGCTTCCCCCACCAACGAACGACACCAACACACACCCACGAACAACAGCCAACCCGTCGCCAACACGGTGTTGCCATAAGGACGACAAGTAAGTGGAGTGGCCATGATCAGAAATCAGAAATCAGCCACCCGCTATTTGACTGTATGAGTGCGAACTCGTGAAACAGACGAAATTCAAAATTTCCAGAATTTCCAGAATTGTCAGAATGGGCAGAATCGCAATTCGGGAGCTTGCTTGGAGACCACAACTGCGGCGCGTCGCGGGAGTGTGGGAGTTAGACCTGTACAATACATGTCGAAGAGCAAAGATGCGAAAGTCGTCTCTTCTGTTCTTTCGGCTGTTCGTTAGGATCGGAGCAATTGCTGCATCCCTTTCGAGACCTACTGTGGCAGGGTCGAGGCGTAACTGATGACGCATGGTCTCAAAATTGTTAGGTAGAGTCGTTCCAAGACAGCATCATGCAATTTGGTTTCCAGTTGGGTTTAGGTTTAGCTACCTATCGATCGTAATCGAGACCGGCACACCCGTCTCGACTATTCCGCTTCAATTGGACTTGCACGACGTTGCCGGCAGTGCTCGCATTTTCCACCACAATTCAAAGAACAGATCCCTTTTTTTGCGACAACCTAAAGAAACAAATAACCCATGATTGATGAAACGCCAAGTCAAGACTGTAACCATGCGTATTTGGACGAGAATATGTACCAGGCCGCTGGACAGAGCGCCAAAGTGCTTGAACACAGTGTCGCTAAGAAGATCAACACCACTCGAAGCGCACTGGTCGTCGGGCTTGCTGGCAGCTCCAGTTGTAGACACATTTGAAGCTTTACGCTTTTCGCCGGTTCGGATTGACGACGAAGGATTCGGAGCAGGACTAACTTCTTCAACTAAATTCGTCACTTTAATGGCAGCCTCCCGATTCACTTTGGGTTTTTGGATCGAGGCCTAGACCGATGCTGCACACATCACGCAACGCCACACTGTTGCACGAAATCATTCAAGACGGACCTTTGAAGGAGCGCTAACTATGGATTTTGCCAAATGTTTTGGCCATTGACTTTGGCTGGATTCCAGGTCGGCAATGCTGGTCGGTGCTTGTGGTGCGCCCGGCGACTGCTCCCAGAAAGCGACCATCAAAGTCACTCTTCGGTCTCCTGGAGTGCCTAGTCCAGACCCAGGCAAAACACAATGCAGCATTTCTCCGTTGAAAATGAAGGTTCGATTCGTTCTTGGACGCACCACCCAACCATGCTGCGCGATGGGTTTGGCCATGGTTTGATCGGTGACTAACGTTGGACCCCCGCAGGTGCCCTGTACAAAAGTAACTGTCGAGGCCAGAGGAAATCTTTCCTTGCCGTCGCTGCCAAGCACGTAGTCAAAGTGCATTGTGTGTCCGTTACAATGAGGACGTGAATGCACCCACCACTCAGCGAATTTTGCTCGACGAATGTGTGGCATACCGGTGCAAGCAGCTTGCCAAATGTCTAAAATAATGTCGTGGAACTCATGCTGCGGCTTTTTGATGGAGTTGTCTTTTCGTGCTGTCCGAGAGTGTTGAAGTTCTTGCAGTGATACTTGATAAGAAAAGAACCCGCACGATGGACTTCCATAGCCGTGCTCTCGCCAAAACGGGGCGTCCTGTCGAAAACAATCTTGTGCATGTGCCAACTGAGCTGGTTGGAGAGCGTTGTCGATGACGCACACGCAACGATCACGCAGCTGCGTGATCTCCTCTGCTAGTGGCGTGGAGCTTTGCTGCTCTTCTTGCGAGGTACGCGGTCTCAGAACATCTGGTGCAAGACGGTACTTGAATCCAAGCGAGTGAAGATGCTTTCGAGCTTCAGTGTTACGACCACGCGACTGACACAACAATCGACCTAACAAGAGCTTTGCTTCATTGGCGGTGTCGTTGTCATCACCATCATCACTGTCACTGTCACTGTCATCATCATCATTCCCCTCGGCGTTGTTGACAGAATCTTTGTCCTCGCGGGCTTTGTGCGCCTGTTCGCTTTGACCATACTCTTGGTCCCATTGATCACCAAAAGCAGCCTTTTTCAAAGTCTTCTCGACTTCCACAAGCTGGTCTTCAGTTGCTGCCAGTTTGTATCGAAGTCGGCCTTGCTGCAGTACGGCCTCTCTCGAATTGGGGTCGACTTCAATTGCCTTGGCATACTTGGCCAGCGCATCGAGTGGATGTTTCCACTCATTGAGTTCGCCGACGAGCAGCAACGCCCGCGCCAGTAGACCCCATTGATCAATAGGCGCGTTTGGAGTCATATCAGGAAGAGACTCCAGGATTCGGATGCTCTCGTTTAACAGAAGTTCGCAGTCATCTAATGATGCTTCAAATTGTGCTTCTAATATTCCACACGCTTGGTTGTAAAGAGTCGCAGCTTCTACCAGTGCCGAGTGGTCAGATTCAGCTGCCGCATTGTCTGTGCCACTGCAGCATCCACTTGCACATGAACCCGTTGCGCAAGTCCCAGTTTTGCAGCAGTCCGCGTCGCAAGTGTTACCCGCCGTCAAATCTGGGTTGGTGGATGCTTGTGACATTGTCGAGGGCGCACACTTATGCAATTGGTGACCCCAGAAGTCTGAAAATTAGTCCCAAATCTTTCACGTGTTTGTTTTGTTTTGGTTGCCACAACCCAGCCGTTCCACAGATCGTCGACTAAGAAGAATGAGACCCGACCGCTTCACTACATCGCTTTGTGGCAATCCTGCCACTCTCTTAACAGTGCTGTACTTTGCTTGAGACATGGATCCTGGTGTAACAGCGCCTGGTCGTCGTGGTAGTGGAGAAACATCTTGGAGTGTTGCGCGTACGAATACTGTCCTCGCAGTGGTTGTCAAACCGCTTGCCAATCATCCCACCGACTGCCACCGTTGCTGCGTTGCGTCGACGTCGTTCGGAGCAGAATGATCTGTCGCAACTTGCAACAAGCCGCGTCGCCACCCGCCAGCTCGTCTGTTGGAGAAGGGCACCGCGCACCGCGCACCGCTGGCCGGCCATCGGGTGTCGAACGCGGTGCGCAATGGCCATTATAATCAATACCGGTTAATGTTGTACTAGTACTTAGTATTTGTACTAAAAGTACAAAGCACAGAGAGTCGTTTTGCAGTCGTTCCACAGTTGCTCACTCATTGCCCACACAGCACATTTCCACAAAATATAAATTGAGTATTTCAGTACTGTCATGATGATGTGCAATTTAGTGGTGACTGTAGTAGTGGGAGATAAAATGTCTATGATTTGAAAGAGCGACGAAAATCCAAAATTCCAAAATTCCAAAATTCCGAATTCCGAATTCCAAAATGCACGACGCCGGCCCTCCCGCTCACAGTGCACACACAATCCACCCACAATCCACAATCCACAATCCACAGTTCGCAGTTCACATTTCACAGTTCACTGTCAGTCAGTCAGTCAGTCCGTTGAGAGTCTTTGTGTGATTGTCTGTGTGAGTCACCGTGAGTGAGTGACTGAGTGGTCACTTCTCACTCACCCACTCACTCACTCACCACGCACGTCACAGCCAGCCAGCCTCACTCACGGACACTGACCGCGGAGAGAGAGAGAGAGAGTGTGGCCCGGCCCGGCCCACCCAACCAACGCCCAACCACCAACAACCAACCAACCAACCAACCAACCAACCAACCAACCAACCAACCAACTGTCTGTCTGTCTGTCTGTCTCACATCTCACTCACTCACTCAGAGCTCACTCACCCACTCACTCACTGCAACTCCATCACAGTTGGATCCTGCCTACTTGTGAGAGAGAGTGATTGATTGATTGAGTGAGTGAGTGAGTGAGTGAGCCGCGGAAGGAAGGAAGTGGCAGTTGAGAAAGTTGAGAAAGTCGTCATCGCACGCACGCACGCACCACACCCTCCCTCCCTCGCTCACTCACTCACTCACTCACTCATTGCTGCATTGCTCGCTCTGCTCTTTGTTGCCAACGAAACGTTACGCGGGAATTTCTTTGGTCCGGGCAGGGCGGCGCGGTCGTCTGCTGTGATACCAGCGAGCATCTGTAGCGACTTTTATGTCGACCCCCCCCCCCGCGTCACAGACACCACACTCCACAGACGCAGGAGACGGCCAGAAGGAAGAAAGAATTTGTGGGACGGATAGCGAGTGGGTATGAAAGGAGAGCACTGACGATTGAATTTACTGGCGACTACTGTCGTTCGCACCAGTCCAACACCAGTCACACACGACGAGCCGTGCACGTACACTGAGAGAACAGCAAGGAATGTCAAGGCAGAGTGCCGTCGACAAGGAATGGCGGCAGTGACGATCTTGCTCGAGTTGAGTGCACAATGCGTTGTCGCACTGCTGCTCGTCACTGGTTTGCGGTGTTCTCGGCAACGGCAACCAACAGTGTACTCAATCGATCATCGGCACAGGAAGCGGACTCTCGACACTGCATAGCGGCCAACATTGTCGACTCACACAACAGTCGCAAGTTTTGGTGCTAGAGCAAAAATGCTGCTCCTGTTGGGCTGCCAAAATTTACGGATTACTGTGTAACCACCCAATTTTTCAACCAACCAACCAACCAGCAAGCGCACCACAACCAAAACCAAACCCAGCAACGAACAAAATAAACAAACCTGCGTTTGCACCAAAAGCTACACCACTTTTTCATCTTTTCCTTGAAATACTTCCACAATGCCATCCGATATCATCATGTTCGCCGCGGCAGCTGCCCGAAAAAAGCAGGAAAGTCGCGTTGGGCTCGACGACGATGTCAAGCGGCTCGCCTTCAAGCCCATCCAGCGGAAGGACTTTCGAAAGCCGTCCACTGCTCGCAAGCTGCAGTCGAAGGCGACAAGGAAGAAAACCTTGAAAAACTACAAGGAGAATGAGCAGATTACTCCTTCGAAACCGGTCACTCGATTTGATGGAGTCATTCACAAAGCTGCCATCACCAAGGACATCGAAATCAAACCTCTGAACTACGACGCCGTGGATGCCAACAAGAAAACTGCGAAGGTCACACCTTTCCAGAAAAATGCCTTGCGACAGCGATCAAGGATGTCCGAGATTGGCACCTTTATCAACCAATCAGTCGAAGGACGAGTGAACGCTGACTTTATCCTTGGTCCTGCAACTTTCGACGAAAAAGACGGAGCGACTATTCTTCCAGAAGGTAAGCGGTCCCGCGCATCTGACTTCGGTGCCTACACCACCGATCAGGCAGGCTGTGGTGCCAGTGGACCCGCTCTTATCGGGCCGGCCACTTTCGACGAGCAGCAGGGTGCATCAATCCTCCCAGAAGGAGCGCGCTCGCGTGCGTCGGACTTCGGCTCGTACACGATGGATCAGGCCGGATGCGGTTCTGTGGGGCCCGCCATCATCGGCCCTGCCAATTACGACGAGACCGAAGGCGCCGTCATTCTGCCACAAGGCAAACATTCCCGGGCATCAGATTTCGGCTCTTACACAGCGGACCAGGCTGGATGCGGCACCGACGGACCAGCAATTTTGGGACCGGCCAAGTACAACGAGCAAGATGGAGCAACCATGCTTCCTGAAGGAAAGCATTCACGTGCATCTGACTTCGGCTCCTACACGGCCGATCAGGCTGGCTGCGGGTGCGATGGCCCAGCTATCATCGGTTTGGCAACAATTGCCGAGGACGAAGGTGCTGTGATCCTTCCGGAGGGAAAGCACTCCCGTGCATCCGACTTCGGTGCCTACACAACGGACCAGGCCGGACACGGTGCTGAGGGTCCTGCTATTCTCGGTCCGGCGACCTATGATGCACAGGACGGTGCCACTATCATGCCGCGTGGCAAGCACTCCCGCGCGTCGGACTTTGGAGCGTACACCCCCGACCAAGCCGGATGCGGATCCGTCGGTCCGGCAATCATTGGTCCAGCTCAGTTCAAGACTGAGACTGGCGCTGCCATTGTTCCAGAAGGGATGCATTCGCGTCAATCCGATGTCCACTCGTACTTTACCGCACAAGCTGGATGCGGACCTCGACCCGTGAACTCGAACTACGCCGCGGCGCTCGCAAAAGCAAAGGCGGTGGCAGAGCAAGAGGCACAGGCTGAGGCTGAGGCTGAAGCTGCGGCTGCGGCTGAGGCTGAGGCGCGTGCTCGCGCGGACACCGTTGAGCAAGTTCAGCCCGTGGTCCAGGAAGTGGCTGAGTCTTCAACAATCGCACCGTTTACATTTCCAACTTCTGTTCGCCACATGGCAATGCCACGCGCAGCACGGAAGCGAAAGCGCCTGACAACGAAGAATTTCCGTCGCTGGGCTTGGCAAATTCGCATGGCCTTCGCTCCCAAGTTCAGAACTGCTGACTTCTCCGTGAACTTCTAAGAACATGGATTTGTTGGTCTGCGATTGGAGCTTTGACGAAGGCATGGACATGGAATCTGTGACTGTCACACAAGTTCTGACTGACGGTACTGCAGGGCACTCAAAAACACGAATTTTCGCACAACAACCAACATGCATGTGCAAAGAACGCAGTCACTTTGAGTGTCCTTGACAATGCCACTTGTATTTTGGGTAGCTATATTGTATAATTTTTTTACAGTGTGACGACAACAGTCTAATAGAAGTGCTTGGGTACCAAGCCGGGGTCCAACGATGTTGCGCTGTACGGACGGAAGGCATCTAATGAAATGAACTATTCCTCGGCACATTTCATTCAGATTGAAGTTGCAGCTTGTGACACTGCAAAAGTCATGCGGTCCATTTCAGCGACCAATCCGAAATGGGGATCACGTGCATAAATTGAGTCAGGGCCAGATAACTCGCCGGAGTAGAGAGCGCACGTTGGGTTGTTGTCAAAATGCACACGCACTTCAATAATTCGCACAGACAATGGAATTGTATCTGGAGCGTACGCTGTTACAATGCCACGTTCAACGTCGATTGAAATGTTGACGGCTGCTTCCACTTTCGTCGGTGTGTTCAAATCTCGGAACGCGATTACCCAAGAACTTGGCGTGTCCGCGATGTTACAGCATACCTCAGGCGAAGAACCGTTGCAACTGCCCGTTGCGTTGAGGTGAAGTGTCCCCTTCACGGTCGTGTCAACAATGAAGGGGACTTCTGCGATGAGTTGACCGGAAGACGATCTGGTCACGACTACTCCACTGGAGTTCATGCGCGGGCCACGTGAAGCACCTGACCCATATACCAAGTTTCGCAAGCCGAGGGACAAGCGCCGACCAACTTCTTGTTTGCGAGGCGGGTGCCCAGGAACTAAAAATTCGTCACCAAACGCCCCTAGATCCATAGCCGTTGCAAATGTTGTGTGGTTCAACGCCCCAGCACCTAAATACTGTGCTTCTCGCATGAGTGCAGTGTGTCCCCCGGCCAATAGAACATAAAGGAACGGCAATTCAGGGTTCCGAAAAGCAGTTCTCCAAGACTGTATCATGGATGGAAACAAACACCGGTACCACTCCGGCCCATAGCAAGCGTCTTCAGCGTGGTCATTTTCTTCTCCCTGATACCACATGATGGCGGATAAACGCATGGGAACAAGCGGTGCAATCATGCCGTGATACAGCTCGCTGACACCAGGAGCGGAGCTGTTGCATGTCGAGTTTCCAACTAGCGAAGCGTCGACTGCGACTGTGCCTCCACACGACCCATTGCCACCGAGACTCGCTGGTGTACCGTCAACCATAGCCTCAGCAGACATCCATTTTTCTATTGGAGTCCCCCCAACTGCCGCCGTGATGATGCCAATGGGAGCGCTTTCGTTCGAAGGTGGGGACCGTAGCAATTCTCGCACAGCGTAAAAGCACACAGCTGCAGGGTACGGAACACCAAAAGTGCCATCCGTGGTACGAGGCGATATGGTCGCCATCGATGATGGTGCCCAGGTATACGGTGCCAGCGATTTCACGTCAGTCGCATCGGAAGGAGCCGTTGTTGTTGCTAAGGTCAACAAGCGCAATTCTGGGAAGTCGGCGTGGTGCTCCCTCTCGTCAGCGCCGTTGAAGGCATCCGCCATTGGGTACTGCATGTTGCTTTGACCCGAGCAAAGATAGACGTCACCGAAGGCAACGTTAGTCAGCGACACAACATTTGTGCCTTTGACGACAATGGTCGCATTCAATATCGGTCTCGGAGTTGCAATGGTGAACTCGAAACGCCCAGACGTGTTACTAGTCTCCGCCTCGCCGCTGAAGATGGGTTGAGGAGGGTTGGACGAAAAATCTGTTACTGAAATCGAAACAGATGAATCCTTGGGTCCCCATCCCCACAAGATGGCGCTTCCTCTCTGAAGGACCATATAATCTGCGAAAAAGGACGGGAGGCGGACTTCGTCGTCATCCTGGACAGGCTCCGAGGCAGTAACGACCGCACCCAGGATGGTGGCACAGAGCAGCCACTTCAACACCATGTTTGACCAATCCGAAACAACTTTTTCTTGTGAACAAAGTACTACCCGTAGAATAAATGGAATAAATAATTGTTGTGGATGTCAACGTTGACCGAATCCCTTGAACTTTAAATGAATGAACACACTTTGTGCATGTTGTCGGACACCACTGTTTCCAGGCCCGAGAAGTTAGCTGGTGTCTGTCATTTGCTACGCCATGCCACCGCTTTCTTGCACTCATTGGAATGCGATGCGATCGATCTATGGTGTGGTGGTATGGCAATAGTCGTGTGCCGCGATGGAGCAGAACGCTTTCGTTGCTGTCATTCGTTGGCTGTTCGTTGTTCGTTGATCGTTCGTTCTTCGTTCGATCATTTTTTGGATGGAGCGGTGGATACCATTGCTCCGACGTGCTTTGTTCTGTGTTCGTCGTTCGTCGTCGTGGACGCAGCCAAGCAATCTCGCGCGACCAACGATGTCTTCCACATTTTACCAACGATGTCTTTCAAACGATGAATCGATAAATTAATTTTTCTCCAGAACCGTTTGCTTGAATGCACGGCGCAAAATAGTAAACTGAACTTACGCCAAAGTACAGTACGTACAATTTGAAAATTTCTTTCAAATCAGAATGCCATCACTTGACTTCGCTTCGACGCTTCGACGACTTCGACGTGTTTGTTGTCGTCTCGTCAGTCGTTGGTCGTTGGTCGTCGTGTCGTCGTCGTTTCTGTCTGGTCGACGGCCGGCCGTGTGCCGTGTGCCGTGACCATTAACCTGGAATGACTGACTCCACCCCACGACCACGTGACCTACCTGACGCGGAGATATGCGTTGTGAGCTTCAGCAGAGAGGACGGCAACGATGACGAAGGTGGTGTTCGACGGGTGTGGGCGTTGAGGAACACGTGGAATGGTTGGTGCATAGGAAAGGTGTGCGTGAACAAGGCTTTCCGCAGACTGGCAACATCAGACACGGGATTTTGAACGAGCATTGACTTTGTTCGATTTTCTTGAAAGTGCTCGTTCTGGCTCCAGATATTGTGATGTAGATTAAGTGCACTCACTGAATCGTTGGCGGCATGTCGCAGCGGAGCAAGCGCGGCCGAAGTGAGTTGAAAGAGATGGTGGCCGCAGAAACGGCGGCGATGGCGACGGTAGAAGTCAACTATTTCAACGCCAAAAAAGTTGCAAAGCGTCAAGACAACTTGCGCGCATCGCTTGACACAGGCGATATGCTGTCCCTGGAGTCTTTTCCTGCCGAAACGGAGGCAATTGCCATGCTTCAATCAATCGGGGAAAAGCCCGTGGTCGCCAGAATACAGGTTTGAAAGTATTCAGCAAGCAGTCGGAATGCTGCGTGTTTGATCTTCTTAACTTTGTTGCGTTTGCCCCTTTTATTGTCACTGTAGCAAAAAGCAGAGGCTTTCTATTGCTCGTTGTTCGAGGATTGGGTGCTTTATTTTTGGGGCGGGTACAACGTGTTGCTCACAGGTGTTGGCTCAAAACGTAAGGTGCTGCAAAAGTTCATGACGACAGCTCTGACGGACCAACGTAGTGCTTTGCTCGAAGTTGATGGGTATTCACCGGCAGTGCGGCACACCGCCGTCATCAACACAATTTTGCAAGATGTACTAGGAACGAGCACTCGATTCTCGAATTATGCAGCCAAAGTGGAACACATCGCTCAGTTCTTCACAGAAGGGAAACCTTCAAGAATTCCGTATCGCCTGTTTCTTGTGATTCACAACATCGATGGAGAAGAGTTCCGCTCTACGAGCGTCCAAACCCTCTTTAGTGTGTTGGCAGCCGCACCGCGAATTCACATCATTGCTTCAGTTGACCATGTTCGCCATCGTATCATGTGGAACCAACAACTGCGTCAACGATTTAATTTCATCTATCAAAACGTGCCCACTCTCGCGCCGTTTAATGAAGAAGCAATTCAACAGAGCTACGACCAAACAAAATACAGCCACAGTCAAAGAAGTTTGACCGGCATTCTACACGTGCTTCAAAGTGTCACCCCGAACCATCGGTCATTGTGGCGCATTGTGGCGCAACATCAGCTACGCTTTGAGCTTGACGAGCAGCGGCACGGGCGCTCCAATCATGCGTCTGGTTCTGGCATGGAGTACCAAGAACTGATTGAACAAAGCCGGCAGGGACGTCTGGTGCGCAATTTCCGCATGTTGACGCAGCAAATTAAAGAATTAGAGGATCACAGTTTGCTGGCACAACGAATTACGGCTGATAGAGTGTAAGTGTTTGCTTCTCGCCATTTGTGTTCATGAAGCGCACTCTGCTTGTCTCATCCGCGGTATGTTATAGGCGACTTTACACAGTCCCACTAAGTCACGAAACTATCAAAGAAGTTTTAAGCTCCATCGAAGAGTGATTTTTGAACAAATTTGACCATTACACCGTGTTGTTTTGTGAGTGCGCAAGCTGCAGCAATTTTTATTTCACGCAACGCAGTCAGAACCTAAATTATTATTATTCAGAACGAATGGCAATGCTGGGCATTGAGGAAATGTATTAATCCATCGCTTGGATTCGAACGCAAATGTTCTGTTCAGCAGCCGCATCCGCATCATCGTCAGCGAAGGTGATGGCCTCCGTGACGATGGCAGCGACTGGGAGCAGAAACACCCAACCACTGTCAGCACCTTTGTGTTCGGCTGAATCTTCTGGGAAGCACCACGAGCGCAGCAGCAGTTCAAAGGGAATCTTGGACTGCACATATATCGTGGATGTTTCCGTGTCAATCGCAACACCTAAGACCTGTTTTGACGAACAGAGAACATAAACTCAATGCAACCGACCCAACAATGCGTTCCAATGAGTGCCTTACTTTGAGTTCGGTGTCATCCATAGCATTGGGGCAGTTCTCGAGGAGTGCCTGTGTTGATGACACTGGGCGGAACCATATCTGCAACGAGTCTTGGAAAATATTCATCAAGTACTGGAAAGCAGCTTGGGTGTGACGAGTAACATTGAGAGCTTGGAAGATGGGGTCCATGACACTCTGTGAACCACAACATACTCATCAAAGCCAAGGCCGGCACAAAATCGGCCATTGTATTGAGCGGGAAATCGAACCTGGAACGTGTCTGACGACATGTGTGGCAGCGCTTGCTGCAGTTCCTGGCGAATTGCTTTTAGTGTTGTTTCTGAGTTCAGCGTCCGCAAATCCGTCTGCGAAGGGGCATTGTGAACTAAGTTGGCGAAGAAGACGAGAGAGCACCCAGGCAGACACAGCATACCTCTGATGAATCGAGAACAGTCCGCCCGTCACAGTGCACATCGAATCTGTTCTTAGTGATGTCATGTAGGATGACATCGTACCTGCAGAACGATATTGCCGCCGATTGTTATACGCGGTCGAGTCAAACAACATGACACTGGCCTGTACTTACGCTTGTGCCGGAATGAGAACGGGGATCAGAGAAGGCCCCAAGCCCACTAGGCCCGCTCTTACGATGCGCGTGGCCTCTTCGATGCGCTTCGGCGTCGTGTCATTGACCTCGTCGATTGTTCGTGGAAGAACATCTTTCATGTTTTTCAAGAATGTGTACTTGTCTCTGGACTTATATTTCCACTGCTTGCGAAGAGGGCGCAAGTGCTCTTGGGGCAATCTCTTGAAGGTCAAATGAAGAGATGCTCGCTCAACGGCAGCATACCTGCAGAAAAAAGCTCGTGAGAACACTTGCACGGCACGGTGCTGTACATATAATGAATGAATGAACACAAACGAAGTCGTACATGACGTGGAGAACGTCTTCTTCGGCGTTGTCCTTCGAGCCCGGCTGAACATACAATAAAATGGAAAACACTTTTTGCTGTTTCAATGAGCCATTCTTCATGGCGGATTTGAACGTCATCACAAGACCAGCTCCGCCTTCGATTTTCGGAACTTTAATCAGGTTGGCCTTGTCCTTTGAACAAAATGTGTATCCATCGTCCAGCCGCACCCATTTTGCGCGCAAGTGCAGAACCTCATTATAAAATATCAGTGGCACGCGCTCTGTCTCGCCGACTTGGAGCGACGAAAACATGTTCAGTTTGCCTTTCGACACTTGCTGCACAGTGACTCGATGGGACTGTTGTTGAATCACCATGAAGTGACGGGCTGCAGCCCAGTCAATGCCTCCATTGTCGGACCTGGGTTCTTCACCTACAGACAAAGAGATGACACGAACCACTCAAATGCGCAGTCGAAGTCACGTCTGGAACACGCACAACGACCCACCAGAGGTTGAAGATATGGTGCGTTTGAAGTTCTTCAGGTCACTGATGTCCGACACGAGGTGAGATCCACGAGCCGCAAGCGCTCTTTCGCACCGATTTAGAGTAGAGAAGAATACTCGTCCACGATGCTTGGAGTGGATGCCGGTTCTTGCCCACACCCCGCTCATATTCGGAGGTTTGATCTGAACAACGATACGATGCACAACGATGAAAACTTCGAGGGCTCGTCCGCATTGCACAATCAATAACAGGCGCGGAGTACCTGGATGCTCTTAATGTCAAACCGTTCTGGTGGAACTTCGTACAAGGAGTTTGTGGACATGATGCTTGCTGTGGACATCGTCGGCTGCAGCGTTTTGTGCTCGGATTCGGCTTGAACCTTGGCAGCCGCTCCAACAGCACCCAGTTGTTCGACCTGAAGGTGCAGGCCATTGGATGTTTCAAACTGGCAATGGAAGAGCAGTACAATGTGAAAAAGTTGACACGTACCTGCGACAACACGGACTCTACTGCTTCATCGTGGATCTTGAACGTCTTTTTCTGCAGGAAATCGACGTCACCATCGACAGGACTCAAAACTGGCGAAGCCCTCGCAGAGGCTTCCTCTGCGCGCTTGGCTTCGCGCTCCGCTCGCTTGCTTTCAGCTGCGGCTTTCGCCGCGTCAGCCTCCCTAACGGCCGCTGCCATTGCATCAAACTCCTCTTCCCCGTCAGTTGAACTCTTGCGGGGTGGTCGCTTCGCGGCACGGCTCGACCTTCGTGGCGGAACTTTGGGCGGAGGCTTGGGCGCTGCTGCTGGACCGCCCTCTGTCGTCTCCTGCAGCTCGGCCTGCGACACACAATTAACAGGTAATTACAGACCAAATGCGGCCAGTGCAAACCACAATAACAAGGCGACGAACCAATTCTCGTTGCAATGCAATGACTTTTGAGGTCTCATTGCGATCACGGGCTTCGTGCAGCATCCTCTTCTTGGTGGCGATAAGTTGTCGCAGGTGAAGTCCCTTTG
>ENA-OWNT01001438-OWNT01001438.1-seawater-metagenome-genome-assembly--contig:-NODE-1438-length-30012-cov-12.262402_pt1 | contig 30012 bp, 23 predicted proteins | sample MGYA00238136_ERZ651165 | MGnify/ENA primary metagenome ERZ651165 (study PRJEB26861, sample SAMN08777766) | seawater metagenome | isolation source: coastal seawater | place: USA: Florida | collected...
CAGGGGGACGTACGGAGTAGTCCCCCGGCCGGAGGGGCCCGGGGAGGACGGAGTTCTCCCCGGAAACCAGGGGGTGTTCGGGGGACGGAGTCCCCCGCTGATGCACGAGCAGTCAGCCTGGAGCCAGCCTCAACCGAGGACCGAGGACCCCTGTGTTCAGTCGGTGGAGCGCACAACTTGTGCGGGTAGGAGACCCGAGAGGACATCGTCGTTCTGAGGCGGAGGGGGCCCGCGGAGGGGGCCCGCCGAGGAGACCGCTTGCGGGCTCCGAGGCCCCGGGGAGACCGCAGGGCTCACCGGGCCGGGCGAGACCGGAGGGCTCGACCGGTCCTGGATCAGGTGCGCAGCTCGGCGCCGAATTGTTCGCGCATGGCGGCCACGATGGCGTCGCGGGCGGCTTCGGCTTCGTTCATGGCCAGGGTGCGGTCGGCGGCGCCCAGCTCGAAGCGGAAGCCCACGGCCTTCTGGCCATCGGGGATGGGCTTGCCCTGGTAGACGTCGAAGACGGTGACGGTGCGCAGGAGGCTGCCGGCCGAGGCGCGGAGGGTGGCTTCCAGATCGCCGGCGGCGACGCTGTCTTCGACGACGAGGGAGAGGTCGAGGCGTGCGCCGGGGTGCCGCGGGGGCGTGGGGGTGAGGAAGCGCTCGGGGACGAGGGCGACGATGGCGTCGGCGTCGAGGTCGGCGATGTAGACGCTCTTTCCGTCCATGTCGAAGGCGGTGGCGGCCTGTGGGTGGAGGGCGCCTACGTGGCCCAGCGAGGTGTTGCCGCAGACCAGCTCGGCGCAGATGCCGGGGTGGAAGCCGACGACGTTGGTGCGGGCGACGGTGCGGACGGTGGGAAGGTGCAGGTGGCCGGTGAGCTGGGCGACGACTTCCATGAGGTCGTGGGCGTCGACGGGGGCCGGCTTGGGGTTGTGCAGGCTGGGCGGCACGGACTCGCCGGACATGGCAATTGCGAGGCGCCGGCTCTCTCGGGGCAGGCCGTCTGTGCCTGCTTCGGGCCACGCGACGACGTTGAGCTCGAAGGCGTGGAAGGCGGCGACGTGGCGCAGGTTGTCGGCCATGGCGGACAGCAGGTGCGGCACGAGGCTGCGGCGCACGACGCAGCGGTCTTCGCTGATGGGGTTGGTGACGCGGGTGTACGCGGGGGCCGGTGCACCGGGGTGGCCGGCGCGCAGCTTGGCTTCCAGCTCGGGGCTGGTGAGGGTGTAGCCGAGGGTTTGCTGCAGACCGGCGGCCACGAGGGTGTCTTCGATGGCTTCGCGGATGCGGATGCCGGGTGCGGGCAGGCTGGTGGGCACGGCTTCGAGGGGCATGGTGCCGGGCATGCGGTCGTAGCCGTGCAGGCGGGCGACCTCCTCGAAGATGTCGCAGGGGAGGGTGATGTCGGGGCGTGAGGTGGGGACGGCGACGGTGAGGGTGTCGGCATCGGCGGTGACGCCCAGGCCCACCTTGTCGAGCTGGGAGACGACCTGTTGGGTGGAGAGCTGGGTGCCAAGGGCGCTGTTGAGCTCGGAGACCTGGACCTGCACCTGGCGGTCGGCGAGGGACATGCCGCTGTAGAGGCCGGTCTGGACCACCTTCAGGTTGGGGCAGGTCTCGCGGAGGAGCGCGACGCTGCGGCGGATGGCGCGGGTGACCTTCTGGGGGTCGACGCCGCGGGAGAAGCGGCTGGAGGCTTCGGTGTAGTGCAGCGTGGCGGCCTGGCTGCGCCGGATGGCGATGTAGTCGAAGTTGGCGGACTCGAGCACGAGGCGGGTGGTGCCTTCGGTGACACGGGTCTCGTAGCCGCCCATGACGCCGGCCAGCGCGACGACGTGGTCGTTGCAGGTGATGACGGGCGAGCCCTCGGGGAGGGTGTCGGGGGCGGTGTCGTCGTCGGCCACGAGCGGCTTGAAGACCTCGCCGGCCCGCGAGCGTCGGACGCCGAGAACGGCGGTGGGGAGGGTGTTGGCGTCGTAGGCGTGGGTGGGCTGGCCGAGCTCCATCATCACGTAGTTGGAGACGTCGACGACGTTGTTGCGCGGCTGCTGACCACATGCGAGCAGGCGCCGCTGCATCCACAAGGGCGACGGACCGACCTCGATGCCTTCGATGACGGCGACGCCGAAGCGGCCGCAGAGGGAGGGGTCGGTGGAGGTGGGGTCGATGGGGGAGGATGCGACGGTGACGTCGGCCTCGGGCACATCGAGGGTGGTGGACGCGAGGGTGAGGGCGCCGGTCTCGCGGGCCACGCCGAGGATGGCCTGGCAGCGGGCGATGTTGGGCAGGATGGCCACGGTGAGGACGCGCTCGGCGCCATCGGTGGAGGGCAGGGCCTGCGCGAGGGGCGTGCCGGGTGTGATGTCGTTGGAGAGCACCATCACGCCGGTGTGGTCGTCGCCGATGCCGAGCTCGAGCTCGGAGCAGCCCACGCCGCCGCTGGGTCGGCCGAACATCTCGCGGGCGGCCACGGTGAGGAGGCCCAGGATGCCGTCGCCTTTGGGGGTGAAGACGGTGGTGCCGGGGAGAGCCACGGCGATGGTGCGGCCGTTGGCGCCCTCTTGGAGGTTGGGGGCGCGGGTGGCGACGAGGATGGGGGTGTCCTGGCCGATGTCGACCTTCAGCCAGGACAGGCCGGGGCGGTCGTCGGGTTCGTGGTGGACGATGCGACCGGCGACGGCACCGGGATGGCGTGCGCCGATGGATTCGTCGCCCTCGACCTCGATCCCACCGATGGTGAGGCGGTCGGAGAGGGTCTGGGGGTCGAGGTCGGTGAGATCGACGTGGTGGCTGAGCCACCCGAGGGGGATGCGCATGACGACTGGCCTGGAGCGATGGCGTCCGGGCGGGGTCGGAGTCGAGGGCCACCGGACGCGTGGAAGCGTGGAAACGTCGGCGGGCTCGTAGCGCGTTGGGCGGGGGTTTGGGGCGAGGGATGCCGCGACAATCGTGTGGGGTCAGCGCACGCGGTAGCGAACGGTCCAGCGGAGGGGCCGGGGGAGGCGTCGGCTGTGCACGCGGGCGGTGAGCACCATCTGGTCGTCGACGCGGCGGAAGGTGTTGATGCGAGAGCCGGCGTCGCTGGTCCAGCGGATGACCACGTGGTCTTCGGCCACTTCGGCCCGGGCCTGTACGGCGAGGCCGGCGGCGTTGCGGGCGCGAAGGGGGGCGGTGGTGGACAGGTGCATGGTGGGGTGGTCGTCGCAGGAGAATGCGAGCGTGTCGTCGACCACGTGGATGTCGTAGCGGGCGCACACCTTGGTGGCGTCTTGGAGGATGCCGCGGGCGACTTCGCGCATGACGATGTTGAGGTCGACCGACAGGGCGTCGATGGCGGTGTCGAGCTCGGCCCGGACCGCGCTGGGATGGTGGGCGACCTGCCACTGACCCGTGGTGGGGTGTTGCTCGGCGGGGCTGGCGCCGGCGACGGCGGCCACGAAGAGGCCGAGGGACAGGAGGGGGGCAAGGTGGGCGGGTCGCATGTCTCGCTCCGGGGGCTCGAAGGGGACGTGCTCGGGGGAACGGATGTGACGCGCTTGGACTACAGGGGATGGGCGCTGGACGGGCTTTTTCGGGCTGAAAGCAAGCCGACATCGCTCTGGTGCGCCGCGTGGGTGACGCTTCGAGCACTCGATCGGGCCGGTTGTGCTCGAACGCCCGGAGAATCCATGCCCAGCGCACGTCGCTCTCGAGTCCGTCCTTCCGGTGCCGGCCAACAGTCCGGTCCCCAGACCCGCTCCCCGGTGGGCGCGAGCAACCAGACACGTCAGGACCGGCTTCCCGGTGAACAGGCGCAAGGCAACAACGGACTGAGCGATTTTGGTCAGGCTGCGGCGGGCGCCACGAGCGCGGCGTGGAATGAGGTGCTCGCGGGCAACCGGGTGCTGCGTCGGGGCGCGAAAGGTGACGCGGTGGAAGACCTCCAGGCGCTGTTGGTCTCCAATGGGCAGCAGATCGACGTGGACGGCGACTTCGGGCCGGGCACAGAGCGGGCGGTTCGGGCGGTTCAGGCCAGCCTGGGTGTCGACGTGGACGGCGTTGTGGGCGGCAGCACAGCCCGCGCGTTGTCGGGTCAGTCCTCCGCTCCGGCTCGGGGCGACCGTGGCTCGGATGCCGACCAGGACACCACCACCACCAACGACACCAACGCCGCCACCACGCTCGACGAGATCAACGTGAGCGCCAACTCCTTCGAGCGCCAGGGGCTGCGTCCCGGCGTGTTCTCCAAGGCGCTCACGGCCTTCGAGACGGCCTGGAAGAACGGCGACACCGAGAAGCTCATCTTCACGGTCATCGACTACGAGATGCACTCCAGCGAAAAGCGGATGTGGGTCATCGACCTCGCCACGGGCAACCTGCTCTTCCACGAGCACGTCACCCACGGCAGCGGCTCCGACCGCAACCACGATGGTCGGGCGGACCGGATGTCCAACGTCGATGGCTCGAACTCGTCGAATGTGGGCCTGGTGCGCACGGCCGAGACCTACCACGGCCGACACGGGGAGAGCCTCAAGCTCGACGGCCTCGAGCATGGCTTCAACCACAACGCACGCGACCGGCACATCGTCATCCACTCGGCCAGCTACGCCGACGACTCCTTCCGCAACCGCCACGGCAAGATGGGCCGCTCGCAGGGCTGCCCGGCCCTCGACCCCGATGTGGCCGGTGAGATCATCCACACCATCAAGGGTGGGTCGCTGGTGTTCGGGTACTACCCCGACCCCAACTGGCTGGAACGCTCCAACTATCTGAATTGAGGGCGGACCGGCGGCCGCACGGCGGTCAGCTGGGCTCGGGGGTCTTCCGCACCACGCGGGTGGCCGCTGTGTTGTCCCACGGGCTGGTTCCGGGCTCGAGGAAGATGAGGAAGCCCAGGAACCAGCAGCAACACATCAAGGTGAAGGTCTTGAGGAGGTTGCGCTTGAGGACGGCCTGGAGCGGGGCGGGCTCCCCGTCGAGCCGCACCACCCGCAAGCCGGCCAGCAGCTTTCCGGGGGTGGCGCGGATGGGGGAGGCCTCCATGGCGGTGCCGATGGCGTAGGCCGACAGCACGAACAACCACTCGATGGCCTTGGCCGCCGCGAGGAGCTGGGCGTCGGAGTCGAGGGCGGTGTTGGCCCCGGTCATGGCACCTGCGGCCTGCCCCATGAAGACGGCCCCGTAGAACAGCACGGTGTCGACAACCGCGGCCACCGCCCGGTGCCCCGCCGGTGCCAGAGGCAGCCCCTCGGCCGCAACGACGGGCTCCAGCTCAACAGCAGGCGGTTGGTACGGATCGGTCATCGGAAGACCCCCGCGCCAGCCTACTTCATGCAGTGACGTCCAGGATGAGACCGACCGACCCGTAGCGGTTGGTCATGGTGGTCTGGGCCCGGTTGAGGCCGTTGAGAACACCCTGTACCAAGCCATCTTTGTCGTTGGTGCCGAAGAGGGACTCGAGCACCTCTCGGGGCTTGCGCTTGAGGGCCCGCTCCAGCTCGCGCTCGCCCAAGCTGCCCAGCTCGATGAAGGACTTGGAGCTGTCTTCGGCGACGTTGAGGGTCATGCCGAAGCCGGTGTCGATGGTGTCGCTCGACACGCCGAAGATGTCGGCCATCTCGGAGCGCATGTGGTTCCGGGCGGTCTTGGCGCCCCCGCCGATGGTGGACTCGTTGGCCACCGTGGCCGACATCTGGTTGATGAGCTCCACCATCTCGGTGATTTGCTTCATCATGTCCTGGATGACACCGCTGTTGAGCCCCCGCGACTTCTTGGGGTCGGAGGTGCCCTCTTCCACGCCGAAGGTGGTGAACAGCCCCGTGGAGTCGTTCTGGACGGTGAGCTCCTGGTCGTTCTTGGACGACCGGATGGACAGGCGGTCGGTGGTGGCGCTGTACGACATCACGGCGTCGGCTTCGGAGTCGTTCACGCGCGAGATGAGGTCGTTGAGGGTGTCGGTGGTGACGTCGACCGAGATGGACACACCGTTGATCTCGAAGCTGCCCGATGACACGCCGGAGAAGAAGCTCACTTCGTCGAAGGCGAGGGTGCGTTGGTCGCCCTGGCCCAGCGAGGTGGTGGCGGTGTCGAGCTTCATGGCGGCCAGGAAGCCCGAGGTGTCGGAGCCCACGGTGATGGTGTTGGCGCCCAGCGCGTTGCTGGTGAGCGACAGGGAGTCGGCCGCGGCGTCGTAGGCGGCCGTGACGCCCGCCCCGGAGCTGTTGATGCTGTCGACCACCGTGTTGATGGTGTCGGTGTCGTTCACCGTGATGGTGGTGCCGTTGACCTCGAAGGTGCCGGCACTCACGGAAGAGTCGAGGTTGGTGTAGCCGCCGGTGGAGCCATCGAAGGCTTCGTCGGGGTCGGCCGTGACGTCCACGTTCGCGAGCGCGTTGAACGTGAAGCTGTCTTTCTTCGTGATGTTCTCTTCGGTGAACGAGATGTAGAGGCCCGAGCCGGGGTCGATCTCGAGCTGGGTGCCCTCTTTGTACTTCTTCGGGATGGTGATGTTGGCGATGCGGACGCCGTCTTTGTAGGCGAACAGGCGGTATGTGCTGTTCTTGCCGATCTGGAAGCCACGCGAGTTGCCGGTGGCGACGGTGTATTCGGCGTCGGACGTGCCGGCGTATGTGCCGTGGACCGTGACGGTGGCAAGAGACTTTGCCTTGCCCCACTCGGGGTTGCGGTTGTCGACGGCGGTGGTGAGCGTGCTGATTTCTTCGGACGACGAGAGGGTGGACGCGCTGCCGTTGGTGTCGAGGGCCACCTTGGTGTCGCCCACTGTGCGCGCCTTGATCTTCCGGCCGCTGCCGGCGCGGACATCGGAGAAGTCGGCCTTCAGCTTCTGGATGGCCTCGCCTGCGGTCACGAGGCGGGTCATGAAGTCCTTCACACCCACCCGCTGAGCAGCGCTGCTCTTGCTGGTGGTCGTGCTGCTACTGTTCTGTCCGAGGATCCCACTTCGTGTGACGAAGTTTCGGGAGCCGATGGACCCGATCAACATTGGGGACCTCGCAAGAAGACGAGCCGTTGGTGACATTCTCTCACAAGTCCGCCACTGCTCGACAAGGGTTGAAGCGGAATTTCGACCGGTCGACATGAGGCCCGGGACCGACCATGACGAATCGACACGCCTTCCTCCGATCCCCAGTGTGGTGGGGTGGCCTGATCTGGGCAACCGCGTGCACCGGTGAGCCCGAGCTGCCGCCTCCGCCGCCCCCGCGCGACCCCCGCCCCGACATCCTCCTGGTCACCATCGACACCCTCCGGGCCGACCGTGTGGGGGCCTATGGCGACGACCTCGCGCAGACCCCCGCCCTCGATGCGCTCGCCGAGACGGGCGTTCTCTTCCGTGAGGCCCACTCGGTGACGCCGCTCACCCTGCCGTCCCACGCCTCGATGCTCACCGGGCTGTACCCGAAGCACCACGGGCTGCGCGACAATGGTGGCTTCCGCCTCGCCGACAACATCCCCACCGTCGCCGAAGCCCTCACTCAATCGGGCTACCAGACCGCCGGCTTTGTGAGCGCGTTCGTGCTCGACGGAGCCTGGGGCCTCGACCGCGGCTTCGGCACCTACCGCGACCCCTTCCACCCCCAAGATGTCGCCCGAGTGGGCGCATTTGGCGAGGTGGAGCTGCCCAGCGTGGAGGTGGTGAACGCGGCCGTGGCGTGGTGGCGGGAACACAAGAAGGGCGGCCCGCGCTTCGCCTGGGTGCATGTGTACGACCCCCACACGCCTTGGGCGACCCACGCCGGCTGGGACGGCGACCCCTACCGCGGAGAGGTGGCCTACGTGGACAAGGTGCTGTCGCGCCTGTACGCCGCGGTCGGTGAGAACACCCTCATCGTCGTCACCTCCGACCATGGTGAGGGCCTGTGGGAAGGCGGCGAGCGCGAGCATGGCGTGCTGTTGGGCCCCGCTGTCACCCGTGTTCCGCTCATCATCCGCCCGCCAGGGGGCGTGAAGGGCACGGCCAAGGTGGTCGAGAAGCCCGGTCGTCAGGTACATGTCCGTCCCGATGGGGTCGACCCGAAGCTCGTGCTCGAGCCGGTCCCGGATGCCCCGAAGGCCGCCCGCGTGGTCGACACACCCGTCAGTGGCGTCGACATCGCCCCCACACTCGCGGCCTGGGCGGAGGTGCCGTTCACGGCTGATGGGCAGTCCTTGCGCGGCCTCGTTGAGGGCACCCCCACCGACTCACCCCCGGTCTACGCCGAGACCTTCTTCCCCCTGCTCCACTTTGGCTGGAGTCCGCTGTCCATGGCCCAAGACGGCACGGTCCGCCGCGAGGAGGGGGCCCGAGCCACCGTGGTGAACGTGGCCGATGGCACGCCGGCCGCCGACCCCACAGCTCTGGCCCACATCGTCGAGAAGTGGCGTGGGGATGGGATTCCCGAGCCTGCCGCAATCGACCCCGAGACCGCCGCGGCCCTGGAAGCTCTGGGGTACATGACCACCATGGCCCCGCTGCCCGAGCAGCCCCCCGACCCCCGCGACCGCATCGACGTTCTCACCGCACTCCACGCCGCCGAGACCCTCCCCGTGCCCGAGCGCCTGGCCCGCCTCGAGGCCCTGGTCGCCCGCGAACCCGACATGGTCGACGCCGCCATCGCGCTGTCCCTCACGCAAGCAGAGGCCGGTCAGCCCGACGCCGCCCGTCGCACCACCCGCGCAGTCCTCCAGAAGTGGCCCGACCACCCCACCGCCCTCTTCAACGCCGCCGCCTTGGCCCTCGACGCCGGGGATGGCACCGAGGCCTTGCTGCTGGCCCGGCGCCTGCTCGCCCTCAACCCCCGCGATGCCCGTGGCTGGCGGATGGTGGTCGCGGTGCACGCCCTGGCGGGCGACGTGGATGCGATGCGCGATGCGGCCCGCGAAGGCCTCGAGGTGGCGCCCGAAGACCCCAACCTCCACTACCTCCTCGCCCTCGCCGAGACCCAGGGCGGCGACCCCGAGGTGGGCATCCGGCACCTCGAAGCCGCCCGAAAGCACGGCAGCGAAGCCACCGACCTCGACCTGTGGCTCGGCGTGGCCCACGAACGCATCGGCCGCATCGACGACGCCGTGGTGCACTACCGCAACGCCACCCGCTCGATGCCCAACGACGGCCGCCCCTGGGCGATGGCCGGCTGGATGCTCTACAAGGCCGACCGCTGCCCCGAGGCCTGGCCCTTCCTGGTCAACGTGGTGAAGCGTGGTGCAGGCAAAGACCCGAAGGTTGCGGAAGCCACGGCGGCGTGTCGTCCCAAGGACAAGAAGAAGCGGTGACTGAAGCGGGCCCCCTCCGGCCCTTCGGGCCACCTCCCCCTGAAGGGGGAGGACTCTGAGGTGCGGTGACTGGAGTGGGCCCCCTCCGGCCCTTTGGGTCACGTCCCCCCCCGAACACCCCCTGTTTTCCGGGGAGAACTCCGTCCTCCCCGAACCCTTCCGGCCGGGGGTCAGCGTGTTGGTGGCCAGTCGAAGCGCGCTCCAGGTTGGGGGTCGGTTGCTCGGAGGGGGGTGGTACTGCGGCTACCAGCGGCCAGTCGCCAGCAGCCAGCTCTGTTGTGGCGTGCTCCAATGTGGAGGCGAACGACCCCATGCAGTGGCTCTTCATCACGCCCACCACCACACGCACAGCACCCTGCACAACCAGGCTGGCCGCTGGCCGCTGGCCGCTGGTAGCCCTGGCTGCCACAACGCTCCGACGCATCTCACCTCGACACAGTGGACACTGTTCTGTCGGTGGAGCGCACGCCTTGTGCGGGTCGCAGACCCCTGAAGGGGGAGGACTGTGAAAACGACCATGTCCTCCCCCTTCAGGGGGAGGTGCCGAGCACAGCGAGGCGGAGGGGGCCTTGCCGCGAAGACCTTGGCTTCGCGGCCCGCGGAGGCTGTGCCGGAGCGGCCCCGCATCAACCGGGGCTGGCCTCTCCACAGGTGGCTTCCGGGCGCGCGCACCAGGTGTCGACGGGGACGGGGGCGGTCTCGGCGTAGCCTTCGGGCAGCCACAGCACGCCGCGGATGGTCTTGTAGTAGACCTGCCAGTGGTAGTAGCCGTGGAAAGCGCCGGGGTCGGCGGCCATCAGCGCGCTGTAGCCGAGCACGGCGTCGCCGTAGGCATCGGTGGGGTTGTAGTGCCACAGGGCCTTGCGCATCTTGGCGGGGGCGCCGTGGGCCACGAGGTGGCGGGCGGCTGCGCGGATGGCGTCGCGGTTGGACTCGATGTCGCCTTCGCCGAAGCGGGCCCAGGTCTCGGGGATGAACTGCATCGGGCCCTTCGCGCCGGCCGGGCTGGTGCCTCGGAGGCGGCCCATGCGGGTCTCGACCAGGTGGATTGCGGCGAGAACATGCCAGGGCACGCCAAACTCGGCTTCGGCGGTGCGGTAGAGGGCCAGCAGCTCATCGGGTGGGGCGGCCGGGGCAATCCGCCAGGCGGGCACGGTGCGCCGGGCCTTGGAGACCGTGGCGGCGATGCGGCGGGTGGCGAAGAGGTTGGCGTCGAAGATGGGGCGCACATCCGCCGGAAGGGCCGTGGCCACCTGCTCGGCGAGGGCGGGGTTGTGGATGAGCGCGCGGTAGATGCGCTGCTGGCGGTGGCCTTCGGTGGCGATGGTGTGGGCGGCGGTGCCATCGGTGCGGAGGACGCGCTCGGCGTGGGCCAGTTCTTGCGCGAGGGCTTCGGGGGTGGGGCCGATGGCGGGTGGGGTGGGGCCGGCGATGGCCAGCCAGGCGGCGATGAGGGCTACCATGGCAGGGCCATCGGGCCGTCGAGGGCGGTGGGGTCGTCGGCGTCGCGGCCACCGAGCACGAAGCGCCCGAAGAGGCTGCGGAAGTCTTGGTAGGCGCGGTCGACGCGGGCGAGGTCGTCGTCGGTGCGGGCGCGGGCCAGCTCGACCACCAGCCCTTCACTCAACACCCGGATGAGCACGGCCATGCGCTCGGGCGGGACCGCGAGGCGCTCGAGGTCGGAGGCGAAGATCTGGGCGATGGCGTCTTCGAGGAGGGCGGTGGACTCGGTGTAGAAGTCGTTGACGCGGCGGCCGAGGGCGCTGTCGTGGTTGGACAAGGCCAAGGTCTCGACGACGAATGCGGCGCCCCCATGGAGGTCGCGGATGGCCTCCCAGGCGGCATCGAGGGCTTCGAGTGCGCTGACCACCCCACCATCGCCGCGGTCGGCGCGTTCGCTGAAGCGGCGGTAGAGCTCGCGGAAGAAGGCTTGTTGGGTCTCGACGAACAGGTGGTCTTTGTTGTCGAAGTGGTAGTGCAGCAGGCCCTTGCTGACACCGGCTTCCTTGGCGACTGCGCCCATGCTGGCGCCGGAGAAGCCGTCGCGCGAGAAGAGCCGGCGGGCGGCCCCCAGGATGCGACGGGTGGTGTCGACGCCTCGGGCGCGGCGACCGGTGCCATCGGGGGACGTGGGGTCATTGGCCATGACGCCTCCAGACCCCAAAGCTAACGAGGGAACTGGCCAGCGGGCCAGTCATCCAAATTGGAAGACGCCTGTAGCTTCTGGTGTCGGGGAGGCGCGTCTACCATGGGCGCACCGAGGGCGCGGAACGGGCAGCGACCCCCTCCCCCACGCAAGCGCGAACCATCACCCGCAGTGACTCTCCCATCCTGCTTCGCGCTGTCGACCTGCCCGTTCCGCCGCCCCTTCTCTCGCGAACCGAGGTGCGCGCGCCTACGGCACCAGCGAGTCGAGCACTTCGTGGGCCATGTCGGTCACTTCAGCATCGGTGGCGAAGCGAATGTCGAGACCAACGGCGTCTTCGGGGTTGATGCGTGTGAACTCCCCCGGGACCGCGCCGGGCCAGGCGGGGTCGGGGACGACGAACTGGATCTGGCCGGGCACATCGGCGACTGGCCGCACGAAGGCCAGGTAGTTGTCGCCGCCCCGATGGATGACGAGGCGGTGGTGGCGCTTGAGCATCTGGACGGCCAAGAAGACCTTGTCGCCCGAGTAGTGCGAGAAAATCCGAATCTGGGACATGGATCACCCGAGGCTGGACCTAGGGAACGGACGCCTCGGGAAAGTCTTGACCCCGATCCACGGGCGTCAGGGCACATCCATGCGGTTCACGCGTACCGTTGCGAGCACCCAGGTGAGCAAAGTCCACACCACCAGGGCCCCCACACGCTTGGGCTCGAAGCCGGCGTCCCAGTCGGCCCAGGCCTGCAGCGCGGTACCGGGCAGGAAGTCCTGGACAACGGGTGCCCACTCCACCCCGAGCTTGCCGATGAAGCCCAGCAGAGCGCCCAGCAACCAGTCCACCATCAGGTAGAGCGCCAGGCCCACCACCACGCCGCCCACGCTGCGCGAGAACGACGCCACGAGGAGGGTCATGGTGATGAGGCCGATGTCGGAGAGCCAGCTCAAGGCGAAGCCCTGCAGCTGACCGGTGATGGACTCTTCGGTGGCGAACATGATGAAGCCGCCGGCCACCGCCGAGGTGGAGGTGAGCAGCAGCGTGGACAGCGAAAGCAGCGACAGTGCGCACACCTTGGCGAAGATGACCGACCACCGTGGCACCGGGCGGACCAACACCTCGCGCAGGGTGTTCTCCTTCAGCTCGCCCGACAGGCTGCTGGCGCCGGCAAGCACGAGCAATAGGGGCAGCACGAAGAAGTTGCGCGCCTGGAGCGCCCAGGCCACACACGTGGACCAGTCGACCGTGAGCAGGGAGGCCGCAGGAGAGCCATTGGCTTCGACGCTGTCGGCGGCACGGGAGGCGGCTTCGAGGCCACCCACCGCGAGAAGGCCCACGATGAGGGCTACCGCGAGCGCTCCACGACCCGACCACCGACCGAACACCGCGTGGACCTCGGCCCGAATCATCGCAAAGAGTTGGGGAGGCATCAGGTGATCTCCTTGCTCGTGAGCGACAGGAAGAGCTCTTCGAGGTTGCGTTCCATGGGCACGAGGCCGGTGACCGGAACGCCGCTGTCTACGAGGCGGGCGTTGAGGGTGGCGGTGTCGGGGCCACGCAGCAGCACGCGCATGCGTCCGCCGAGGCCTTCGCCGTCGAGCTCGACGTCGTCCATCTTCTCGAGGGCAGCCGTGAGCGCGGGGCGGTCGGACGAGCCCACCTCCACCGCGGTGACGCCAGCCTCTCCCGCCACGAGGTCGGCCACCTTGCCTTCCGCAATCATGCGGCCCCGCTCGATGATGCCCACGCGGTCGCAGAGCTTCTCGATCTCGTCGAGGAGGTGCGAGCTGATGAAGATGGTGAGCTGAGTGGACTTGGCGAGGTGGTCGAGGAGGTCGCGGACCTCTTTCATGCCGCGGGGGTCGAGGCCGTTGGTGGGTTCGTCGAGCACCAGCAGCTTGGGCTTGCCCACGAGCGCACGCGCGATGCCGAGGCGCTGGCGCATGCCGAGGGAGTAGGTGCGGACCTGCTCGGACTCCCGACCCCAGAGGCCCACGAGCTGCAGGGCACGGTCGATGTCGGCGCGGTCGCCTTGGCCGGCAAAGGCGGCGGCGCGCTCGAGGTTGCCACGGGCCGACATCCAGTCGAAGAACCGGGGCGTCTCGACCATGGCACCCACATGGGCGCGCTGGCGGACGGGGTCGGTCTCGCCGAAGATGGTGACCTTGCCGGCATCTTTGCGGATGAGGCCCAAGATGCAGCGGATGGCGGTGGTCTTGCCGGCGCCGTTGGGGCCGAGGAAGCCGTAGACATCGCCGGGCTGCACCTGGATGCTGAGGCGGTCTACTGCGACGCGCTCGCCGAACCGCCGGGTGAGGCCTTCGGTTACGAGCGCAGGGGTGGCCGAGTTCACGCGGTCTCCCGAGTCGAGGAACGGCCGGACACCATGTCCGGGTCGGAGGTGCCCGATTCTGAACGGTGCGAAGACCGAAGCGGGCGATGGGGGCGTGCAATTGCTGTGTAGGCGAACAACCGCACTGCTGGCCTTCGTGTGGCTGGCTTCCGCCTGCGTGCCCGCCGACCGCAAGGACGAACTGAGCAGCATCCCCACCGGAGGACCGGCCACGGTCTATGACGTCCACACCGGACTCGTCGACTCCGGAGATGCGGTGACGTTGGAGGGCGTGGTGGCGGTGCTTCCCCGCACACCCGCCGACGACTTCTTCGTGGTCCAGGACGCCCGAGGTGGTGAGTACGCCGGCCTGGAGGTGCACCTGCACCATGCGCTGCCCGGACTCGAGGTGGTTCCGGGCGATGTGCTCACGGTGACGGGCGTGCTGTCGTCGCGCAACGGGCGGCTCCGGCTGATGGTCGATGATGAAGGCGCCATCGTGCACACGGGCACCACCACGGTCGCGCCCACGGTGGTGGGACCGGTGGCCGACTGGGAGCCCTACAACGGGGTGCTGGTCCACCCCGGCGAGACCACCTTGCTCGACTGTGGGGTGCTGGCCGGGTCCATCCAGACCGACCGCGACCTGCTGCTCGACCTCACTCACCTGCCGTCCGCTGTGGTGGGGACGGGGGTGGTCGACACGGGCCTGGCGGGCGTGGTGCGTGGCGCAGACGCGGTGTGGTCGTTGGTCCCACGTACCGCCGACGAGCTGGGGAACGCACCCGCGGAAGGGTGCCCCACCACGGTGTTCGAGGCGCGGTCGGCCGGGCATGGTGGGCGGCTGGTGCTGCCCGGGGTGGTGGTCACGGGGGTGCAGCCCGACGGCACCCGGGCCTTTGTGCAGGACCCTGGCGGCGGAGTGGGCTCGGGGCTGGAGCTGGCGGGAGACGGCTTGGCGGTGGCGGTTGGAGAGACGGTGATGGTGGCTGGCCTGCTGGACAGCACCGGAGGACCGTGGGTGCTGCAGGTGGCCGCCACAGGAGACGTCGACAGCGAGGACGGCGTGGTGGTAGACGTCTTGGAGCTGCCAGCCTCAGCGGAAAGAGACGGTGCGCTGGTGGAGGTGAAGGCCCTCACGGTCACGGGCTCGGAGGCGGTGGGGCGGCGGACAACGGCCGAGGGCGTGGAGCTGGTCGACGTGCTGCTGGACGACGAGACCCTGCCGCCGGAGGGCGAGTGGTGGGTGCGGGGGCTGTTGCGGGTGGACGACCGGACTGATCCGGTGTCGGTGCAGCTGCTGCCGCGGGATGCCGGGGACTGGGCGGTGGTGGAGTAGGGCCCCTTCCCCCTGAAGAAGGACGGCCTGCGGTGCGGACGGACGCCACCCACTCCGGTCACCTCAAGGCGGTCTCCCGCGGGCCCACCACCACCATCCCTGCAGCGTGCAGAGTCGGCAGCTCCGTCACGTGGGCAGGGTCGAAGCCGGCGTGGTTCCAGTAGATCTGCGACACCTCGGGCCCGCCGTCGTCGGGTGCGTAGTGTGAGGCGAACACCACATCGAGATCGCCGTCGCGGTCGATGTCTTCGATGGCCGCTTCCGATGCCGCGGTCGACGGCAGGCTGGTGCGGTCGGCATCGGAGAAGCCACTGGCGCTGCCCCAGTAGATCCACGACTCGGTGGCGAATTCTTGCGTGGCCAGGTCGACTCCACCGTTGGCCACCACCAGGTCCACGTGGCCGTCGGCATCGAGGTCGGCCGCCTGCACGTCTACGGCACCCACCGACTCGGGCAGCACCCATGGCGTGCCGAAGCCGCCGTTGCCATCGCCCGGATGGACCTGGCTGGCCAGGTCGCAGTCGAACAAGCACATCCAGGAGGTGAAGAGGACGTCGGTGTGGCCGTCGTTGTCGAGGTCGTGGAGGAGCAGGCCCTCGGGGAATAGCGAGGGGAGCATCGTGTGGCGGTCGGGGGTGTAGCCGTCGGGACCGCCCCAGTACACGGGGCTCTCGGCGTAGAGGGTCTCCAGCACGCCGTTGGCGAACACGAGGTCGAGGTGGCCGTCGCCGTCCAGGTCGGCGGCACGGCTGCGCGCGGCTCCCACCGTGGGCAGGCGGGTTTCCTCCACGAAGCCGTCGGGAGAGCCCCACAACACGAGCGAGTCGTTGGAGTAGTTCTCGAGGTTGGGGTCGCCGCCCGCGAACCGGTTGGCGAACACGAGGTCCACCCAGCCATCGCCGTCGAGGTCGTGGGCCATCGGGTCGGCGCAGCCGATGGTGGGCACGGCCAGCCAAGGTGTGGGGTCGACGCCGTCGCCGGTGCCCCGGAACACGTAGGAGTCGATGTCGCGGTGGGTGCCGTCCTGCACAGATGCCACCACCAGGTCGATGTAGCCGTCGTTGTCGAAGTCGGCGGCGTCGACCCCCATGGCGCCTACGGTGGGCAGGGGGGTGGGCTCGGTGAACGTGCCGCCCGAGGTCAGCCAGATGGCGGAGTGGATGGCGTAATTGCCGGCACCGTCGTCGGTCTGGGCGAACACGAGGTCGGGGAGACCGTCGCAGTCGAGGTCGGTGCAGGCGTCGATGCCGTCGCAGTCGGTGTCGATGCCGTCGAACGGCACTTCGCGCGCTGTGGAGCCGGGGAACACGGAGGCATTGGTGTCGTCGCAGTCGCTGTCGTCCTCCACACCGGTCGCGCAGTCCACGCCGCCGCTGCCGGGGTCGCCAAAGCCGTCATCGTCGGCGTCTTCAAAGCAGGTTGAAGGCCCCTTGTTCGTCCCACAGCCCATCGCCACGGTCACCCACACCATCCACCAGCGCATCCCGCCTCCAGCTGGGGGACTGTACCGTTCGGGTGCGCTCCCTGGTTGAATGCGCAGCCGGGCCGTCCGTCGTCGGGCGCTCTTGGAGGTCCGATGTCTCTCCTGCTGGTGTTCGTGGCTGCCCTGTCCACCGACCCTCTCCTCATCCCCGACACCCCGGCCACGAAGGCCGCCCGCGATGCGAGGTTTGCAGGCGGGTGTGTGTCTCCCGACGGCGCGGTGGTGGTCATTCCCGAGCCCGGGTTGCACTTTGGTGGGCACTCGCTGTTCCTGTCTGCAGAGACGGGCGAGACGGTCCGCACGGCGAGCGGGACCCCGGCGGGCTGCCTGCCGGAAGGGGCGCTGTTCGTGGGAGGGGCTGACTTCTCGGTGGAGGCCTACACAGAGGCGAAGACGGTGCGGGCCGGAACGGTGCAGCTCCCCGAGGTGAAGGGCGAGTGTGGGGCGGTCTCGGCCGAGCTGTGGCCGCGGGAGACCGGGTTTGCATACACGCTGTCGTTGTCTCCTTCTTCCTGGCGGAACGGGATGCAGCCGGGGCGGGACTGGACGGAGCGGGTGCGCTGTTGCCTCACGGGAACGGTGGTGGTGGCAGATGACGCCACCTTCGAGCTGCACCACTCGGCCTCGGGACGGTCGGTGGAGTGCGCGCAGGCGGGGCATGGCGTGGGGCGGACCGGGGAAGCCCGCTTCGACTCCAACCTCGGCAATCTGATGGACCGCACAACGCTGCCGGGTGGCGACCACCTCGAGTATTGGATGGGCAGCGGGCTGGTGGTGCGGCGGGTGTCTGCGGGTGGGGTGCAGCGGTGGCGTCGGACGTTCAGGCAGCAGCCGCCGCCTCCGTGAGGTCCGAGAGATGCTCCACTCTCTCGGGAGAACGCGGCCGGTCGAGCCGTCGCCCTCCTCCAACCGGACGACGACAGGTTCGCGGGCCCCCTCTGCGCAATGGCTACCGCGGCGCCTCCGATGCGCTTCGTGCTCGGCGCCTTGCTCCCCCTGAAGGGGGAGGACTGTGAGAACGACCATGTCCACCCCCTTCAAGGGGAGGTGGCCCCGATGCCCACCATGCGCGCACGCTCGGCACCACTATTTGCGTGGTACGGGAGACTCCATATGGAAAAGTGTAGGCGATTTGGCGACGTCGCCAAACATCCGCGCCTGGCTCACACGTCCCGCGCATACACCCGATAGCGCCGGTACACGGTCATCCCGATGCCTTCCACCACCCCGCGCATCGGCTTGTTCCGCTCGTCGATGATGCTGCCTTCCATCCGCGAGAAGCCCGATGCCTGCGCGCCCTTCACCACCGCCGCGATCAGAGCCGCATGGGCGCCGGTCCCGCGAAGCTCGGGCACCACGCCAATCAGCTTGAAGGCCGCCGTGCGAATCCCGCGCCAGGCCCGCAGCAGCCGCAGCCATCCCAGCGGCCACAGCCGGCCGCGCACCGGCGCCAGAGCTTCGTTGATCTCTGGCAAGCACACCGCGAAGGCCACCGGCTCACCGTCCACCTCGCCCAGCTGGATCAGCTCGGGGTGGCCCAGCGCCAGCACCGCCCGGCAGATGCCCAGGAACTGACCCCGCGGCATGGGCTCCACGTCGGGAACGGTGGCGTAGGCCCGGTTGAGCACGGTGTGGGCCGCGATGAGGTCGCGGTCGCCGTGTCGACGTCGAGCGCGTCGAAAGCGCAAGCCCTCGACCGTACAGGCCGCAGCTTTGTTGGCCAACACGGCAGGCAACGCACGGGGGCGACCGTCGGCCTCGATGAGTGGGGTCTCGTAGGCCAGGTGGTCGTGGTGGGGCGTGTACCCGGCTGCCATCAACCAGTCGGCATAGGCGGGCTTGTGGTGCCCTTGGAGCATGGGGGGCAGGCGGTCGTGGCCGTCGATGCCCAGTCCCACGAACTCGAAGCGAGACAGGTTCCGTGGTCCTTTGAGTGTGGTGCCGCCCCAGTCCTCAGCAGCCCGGTGGACCCGGTCGAGCAGCGCGGAAGCGGCCTCTGCATCGACCGCCTCGAAGTAGCCGAGCCACACCACACCCTCGGCACTCCCGCCCAGCGACCACTCGCGCTGGGCAGACGCGGTGCCCACCACCTGTCCGTTCCGTTCCAACACAAAGAGCTGGAAGGTGTCGGGGGTGGCGAGCGCCCGCCGCAGACCGGGCAAAGCCCACGCCCAGAGGGGCGGCACCCAGCTCACATCGCCGTCGTAGAGGCGCTCCCAGAAGGCGAGGAGCCGGGGCAGGTCGGCTGTGGTGGCGCGTCGCATTGGCCTCGGTCAGCGCCGGCCGGTCATCTTGGCCGGGACCACCACCTCGTCGAACTCTTCGGCGGTGAGGTGGCCGAGCGCCAGGCAGGCTTCCTTGAGGGTGGTGCCCTCGCGGTGGGCCTTCTGGGCGATGTCGGCGGCCTTGTAGTAGCCGATGCGGGTGTTCAGAGCGGTCACGAGCATGAGGCTCTTGCTCACCAGCTCGTCGATGCGGGCGTGGTTGGCCTGGATGCCCACTGCGCAGTTGTCGGTGAAGCTGGCGCAGGCATCGCCGATGAGGCGGGCGCTCATGATGACGTTGTAGGCCATCACGGGCTTGAACACGTTGAGCTGGAACTGGCCGTGCGTGCCGGCGACCGTGACGGCGGCGTCGTTGCCGATGACCTGGGCGGCCACCATCGTGAGGGCCTCGGCCTGGGTGGGGTTCACCTTGCCGGGCATGATGGAGCTGCCGGGTTCGTTGGCAGGCAGCACAATCTCGCCGATGCCGGTACGGGGCCCGGAGGCCAGCAGGCGGATGTTGTTGGCGATGTGCATGAGGCTCACGGCCACGCGCTTGAGCGAGCCGGAGAGCTCCACCATGGCGTCGTGGGCCGACAGCGCTTCGAACTTGTTCTCGGCGGTGACGAAGGGGTAGCCGGTGAGCTCGGCAATCTTCGCGGCGACGGTCTCGGGGTAGCCCTCGGGCGTGTTGAGGCCGGTGCCCACGGCGGTTCCGCCCAGAGCCAGCTCACGGACGCGCACGAGGCTGTCGCGGAGGGCGGCCATGCCGCGGTCGAGCTGGGTGACGTAGCCGCCGAACTCTTGACCGAGGGTGAGGGGGGTGGCGTCCATGAGGTGCGTGCGCCCGGTCTTCACCACGTTGCTGAACGCGAGAGAGCGCTCGGCCAGGGCATCGCGGAGCTTCTGGATGCCGGGGAGCGTGACCTCGGTGACCTTGGTGTAGGCCGCGATGTGCATGGCGGTGGGGAAGGTGTCGTTGGACGACTGCGACTTGTTGACGTCGTCGTTGGCCTTCACCTTCTTCTCAACGCGGAAGTCGCCGCCCATCAGCTCGGTGGCGCGGTTGGACACCACCTCGTTGACGTTCATGTTGGACTGCGTGCCGGAGCCCGTCTGCCACACCACGAGGGGGAATTCGTCGTCGTGCTTGCCAGCCAGCACCTCGTCGCAGGCGGCGGCGATGGCCTGTGCCTTGTCGTCGGGGAAGTCGGTGAGCTGGGCGTTGGTGAGCGCGGCGGCCTTCTTCAGGATGGCGAAGGCGCGCACAATCTCGATGGGCATGCGCTGCCCACCGATCTTGAAATTCGAGAGGCTGCGTTGGGTCTGTGCGCCCCAGTAGCGAGCGTCGTCGACCTCGACTTCGCCCATCGTGTCCTTTTCGATCCGTACGGCCATGTGGTCCTCCACCGGTTCCGGGGGCACCGCTCCTAGCCGGTTCGCGGGGTCTGGGCCCCTGTGGTGAGGCGGCCGATTGGGGGAGGTCAGCCCACCGGGCCGAACGCTGCTTCGGGGTCGTCGAAGACACGTCGGAGGATGTTGGCCATCTTGGCCACGTGCGACCCATCCAACACCCGGTGGTCGAAGGTGGCGTGCAAGGCCACGGTCTTGGCCACGGTGACGGTGTCGCCCTCCACCACGGGCTCGTCGCGCACCTGACCGAGCGCCAGGAACAAGGGCAGGCGGGTGTACGGCACCAGCGGCACGTACGCGGTGTCCAACCCAAGAGCCCCCACATTGGTGATGCCCATGCTGCCGAATGGGTCGCGGGGTGCACCCAGCCGGGTGGGGTCGAGGTTCAGCGTGTACGAGATGAACGAGATCGAGCGCAGGGCGCCGCGCATCATCACCTGGGGCAGCTGGCGCATGCGGCTGCGGGTCTGGGCCATGGCGGGGTCTTTGTCGGCGCGGACCTTGGCCACGGCCTGGTCGAGACGTTGGGCGAGCTCGGTGAGGCTGCGCTGGTCGACCGCACGCAGCGTGACGCCGGAGAGGTCGGGCTTGCCGGACTTGGGGTCGGTGAGGGCCACGTGTACGAAGATGTCGACGTCTTCCCGCAAGTAGATGCGGCCCCAGCGCACCAGCACGTTGGCGTCGGGGACTTCGCGGAACACGATGGCCATCGCCTTGGCTACTGCGGTGGTGAGGGTGACCCGCTGGCCGGTCTTCTCGCGCAGCGCGGCCAGGTAGTCGAGCATGGGCTGGGCCCGGAGCTTGAGCGTGCCGTGGACGGTGGGGTCGTCGGGGGGAGACCACGTGCCCAGGGCGATGCGGCGGTGGACCGCGAGGCGGGTCTTTCGGCGGAGTGCGACGTTGCGGCGCATCATCAGGCCTCCCAAAGTGGCCCACCGACGCTACTTGAACCGACGGTAGCCGTCGAGGGGGGTGCCGCCTCCCGGCAGAGCGCCCGTGAGCTGGCCGTCTCCTTCCACCTGACCCATGCCGTACACACACATGCGCATTCCGGCGTCGGGGGTGGTGGTCTCGCCTTCGCGCACCTTCACGGCGGTCATGAAGGCCGACTCGACGAGAGGGTAGGGGACCCGCCAGCTCGCCGCGGGGGACAACCAGGTGGGCGGAAGGCCCAAGATGGCGGCCAGCAGGGCCAGTCCGAGGGCCAGGAGCACCCCTGGACGGCCGGGCGCATCCACCTTCGGTCCGCGACGGGAGAGCCCCCCGTCGACCAACACACCAAACCCAACCCCCAACACCACGGGGATGAACACCATCGCGCTGGCCACAAAGCGCAGGTTGCTGGTCTTCAGGATGACCGCTCCCTGCATCGACACCAGGAACGGAAACACCGTGCCCAGCAGCGCAATCACCAGGACGGGGCGCCGGCGCAGCCCCACCATGGCCACCGCCAGAGCCGCCAGCACCGGAGCCACCCAGGGAGCGCCCGAACGCTGCCAACCCGCACGAACCTGCGGCTGCTCATGGTACCAGCTCGGAATGTAGGCGCTCTGGTTGCGCAGGTGTTGGAGGGTCTCGGGGATGAAGCGGGGGTCGGAGTAGCCCCAGATGAATTTCTGGTGCGGGGACTCCCGGGCCGGGCGCGGCGGCAGCGGAACCCCCTCCAGCAGCAGCTCATCGTAGATGGCCACCGAGCCCTCGAGCGACCGAGAGGTGGGATTGTACGACCATCGGCCCAGCTCCCACGACAGCAGCAACGGCAACACAAGCGCCAACGCCCGAATCGGCAGCCCCCACCATCGGCCCGGCGGACCGATGAGCACCGCCAGGCCGCCCAACCCCACCGCCGGTAGCGCCCACAGCAGGCCCCGAACGTCGACCAACAGCGCAATCCCCGCGCCGATGCCCGCGAGCGCAATCGCCCACCAGGTGCGCCATCGCAAGGCCACCGCCGCACCGGTAGACGCCAGCGTGAGGCCTGCCGTCACTACCGGGTAGAACGTGACCATGCGCCCCATCACAGCCAGCGGCCCCACAGCCCCCACCAGGATGGCCGCCGCGATGCCGGCCGCGCGCCCATGCAACGCACGCCCCCAGATGTAGACGCTCCCCACAATCACCGCGAGGCTGCCCGTGGCGCTGAGCAGCAGGCTGTCCACCACGCCCACCGTGGGCGCCATCAAGCCGGCCGGCAGACCCGCGAGCCTGGCCCGGTTCTGGCCCCACTCGTGCATCGCATTCGTGATGTAGAGGCCCACGTGCCAGCAGTACTCGCCAAAGTCGGGCGAGCCGAGCGCGCGGGTGCCGGGCGAGGTGAACGGTGCCAGCCAGATGGTGCACAGCAGCGCCACAACCCCACCCAGCAGCACTGCCAGGAGGAGGTCGGTCCACGTGAGGCCGGCGTCACCGGGCGGTCCGGTGAAGCGGGTGCGCCGGGCCACACGGGCGACGATCGGCGCGAACAGGAGCGTCCAGAGACCGGCCACAACGCTGCCGGCGCTGGATCAGCCGCCGTAGAAGAGGAGGGTCTTCTTCTCGGTGTTCTCGAAGGCGCCCACTGCGAGGAGCGCGGCACCGCGGGACACATCGCGGGCCCAGCTGGAGGCGTCGCCTTCTGCGGACAGCGTGATGCGGCGGTTGGTGTTCTTCAGCACCTTCAGGAGGGTTTCGCCGTCGGCGCGGTCGCCGGCGCTCGCGGCGAGGTCGTTCCAGGCAGCGGTGCCGGCTTCGATGGCCGTGACCGACACGCTGTGGCTGGTGCCATCGACCGACAGGCCGAGGTCGGCGCGTTCATGGATGGGTTGGTCGCCCGAGATGGCGAACACGATGCCGCGCGAGCTGAGGGCACGCGTGAGGGCCTCGATGGTGGGCTGCTTCTCGGACTTGACGTACGTGTGGAATTCGGTGGCCATGCGATGCTCCGGTGCGGGTCCGTGTGCGCCTTGGCGGGCGGTGGATGTGCCGACGGGCCCTCGAAGGGCGGGAAAGGGTCGGTGGCTTATCCTCCCGGTGGCCCGTTCGCCCGCACCCGAGTGGGGTCCGGTCCTGTTCTGTCCGAGAGGCCGTCCATGTCCTTTGCGCTCGTGCTCCACGGCGGTGCGGGTTCTCCCCCGCCCGGAACCCTCGACGCCGCCACCGAGGCCCGGCGCTGCGAAGTGCTGCGTGCCGCGCTTGATGCTGGAACCGCCATCCTGGCTGCCGGTGGGTCCGCCCTGGATGCCGTGGTGGCCGCTGTTGTGGTGCTCGAGGACGATCCCGTGTTCAACGCGGGCCGCGGGAGCGTCTACGCCACCGACCACACCCAGCGCATGGACGCCTCCGTGATGCATGGCCCCACCCGCCGTGCCGGTGCCGTCTGTGATGTGCGCCGCATCCGCAATCCCATCGAAGCCGCCCGCGCGGTCGCCCAGTGCTCCCCCCACGTCCTCCTCGCGGGGCCTGGTGCCGAAGCGTTCGCAGCTCGACAGGGCCTCCCGCTCGTCGACCCCCGACACTTTGCCGATCGCGCCCGCCTCGACCAGCTCGCGCAAGCCGTCGCCGCCGGTCGCATCGTCCTCGACCACTCCGCGTCAGTTCCCGAAGAAGCCGGCGGCACTGTGGGAGCCGTGGCCCGCGACCGCTCAGGACAGCTCGCGGCCGCCACCAGCACCGGCGGCATGACCGGAAAGGCCCCCGGACGCGTAGGCGACTCCGCCATCATCGGCGCCGGAACCTGGGCCGACCACACCTGCGCCGTCTCCGCCACCGGCCACGGCGAGCGCTTCATCGAGGCCCACGTGGCCGGTCGCATCGCCCTGCTCATGGAGCTTTCCGGGCTGTCACTCCACGACGCCACCCACCGGGTCGTCCACACCGAGCTCCCGCGCTTTCTCGCAGAAGGCGGCATCATCGCCGTCGACGCCCACGGGCACATCGCGTGGCCCTACAACAGCGGCGGGATGGCGCGCGCGTGCCGCACCATCGATGGCCAGATCCAGGTCCATGGCCTGTCCACTTGACCTGAACGGGTCGCAAACTGTGGAATGGCGCCGTGGTGCCGCGGTGCGCCGGGTGTCTTGGCGAGGCCCGCGGCCAGACCTTGGGAGGTCCCTGTGTCCGACGTCTACTCACCCCCTCAATCCGACCTGCTCGGCTCACCCGTCGGCGGTCCCGAGCCCTCGGGCAACCGCGGTGTCTACCCTGCCGACGTGGGGCTGCTGTTCTCCAAGGCCTGGGAGCTCATCCAGCCCATGATGGTGCCCGCAGCGCTCGGCACGCTCGCGTTGTTCGCCATCCACATGCTGGTCAACATCCCGCTCGCCTTCCTCCAGACCTTCGCCCAGGCCGCCCTCGCCCAGGCCTCCAGCGAAGCCATGCAGGCGGTGGGCATGCTCGTGGCCATCGGCATGCAGCTCGGCACCGCCCTCATCGGCCAGGTCACCGCCACACTGCTCATCCTCGGCCTGGCACGCGGCACCCACAAGCTCGTCACCCACGGCGACGTCGAGGTGGGCGACTTCCTGCCCTTCGAGCCCATGCTCATCCTCAAGGGCTTCCTCACCCAGATTTTGCTCGGCCTCATCGTGATGGTGGGCGTCCTGCTGTTCGTGGTGCCCGGCATCATCGCTGCCCTCGGCCTCATGATGTGGCCCTACGCCATGGTGGTCGAAGGCCTCGGCCCGGTCGACTCCCTGAAGCGCTCCTGGCAGCTCATGGACGGCGCCAAGCTGCAGCTGTTCCTCTTCGGCCTCGCCATCGGCGTGGTGGGCATGTTCGTCATGCCCTTCACCTGCTTTGTGGGCCTGCTCGTGCTCATGCCGTTCATGTACACCGGCTACGCCCTCATCTACGAAGGCGCCCGCGAGAACAAGCCCGGCCTCGAGTACATGGGCTGATGATTCGGTTCCGGGCGAGCCCTTCGGTCTCGCCCGGCCCGGCGAGCCCTTCGGTCTCGCCGGGGCCTCGGAGCCCGCAAGCGGTCTCCTCGGCGCTTCGGAGCCCGCACGCGGTCTCCTCCGCGGTCTACATCCCGAGGATGTAGACCTCACCAGCATCCCGACCCGACCGGTCGCTCTCCCACGACGACAGCACGATGGTCTGCTGTCCTGTCCCGAGGAGGTCGCCCCCAACCCGGGTCTGCCAGCCCGCCCGGTCGTCGGGTGCCACGCCCACCCAGTGGCGGTCGGCGCGGGTATCGATGTCCACCGTGCCATCCACCGGGCCGTACACCAGGTGCGCGCCCCCCTCGATGTTGAGGCCTGCGTTGGGAGTGCCCAGGACAACGTCTGGCACACCGTCTTCGTCGATGTCCATCGAGCCGTCCACCGCTTCTCCCAGGCCCTGGTTCGCCTCGGCGCCCAAGATGCGGGCCGCCCAGATGCCGCCCACCGCCCCCGATGAGCCATCGATGCCCGGTCCGCCGTACACGAGCAGCGCGGCGCCGGCATCCGCGTTCGCGATGTCGACCCGCTCGGCACCGATCCACAGGTCGCTGTGCCCGTCTCCATTCACATCTCCAGCCGCGCTCACATCGCTGCCGAGGCGGTCACCGGGTGCGTCTCCGGACCACGTCACCCAGGCGTCGTCCACCGTCAGGACCCCGGTCTCACCTCCCGAGAACACCATCACCGCGCCGCTCGAGTCGCCGTTGGGCGAGGCCAGGTAGGCCCCCAGCACGAGCTCCGACCGCCCGTCGCCGTCGAGGTCCCCCACCGCGGCATGGCGGGCCCCCACATAGGCGCCCTCCTCGGTGCCTTGAAGCTCGAGAATGGCCTCCCCCACGTCGGCTTCGTTCGGCACATCAGACACGAGGTCGGCGCCGGAGAACAGGAACACCGTGCCCGCCGAGGGGGCCCCGGCCTTGTCGCCCGAAGCGCCCACCCACACGTCTTGGATGCCGTCTCCATCGACGTCGGGCGAGGCGGTCACCCCCACCCCCAGCCAGCTGTAGTTGGACCGACCGCCCAGGGTGGTCATGGCGTGGTCTACCGAGACCCGACCATCGCTTGCAGCCAGGGTGGCCCCATCGAACACATGCGCCCGGCCCGCGTTCGTCCAGCGGTCGGCGTCGGCTTCGTCGGCCGTGACCATCACCTCGTCGAAGCCATCGCCGTCGAGGTCGCCCAGGCCCGTCACCACTCGGCCGGTGCCGTCTCCGTCGGCGGTGCCGTCGATGGTCACGCCCGGCAGGTCGGTGAGCACGCGGGCTTCTTCGGGAATCGGACCGAACACCACATAGGCCCGGCCGGCCTGCACACCGCCTTCGGAGTGCTTGCGGGCGCCCACGATGAGGTCGGGCCAGCCGTCGCCGTTCACGTCGCCTGCGGGCGCCAGGGACGCACCGGCTCGGTCGCCGGGACGCTCGCCCATCAGCGATGCGCTGGCCGTGGACAGCGACTCGGGACAGCCATCATCTGCCGCCCCCGAGCAGTCGTTGTCCACCCCATCTCCGCACACCTCATCGGCCTCCGGGTGGATGGTGGGGTCGGTGTCGTCGCAGTCCTGGTCGGCGAAGAAGCCGTCGTCGTCGAGGTCTGTGTCGGCGCCGGTGTCGGTGGTGCCCGGTGAGCCGGAGTCGGCGATGGCGCCGGTCTCGGAGTGGATGGACGGCGACTTGTCGATGCCGGTCGCACATCCCAGCATCAGCAGGCAAGACAGTGGCACAGTGCGCATAGGACCCCCGCAGCACGGCGTTTCCGACGAGCATCACGCCCGCCGTTGGTGGTTCTTTCTTGGCCGGTTTGGGCGGGGCGGGGAATTTCAGGGGTTGGCGGTGGTCTTGCGGTCGATAGCAGCGGTCTCGGGAGCCCGCGGAGGGGGGGAGGGGTGTCGACGACAGTCGTCGGTCGGGTTCGGCACCCTATGACCTGTCGCAGAGAGGCGCTGAACAAGCTGTTCTCGGCCGGTGAAGGTGGGCGAGGGGTGCCGGTCGCGTGTCCCCCCCCTTTGCATCGCCACGGCGTTGTCGGTGGCATGATGTGTGCATTGCGCCCCGGAGGTCCACCCCTGTACTTCGCTCGGCTGTCGCACTATGGTGGGCGTATAGGAATTCTACCACCCGGTTCCTACGAGGTCCCCTGCCATGAGACTCACCGTACGACGCCGCATTGTCGCGCTCGCTGCCTGTGGGCTGCTCCCGTTGTCCTTCGGATGCACCGACCAAGGCGACCAGAAGCAGCCTGCTGTCGTGGTGCCCCCTGAAGATGTCGTCGACCCCGGAGATGATGGTGCCGACCCTGGCGACGACGGCGGCGGAGCAGTCGACACTGGCGGGGAGGACACCGGCGGAGCGGGCACCGACACCGGCGACAGCGGTGGCTCCGACGACGACCCCTGCGACACCTCCATCGACGCCGACTGCGACGGTCTTCCCGACAGCACCGAAGTGCTGCTGGGGTCCGACCTCAACAGCGCCATGTCCGACGGCGACTCCCTCACCGACTACGATGAGTTCGTCCTGCACCTGCTCAACCCAGTCGACCGAGACACCGACGGCGACGGCCTCGACGACGACCAGGAGCTCCTGACCAGGGGCACGCACCCGCGATGCCGAGACACCGATGGGGACGGCATCATCGACGGGGACGACACCGACCCCGGGAGTGCCGAAGACGGCCTCGCCACCGACTGCGTGGACTGGTGGGTGACGGTCTTCCCCATCGACCCGGATGCGGACGACGACGGCGATGGCCTCACGAACTTCGACGAATCGGTGTGTGGCACGCTCACCGACGACTGGGACTCCGACGACGACACCCTGTCCGACAGCTTCGAGTGTGGTGACTCCCGCTACGACCCTCGGGACGACAACAGCGACACCGACGCACTCTTCGACAACGAAGAGCACGCTGCCGGGACCGACCCCTCCAACCCCGACACCGACGGCGACGGCCTCGACGACTACGCAGAGGTCCACGGCCCCACCGACCCCATCGACGACGACTCCGACGACGACCTCCTGATTGACGGGGACGAGGTTGCCGGCGGCTGCGACCCGATGCTGACCGACTCCGACGAGGACGGCCTCTCGGACTATGAGGAATCGCTCCTGCTGACAGACTGCACCCTCGAAGACACCGATGGTGGGGGGATGCCGGACGGGCTCGAGGTGGCATCTGGGAAGGACCCACTGGCACACGACATCGTGGACGCCGACACCGGTGCCTCCTACGACTACGCGTGGGTGGGGGTCAATGAGGTGTGGGCGTGTACGTCGATGCGGACGGAGACTGTCACCGAGGACACCAGTACCGGGGTGTCGACGTTGACATTCACGTTGGATGTAGACCACTACGGAACACTGGTTTCCGAATTGGGGGTGTACAGCCAGTTCGAGTGTGTTTGCGACGATGTGTTCGTCGCCGAGGTTGACGATGTACAAGTCTCCGGAGTCACGGTCTGGACGGAACAGGCCGTGCACACCACCGACATCGGCTCGGCGTATCGGGCGTACCAGGGCGAGTGGTCGAGCGCCCCTGTTGCCACTGCTGCTGCTGTGACCCCTGCCTGGGCTTCGCAGGTCCTGTCGGAGTACGACGACACCTACCTCGTCGCCGGGGCCCTGGAGGTGGGGCTTGACAGCGACGGGGATGCTGCGTGGATGGCCTTCGACTCCTCCTACACCACTGCCGATGGACTCCAGACCTCCTCCGCCGTCCCGGTGTCTGGCGCGGTGGATGTGCGGGTGAGCTTCGGCAACATCGGCGAGGCCGCCATCGAGGACTGTGGGGAGCTCACCTACGTGCCAGCGACGTCCTCGGGCGACGACCATGGGCTCCAGTTCCGGGTCGACGCCATCAGCATGGCGGCGATGGCTCCCCCTTCTGCCCTGCCTCCGTCGGACGCGATGGCCTGTCGGGGTGGCGACACCGGCTCGACTCGCCTTGGATTCTTGCCGGCGAGTGGTGGCGGGCGCACTCCGATTCCGGTGGGGGGAGCGCTGCGGTATGGGCACGCCGCGCTCACGAAGGTGGCTGTCCAGGACTGGCGTGGGTCTGACTGGGTCACCCTCACGCATTCGGATGGCCGGCAGCTCCTGCTCACGCCCGCCCATCCCGCCGCGCTGCTGCCGGAAGGGGCCCCGTGGACCCTGGGCAACACCGCATGGAAGATGGGTCGGGACCGGGAAGGCGCCTTCTCCGAGCCTATCGTCGACATCCAACATCACTGCACCGGGCTCGACGCCCCTCCCCCGGGGCCGGTGCCCGTCGACTCATATGCGCTCACCTTCGACCAGGTGGACACTATTGCTACTGCTTTGGGTGCTCCCGGCTTGCTCTCGAAGCGGTGGCCGGGCCTCACGCAAACCGACCGTTCGCTCTTCCGGGCGAGAGTCATCGTTCCAGACGCCTGGGTCGACGGACCCACCCAGGCCCGCCTGCGCATCGATGTGGCCGGTGGTCCCACTGCTCTTTCCCTTCCCCTGGACCCTGTGCTCGAGCCCGCGCTCCGAACGATGACGCCACCCCACATGGTGCGAACCTGGATCATCAGTCGAGCATCCCGCCACCATGAAGTCGAGGCGCAGCTCCAGCAGTCACCGTCCGGCCTCACCGTGGTGCTCTCCACTCTCCGCATCGGTGATGGCGACCACCTGCAGCTCCAGGCTCCCGTGCACCTCACTCTGGCCCCTGAGTAGGCATGGTCGTGATTCCTCGAGGCTTCCCAGCCGTCTTCCTTGTCTTCGCCGTCTTCGCCACGCTGTCGGGCTGCCTCATCACCCCCGACACCTTCGAGGATGCCCGTGCGCAATTCCTCGACGGCGACGGCGACGGCATCTCCGAGTGGGATGGCGACTGCGCCCCCGACGACCCCGCCACCTTTCCCGG
>ENA-OWNT01001439-OWNT01001439.1-seawater-metagenome-genome-assembly--contig:-NODE-1439-length-29987-cov-4.401571_pt1 | contig 29987 bp, 37 predicted proteins | sample MGYA00238136_ERZ651165 | MGnify/ENA primary metagenome ERZ651165 (study PRJEB26861, sample SAMN08777766) | seawater metagenome | isolation source: coastal seawater | place: USA: Florida | collected...
CGTTCGTCGTTCGTCGTTCGTCGTTCGTCGTTCGTCGTTCGTCGTTCGGTCGTTGCTCTTCGTTTGTCATTCGTTGTCGTTGAGTTTGCGTTCGTCGTCGTTGTCGTCGCGTTCACCGTTGTGTTTCTTTGTTGTGACTTCAGCTCGTAGCTTGTCATGTGAAACATCCAATGCAGCTGCAGTGTGCGCCCACACGACTTGCTTCGTCGACAATGTGTTTTTGCTTGTGGCACTTTCTTCATACTTTTGACGTTGGCGTTGGCTTGTCGTTTTCAGCGGGGCAGTATGACTCACGGCTTGTTCCTGACTGTTGCGGTGGCAGCCGCCTTGTCGGTGGCCGCTCAGCCGCCGCAATCGTTGCAGCAATCGCAGCAGCAGCAGCAGCAGCAGCAGCCACCGCACCCTCCGTTTAGGTTCGTGGGTTCGCAGGGAATGGGCAACCCGCACCCTGGTTTCAAGAATTTCCACGTCCCGCGGCAGAAAGAGAGCAAGGCGTTCCGAACTCACTATGAGGAAGTTGTTGCAGGGAGCTTCGCCCCCAACCCAAAACCCCTCGAAGACCAAGTGAAAGAAGCTCTGAACAAGCGCGAAGAACTTCAAAAGCGCGTGTCTGACACCCTGTCTCGCGTGAACCAGCACGGATCATCTTCCGGCGAAACCCCGACCAGCGCAGGAGAAGATTCAAAATCGAAGAACGAAGCAAGTGCGGACGCTGGAACTCCTTCTGACGCTGGCACAGCCGGTCACCCCGACTTTTACGACTTCGACTTCTACAAAGAAAAATGTGACGAAGAACGTGATGCCTTTGGTTTTATGTGTAGCGAGTATGTTTTCGCCGGTGAATACACCTGCGCGGAGCTCATCCACCAACGTGGCTACAAAGACTGCCACTGCGCTTGTCAGGACGCATACACTGAAGCTCCTCGTGAGCGTTCGGGCTCTTGTCCCGCGACATGTGCAATTTCCGGGCACACTTGCAACGATTGGTTGGAGGTTTACAAAGAACACAATGAGAAAAGTCAGCCTCTCAGATTATTTGCAAAGGACGGGAAGCAAGGTCCGCAGCAGCCCTCGCTGTCGTGCGCGCGAATGGAGCGTGTTTGGGCTTGCGACTGCTCTGGCTGCTCTGGTTGCAATGCCGACGACGACCAAGCATTCAAAACAGGGGATAGCTCGCAAGCCGGCAGCCGAGTTCCTCCTCCGCACCTGACAAAGTACGGCCTCGACAAGCGAAAGCAAAATGCCGCGTCCACACCAGGATTAGCTGAAGCCCTGCTGGTCTCCGTCGCTGTGATGGCTGCTCTTGCCTAATGCTGCTCTTGTTTTAGTTCAATTCTTCCAAACCGGACTTCACTAATTTACTCAATACTGCAGCAAATTCCCAACAACACAGACCCAAGCGGTTTCAATAATTATGAGTTATGACGGCCCTTCAGGGCTTTGCGCGCATGCCATGCTGTCTGCGTTAGCCTGTCGAACCCTAATGATGCGACTTGCTTTCCAATATTGCCTGGCGACGTCTTCGCTGGTGTTGGTGATGGTGTTGTTGTTGCTTTTGCAATTGATGTTGTTGGTGCTGCTGCTGTGTTTGTCGTTCACGCTGCCGACGGAGAGAGCGTTGGCTGTCGGCAAGTCCCGTTGCACGATGAGAGTTCGCCGGTGTGCCGTGCCTCCCAGTGTGCATCATGTCCTGGAGGTCTAACCCAGGTCCCATGTCATCATCGGGTACGGCATGCACAGAAGGGTGCGCCGTGCTCTGGCTCTCATACCCTTTGTGCTGGGAGGCGCCATTCGTCGACGAAGAATGGTTCATACGTTTGTTGGGCGGAACTCGACCAGCCTCTCGTGGGTGTCCCGTTGTGCTCACCAGCACTGTTGTCACAGTCTCTGTTGCCTGAATGTCTGGGCGCCGTTTGCGGGAACTTCTGATTTCGCTAGAAGCGGTGTCGCGGAGATGCGACTTGGTTTGGTTTCGACTTCGAGCTTGTGCAGTTTCGCTTTTGGAATTGTGACCATGTGTGCGCTGTGACACTGCTGGGTTTGACTGATACCCCTGTGATGTTGCCTGCACAAAACCATGAATTACGTGAGCGGGACTGCAAGTGAGCAGCCTCACATGCGTACACAATGTGCGTGTGGTACCAAGCTTGAGGCCACGCTCCGCACGCGTCGCAATTCTTCGTGGAGGCCACGAGCGAGTATTGATGAGTTTCGAAATTTTAATTCCAGGACTTTCGAGTCCTCTAGTGTTGAATTGAGTTTCGACTCTAGATCTGAAATCTCGTCGCGCAGCGCCTGTAGTTGGCAAGGTGACACCATATGCACGTCACGCCCGAGCGGCACCACTGCGACACACGGGAGTGACCCACAAACCTGTTCTCTCTTGGCTGCCTCCGCAGAGCACCTAGTGGTGGCAACTTCTAATTCTTGTGCGTGGCCCTTCTGCATTGCAGCGATGGTTGACTCGTACGACTCGCGCAGCGACTTTTCCCGAGCTAACGATCCGTTCAACTCCTCGCGCAAGACGGCCATGGCGGCTTTCGTTTCCTCCATTTGTTTTGCGGACTGCTCCTCAAACGCCATTCTGTCAGCCTCTTTTTGTCTTGCGAAACCTGCGCGTGCCGCAGCAAGGTCAGCGATCGAGGCATCCAGGCGAGCCTAAATAGAGAGCAATAGAGCGTCAGCGATAAGACAGCGGTTCAGACATACACCACACCATGTAGTCCACTACAAATGAGGTGCAAATACGCTATGCACACAGTGGAAACCCACCTGCAATGCTTGCGCATGCGAATTAGATCGTTCCGTATCTTCCTGTGCTTCCTTCAGCGCCGTTTTGCTCTTTTTCAGCTCACTCATTGCCGCCTGGATGTGGCGATGCAGCAATAATATTTTCTCTTGTTGTGACCGTGGTGACAGCGGAGAATTCATGGAACCCAGTGGGCCAAAATCCACTTGAGCGCCGCGGTCGGAGGTGGGACTCCGCGCAGTTGTATCCGCAGCAGCGTTCGCTCGAGACACAACCTGCGCAATGGCAGCTTCAGCTTCGGCTGCAAGGATGGGGTCAAACTCGTCTTCATCACCTTCGGTGGGCTCTGCGAATCTCTCGTTTTGTGATGGCGCGACCGTTGCTGCGTTGTTCGGCTGCGTGCCAATATCGTCACGAAAGCTATTGGCTTGAAAGTCCACTACGCTGGCATCAAACGACGTGGATATCACGAACGGTTTTCGTGGACGTAGACCGTCATCTTCAAGTCCCGCTCGACGCCTCTGTCGCGTTTGAAGGTCCCGCAGTCTTCGGCTGTCAGCGGACGTGAACTGATCACTGGCGATTGGATCCCCACCACGGTCACCGCCTAGGTACTGCCAAGACGAAGGGTGTAGCGAAGCCTTTTCCTGGCTTGGGGTGTCATCTCTTGGTGTTTCATTTCCGTGGTCATCATCATGCGTGTGTGTAAGCCAAGGTTTCCTTTCTGCTTGGTGGCTCAAACTCGAAGTTGTCGGCCCCTGATAATGAGCTGTTCGTGGCGCCTGCGAGTTTGAGGGGCCCTGCCTTAAATGTGACAGCGGAATGGAGATCACGTCAAAGTTGTCGCGCGAGGAAGCGACGACGGTGTATTGAGCATCCGCGGTCTTGGCTTCGGAGACTGTGTTCAAGGCTGGGCGCGATGAACGGATTACCTTGGCCGCTGCACTGACGGCGTCCTGTCGGGCAGGTCGGCGAAAAGCGTTGGCGATAGCTGATTTACTCTCCGACTGATCGTGCCTGAGGGGGTGGACGGCTTCGTGTTCTTGTGTGGCCGGAGCACCGTCCGTGTGACAATCTTCGAAGGCGACAGGATGCAAACCCGCTCCTTCTTCATGAAACGAACCGCTGGGCTCTGCGGCGTGCGTGCTGAGCGTCGACTTTCTTGACTTGTGCTCGGGCGTTGACAAAGGTGACGAGACAGTTGTGTCCGCAAGTTGCTGCAGCGTCAACGCTGGTGAATCACTTTTAAACGGTTCGGACCTGTCGGTGCCGCTGCCTGCACCTGGACCAAATATGCTCATGAGATCACTTCTCATTTTCTCAATGGTCTGCACGCTCTCCCGCTGGCTCTTCGCTTGCAACAGACGGCGCTGTTCAGACAAGCTTGATGAGCGAAGCGAAAGGGCAGCGTCGAACACCTGCTTGGAACTCTGTGCCATGGTAGCCATTGCAATCACGCAGGGGCGGGTTGCATGAGTTCGGGACCTACAGAGATCTTGTGCGGCGAATATGACCGCCGCAATTTGGATACTCTGGATGCCACGGCAAAACGGTTGCCACACCGATGGCCGCTGCGTTTTACTGCAACCTACTTCCGAAATTTCTTCGTGGTTTTCTGTATCTTTATCCTACTCCTGACAACCAAGCAGCCGTCACACCACACCGCACCTACACAACTTAAAGTCCGAGCAAACATCAACGCCACACCAAACAACACCAAGCGGCAGCAGCACAACGCCCCCACAACGCGCAACAACGAGTCTATCAACAACGCAGCAACGAAGCAAGGTTGCTTACCGCGAAGCATGGTCGCCTCGTATGCCGGCTGTGTTGCCGCCACGGCCGCCATAATCGTCATAGTCGTCATCGTTGCCATCGTCGTCGTTGTCGTCGGATACATCGTCTGTGTCGTCGTCGTCGTCGCCACCGTCGTCGCCGCCGCCGCTATGGTCATCATCGTTGTCGTCAGCCGTCGCCGTCGCCACGTAATCGGTCGTCGCATCATTCGTCTGTGTCGTCGCCGTCGTTGTCGTCGCCGCCGCTATGGTTACCATCATCGTCGTCATCGTGTTATCGTCGCTGTCGCCACCGTCGCCGTCGCCACCGTAATCGGTCGTCGTATCATTCGTCGTCGTCGTCGTCGTCGTCGTCGTCGTCATCGTCGTCGTCGTCGTCATCGTCGTCGTCCACATTGTCGTTGCAGCCGTCGCCATCCAAGTCATTAACAAAATGTCTTTGTCAACATTGACGTCGTTGGCGCCGCCGCCGCCGTCGTTGTCAATGTCGTTGTTGTCAACGCTGTCAATGTCGCGATCGTCACTGCATTTCTCGGGCGTCTGCCACACGATTCGGGTGCTGCCGACGTGTATGTCTGTGTTCGCTGCGTGATTCCGTCCCGACACTTGTGTGCGACGTCCATGTTTCATACTTGCTGTGGGCTGTAATTTTACCATTAATCAATTTTCGTTGTTTGATTTTCGCCTTTTCTTTGCGAAAGCAGAAGTCCTTGCTCTGGTCATCCCAGGGCGAGGACTTCCAATTCTCAAAACGACTCGCAAACGGCTCGGTGACTTGGCACCGCTTTGACCAAGGAGACCATGTCAGACAATGCCGAGAAGATGTACGAAATGTGGGCGAAGCGCCGACAGCGCTCTCAGGGCACGCAAAAAACAGCTCGGCATGCCGGTCGTCGCCGACATTTTGCGAAGCTGCAGCAAAAGTCGCCCAGTATGTCGCCGACGAAGAAACAGGGCGCTCAAGCCGCACGTGCGTCGAGTGTGCGGCCGCCCCGGCAACCTCGCGCCCGGCAACAGCCCAGTGTGAACACTCGTCGCGTAGCCAGTGGCATCAGCGGCAACACAAACGATCATCGACATTCCAGTCACAGCGATGGAAACGACAGTGACGGTGACACCAGCAGTGACAGCGACTGTGATCACTCCCCGGCCAGCGGGGTCCCCGGCAGCAAAGACGACGACCTGGACCATGATAGTTTCCCACTGATACAGCTCCATCTATTGCCAGATATCAGCACAGGTATTTTAGAAAAGTCGCTGCAGGAACTTGGACCCCTTCTAGATTCGCTCCGCAGTGCAAACGACGACGACATTCAGAGCACGCTGTACCAATACGCCGAGAAGCAAAGGGTCGCCATTCGAGAGACCTTGGCTGAACGTGCTGCCACTGAGCAGCGCGCAAAGCCCCGCCGCCACAGCAAGGCTGCGACGGCGTTGGAGAGGCAGAAGCAAACAACGCGTGGTCGCCAGGGTCCGTCTGATGCGGCTGTCGGCAGTGAAGTGGATGATAGGATCCGCGAAGCGGCACGCGTCTTGGCTAGTACCGCGCCGCGTGATCTCAGCTCGTATGCGTCGTTAACGCGTCGCCCACACTCCTATCATGGCGACGGAAGTGAGCCCATGTTTCCTCGAGCGCAAACAGACGCCTCCTTCGCTTCATCTTCAACAGCTGGTGGCACTCGAATCGTGAAGTCGTCACAAAGCCGCAGGACCATGACGGTGGCGTCACCCACTATTCTTTCGCCGAAGGCAGCGGGCACATCGTCGTCGAAAGCTCGGCAAACTGGGCGCGGTGACAACTGGGTCATGAAGCGTGTTCAAAAACCGTTCGTGGTGTCTTCAGGCGTCAACAGCCCAGGACGAGCTTCAACGAAAACGAAGCTGAAGAAGTCAAAACACCTAAAAGACAAGAAACCGTCAAATGAGAAGCCGAAGTACATCAACTATCTCCGAGGCGATGGAGGTGCTTCATGGTCGCGAAAGCCAAAACAGACGACGGACGCCGAAAAGAACAGAGGTTCACCGTCGGCGGAGAAGATTCAGCCATCAGATCTCTCGGAAAAGTCGAAATCTGCTGTCTCTGTTTCGGATTCAAGCGGCAACGCACATCAGACAGATATGGATCTCACAGCCAAGCCCGATGGGGATCGCGAAGTCAGGCCTGATGCGGATTGCGCAGCCACACATGATGCCGAATCTGCCTTCTCTGCACCCGACGATGCCACTGACGCCGATGATGGTGACAACGTCAACGCCAACGCGAGCGTCGACGACGCCGCGGACCTCAATGACGAAGAGTCAGAGCCCATTGGCGGTGCAACAGCAAGCAGTGATGCCTGCAACGCTGCTACGTCGGGTATCGATGCAACAGCTGTCAATGATCCTGATGGTGCTGTTGTGAATAGTGATGGGGTTGGTGCTGGTGATGCGCCCCACAATAGTACTGCTGGTACGACGGGCGACAATCATGCTGGCGATGGTGTCACCAACGCCGGCGCCGATGAACCCGCAACTGCTGACACGGACGCTGCAGGTGACTCGAAAGCATATGCTGGCACTTCCACAGTCCATGATGATGATGGTAGTGTGCCCGTTTCAGCCAGTTCTGACAACGACGGCCAAAGACGTGGAGAAGGTGCAGATATAGTGGAGAGCACTGTCGGGATCACAAGCGCTGTCGAAGCGTGCAAAATGGAATCGCCGAGTGGCGAAGATGCAGTCGACTCACGCCAAGAAACGATGGCCCAACATAAAACTACTGACGACATGTCCCAAGCGTCACACCACAAAACGGATGCCAACGATAGCATCCACAATTTGTCAGATGAAGTCACGCTCGCAGGCGCCACATCTGACAACTCTGCAGCACCTGATGACGTCGTGCCCTCGCGCCGTGATACTGTAACACCATTGCCATCGTCTGGTGGTTCAACTGAGGCTCCTATCATTCCTGAGTTGGTCTGCGATAACGCGTCCAGTGAATCCGTGCATGATGAGTCACCCACCGAGGGAGGTGTTGGTGAGCGAGTCAACATTGACAATGGTCAGCCCAGTGCCGCATTTGAAGTTGAGAATCCGTCTCCCGCCGATGACGAAGCATCCGAGAGTTCAGACTCGTTTTTAAGCGATGGCTTTGAGTATGATGACAATGGCCGTCGAATCGAGAACGAGACTGTCGATAAAGCCGAAACTTTATCGACGGTTGCCGTCGGCGAAGTCGAAAGAGAAGAGGGAGCCGTGCAAGAAGGTGCTCCTGACGTCGACCGCACTACACTTAGCGTCCAAGAGCGCCCTACCAAAGCGGTTGAGAATTTAGAAGAGGTGTATCCTCACGTTGGAACTATGTTTGCAGCAACACGCAACCGTTACTTGGACCCTCACAGTTATGGCGCCGTCGCTAACGACCAAGTGCGTTCGGAGACCACACCGTTCACAGCTCACGCGGTTTGCCTCCATGTGACATTTCGTTTGATTTTCTTGTTCGTGTAGACACTTGTTTCATTGATCGAGAACTGCGTCAATGAATTGGACTTTTACGAAGCCGCTTCGATGGACGAAACTGCAGGTGACACGTATCCTGGCGACGAAATGCTGTAAGTGCGCCGTGTTTCTCTGCGTTTGGTGGCAGCAACGACTTACTGTGCCGTTGCGGTTGTTTGTGCGCTAGATTGGAGGTTGTGGTGCCAACGAAACGCTCGTCTACCGCTCCAGTGATTGAACAATACTTTGGGCAACAAGGATTCAGTCGATTGCACGAGTTGTTCCCTATGCTTCCCGAGGAGCAACAAGAGTCGCTTCGGTACCAAGCCCAAAATCTGTGGCAGGCAACTGGCATTGGGTTCGTCTTCGTACTCTCCGCCGCGTTTTTGCAACATCAAACACGATTAACGCTTTGTTTTCGCGCTCTCTCTGATTGTCTATAGTGGGTCTTGGTGGAACGTGCTATGGACTTGGAGCAGCAATGCGTTTAAGTGGCACAAAGCTATGGGAAGAAACCTGCTGCACTGGCAGAAAATCAATCACTTCCCAGGAAATCGGGTACGTGCGAGCGCAACGACGCCGGTCAGGATTTCATTGCGCAACAGCATGGAGCTGATCATCACCCCGACTGCCTTTTGTTATAGGTTCTTGTCGCCAAGCACGAGCTACAAAAGTCTTTGGCTCGTATTCAACGAATCAACAAGAAATTAGAGAATGAGTTTGCGTTGACAGCTGCCACTTTCGTTCTACCGAATGAGTACGGACCAGACTATCTTTCATGCATGCAGACGGTTGTAGCCTGTTCACACATCAGATGCACTTCGTAGGTATTTATCCTTCGTGAAAGCCTTTGCAAAAGCGCGCGATGAAGTTGGCAAGGAGCGCAATCTCTGGATTTTGAAACCCTCAGGATCGTCGCAGGGCCGTGGCATCCAGGTGATTCATGTGCTGACATTTTGCAATGTGTGTTTCGGTTGGTGGTTGACGTGTGCCGGCGTGAATGGGGTGCCTATTTTATCAAGGTTCTGAACGACATCTCCGGGGTGTCGTATGGGCAGACTGTTGTTCTGCAGCGCTACATTCCGAATCCATTGCTCCTTCAAGGCTACAAGTTTGATCTCAGATTGTAAGTTCACTGCTTTCTACCATGCCAGTAGGCACGCGGACTGAGCTCAAACTGCATCTTCGTTGCTAGATATGTGTTGGTAAAGCAGTTTCGTCCAACTCTCGAAGCGTACATATATGCCGACGGCTTCGCGAGGATGTCATCGGAGCCCTTCTCATTAGATCCAAATGATTTGGACAACAAGTTTGTACACCTAACGAATTCCTCCGTGCAGAAAAAGCTGTCGCCGACACGAAATGAAACTGGTGAGCATCACGGCCCTCGCTTCCGCACACCCCAAGCGGCATCGTAACCTTACAAACACGTGCGCGCATCTTGATAGGCCACCCGCTGGGGAATGCCGACGAAGCAGTTGTTGGCGGCTCAAAGATCGCGTTATCTTACGTGCTGGGATTGATGAGAGAGATGGGTACGTGCTAAACTATTTGACTCTGTTCACAAAAAGGCCGAGCTAACCAGGATATGGCGGTTCGCGTGACCAGGCCATGACACGGATCAGGTCTGGAAATCGATCGAGTATCTGGTGATCAAATCATTGGTCTGTGTGAGCGACCGTCCAGAGCTGTCGGCTGCTGGTAAAGGGTCCAAGGCTACGAAGATTAACACGGACAACAGCTTCGAACTGTGAGTTCCTCATATGTTTTGGGCACAGCACAGCAACCCGTTGTCGTTGGGGTGACTGGTGTGGTGGTCTGCACTGCAGGTACGGTTATGATGTACTAATCGACGATACTCTCCGGCCGTGGCTGATTGAAATCAACGCCTCACCTTCACTGGAATGCGACTGGCCTTTGGATCACCAAATCAAAGGAGCTCTGCTTCGAGACGTCGTCACGTTGGCAAGTGCTCGATGCGATTTCGTGAATTCCAGACCATTGCATTGTTGATTTTTGCAGTTGTTACTCTGTAGATTCAACCCCGAAAGTGCAATCGCCGTGCCCTCCGCGAGTATCTGGGAGTCGCTTTGATGGAGTTGAGGAACACCCGAAGCAAAGGTTCTTCTAGCTCTGGCATTGTCCGACAACGAACCAACCTCCACGGTAAGAAGTACGCCGCGAACTTGTCCAAGATATTCCCTCCGACGCCGAAGGAGGCCGTCTCGCGCGAAGACGTGCCCGACGACATGTTCTCGCCACGAGTCGCGGAAGGCACTCGATTCATCCAGCTGGCCCCGGACACTGCGCTGTTCAAGCGCGCAATGAAGATCAAGAAGATGTACACCCACTGATTGCGCTAGATTGCCGTGCCCTTATTATTTATACACAACATACAAGTCGAGTAGAACACAACTTCCGTTTCTGATCCCGTTCACGTCCTCTCTTCATGATGATGGTGTCAAAGTTAGGTTCACATCTTGCTGCGAAGCGTTACGAAGCGTTGCGTTGAGCGTAGCATGCGCATGCACTCGCTACGTACACACGCAGCGACACCAGCAAACCTCACCGACCCTCCAACACCACACCATTACCATTGCACGCGTCACATTCATTCATTCAAGCTGACATTCAACGCAGTGTGCGTAGCCCTTGCGCCGAGTGCGTGCGCTACCTATCATACAGGTCATGCCTCCCCAACAACGGCGGCGACCCAACTTCGCTATGCCGCTATCCAACTTCGCCATCCGGACCACTGAGAGCGAGCGAACACGTACGTGAGCACACCAAATGTATTCCTACTTATAGAAAGACACCAACACAACATGGACAGATGGGGAGTCACCTACCTCAACTCCACCACTGCGTGAAGGAAGACAACAGCCACGCGGGCGGAGACCCGACCCAGGTACATTGTACATCCATCTATCTACCTCCACATACCACACGCAAACAACGACCTCCAGAATGTATCTACAAACAAGTTTACTTATGATACAGTGCATGACACTTTGGTCGCTGCATCGCTTCGTCGCTGCATCGCTTCGTCGCTGCATCGCTTCGTCGCTGCATCGCTTCGTCGGTCGGTCGGTCGCTCCCAGTTCCCAAGTCACTCACCGCACTCTCTCTCCGTCGGCCGTGGTCAGTGGTCACCACCAACCAACCAACCAACCAACCAACTCACCAAACTCACCAAACTCACCAAAGTCCGTCAATCAATCAATCAACGAAGTCGACGAAGTCGATCGACGAAGTCATCGTCGTTGCTCTGTTGTTGTTGTCGTTGTGTCGTTGTGTCGTTGTGTCGTTGTGTCGTTGTGTCGTTGTGTCGTTCGTTCGTTCGTTCTTTCTTTCGTTCGTTCGCCATTGTTCGGAGTCTTTGTGGCCAAGTGTTGTGGGCGGTGTTCGTGTCGATGAAGATTAATGGTGAAGTTTGCCTACCTATCAGCGTTGTCTGCACGGGTTGCTTGTCTCCGTGTCGTTTGTTGCTTGTTGCTGTTGCTGTTGCTGTTGCTGCTGCTGCTGCTGCTGTGTGCTCGCTTGCCAGCGTTGGTCCGTGCGGCGGTTTCTTTCATGGTTTTGGGTTCATGGTGTCAGTCTTCTTGGGTTCTATGCTCGTCGACTTCGGTCTTCATCTTGGTTGCTGGCTCGCGGGCTCGACGTCTTGAACGAGGTACAGCACGCCAGGCCAGGCATGCCAGCACCACAATACGACGCCTGGTGCGTGGACTGCAACGAGCCAACACTTCCCAGTGAATTTATATTCGTGCGACAAGGAAATAAAGACGAAAACTTGAACGACCTCACGACCACACATTCATCATCATGAAGCTCTCTATGTCCATGCTCCTCGCCGGCGTTCCGCTCGCTGCCGCTGTGGAGCCGCTCCTTCTGACCAAGTTCGTCGAGAGCGGTGACCTCGATGGAGCACGCAACGCGTCCAAGATCTCTGGTCTCACCGTGGGCACCTCGACCAAAGAAGCGAACATGGGTCACGCAGGGTTTGTGTCCGTGCCCTCCGAAAGCGGCGACCGCGTGAACAATCTGTACACGTGGATCCAGCCGTGCTCTGACTGCAACTCGACCGCTGAAGACACCCCCTTCATCGTGTGGCTGCAAGGAGGACCTGGTGCTCCCGGCAACTTCGGCTCGTTTGCCGAAATCGGCAACTACTACGTCGACGAGGACTTGAACCTGCAGGAACGCTGCTTCGCGTGGTGCGCGTCCGCCAACTGCCTCTTCATCGACCAGCCTACGATGACCGGGTACAGTTTCCAAAGTTACCCCAACGGCACTGCGATCTCCGACCCCGACGCCGTCGAGTACACCACTACATCTCCCCACGCCATGGAGCAGGTGTACCAAGTCCTCGTGCAAATGTTCACCATCTTCCCGGAGCACAAGTCCCAGCCGCTCTACATCACCGGTGAGAGTTACGGTGGAATTTACACCGGCAACCTCGGCTACGTGATCTACAACCACAACCAGAAGCTCGCCAAGCAAGAGGAAGCTCCTGTCGTCGCCGCCGGTGACGTGCCGACCGAGCTCCCCATCAACTTCGTTGGCCTTGCGGTCGGTGACCCCGTGATGAACGGTGGCTACCAGTGGCCCACTTACGCCGACACGTTGTACGGTTTCGGCGTCGTGATGCTCGACGAGCGCGAAGAGCTCCGCACCATCTTCAACAACGGCGTGGAAAGCTTGAAGAAGTTCGACGCTGGAGAAGGCGACTGCTGGACGGCTTTCTCGTACTGGAACAGTGTGTGGCAGGATGACTCTGGCGGCGGTCTCCCCGGCAAGTTCTGCAACTTCACCGGCTCGGATAACTCCGAGAACGTTCTTCTCGGCGGCCAGCCTCCGGAGTTCGACTACTGGACCGAGTTCATGGTGCGTGCTGCACTGTGTTCTTGGTCGGTGTCTTGGGATCTCTCCTCATGACGTGATGCCTGTCGCTTTTGTGTTGCGTACAATATTGCTGATCGTTGTTGCTGCTGTCACGTCGACCATAGAAAAAACAAGCCCACGCCATGCACTCCGAGGGCAGCCCGTCCACCTCCACATGGGAGGGAGGTGAAGTGTACCACACCATGGTTCGCAGCGGTGACTTCTGCCGCAACTCGTCCTGGATCTATGCCACATTGTACGAGAAGGCCAACATCGACCTCATGATCTACTCCAGCACCGTTGACGCCCTCTTGGGCCCGCCCACGACTGAGGCTCGTCCCTCGTAGTGTCATGCGGCATGTTGCGAGCACTTGACATCACCTTCGATCGTTCCGCGTGCCCTGTTTTGTTCGCAGGCTGGTGTCATGGCCACTCTTGATTACTCTGCTGAGCACTTTGGCGAGGACTTTAAGAACAGCTACTTGGCCGCCCCCAAGCAAGTCTGGAGGACCGAAGTCAACGACTCCAACTTGGCCGGCTACGCGCGCTGCACGTATGTCGTTCCCAAAATTGCATCGACGTCGGCGATGACCAGACTGCACATGTACCGAGCATAATCCTGTGTTATCTGTCCTGCTGCAGCGTCAACGACAAAAACAAGCGGTTCTGCTACACTGTCATCCGCAACGGCGGACACGAAACGCCTGCGTTCCAGCCCCGCACGTCGTAAGTCTGCCACTCTTGCCAGCGAATAAAAAATTGTGCGCGCACTGTTTCCTCAACGTTGTGCCGCATGTGATGCCAGGTACGACATGTTCGAGCGCTTCCGCCAAGGTCGCAGCTTTGGCCCCGATGGAGACGACACGAAGCTCCCCACCTGCGCACAGTGCAGTGGCGTGGCTCCGTTCGCTGGCAAAGCGCTCCCCGAGTGCAACTAAGCTCGCCCTTCACCAGGCTTATGGGTCCCTGAAACGCTCGAGACGCGGTGCAGCATGCCGTCCCACAGTGCTGACGCAATGGCGTCACGGCAATGTATTTCACGGTTGATATTCGTTTTTATTATCAAAAATAAATACAATTTAGGGGTCAATACACCACTAATGTCAGCAGTGATGCCACAGCAACGGCACGACACCGTCCCACTGCTAGCCGAGCTGGCATTCGGCCGGCATCGCATACCGCAGGCATGCGTAATCAAGGGCGAGAGCTTCACACATGATTCGGAGCACCTCTGCAGTCGACCATTGAAGTGCATTGTCCTGAAGTACCTGGTAGTACGCACCTCGGGAAGAGACTTCGCCTCGTTCTCGCCATTGTTGGCATGCATCCGCCCCGTCGTCCAATTTAGTCCGCTTCGCATTGGTTTTCTTGCCGCCATGCATGGCATGCTTCAGGAACCACTCCGAGCTGAGGTCGAAGTCGTTGATGGTGCTGTTGGCCATGCCAGCAGTATATTGCGTTGCGAATAGCCAGTCCATTTCCAAGTTCTCGAGACGAAGCACAGCATCGAGGTACGGGACGGCAAAAGTGAGCCAGTCCAGTTGCGGCGCTCGGTGCACTCGACCGTTGGGGTCGAGATGATGGTCCATCACCCAGTTTTCAAAGTGTTGCTTGCGGCACTGCAGCGGCTGCTCGCAGAAATGAGCGGCACTGTGCGCTTTCGTGAAGTTGCACAATGCCGCCGTACCGGGAAGCAAGAAGTGTGGTTGTCCATTGCCTGCTTCCACATACGCATCGATAAACCTCGTCAATGGGTCACGGACGACGGCAAACCAGAAATTGCGTCTCGACTCATTGTGGGTGGACAGGTCAAGAACGTGTTCCACCGTCATAAGACCCTTCGGTCGATTCCTATTTCCGTACATTTGACGAAGCGAAGAACTCATGCTCTTTGGAATAAGTGGGCCAGCGATGATGCCCGGGGCGAGTTCTTTGTCATGCAAGACCCAACCAGCCCACCCACCGCCGCGTTTGTTGAAAGTCGAAATGTTCAAGCGCACTTTCCACTTGTCGAAGCAGTGGCGGAGTTCCTCGGCTGCTTCCCGTGGCGTCAACGTGATAAATGAGCGGCTATCCATCGGGATGTGGCTTGCCGCGTGCGCACATGCCAGTAGGACAGCAACAAAAAGGACAGGCTTCAACATTTTTGAGTGCAGCGCAGACGCGAAGGCCAGCCCAGCGTTGATGAGGCGACAGAACGCAGTGGGTCTGCAGCGATTTCCCGCAACACCTGTCTGAAATTGTCGAGGTCGCCGTCGGCGACCCACGCTGCCACAGAAACGAAAACAAACACAAAAACGGAAAGCGAAAACACAAAACCTAAACTCCACACGCCAAAGTCACGGCAACACACAGCGACACAGGAATGCGCGGCAAAGAGACGCGACCAACGAGTCAACGGCCAAACGACGACACGTGTGCAACAACCCTTCCTCACAATCGGCAACCACCGACCACGACCGCAAAAACATAATTCCATACAACCACAACGATCCCACAACTTCCTCCTCCTCCTCCTCCTCCTTCTCCAACAAAAACAACAACAACACCGTCCACTAAGCAATGAAAGAAACAACGACAACAATCCATTGTTCCACAACAACGAATGACGAACGGCGAACGACAAACGACGAACGACGAACGACAAACAACAAATAATCGTCGTCGTCGTCGTCGTCGTTATCGTCGTCGTCGTCCGCTCACAGCGATCATAGTCGTCCAATAGGTCAACAATTGAAAACGATACTGTACACTCTATGAAATGTTTTGTAATATAACAATACCCACACAGTACTCTCTAATGAATTAGTATTCCTAAGCACGTGATCTATACAGTTCAAATCCAATATAGCATAAAAGAGCGAAATCTTTTCTGCGCCGCTCTTCGCTTTTTTTGCGCTGTTCGTTCGTTCGTTCGTTGGTTCGTTGCACTGTTCGTTCGTTCGCTGTTTGGTGATTTTTATTTTGTCGAGGTCGTTTTTGTGGCTGCTCGTTCGTTTGTTCGTTCGTTCGTTAGAGGAGGTCCTCGGCGCTGGACATCGCTGGCGACTGTAAGAAAGGGTGGGGCACTCACTTGTCCCTTCGCTTGGTGCCGTCGCCGTCGTCGTTGTTGGAACGAAAGATACCGTGCTTTGTGTTGGAGGAGCGCCACAAGTCGAGGTGGAATCGCGATGGAATCTGAATATGGTCAAAACATCAGTGTCGCCCCTGCAATGCAATCCTGCGCGCGGACACACACCTCTCGTGTGTGTGCATGCCGACACCTCCCCGCTGGTGAGGCGAATTGTAGGCATACTGCAACATGGGGTTTCAAGTCAAAGAAACGACTCGACAAATGCTGGGAACGGGACGCGTTTGTTGCGCTGTCCAATGAGACGCACTTTTGCTGCATGAACAAAATAATGAAACTAATTTCCAACAACACAGATCACTGTGCTGTATTTCCTTGAGCTTGTGGGCGTGCATTGAGGCACCAACGTACTGTGCTTGCACGTTTGGACTGCACGGCTACAGCTCGTCATGGCGCTGGAACTGTCTGCCGGCATCATTGCTGCCGCGTTTGGCCTCGTGTACTATCGCCGGCGCCGCTCCTCCGCACCACAGGAATCGCCACCGGAAGGCGTCCACTTCGGAGTCCCTCTGGCCGAGTGCCCCACGAACCCGGCGACCAAAATCCCTTTTGTATTGGAAACGTTGTCCCGCGCTGTGCGACCCCGCGTTGGTGAGGAAGGTATATTTCGGGTGACGCCGGAGAAAGTCCGTCAACAAGCGTTGTTGAAGATCATAGAAGCAAGTGACATTGTCAATGGAAAGTTAGAACTTCCTTCAGACGCGCTTGACCCTGCTTCGGCAGGCGGTGCGCATTTAGCGGCGTCGCTCATCAAGGTGTGGTTGAGGACATTGCCTGAGCAAGATAGAATATTAGCAGGATTTGACCTGGGCATTGCTCGCCGCAATACGAGTGACGAGTCGATCACCGACGCCGTGAGCAAATTATCGGAAACTAAACGTGCCATTTTGCTGCTCATTCTCGACATAGCTTTAGTGGTGGTTGCGGACGAAAACAATCGTATGAATACTGAAGCATTCGCGGTGTGTATCGCGCCTGCGTTGTTTGAAACGCCAGACTTAGCCGACGCCAACGTGCTGGACGCAATGCGGTCTCAGCGCAACGCCGTCACCCGATTGATCCAGTGGTACGGTAAAACGCGCGGAATACGTGATGATTGATGCGAGCACGTGCCGTCACATGATGTTCACGGTTGCCCTTCTTCTCACACACGTTGCCAAATCATTGCGGATGGCTCTATTTCTCTACTTTATATTTATTTGTAGTTCAACAAATGCGTTCTTGTGCACAACTTTGTTGCGGGGCCTCTACGGCATTGAGTCCAACTCAATGGCGAAGCCTCTACTCAATCCCATTCTGCTCCCGCCGTGGCTTCGAAAGCCGCGTCTTCTAATTTTTCTTTCTCCCGCAATTTTCGCGCTTCTTCCTCACGCTGAGCCTTGAGCTTTTCGCTGCAGCAGTATGTGGACGTCATCACACAAAGAACAGACGGCGACAAACAGCATACACAGCCACACAATGCAGAACATGTCTCTAGCGCGCACGCACCGCTCCAAGCGCTTGCGCATTTTCTCTTTGAGAATGTCTTCCTTCTCCTTACGTCGCGCCTCTTCGGCTTCTGCTGCTGCCTCTCGTTTCGCTTCCTCGGCCTTCATTTTTTCGTAGGCTTCGCGTCGAGCTTGCATTATTTTTGTGGCCTCCTCGTTGGAGCGAACGATTGCCGCTTCGGCTTCCATTGCACGGACCTTCGCGGCCTCTGTCAATGAGGCCAGCATTCTACCGTCGTCGTTCAGAGCAGCTGCAATTTCCATGACAGTCACACCACGTGGTGGCCCGCGCTCCTTGCCCCGCATCGACGGCTTTCTGCGTGCTTCAGCTGCAGCTTTTGGATCAAGGTCCGACTCTGAGCTCTCTTGGCTTTGATCTTTTGGTGTAGAATCCTCGCCTTCAGCCGCCTTACTTTCGTCAGCTGCTCCGGACTCCTCGTCCGTGCCGCTCGGCACGGCGTACTCCTTCTGCAGCTGCAGACGCTTCAGCCGGCGGCGTTCTTTCTCGGCAGCCTGGGATTCTGCCACCATATCGATGCGCTTCGCCTCCTCCGTGGCGTCGATTGTGGCCTGTGGTAAGAGGAAATGGGACACTCAATCCAAGAAAAAGAGGAGAAAGTAGGAAGTTGAACAACAGCGTCAAATATACTCACCAACAAGTCTCGTCCACCAATGGTGAGTCGTACTCGGAATTTCGGCTTCTTGCGGCGCAGAGTCATGTCTGCCCCAGCCTTTACGAGCAATTCGACACATTCCGGCCGGTTGTACGCAGCGGCAAGCATCAGTGCAGTGTCGCCATGATTGTTCTGCAGATCAAGGTCGCCTCCAAGCTCTCGCCACGGATTCCATTCCACTAAATCAAGAACCTTCGCGAGCGCCTGGGAGTTGCCTTTCTGGGCAGCAAGCATTAAAGCCTGAACAAAGATCGCCGTCGCGTGTCAAAAATAACTTTGAACAGGGCTCCCAGCAAACAAGCGCGCACGTACCGTCAATCCGGACCAACTTTTCGTGTTAACGTCAGCGTCACTCTCTAAGAGTTCTTCCGCGGCCTCGACTTTGTTCTGCGCGACTGCATGCATGAGTGCAGTGTAGCCATTGCTGTCCTGAGCGTTCACACGGGCGCCACCTTCCACAAGCAATCGAATGACGTCCACCTGTTCAAAATCAAAGCGTAAACCATTCAACACAACGTCGGAGTGGGCTGAGTCACGTATGAGCATGTTGGTGCGCGCAGACCTGGTTGGCGAGCGCCGCAGCCATCAACGCTGATCTGCCAGATTTTGGAAGGGCTGCATTCACGTCGCAGCCGGGCAGCAAGTCGCTGTCTGGGCCTCTTTTTCGAAGAAATGACTTCAAAGCATGCACTTCACCCTTTCCAGCCATCGCCACAATCCGTTTCTGCACAGCAATAAACTCGGCATCTTTCAACACTTTGATCACTCCAGAGTATGGGGCCGCCTCCATGCATAGTTCGCGCGCCGTCTTTGCAGTGGACCCAAGTACACGCGCAAACAAAAACATGAATTCAGCACCACACCTCCACGCACGTAGCAACACAATCCACGATGATCACCTGATCTTGCATGTCCGTTTCAAGAGGATCACTGCCGCGGGTGATAAGCGCCTTGACTAAAGACGCGTCGCCTTCTCCGGATAAAGATGCCGCGAGCAGTAACGGCGTACGCCCTTCGGGATCACGGGCCTAGCAGCACACAAGTGCAAACGATGAGTCACGAGCGCGATTGCATGCCAACAACCGCAATTCAGATAAGTCACACCTCAACACTGGCTTTGTGGTGCAGCAACCGCAGTGCTGCTTGACGAAGACTCTTGGACATCTGGCTGTTCTCGTCTTCCGCCGAGCACTCCACGGCTGTCGTAAGCACCCACAGCAAGGGCGTGATGTCCTCATAGTCACCAGTATCAACTATTTTTGTCTCGGGCCTAACACACAAAAGTGCCAACGTGTTCAACGCAGCGGAACCAATACGTCAGAGATGGTTCTTCGGCAGTGTATGCCTTACCATTCTAAAATGGTGCTCACAGTTTGAACCACAGAACCTGAAGGTTCTTGGCCCATGGCATGCAAACAACCGCCCCCTGTACCATCAATCAAATTGACATCTGCCTTTCCCTGCAAAAGAATCTTGACCTGCGAGTCGTGCACAGCACCGAGTGAGCAGGCGATTGAACAGGGAGGGCTGCATCGAACAACCACAGTCTTCACCAGAGTACTGCTTCCTCCTTCCATGCATGCATGATGCAACGCGCTGTAGCCGTTGATGTCTTGGATATTCGGGTCAGCGTCTTTCAGCAGCAGTAACCGAGCCGTTTCACTGCCCGCACATCGTGCGGCCCGCATGAGAGCGGTCTTGCCATCGTCACACTTTAGAACACGCACCAGATGTGAGTGCCGAAACAAAAAAATGACATTGTGACAATGCAACGCCCAGAAAACTACGCACCTTCATGTTCACATTAGCCTTGCTTTCGATTAGTAGGTTGCACACGTCGTGGTAGTTTCCAACGGCAGCTTTCATCAACGCAGTCATTCCTGTTGCGAAGGCATGTTTTGTCAACGTTGGGGAACATGCGGTTTGCACAGTAGTCCTGTGTCCGTACGCCTCACCTTTGTTGTCGCGTCCGCCCATGCCGTAGGCCGCCTCGAGGATCAGCCGCGAGCAAACAAGTGAGCCTTTTGCAGCCGTGATCTGCAGCGCCGTCTCGAGCTGTTTCGCACAGTAAGATCCGCACTGGGTGGTGAGCATATCCAAGTTGTTATTGAAGCTACGCGTTCAACACTGACCTTGCGGTTGCGAGCACTGACGATAACGCCTCGATCGAGGAGTACCATAAGCGTGGCAACATCTAAGTTGTCGGCTGCGATCATAAGAGGTGTCCATCGTTCTTTTGTCTGCAAGCGGGTGCGAGTATAACAAACACGCAATCCACCTTTAATGGACTGTGACGAAGACAACGGCGGTGCCAACCACGTACCTTGCAGTTGCGGTCCACGTGAGCTGCCATCAACTCAGCAACCACAGCAGTGTGCTTGGCCCTTGTTGCTTTGTGCAGTGCCTGAAGACAGACGCCCCATCAACAAAACGTGCAGGCTTCGCTCAACAAAAGAACACCAACCGTTTCCGAGTTGAACTCCTCTGACGTTTTCAATCCCGCATTAACTCCAAGGCGAATTAGAAATTGGACCAGGCCCACGTGACCGGCCTCACTGGCTCTCATGAGCGGGGACAGTCCGTCTGGCTGGGACATGTCGTTTAGGTTCGCTTTCCGTTTCGCCAAAAATTCAACCTGTAGAACCGAAAAACGCAACAGCCGCAGTTTTCAAAATCAGCCCCTCCACCTCGCCACAACAAGACCTCAAGCAAATAACACCGCACCTGTGTTCTGTCGTTGAATTTCGCAGCATCATGCAGATCCTTGTTCATCTTTTTGAGTTTGGCTTCCATGGCAGCCGTGTTTGGTGCCACATATCCAAACCTGGATTTCGGGCTCGCAGGTGTGGGCTCTCGTGTAGATGTCCGCGTGGAAGATTCGGAGTCATTTGTGGCAGCCGAGGCATTTGCCGTCCGGCTCTTGGGTGAGCTGTCAAGCGATGATTTGTCAGGCTGCGGCGTGGGGTCACTTCTCGAGTCGTCAACATCACCAGGGGCATCATCTCCCTCATTCGTCTCGGAATGCTCACTTTCTGCACTCGGCACAGCGCCTCCTTCGTGTTGGGTGACGGTGGAGCCATCACCTTTGTCGACTCCCTCGACTGTTGACGGCCTCACGTCAGTTGCGTCGGCCGTGTCCATTTTCACACGTTTCGAGTTGATGTCATTGAAATTGAGCCGCCGACACGAAGTACACAGGGTCAAATTGACGACAAAAAGTCCTTTTGACAAAAAGGAGAGGGAGTTTGAGAATAGTAATCGATGCTTCGATGCGACGGCAACGTGGTATGACGTTCGTTCGTTCGATCGTTCGATCGTTCGTTCGTTTGTTTGGTTTTCCTTTGCAGTGTATCTCCAGTACCATCAGCAGAGCTACTCAAGACGAAACAGACCAACGACCATCTCCGTTGCCATCAGTCACCCGTACTGAACAAAAGACGCAACAACAACGAAGAACGAACAAAGAACGAAGTAATGACGGCGGAGGCTGAGGAAAAGGTCAAGCCATTGCAACAACAACGACGACAACAACAACTACTACGACAGCGCGACGTCGTCGACGACGACGACGACGATGGACGCCAAGCCGTTGCAACGTCGCGACAACGACGACGACGACGACGACGACGACGACGACGACGACGACGACGACGGCGACGACAAACAACAACGGACAACGACAGAAACGTCCGGAATTTCAATCTGGCAGCGTTTCGACATCAACGACGGGGGTCGACCACTGAAACGTGTAATTACACGAATCACCAGCTGTAATTACACGAGTGCGTTCAGTTCACCACTTTCACGTTCTCAGTGAGCGTTGTGTCGTCGATGTGCGACGGTTGTTTGTGGTCGCAGGTCGCAGGGTCGGTTTATTGCCACCACGAACGACGAACACGAACGACGACGACGACGAGACGACGGCGACGACGACGACGGCGACCACAATGACGACGACGACGACCACAATGGCGACGACGGCGGCCACAATGACGACGACGACGACCACAATGACAACGACGACGACCACAATGACAACGACGGCGGCCACAATGACGACGACGGCGGCCACAATGACAACGACGACGACGACCAAACCTACGACGTTGCCACCACCAACGGCGGCGGCGGCTACGACGACAGCAATGATGCCACCGCCAACGACGACGACGACGACGACGAAAGAACGATAGAAGGATTGGTGCAACGTGTTTCGTTCAGCTCTGGACGACGCGCGGCCACTGGCGGCGACAACTGTGTTCGCTGGAGTGGTAGGGCCCGAGTTTGGCCGGTTCTGCGTGCTGACCGCCACATACACAAATTTCAAGATGAAAGAAGAACACCGATGACCTCAATTTAAAAGTGAAAATACTCGGTGCTCCAAGCAAGCAATTTGTACAAAATATTCGTGAAACTTCGGCGATGCCGGCACTCTTTCAGAAAACCGCGTTGGCGGTCGGCGCATTCGCGCTGACATGCCAGCCCTCGGAACAGGTGTCGCTTCATGCGAACACCCCTCACGATCCTTCTCCGTTCGCACAGCAGGTCACTACTGCGCTTGAACCTGTGCTTCAAACCTTGGCGCGATACTTCAACATGTCCTTCAGCGTCGGTATTGCTGGCCCTGACGATCCGGTTGGTGTCAGTGTTGTCGCCGGGTACGATAACCCCGGCGCTGCGGACCCAGTGAACATCACGACCAAGTCCTTGATTCCCGTGGGTTCTGCAACAAAACTATACACAGCTGTCGCAACACTTCAAGCAGCTGAGAAGGGACTATTGGACCTCGACACGGCAGCTGTCAAGTACATCGATCCTTTCCTTCAAAGGACGAACGGCACCACTATGGCTGAACTTTGGGGTACAGACTCTGTCAACACAATCACGGTGCGCCAGATGCTGAGCATGCAATCAGGCTTGGATGATTACGATGACACAGCGCTGCACGAATTCTCGGATGATGCAAGTACCGAGGCCATTGATCAGACCCCGTACGATTACCTGCATCGTTGGGCGAGAAAAGATATTCTGTTTCCACCTGGCGCGGGCGGGACTTACTCAAGCATCAACTATGTGTTGCTCGGGTTGGCTCTCGCAGAGGTGCACAACGCAACGTCATGGCTCGACTTCGACCAGCGCTCCATTTTCCCGGAAGCTTTGCAGAAGCCACTCGAGGACATGTCGTTCAAGCTGCTAGGCAAGTGCTCGTCATACGACCGCGTGGTGCACCAATTCACGCTGAACACGACTTCGAGCCCGTCGAGTGTGCGTTACTGTCTGTGCTTTTGTTTGCCCTTGATACCGTCGCCAGTTTTGCTTTGATGCTTTTGAATTGGGAACAACATGTATGTAGGCGTGGACCAACCTGATTTTTGAAGACTTGTACGACGGGAGTTGTCTCAATGGGTGGACGATGGGAAACCTCGCTGCAACGTCGCAAGCACTGGCTGGGTCGTTGTACAACATTTTTGGAGACAAACCACTGGCGCCCATGCTGTCCCAGGACTCCATTGAAGCGATGGAACAATTCAGCCCGGTACGTCGCATCAAAGACCGAACGTCGCCATTCACCCGCGGCAGCAACAGAAGGCATTTGCTAACTTTCATGATTGTGTTGCGGTGTTCGCAAAACAACAGCTCACTGTTGGGTGGTCCGTCGGCTTGGAATATGGCCTTGGATTGATGAACAATACATTTTACAACCTACCCCCGATGCAGGCACCCGCCGGATACGAGTTCTTCCTTGGTGAGTGACTGCAGCGTTTGTCTTTGGGCGGCAAATGCCTGGCCGACATTCTGTGTTGCGTCGTTGTAGGTCATGGCGGTCAGGACTACGGCAGCGGCGCGCCTTTCCACCACTACCACCCCCCGACGGACCTGGCTGTTGTCGTCGCTTTGAATGCGGAAACAGGAATCAATTGCTCGTTGCCCGACGTCAGCGTAAGTGTGTCCTGTGATCGTGTTGTCATATATTGCATATTGAGCTCTGTTATCTCACTTCGTGGACGCGTGCTCGTGCGTGTTTGCGTGTGCTTTATGCTACAGGCCAACTTTGCTGCGTCGACGCTTGTGCCTTGTCTGGTATGGAAGACCATCCTCGAGGTTCAGAGCGACGGGCAGTACACTGTAAACTGTGGGGTCGGCGCCGACTTTTTGGATCAACAATTTGACACGGTCCAACAGACCCTGTCGTCTCCGGCAAATTCATTTCATTGTCTAACTCAGGACAACGGTCAGTGTGTCGGTGCATCTGAGGGGTTAGCCGAGAGCGATTGCTATGGGTACGCATCGAGGGCAGTTTAATTTCTGTGTGTGCAACCCCGGATGACATGTTTACGTTACTGCTGTTCACTAGGTGGAAGATTTTCCATTCCAACACTGGCGGATCTACCTGGCCGGACTGTTCTGACAGTTGGCAGGACCCGTGCGGGTGTGATCGAGTCATTTGTTCTGACGACGGAAAGAATATCGTCGAAATCCACCTCAACAACCACTCGCTGACCGGTCCACTGCCCACGAGCACAGTGTCACTGTTTTCGAAGTTGGAGCGCCTCGTCCTCGCCAACAACTCACTGTACGGAGCCCTGCCATCGGATTTAGTTGGGTCATCACTCGTTGAGCTCGACATCTCTCACAATTTGTTCACGTCATCCGTGCCCGACATTCCATGGTCACAGTTGACGGAAGGTTGTAATGTTGCTGGCAACGAATTCGCATGCCCGATGCCAGTCGACGCCTTCAGTGATTGCGCTTCTGTTGAAGTGCCATCGTGTTACGATCTCTCCAACGTCACATCTCCGTTGTGCTACGCGAGCCAGCAAAAGTTGTACACGGACCCAACACTCGAAAAGTTGATCGGCAGTCTCAATCTTGACATGGCAGCGTTGTACGCAAACGCCACGAAGAACTGCGGGGCAATTTACACGACGCACCAATGCAATGTCTCTTTGGATTGGGAGAGCGCCATGGTCCGTGAACTGTGCATGGTGTACTCATGGTGTCATGCCACTAGTCTAACTTGATTGGTTCTTGCTCGCTGTTGACCATGATGCGGTGCTACAATTGTTGTGTGTTGCACATAGATTGCCGTTAATCTCACAGAGATCACTGCCAATCATGTTGTTCCGGGCAGTGATTTCTGTTTCATGGACCGTGCCTTCGACGAGTTTGTGGCGGGTATCGGCGAGGTAGCTTTTCAGGCGGAGAAAGGCCAATTCGCGCTTGTCGCCGGCGACTGCAACGCAACAGACCGCGGCGCTATGCTCAAGTTCTTGACCCGGGAACCGCAGTGTCTAGCATTTGGAGGTCAAACTGATTGCCAGGTGCAGTTTTCCGATGATGACAGCCCGACATGCAAAACGGGGCCACAATAATTGCAAATTTTAAAGCTTACAAATGAGTCGGTGAAGTTGCGACGCCATAGTTTTCTCGCTGTCGTCCTCCCGGTCGCATGGACCGTGGTTGTGGGGTGAGACTCAATTTTGCTGGCGGGTATTCGTATTTCTGTGACGAGGACTTCGCTTCATAAGCATAAAGTCTCGACATTAACATGGCTTCGGTGTCTCCTGCCAGTTCATTTCAAACACAACATATTAAGCCAGTTCGTCGCACGCAAGATACAACAAATTGGCCAAGCGACGAACGTTGAATTCGGAGTTGTTGTTTCAAGCTGCGTACTTCTTCCTGCAATACTGACTGCTGCTCACGGTTGTTCTAAACAATACACACGAATGTCAACAAGCTTCGAGTATGACAGCGATCAGAATGTTCAGCCGCCACGCACCTTTTCAAGGAGTTGAAGCTGGTCGTTGAAAGTCTTTTCCCGCTCGACGCAGCGCCGCACCAAGTCCATGCTCTGACGTAACTCTTCCTCTTGCCCGGGACGCGCACGTGGGCTTCGCGCAGGCCTCGGGCTTCGAGGGGAGCGGGGGCTTTGCGGCACGTGCACATATTGCTGGCTGGCTGACGATGGCGACTGCGGCGATCGCTTCTGCCGCAATTCAAGTTCCCGAAACTGTGCCTCGACTTGATCGCCAAGAAGGCCAATTGCCGCATCAAGGCGGTCAGCCTCACCCGTGCCGGACACTGTGATATTACGGAGCCGCACGCGCATCGCCATATCATTGCGTGCATGCATCATACTGTTGCAGATTTCAATGACTCGCCGTGTCACCCGCATGACCCGAGACACGGGAATCGTTTTCGAGCTCGCACCACGCCTCGATTTTGACATGCGGTCCAGCTCATCGACGTCTCGTTGTAGTGCATCGCGTTGTTCAGCTAACCGCCTGGCAGTTTCAGTCTGTGCATAGACCGACGGGGAGTCAATGACAGGCACAACACATAACAGGGGTCGCGGGGAAGAAACGAACCAACTCAATGCATTCCGCTGACTTCTGCTTCACGGTCGCTTGCGCTTCGCTGAGCTGAGTTCGTAGTTCCGCGTTCTGCCTTTCGAACGCGCGCTGGACTTTTTCCACCTGTGCCGAAGGACTACCTGCCATGCCGACAGTGTTGGAAGCTGCAGCGATCAACTTCGCATTGTCCTCGTGCAACTTAGTCAACGACTCCATCATTCGCAGCTTCTGATCGTTTTGAACGGCCTGCGCACGCGGAAAGGGCTCCAGTGAACTAGGGAACAAGAACAACGCGCTACAGCGGCGCTGCATGAGGTGACGGAGACGGACCGTTTTGTTGATGTGCGCGTCGTCTTCAAGGCGTGACATTTGCATCGCGGCCTGGGACTTTTGAGCGGCAAATTCTGCCTTCAGCGTTGCAATTTCGCGGCGATGCTTCTGCTCGAGCTGGTGTTCGACGTCAGCGATTTTCCGCTGCAAGTCCGCGCGTTCATCAGCCAGCTTGAGAAGTCCAATCTCACGCGCCTAGTTCAAAGCGTTGCCAGGGTGAGCACGGAAACGATCGAATTGCGCATTCACATTCGTTCCAAAACACACCTTTTCGAAGCCCGCGCGCTCATGCTCCAGATTTGCATTTTGCTTCGAGAGGCTTTCAATCTGGTTGTCTCGCTCCATGATCGCCTCCTTGCTGGCCGCCAATTCCGACGACAGGTCGGCAATCTTGTTCTGGAGTGCCGTTGTCGTCGCCGAAGCGTCTTTCTGTGGCTCGTCTTCTGAATCGGAGAAAATTCCATCAGTTGCTTCTTGTGCGACTCGACTGGCAACTGACTCCGACAATTTGTGAGCAAGCTCTTCCTTTTCCAACTCAAATCTCTGTTTCTGCACCTCCAACCTCTCATTGGCAACGGCCAGCTGAGTTTTCAAGGATTCCAGAGCGGCAGTTGAAGGGCGCTCCTGGAGCAAAGTATCCTTGTGCGTGAGTTGCGTCAACAACTCTGCCCGTTGGGCCCGCAATTCGTTTAATTCCCCAAGCCGCGCTTCGGCGACGTATCTATACCCGAGTGCCTATGGAAGGGAATGAAAATAAAATGGCTGTGTGTTCAAACAGGTGACGTGTGAGACGTACTTGTTCTCGACTTGGCCCAGTTGCTGCTTGGTCTCCTGGTCCCGCCTGTGCCGGTGTCCACGCTCGTATTTCTGCAAGCCGTTTGACGTGGCTGCTTGGCTCCCAATTGCTGGACCCGGCAGAGAGTGCATGGAAAGATGCAGACGATGGGGCGTTGCGAGCACGTGCTTGGGGCATGCTGTCGTCGGAGACTTCGTCATCCGCCGGTGTGGCGGCTGCGAGAGACTGCGAATGTTCCACTTCCTGCGCTCTCAACGACTCATTTTGCATCGCCGCGGACAGGTGCAGCATGCGACGCTGCACGTGGTCGTCAGAGCGCTCCAAGTCTCTGTAGTTTCTCTCAATAGCTGCCTCCAACGCACGGCCACCCTCCACGCTGTTGGACATTGAGTGCGGGCGGTGGGCAGCTGCCAAAATTCGTGCGTCGCGCATTTGCTTGATTCGAGCTGCGTTTTCGTGCGCATCGTTTCGCTCAAAGCGCGCAAAGCCTCGTTCAGTGCTAATATGGTCTGCGGCATCCTGCTCCTCTGACGAGAGAGCTTGTGTTGGAATGTCATTTGTTGCTGAGGAAAGTTTATTCGCAGGGTTTGTTGTGGATGTCGTCGACGTTGGTGCCCTGTCAGGCCATCCTAGTTTCGACCCGATCGACTCCATGAGTTCTTCGAGCGAGAGTCGCTTTGTGCCGCTGTCCGAAGCAGCCGCGGACAGTTGTGACGCCGAAGACGGAGTTGCTTTACCTTTCGGCGGCCTGCAAGAAAAACAAATCAGTAGTCTGAGTGGCCAGCTCTATCACAAGAATGCGCGTCACAAATATAAGGCATTCGTACGTTGATAATCGGCCGGGCAGCTTTGCTTTTCCTGCATTTGACTGTGGTAGCGCCGTCGACTGAACGTGTTGGGCATGCTCGCGCGGTGGTATCTTCTTGTCACTGGGTGGCTTCTGTTGCAAGTTCAACTTCTGGCGTGGTGACCGTCGTGCTGCCACGTCTCGTGCATCGTCCCGTTCAAAGAAAGAGGCCGTCCTGCTCGGGGCTGCTGCCACATTGGCAACGGCTTCTCTGGTGGGTGGTAGCCACGGGCCACTGTTGGCCGAACGCGGCGCAGATGGACGGCTGCTGAATACTACCTGGCGGCGCGGACTGTCGAGTTCATCGTCGACACTGTGGTGTCCGGTGGATGCGTTGGACACGTTGGATAACGCAATGTCTGGGCTCCGGTTCCCTTTGTGTTCATCGGACGCCGACGACAGGTCGCCATTGTCGAACGGGTTGTAAATGCGTTGTCTGCGCGCCGGCACATCCGGCGGCGGCATTGATGGTGGCGCACTGAGCGCCTTGCTAGGAACATACGTTCGCTTGCGACCAGCACTTCGAAGCGGCGAGCCTCGGGGCGACAAAAATGCCTTTGCTGCAGGGGTTGAGCTTGTGCGTGATGGACGCGTTGGGGCATGAGGAGGTGCGACTCTGTCACGGATGTTTTGGCGTGAAGGAGAAGGGCTATTCTCTTCAACGAAATCGTCTTCGATGTCGGAGTCTGTGAGTCCGTTCATTTCCAACTCCACGCGCCGCCGCACGTGACAAGCGCGTCGTCAGTGCACAAAAGCAGCAAATCTGTTTTCACCGATTGTTGCAACGGCCCATGGTGTTCGCTTCGCGGTGGACAATTGGTGGATGCAGCCAGCTTGTGATCGACATAAGAAAACACGGCTCGAAACTTTTTGCGCTGCAAACAAACTGCAGTCCACAGACAACGTCGGCACGCAGTCACAATAGCAGTGTCAATGGCGATGGAACTCCCAGACCAATCACACGCCAGCAACCAACGATGACAACGACAGGTGATGACAACAGCCAGCATTGACCAAACGACGATCAAACGACAGCGACAAGGATGGCAGTGGCAGAAGATGCCAACGGCGAACGATGCCAACGACAAACGATGATCACAACAACAAACGATGATGACAACAAACGCTGTGATGCCGACGGCGAACGATCGAACAATAACAACTACGAACGATCCAACGATCGAACGGCCGAACGAAGGCAACTACAAACGAACGATCGAACGATCAAACAAACGAACGAACGATCGGTCGAACGAACGTTGGCAACGAACGAACCATGGCAACGAACGAACGAGCGATCGAATAATGGCAACGACGATAAAGCGATCAAACGATCAAGCGACGAACGACGATCAAGCGATCAAACGACGAACGACGATCAAGCGATCAAACGACAAACGACGAACGACGAACGACGAACGACGAACGACGAGCGACGAACGACGAACGACGAACGA
>ENA-OWNT01001441-OWNT01001441.1-seawater-metagenome-genome-assembly--contig:-NODE-1441-length-29954-cov-11.976135_pt1 | contig 29954 bp, 31 predicted proteins | sample MGYA00238136_ERZ651165 | MGnify/ENA primary metagenome ERZ651165 (study PRJEB26861, sample SAMN08777766) | seawater metagenome | isolation source: coastal seawater | place: USA: Florida | collected...
TACGTGGCCAACCGCCCCACGGCATGCACCTCAGACTGCAAAATTCCTGTCGAATCCTAAATCAGCCCCAAAGTGTTCTTCGCATAGTACCAGAAAAGTATAACCTGTCTAGACTTGTGCGTTTAAGTGCTCAATATTAGCGCAGTGAGCTCTTCATAACTCGTGCTTTTTCACGAGCCCAATCTTTTTCTTTAAGATCAGTACGTTTGTCGTGCAGTTTCTTACCTTTGGCGACACCGATTTTCATCTTGACCCAAGAGCGCGACCAGTAAAGAGATAGCGCAGCCAGTGTCATACCTTCACGGTTGATTCGACCAAGTAGGTTGTCGAGTTCGCGACGACTCAGCAGCAACTTACGTACACGTGTCGGGTTAGCAACGACGTGTGTTGATGCCTGGTTTAATGGAGTAATGGTCATGCCACTGACAAAGGCTTCACCGTCACGCATAAAGACGTAGCTTTCTGCGATGTTAGCTTTGCCCTGACGAAGTGACTTAACTTCCCAGCCTTGTAGCTCCATGCCGGCTTCAATTTCATCGTCGATAAAATATTCGTGGCGAGCTTTCTTGTTGACAGCGATGGTATTGCTACCCGCTTTTTGTTTAGATTTTTTCTTTGCCATAATGGCTGCATTATACGGCTAGGTTTTCACTTAGGAAATCCCTTTATTTGCGCTTAGTGCAAATAAAAGTAAAATTGCATCATGCTTGAGGTTCAGGCGGATGTTATGAGGAGTCAATATGAAGCAAGTCAGCCGTTCTGCGTTGGTATCGTTTAGTGCAGAACAGATGTTCAATCTGGTGAACGATGTTGCGAGCTACCCGGAGTTTTTGCCTGGGTGTTCTGGTTCACGTGTGATTGAATCGAGCTCAGACGCGATGGTCGCTTCTGTTGATGTAGCAAAGGCAGGGATTAGTAAAACGTTCACGACTTCGAATGAGTTAGTTAATGGTGAGGCGATCATCATGAATTTGGTTGATGGTCCATTTAAGACGCTGAAAGGCGGTTGGTTCTTTACCCCATTAGATGACCAGGCGTGTAAGGTTGAGCTAAAGCTGGAATTTGAGTTTTCAAGCAAGATGATTGAAATGGCGTTTGGCAAAGTGTTTAACGAGCTGACTAATAATATGGTCAACGCATTTACCAAGCGTGCAAAACAGGTTTACGTAGCTTATGAGTATTGAGTCAGACATGATTCATGTTGAGGTGGTGTACGCGCTGCCTCAGGAACAGCGTGTATTTACGCTGGTGGTTAATAAAACCATGACGGTTGAAGAGATTATTGTGCAGTCTGGTGTGCTGGAGCTTTATCCTGAGATCGACCTGAAGAAGAACAAGGTTGGCGTGTTCAGCCGTAACGTTAAACTTGATGCGACCGTGCATGATAAAGACCGTATTGAGATTTATCGCCCGTTGTTAGCCGATCCAAAAGAGATTCGTCGTAAAAGAGCAGAGCAGGCTAAAGCCGCTGGGAATGCGGATCCTGTTACGGGTGGAAAGAAAAATCCGTTGAGGAAAGAAGGGTAGGTAAGGCTAGGAGAGCGGGCTTCGCCCTTTGAGAGGTGCGCGTTACAGCTGCTGGGTAGGTATCTGAACCAGAGCTTTTTGTTGGGAACTTACGTCTAAAATACAGAAAAAAGGTTGACGCCTTAACGTCAACCTTCCAAATTTTCTCGCTTCTCGCTTCTCGCTTCTCGCTTCTCGCTAGTTAATGCTCTCGAAGAAATCGCTGCTGGCATTAAAGTCGCCTGTAACGTCAACTAGCTGGCCGTTGCCATTGAAGTTGACAATAAGATTCTTCTGCACTGAGTCGTTGTGACCTTCAGTGTGATGATAGATGTAGTACCAAGTATCCGGGTAGCCGTTTTCAACCAGCATTGGTGAACCCATTACGTAGCGTACTTGTTCCTTGGTCATGCCAAACTTAAGCTGTTCAACTGCGCTTTGCTCTACGTAGTTGCCCTGATTGATGTCAATGCGGTAAACCAGCTTTTCCAGTAGAGAGCAGCCTGTCAGCATTGTCATAGCGAGTGGTACAGCGATAAGCCACTTTTTAAATTGCATACTTAATATTCTTGTAACTGATAACATTCAAACTCAGCCGATAATAAACAAGCTAAGCGCCAAAGTAAAAAGCTGTAAGCATTTTGAATTGTTTCAGACCATGATTTTTGAATTTGGTTGCAAACTAGAGCCAAAATTTATCAATTAAAGACTATTTTGGCTCTAAGGTTGCGACGTTAAGCAGCAATAAGTAGTTCTTTGGCATTGGCAAGAGTTGAGTCGGTAATCTCACTTCCGCCGAGCAGGCGAGCAAGTTCTGATACACGCTGTTCGTTATCCAAGCGACGCATCTGTGTTTCTGTTTTACCCGCTTTAGTCTGTTTCGCGACGAACAGTTGTTGGTGGCCACAACCCGCTACCTGAGGTAAGTGAGTCACACACATAACCTGAGTTGATTCACCAAGTTTACGCAGCATCTTTCCAACTACAGCGGCTGTTGGTCCGCTGATACCTACATCGACTTCATCGAAGATCAGGCTAGGAGTATCAACTTTCTGCGCCGTGATAACCTGAATAGCGAGTGAGATACGTGAAAGCTCACCACCAGATGCTACTTTGGCAATTGGCTGCATTGGTTGACCAGGGTTAGTCGAAACGACAAAGCATACACTGTCCATACCAAGTGGGGATGGGTGGTTGCCTTCGTTGCTGACTTCGATACGGAACTGGGCTTTCTCCATACTTAGCTCATGCATGCTCGCCGTGATTAGCTTATTAAGCTCCTTGGCGTAGCGGTTACGCGATTTATTTAGTTTTTCTGACGTTGTTAGGAATTTCTGGTATTTATCATTCACTTCTTGCTCTAGCTCTTCCAGACGTTCATCGGAGCAGTCTAGAGCGTCAATCTGACCCAGCAGTTCTTGATGATGCGCGTATAGCTCATCCGGTAGCACGTGGTGTTTACGTGCCATCGACATCACTTTAGAAAAGCGTTCTTCAACAAAAGCCATACGACCTGGATCTACGTCAATACAGTCAAGGTAGTTGCGCAGCTCACTGTTGGCTTCTTCTAGTTGGATTATGGCTTCTGCAATCATGTTTGGCAGTTCAGCCAGTTTTTCATCCAGTTCAGCCAGTTGGATCAGGGAGTGATTGGCTGATTGCAGAATACCAAGCGCGTTAACTTCTTCACCTTCGTATATAAGTTCGATAGCCTGCTGGCAGGTGGAGGCAAGTTCGCCGCTGTTGGACAGGCGTTTATGTTCTTGTTCGAGTTGTTCATATTCGTCCTCGCCAAGAGAGAGTTCATTCAGTTCTTTGATCTGGTATTCCAACAGCTGTTTTTGAGCCTGATTCGCTGCACTGTTTTCTTTCAGCTGTTTAAGGTTATTGTCCGCTTGTCGCCATGACTGGTATGCGTTGCGAGTGCTTTTCAGTAGTGCTGAGTGACCGGCATACTGATCGAGCATCGCCATCTGGTATTCGCTTTTCATCAGCTGATGGTGAGCATGCTGACCATGGATGTTAATCAGTAGCTGGCCCAAAGATTTAAGTTGTGAAAGAGGGACAGGGCTGCCATTGATGAATGCGCGAGAACGACCTTCTTTACTGATGATACGGCGCAAAATACAGTCACTGCCGTCAAGTAGGTCGTTATCTTCAAGCCAGCGAGTGGCGTTGATATTGTTCTCTAGGGAGAAAGCGGCACTGACTTCCGTTTTCTCTTCTCCCTGACGTACCATGCCGGCTTCTGCGCGCCCACCTAAACATAGGCCGAGTGCGTCGATAGCGATGGACTTACCTGCGCCCGTTTCGCCAGTGATGGTTGTCATTCCTTTGGATAGCTCTAGCTGTAGAGACTTAACAATTGCGAAATTATTAACACTTAGATGAGCCAGCATTTTATGTACCTGTTTAAATGAACAATACTGTATAAGAAAACAGTATATACTGTTTCTTTATACAGTAAAGATCCAGGTGAGAAAAAATGTGAGCGAGCGCGGACTTCGTCCTGCGAGATGCTAGAACGCTGCGCTCCGAGAATCGAGACCGGACTTCGTCCTTCGAGAGGTGCGCGTTATAGCTGCTGGGTAGGTACCTGAACCAGAGCTTTTTGTTGGGAACTTACGTCTAAAATACAGAAAAAAAGGTTGACGCTTTCACGTCAACCTTCCAAGGTTTTCTCGCTTCTCGCTTCTCGCTTCTCGCTTCTCGCTTCTCGCTTCTCGCTTCTCGCTTCTCGCTTCTCGCTAAAACAACTTACTCGACCATCCCAGCTTGTTTCGCAATACATGATAGTAGCTATAGTCTTTCGGATGGATCAGCTTAAGAATGTTCGGGCTCTGGTAAATATGTACTTCGTCACCCGGTGACACAGGTAATGAAACCTGACCATCACAGCCAACTTCCTGAGTACCGCGGTTGTCTGGTGAAACAACCAGCTTGATGCGACGGTTACCGTCAACGACTAATGGGCGGCTCGACAGGGTATGCGGGAACATAGGAACCAGAGAGATAGCATTAAGGCTAGGCGATAGAATAGGGCCACCACCTGATAAGGAGTAGGCTGTTGAGCCGGTCGGTGTTGAAACAATTAAACCGTCGGCACGCAGAGAGAAAGCGAAGCTATCATCTATATATACTTCGAACTCGATCATATGCGCGACCTGACCAGGGTGAAGTACTGCTTCGTTCAGAGCTGCGTTGTGGCTTTTTACCTGACCGTGGCGGTGAACTTCTGCTTCGAGCAAAAAGCGTTGCTCTTCAATAAACTCGCCTGCGAGAACCTTTTTCAGTGCCTGCTGGAAGTCTTCCGGATTGAGGTCCGTTAAGAAACCGAGATTGCCGCGGTTGACGCCAATGACTGAGATGTCAAAGCGTGACAATACGCGGGCAGCACCCAGCATGTTGCCGTCACCACCAACGACGATCGCCAGATCGGCAATGCGGCCAAGTTGGATAAGACTGGCAAAGTCATCTTTTGGAATGTCGTCGAGGATTTCACTCAAACGATCATCGATAAACACCTTATAACCCTCAGCTTGAAGCCAGGTATAGAGCTCTTTATGCGTCGCTATTGCTTGCTGATCTCTGGGTTTACCAATGATGGCGATCACTTCAAAAGGTTTTTTCATAGGTTTTCCGCACCAAATAGGCTTGATTCGACAATCTTCATCCCCATAATAATGGCAAGTTAGCTATTTATGCGAGTTTTTGTGTATCCCAATACAATAAACGTGATGTGTTGGGTACCGATGGATATGAATTCTGGAGATATCATGAGCAACGAAGAAAACAAAATCAAAGACGAAGAACTACAACAGCAAGCAGAGCAAGAAGCGGAAGTTGTAGGTACTGAAGCTGATATCGAATGGAACGAAGAAGCAGAGATCGATGAGCAAGAAGCGAAAATTGCTCAACTAGAAGCAGCATTACTTGCTAGCGAAGCGAAAATTCAGGATCAGCAAGACGGTGTTCTACGTGCTAAAGCAGAAGTAGAAAACATGCGTCGTCGTACTGAGACAGAGATCGACAAGGCTCGTAAATACGCTCTGAACAAGTTTGCAGAAGAGCTATTACCAGTTATCGATAACCTAGAGCGTGCTATTCAGGCGGCAGACACTGAAAACGAAGCGGTTAAGCCTTTACTTGAAGGTGTTGAACTGACGCACAAAACATTTGTTGATACTGTTTCTAAGTTTGGTCTTAAAGAGATCAACCCAGAAGGCGAAGCGTTCAACCCAGAATTGCACCAAGCGATGTCGATTCAGGAAAGCCCTGATCACGAGTCAAACACAGTTATGTTCGTGATGCAGAAAGGTTACGAGCTAAATGGTCGCGTGGTGCGTCCAGCAATGGTTATGGTAGCGAAATAACGCCTGGCTAATAATTAACCACCTGTTTGAAAAGAGAGGCTATGCCTCTCTTTTTTTGTTTCTGACACCGAATTCCATACTGCCATCTAAAGAATTGATTTAGTGAATTATTCTTAGACTAAAGTTTAACCGAAAATTAATTTCTGATTAGAAACTTGTAACATTATCGTAAACAAATACTTTATTTTGTAACCTCAATGTGTATTATGTGCGAACTCTGCCGAATAAACTGGCGGAATAAACTATAAAAGCATAAATATTAAACACAACATTCTGGAGATGGATGATGGATAAATCGCTTTCAAGCAAGATTTTTGTAGGCTTGTTTGCTGGTCTTCTGATCGGTACTGCGATCCAGTACTTATTTAGCGGGATTGCAATCTTTGACACTTACCTTCTAGGTGCTGCGGAAGGCGCCGGTGGTATGTTTGTATCTTTGATCAAACTATTGGTAGTGCCTCTGGTATACGTTTCAATTGTATGTGGTATCGTCGACCTGAAAGACATCACTGCATTCGGTCGTCTTGGTGGTAAAACTTTTGCCCTTTACATTATTAACACCATCATTGCGATTACGGCTGCCCTAACTGTTGGTATGATTTTCCAACCAGGTGCAGACGCTAACCTAGCAGGTACAATTTCAGAGAGCGTTAAACTAACGACAACTGAAACACCTGATATCTTCTCACTAGTAGTGAACATTGTACCAAGCAACCCTGTTCAGGCGTTTGCTAACGGCGACATGCTACAAATCATCTTTATGGCAATCCTGACTGGTCTTGCTATCCAGGCTCTTGATTCACGTGGTGGTCCAGCTATCCGTACTTTCAAGATGGCTAACGAAATCATGATGAAGCTTGTTGGTCTGGTAATGAGCCTAGCACCATACGGTGTATTCGCTCTTATGATTCAACTAGGTGCAACTCTTGACGCTAACACGCTAATGTCTGTTGCAGGCTACGTAGCACTTGTTGTTTCAATGCTAGTATTCTGGATCTTCTTCTTCTACCCAATGGCGGTAGGTGTTGCGACAGGTACGTCTCCAAAGACTTTCCTACGTGCAACTCGCGAGCAGATTCTGTTCTCTCTATCTACAGCAAGTTCAAACGCAACGATTCCTGTAACGATGCGTACCCTAACTGAGAAACTAAACGTTTCTAAATCAGTAGCGGGCTTTGGTGTACCACTAGGTGCAACAATGAACATGTCTGGTGTTTCTATCTACATCGCACTTGCAACTATCTTCGTTGCTAACGCATTTGGTCAGCCAATCAACACTGCAGACGTGTTTACTCTTGGTCTAACTATCCTGCTACTGTCTATCGGTGCTGGTGGTGTTCCGGGCGGTGGTGTTGTAATGGTAGGTGTTCTTCTTCACCAACTAGGTCTACCACCAGAAGGTCTGGCAATCATCGCAGCAGTTGACCGTATCAACGACATGTTCTGTACTTCTTCTAACGTAGTAGGTGATACAGCGGTTAACACTATCGTTGCTAAAACTGAAGGCGAAATCGGTAAAGACGAAGCAGAAGTTGAAGCGAAACCAGCTCAAGCAAATGCTTAATTTTTAAAACGCTGATTATAGAAAGCGAGCCTCAGGGCTCGCTTTTTTTTTGAGCATTGAGAGGGAAAAGAGTCGAGAGGTTAGATATTGGATTTATGTCTGATAATCAGAGCGCCCAAAATGCAGGAAATATCATCACATACTGTGCATAGGTCATTGCACTGTTCTGAGGGTAGGTAGTTCAATTCAGATGCGAGTAGTAACTGAGTCTTCAGTTCACCAACAGAGCCTTTAGCGACATTGAGAAAATAAGCGGTTTCTTTGGCACTGGCTCTTTCAACACCTTCAGCGATATTACTAGGGATAGATATACTTGAACGACGAATTTGATCACGAAATGAGTAATCACACATACCTTGAACGGCTAGGTAAGTCTGTTTGCAAAGTTCAAAGCTGGTTTTCCAAACCTGTAGTTTTTCATATTTCACTTTAGTTCCTCATTAAAGTGATAGTTTGGCTGGGTTTTACGCTCGCAAAGTATCTTAAAAGCATGAGAGTTTGGGCTTGACCCTGAATATCGCAACAAATCATCGATTCTCGATTCTCGTTTTTTTCTATTTTTTTTCCCTTCCTCCCTTGAAAAGCAATTTGCCGCCCTTATCTATTGGGCATAGAGAAGCAAACATCATTATTTTTGTTTGTGAGCAAGGGTTGAAACCCGATTCTCCATCCCCACATAGGGGATATAGCAAAACGAAAATAGAAATTTATTCGGAGATAGCCTGATGGGTAAAATCATTGGTATTGACTTAGGTACTACTAACTCATGTGTTGCTGTATTAGACGGCGACAAACCACGCGTAATCGAAAACGCAGAAGGTGAGCGTACAACAGCATCGGTAATTGCATACACAGATGGTGAGACGCTGGTAGGTCAACCTGCAAAACGTCAAGCAGTTACTAACCCAACTAACACGCTATTTGCAATTAAGCGTCTTATTGGTCGTCGCTTTGAAGACGAAGAAGTACAACGTGACATCGAAATCATGCCTTACAAAATCGTTAAGGCTGATAACGGCGACGCTTGGGTAGAAGCACAAGGCCAAAAAATGGCGGCTCCTCAAGTTTCAGCTGAAATCTTGAAGAAAATGAAGAAAACTGCTGAAGACTTCCTAGGTGAGGAAGTAACTGGCGCAGTTATCACAGTTCCTGCTTACTTTAACGATGCTCAGCGTCAAGCAACTAAAGATGCTGGCCGTATCGCAGGTCTTGAAGTTAAACGTATCATCAACGAACCAACAGCGGCAGCTCTAGCATACGGTCTAGACAAGAAAGGCGGCGATCGCACTATCGCGGTATACGACCTTGGTGGTGGTACATTTGATATCTCTATCATCGAAATCGATGAAGTTGAAGGCGAGAAAACTTTTGAAGTACTAGCAACTAACGGTGACACTCACCTTGGTGGTGAAGACTTCGATAACCGTCTGATCAACTACCTGGTTGAAGAGTTCAAGAAAGAGCAAGGTATCGATCTTAAGACCGATCCTCTAGCAATGCAGCGTGTTAAAGAAGCAGCAGAAAAAGCGAAAATCGAGCTTTCTTCTACTACTCAAACAGACGTAAACCTACCTTACGTAACTGCTGATGCTACTGGTCCTAAGCACATGAACGTTAAAGTGACTCGTGCAAAACTAGAATCTCTAGTTGAAGACCTAGTACAACGTTCTCTTGAGCCACTAAAAGTTGCTCTAGCGGATGCTGACCTATCGGTAGGCGAAATCACTGACGTTATCCTAGTAGGTGGTCAGACTCGTATGCCTATGGTTCAAGCTAAAGTTGCTGAGTTCTTCGGTAAAGAAGCTCGTCGCGACGTAAACCCAGATGAAGCAGTAGCAATGGGTGCTGCAGTTCAGGGTGGTGTACTAGCTGGTGATGTTAAAGACGTACTTCTACTAGACGTTACTCCTCTGTCTCTAGGTATCGAGACTATGGGCGGCGTAATGACTAAACTGGTTGAGAAGAACACAACTATCCCAACTAAAGCGAACCAGGTTTTCTCTACAGCAGAAGACAACCAGAACGCGGTAACTATCCACGTTCTACAGGGTGAGCGTAAGCAAGCGATGTACAACAAGTCTCTAGGTCAATTTAACCTAGAAGGCATCCAGCCTGCTCCACGTGGCATGCCACAAATCGAAGTGACTTTCGACCTAGATGCGGATGGTATCCTACACGTATCTGCGAAAGACAAGCAGACTGGTAAAGAGCAGAAGATCACTATCCAGGCTTCTGGCGGTCTAAGCGATGAAGACATCGAGAAAATGGTTCAAGAAGCAGAAGCTAACAAAGAAGCGGACAAGAAGTTCGAAGAGCTAGCAACTGCACGTAACCAAGCTGACCAAATGATTCACGGTACTCGTAAGCAAGTTGAAGAAGCGGGTGACGCTCTTCCAGCAGACGAGAAAGAGAAGATTGAAGCAGCGATCTCTGAACTAGAAGAAGCTCGTAAAGGCGAAGATAAAGAAGCTATCGACGCTAAAGTACAAGCGCTAATGGCAGCAGCTCAGAAGCTAATGGAAATTGCTCAACAGCAAGCACAAGCTCAACAAGCAGGTGAAGCTGGTGAACAACCTAAGCAAGAAGACGACGTTGTTGACGCAGAGTTCGAAGAAGTAAAAGAAGACAAGAAGTAATTCTTGAATCTGATTTAACTTGAATATGATGCGGGCGTTTGAGGAAACTCATACGCCCGTATGTTTGTAAGGTTATGTCCATCTAACTAAAAGTGTCTTTTTGGCGTAAAGTCGCTAGAATTCAGAGCCATTAGTTAGATCGATATAAACACCAGGCGGTATTAGGCCGTTTGCAGTAATAAATTTGGTGACGAAAAACATGTCAAAACGTGATTTTTACGAAGTATTAGGCGTAAGCCGCGATGCATCAGAGCGTGATATTAAAAAGGCGTACAAGCGCCTAGCTATGAAGTACCACCCAGACCGTAACCAGGGTGATGAGAGCGCTGCAGATAAGTTTAAAGAAGTAAAAGAAGCGTACGAAATTCTGCTTGATCCACAGAAGAAAGCGGCTTACGACCAGTATGGTCATGCTGCCTTTGAACAAGGTGGTATGGGCGGCGGCGGCTTCGGTGGCGGCGGTGCAGATTTCGGTGACATCTTTGGTGACGTATTTGGCGATATCTTTGGTGGTGGTCGTCGTGGCGGCGGTCAACAGCGCGCACAGCGTGGTGCAGACCTACGTTACAATATGGAACTGTCGCTAGAAGAAGCAGTTCGTGGTGTATCGAAAGAGATTGAAGTACCAACACTAGTTAACTGTGACTCTTGTGAAGGTAGCGGTGCGAAGAAAGGCACATCTGCTGAGACCTGTGGCACTTGTCACGGTCATGGTCAGGTTCAGATGCGTCAGGGCTTCTTTGCTGTTCAACAAACCTGTCCTACCTGTCACGGTAAAGGCAAGATTATCAAAGACCCATGTAACGTATGTCATGGTCAAGGCCGTAAGCAGAAAACCAAAACACTTAACGTTAAGATTCCTGCAGGCGTTGATACTGGCGATCGCATTCGTCTGTCTGGTGAAGGTGAAGCGGGCGAAATGGGCGCACCAGCAGGTGATCTATACGTACAAGTTCATGTGAAAGAGCACCATATCTTTGAGCGTGACGGTAACAACCTGTACTGTGAAGTACCAGTGAGCTTCGCAATGGCAGCACTTGGTGGTGAAGTAGAAGTTCCGACTCTAGATGGTCGTGTGAACCTGAAAGTGCCTACTGAAACTCAAACGGGTCGTATGTTCCGTATGCGTGGTAAAGGTGTGAAAGGTGTTCGTGGCGGCGGTGTTGGCGATCTTATCGTTAAACTTGTTGTTGAAACGCCAGTTAACCTAAGCTCGCGTCAGAAAGAACTACTTAAAGAATTTGAAGAGTCATGTGGTGGCGAAGCGGCGACTAAGCACAAGCCAAAATCTGAAGGCTTCTTCAACGGTGTGAAAAAGTTCTTCGATGACCTGACCAGCTAATTGGTTGAAATCATTACTCTAAAAGCCTGCCTGTGTGCAGGCTTTTTTATTGCCAGCAGTTTATCGGGCTGTATTCACCGGCCTGATTGAGGCTAAGTATTGCGTAGCCGCTGCCTTCACAACGATCATTGAGCTGAGAATTGATCGGCTGGGCTTTGATGATGTAACTGGTGTCGGTCGCAGAAATAGAAAAACTAAATTGGCGATTATTCGTCTGACAAAAACGGCATCCACCATCAACCAATACCAAGTTGACCGCTGCAAGGTAGCTATTTTGATACTGCCTCTCTAGTTCAATTTGTATTTTGGCTAAATCGCTTATTGCAGCCTTGCGATGAGCTTTGAGGATCTGGCTTTGATAGCTTGGATACGCAATGCTGGCTATGATAGCGACTATCGCAGCGACAGCTAATAATTCGATCAGTGTCATCCCTTCTGGTCTACTCTTTGTTCGTTTATACCATTTCATTTTAACCACTCCCGAAGTTTGCCTATTTTCCGTGCTGGCTATTTTTGTCTCCTGATAATCTCGGGACAAGAATGGTTTTGAGCGAACATGGGCTTACATGACAAGTTGGAAAACATCTCGCGGATTAACTTTTCTCGAGCAACTCATAGTCTGCGGTTTACTCGTGCTCATGTTGTCACTGGCTGTGCCAGGTTTCGGTCAGATGAGTGCAGCGCTACAGATGAGGCGAGCGGTTAGTGAAATTAAGGGCTTTATGGACCAGAGTCGATCCGAAGCTGTTCTACGTAATCAGGATCTTTGGGCGCACATTTCCGACACGAGCAATGCGACATCAAAAGGTTACTGGAAACTGACTCTGACCAACTCAGAGTGGGTAGGGGAAGGGGAGGTAATTTTGGTGATCGACAGTCGCTCATTCCCATCGATAGCGATTCATTGGAACTACAGCGTTGATCAAATCAAATTTGATGCTCGACGAGGAAGAGTGAAGAACGGAACGCTTAGCTTATATCTTGTCGACGATGAGCAGCAAATGCTGCGAGTAAAGAGCGCATTTTCTAATAATCGAGTGATGATTTGTGGTGTTGGGGAAGCGCGGTTTGGTTATTCAGTCTGTTAAGCGCCGTTCTCAAACCGGCTTATCTATGCTTGAGGTCTTGGTTGGCTCCTTGATAGGCCTGATAACTCTGGCAGTTATAGGGGCGGTATTTGTTGGAGGATTAAGGCTGGCAGAACACAACAGTAAGCGTTTACTACTAATACAAAGCCTGTCGATAGCTATGGAACAAATTAAGCGGGATGTCCGGCGAGCTGGATTTAACGATGGACAAGGGGTTGCAGTTAAGCTTTCCGGTAGCCTGGATACGATTTATGTCGATAAGGAAAACAGGCAACTGGGTTATGTTTATCGCCTGCTCTCTTCAGCTCAAGGGACATATCGTAACGTTGTGTTTAAGCATCACACCTCATCGAACTCCTCAATAGGAAATCAGCTCAAGGTGTGTGAGAAATACTCATCAACACCTTTATCTATAACTAGCGCCGCACTGTCAGGTTGGGAAGGCAATTGTTACAACCTGTTCGATCCAAACCAAATATCGGTCACGAGTTTCGAGGTTTCGAGTGAAGTCGTCAGCGATGACCAGCATATATCGGTGGGTATCGTTGGCCACCTGTTACGAGAGCCAGCAGTGAGTCACAGTGCTGAGATTCGGGTGGCTGGGAGAAACTAGCTATGAACCTAATTAGGGGGCGGGGTGCTTTAACACTTGTGATGAGTTCCATTTTATTAGCGGGAGTGCTAGTGGTTTCGCTCGGGCTGTTCAGAAACCTATTTTTCCACATTAAGCTGGCACAAAATCATACTCGCTCAAGTCAGACCTATTGGTTGTTGGAAGGAGGAGTTGAGTGTGCATACGCTCGACTGGAGCAGCAAGCTGATGTTCTTGACTTGCTATCATCAGATACGAGTTTGACGACGTTTAATTATTGTAAGCAGCAAATGACTCTGGATCGGTTAAGCGTTGCCCCTCTGGGTAACAGCCTTTTTGCCATTAGAGCGTCTAAAGGCAGTTATGCCCTTAATAAGCGTTTTTACTACGGTGCACAAACTGGTATTACCTGGCTAGCCGGAGGGTGGGATATTGAATAGGTATCTTGGTTTTAGTCTTATCGAGGTGATGGTGGCTCTGTTTATTACTGCGGTCGCATCATTTGCGCTAGTCCAACTTCAGGTTTACGTACAACAGAGATTTGAGTTTGCCATCAAGGGTGCAAAGGCACTGAGTCTGGCTGAACAAAAATTAGAATGGCTACGCAGTTCACCAGAGCTCTCATCAGAATTTCCACCTTCAGAGTCATCGTTACCTGTTAGTGATTCAGTTGTTGTGGATGATTCATCTTTTGTGGTGAGGTTGCAGTTGGAAAATGATTCGGTAGTAGCAAAGCTTTACCGGGTTAATGTTGAAGTAGAGTGGCTGGATCGACTCGGCGAACCCCACTCTGTTAGGTTAACAACCATGCTTTCTACGTATAGTGAATCTATAGGTAATTAGTTTAATATTGATGGCGTCGCGAGTTTTACTATGTAAAAGCAAGATTTATGTTTTATGTTTTGGTTTCAAAATTGTTTCATATCATGGGGTGATTGTGTGTTGTCTTTGTTGCACGCTGATGGCGTTTTTGCAAAATATGTCTCCAATTATGGAAAAAGCTATAGAATCTTGTGCTTTTATTAAGGCTATTTTATAGAATGAACGGTGAATCATAGGCTGACAAAAAAACAACAAGAAGCCTTAGGCAACAACATCACATATGGAGTTACCATGAGTAACCAAGCAGTAAATCAGGCACCATCCTCGAAGCCGAGTGGGATGGATCGCTTCTTAAACTTTATCGAACGCGCAGGTAACAAGATCCCAGATCCTGCAATTTTGTTTTTCTGGGCACTGGTTATTACCTGGGCTGCGTCAGCGTTGCTCTCCAACGTTACGTTTGACCTTATTAACCCACGTTCGGGTGAAGCGCTTGCAATCAATAACCTTTTGACTGGCGAATCTTTAGCAAGCTTCCTCGCGAACATGGTGACAACTTTCACTGGTTTTGCTCCACTAGGCATCGTACTAGTAGCAATGCTAGGTGTTGGTGTCGCTGACTCTTCGGGCTTTATTACTACTGGCCTTAAGAAGATGCTTAACTTCACTCCAGCTAAGCTTCTTACTCCGATGCTTATTCTGGTTGCGATCGTTTCGCATACTGCAGCAGATGCGGGCTACGTTCTTGTTATTCCACTAGGTGGTATCATCTTCCACGCAGCTGGTCGTCACCCACTAGCGGGTATCGCAGCAGCGTTTGCGGGTGTATCAGGTGGTTTCTCTGCAAACTTTATCCCTTCAGGTATCGACCCTCTACTAGCTGGCTTCACTCAAACAGCTGCACAGGTTCTTGACCCAGAGTACGTAGTTAACCCACTAGCAAACATCTTCTTCACTGGTCTATCTTCAGTGATCATTGTTGCTATCGGTTGGTACGTAACTGAGAAAATCATCGAACCTCGTCTGGCAAAAACGCCTATCGATGAAGATGCAGAAAAAGCACCGGATCTGGGTTCTTTCACTGAGCTAGAATCAAAAGCGTTCCGCTACGCTGGTTGGGCGATGATGGCTGGTATTGCTGTTCTTATTGCAGCAATTATTCCTGAAAACTCAGCACTACGTTCTCCTCAAGGTGAAATTACAGCGTTCTCTGCACCGCTAATGAAGTCGATCGTTCCATTGATCTTCATTCTGTTCATCATTCCAGGTTACGTATACGGTAAAGTTTCTGGCACGTTCAAGACAAGTAACGACATCATCAAAGCGATGGCGGATACTATGTCTACTATGGGCGCGTACATTGTAATGTCGTTCTTCTGTGCTCAGTTCCTATCTGCATTTGCTCAGTCAAACATTGGTACTATGCTGGCTCTATACGGTGCTCAGGGCCTGAAAGCGATGAACCTACCAGGTGAAGCAACGATCATTGGTATGATTCTTCTGACTGCGTCAGTGAACCTGCTAATCGGTTCAGCATCTGCGAAGTGGGCTCTGATTGGTCCAATTCTGGTTCCAATGCTAATGGCTGTTGGTATCTCTCCTGAGCTATCTCAGGCAGCTTACCGTGTAGGCGACTCTGTATCGAACATCATTTCACCTCTGATGGTATTCTTCCCACTAGTTGTGGTTTACTGTCAGCGCTACGTGAAGTCGACAGGTATCGGTACTCTAGCATCACTAATGATGCCATTCTCGATCGCAATGCTGATTGGTTGGTCTATCTTCCTGGTTGCTTACTGGATGCTAGGCATTCCACTAGGTATCCAAGCACCATACACCTACACGATGTAAAGACCGTCGTATTTGGTGCTGCAGCAGTTGTTAGCTGCGCAACACTAACTATTAGGTATTCGATATTGAAAGCGCTGGTCGAGAGACTGGCGCTTTTTTTGATCGTTGGAGAACACTGCGTTTCGAGATCGAGATCGAGATGCGCCCTGCGAGATGTTAGAACGCTTCGCGACTCGCGCTCCCTTCCCCTCTCGCCTGGTTACAGGTAAAATCACAAACCCACAGCACTTTGCTAGACTTTGGAGCCCTCTGTGTCTGAATCCCAATTTACCCCTCAAGATGAACTGTTTATGCGTCGTGCAATGGAGCTTGCTCAGCATGCAGAAGAGCAAGGCGAAGTGCCGGTTGGTGCCGTATTGGTCAAAGACGGTGAAATCATTGCTGAAGGGTGGAATGAATCGATTGGCAGCCACGATGCCACTGCCCATGCAGAGATGCAGACGATTCGTAAAGCAGGTCTGGCGCTAGAAAACTACCGACTACTTGATACGACGCTGTATGTAACGTTAGAGCCTTGCCCTATGTGTGCAGGCGCGTTGTTACACAGCCGTGTTAAGCGCATTGTTTTTGGTGCCCCAGATCTTAAGGCGGGTGCCGCAGGGACGGTGCTCAATCTGTTTGAGCATCAGGCAGCGTACCACTATGCAGATGTTGAGCAGGGATTACTTGAGGACGAGTGTCGGGTACAACTGCAATCTTTCTTTAAACGTCGACGTAAAGAGAAGAAGAAAGAGCGCAAAGCAACACGTTTTACACGTATGCATGAAGCTAAGAAAGGGCAGAGTAAGGAGCAGTGAGGGGTTTTAAGCAAACATCTTACGCTTAAGATGTTTGCTGTAGATGGCTATGCAGCGCAGATTAGCTGCATGAACGCACGGTGACGTGCAATGACTTTTTTCTTGTTGTTGCTAAGCATACGCTTACGACGATTTGCAGTAACTGTCTTGTTAAGGCGTTTCGACTGCATTCTACGTTTAAGCATAAAACAACCTCCTATTATGGTTTAAGTTGAATCAACTGCGCTACTACTGTAAAGCATTTGATTTTCTGACGATAGACGTCTTATACCCCGCAATTGTTACAATTTTAAGAAACTTCGCAAGTGATCTTGAACACGATATTATCTATCGGTAGAGGGATAAGAGTTGGCTGCGCAGTTTTTGAACAAAACTACGCAGCTGGAAGTGGATTAGTTGTCTGAGTTAGGCTCTGTCTGCGGTTGTGACTCAAGCTGTTCTGGTTGTTCCTCTGAGCTTGGGCTCGCTTCCGGTTCTGCTATTTCAGGCAACTGAATGACCACCAAGTCATCAACACTGACATCGTTGTTTTCGACGGTCTGTTGCTCGACATGGCCGATAATACTCTGGTAGTAGCGGCGAATATTTTCAACGTAATTGCGAGCCTCATCTCCACGGGCAAAGCCGTAACGAGTCTGACTGTAGTATTTCTTCTGACGCAGGAGTGGCAGACGATCTTTTACGTCTGACCATGCATCTGGGTTACCACCTTGCTTCTTGGTCAGGCGACGAGCATCCATCATATGACCATAGCCGACGTTATATGACGCCAGAGCAAACCAAATCTTTTCGTGTTCATCGATAGAGTCTGGAATGCGTGACACCATGCGGCGCAGGTACTCAACACCACCACGGACTGACTGCTCAGGATCAAGGCGGTTAGTTACCCCAACACTTTTCGCTGTCGGTAGGGTAAGCATCATCATGCCGCGCACACCTGTAGGTGATTTGGCTTTTGGATTCCAGTGGGACTCCTGATATGCCAGTGCCGCCACCAGACGCCAATCGAACTCATCAGAATATTTTTTAAATAGCGGTGACCATTTAGGCAGCTTTGAATCCAGCGCACGGATAAACGCGCGCGTGTCGACGTAGTCGAAGCTACCAATATGACCTATGTATTTCTCTTCAAGTGAAGCCAGATGACTTGACTGTTTTACCGCACCAAAGAACTCAATTAACAGCGCATAAAGACTTTCATCTTGCGAGCGACGTAAGAACCAGGAAATGGGTTGATCTTCGGTTAGCTCAAAGGCTAGCGCGATGTCAGGGTAGATACGTTGGGATAGTGAGATTTCCACCGAGTCCGCGACGGTATAGCGCAGCTCACCTGCAGAGACTTGTTTCAACAGATCGTTAACGTCGGCATTCGCATCGATATCGTAGGAGAACTCAGGTTGTTTGGCCTGAATCGAAGACAGAGTACGGTTAAAGTGAGAATCGCTAACGATTTTAAGTACGTCTTCACCACCATTTTCTTCGATGAGTTCGGCTTGTTTTTTTAACAGTTGTTCGAGGTTTCTCGGACGCCAACTGCCTTTCTTATATACGACCTGCTGACTGACGTAATAGTACGCAGGGCCTGGACGAAATAGCTTAAGACGTTCCGGAGACTGACTCAGTCCCGCAGCAATGATATCGATCTCACCGTTTTCCAGTGCAGGGTAAAGGCTCGAAATACGATAAGCCGGTTTCATCTCAAGCTGGACACCGAGCTCATTAGCGAACTCACGTGCTAACTCGTAATCAAGTCCCGCAGGGCCATCTGGGCCGATATAGTAAGAGAGCTGGTTGTTCAGAGTGCCGACACGTAGTACGCCGCGCTCTTTAATCAGGTCCAACTCACTCTTTGGTTCGGATTCAATTTGGCAACCAGACAGCACTAACGCACTGAACAACAATACGCTGAGTGACTTAATTTGGTTTAAGTAATGCTTTTTCATTAACGACAATCTCATACATCCAGTAGGGCATTTATATCAAAGTGTCATGACAAGGCAAGATAATCAGTCAGGCTTCGGGATAACTGTTCTCGATATTGGGAATTCTGGTGTATCTCTAATTTGACAAAAAAAATGACGCAAACGGTTGCTTTTGGTGTTACATCACAAAAACAATTGCTATATAATGCGCTCGCAACACAGAGGTGGAATCGGCATAAGTTCGAAGTAAAACAGTCTAACCCACTGAATTTATTCCAATATCACCTCAGGTCATTAGACCTTAACCAATTGCATAAGAGACCTAAGCACATGAGAATTTTTCGTGGCTCCCCAGCTCTATCTGAATTTCGTGTTAACAAGCTTCTAGAGCTTTGTCGTGAACTAAGTCTGCCAGTAACTGGCATCTACGCAGAGTTCGCTCATTTTGCTGAACTATCAGCTGATCTTGACGCGTCTGAAGTTGAGAAACTAGAAAAACTACTGACTTACGGTCCAACAATTGAAGAGCATGCGCCTGAAGGTCTGCTTCTACTTGCGACTCCTCGTCCGGGCACTATCTCTCCTTGGTCTTCTAAGTCTACAGATATCGCTAATAATTGTGGTCTGGATAAAGTTGTCCGTCTAGAGCGCGGTACCGCTTACTACATCGAAACGTCAAGCGAGCTTTCAGAACTTCAACTGGTTGAGCTAAAAGCTGTCCTGCACGACCGTATGATGGAAGTTATCTTTACGGATTTCGATTCTGCTCAGGCACTATTCCAGGTTGCAGAGCCTGCACCAGTTGCGGATGTTGATCTACTCACAGGTGGTCGTGCTGCGCTTGAAAACGCAAACGTTACCCTTGGTCTGGCACTGGCTGATGATGAAATCGAATACCTTTACGATGCGTTCGTCAACAAACTAGACCGCAACCCAACAGACATCGAACTTATGATGTTTGCTCAGGCGAACTCAGAGCATTGTCGCCACAAGATCTTTAACGCAGACTGGACTATCGACGGCGTGAAGCAAGAGAAGTCTCTGTTCAAGATGATCAAAAACACGTTTGAAGTGACTCCAGATAACGTGCTGTCTGCCTACAAAGATAATGCAGCGGTAATGGTTGGTTCTGATGTTGGTCGTTTCTTCCCTAACCCAGAGACTCGCCAATACGGTTACAGCCACGAGAAAGCGCATATCCTTATGAAGGTGGAAACGCACAACCACCCAACGGCTATCTCTCCATGGCCGGGCGCTTCTACTGGTTCTGGCGGCGAAATCCGTGATGAAGGCGCAACAGGTATTGGTGGTAAGCCAAAAGCGGGTCTGGTTGGTTTTACAACGTCTAACTTACGTATTCCTGGCTTTGAACAGCCTTGGGAAACAGATTTCGGTAAGCCGGGTCGTATTGTTAATGCGCTAGATATCATGCTGGAAGGTCCACTAGGTGGCGCTGCATTCAACAACGAATTTGGTCGTCCAAACCTACTTGGTTACTTCCGTACTTACGAAGAGAAAGTCAACTCTCACGCTGGTGAAGAGATCCGTGGTTACCACAAACCAATCATGATTGCTGGTGGTATGGGTAACATCCGCGAAGAGCACGTGCAGAAGAAAGAGATCCCGGTAGGCGCAAGCCTGATCGTTCTTGGTGGCCCTGCAATGAACATCGGTCTTGGTGGCGGTGCGGCGTCATCTATGGCGTCAGGTCAGTCTGCTGAAGATTTGGATTTCGCTTCAGTGCAGCGTGAAAACCCAGAGATGGAGCGTCGTTGTCAGGAAGTGATTGACCGTTGTTGGCAGCTTGGTGATGCTAACCCAATTGCATTTATCCACGATGTGGGCGCGGGTGGTATCTCTAACGCACTTCCAGAGCTTGTTGATGATGGTGAACGTGGCGGTATCTTCCAACTGCGTGACGTACCAAATGACGAACCGGGTATGAGCCCACTAGAAATCTGGTGTAATGAATCGCAAGAGCGTTACGTTCTGGCTGTAGCACCGGAGAACATGGACGCATTTGATGCAATCTGTAAGCGTGAACGTGCACCATATGCAGTGGTAGGTGTTGCCACAGAAGAGCGTGACCTGAAACTAGAAGATTCACACTTCGACAACACACCAATTGATATGCCAATGGATGTACTTTTAGGTAAAACGCCTAAGATGCACCGCGATGCGCAGACACTAAAAGCCAACAACCCAGCGGTTAACCGTGATGGTATCGAGCTGAACGAAGCGGTAGACCGTGTACTGCGTCTGCCAACAGTGGCTGAGAAAACTTTCCTTATCACTATTGGCGACCGCACGGTAACGGGCCTTGTTGCACGTGACCAGATGGTAGGTCCTTGGCAGGTGCCTGTCGCGAACTGTGCGGTAACAGCTGCAAGCTACGATACGTACCACGGTGAAGCAATGTCGATGGGTGAGCGTACTCCGGTTGCTCTACTAGACTTTGGTGCCTCTGCTCGTTTGGCAGTAGGTGAAGCGATCACTAACATCGCAGCGACAAACATCGGTGATATCAAGCACATCAAACTGTCGGCAAACTGGATGTCTCCGGCGGGTCACCCGGGCGAAGATGCTGGTCTTTACGAAGCGGTGAAAGCGGTAGGTGAAGAACTCTGTCCGGCACTTGGCCTGACTATCCCGGTTGGTAAAGACTCTATGTCGATGAAGACTAAGTGGGAAGATAATGGCGAGCAGAAAGAAGTCACTTCGCCACTGTCTCTAATCATCACAGCCTTTGCTCGTGTTGAAGATGTTCGTAAGACAATCACTCCTCAGCTTCGTACCGATAAGGGCGATACTAGCCTGGTTGTTATCGACCTTGGTAATGGCAAGAATCGTCTGGGCGCAACAGCACTAGCACAGGTTTACAAGCAGCTAGGTGATAAGCCAGCTGATGTCGATAACGCAGAGCAGCTAAAAGGCTTCTACCAGGGTATTCAGGCGCTAGTCGCGAAAGATCAGGTAGTGGCATACCACGATAAGGGTGATGGCGGTCTGTTTGTTACTCTGGCTGAGATGGCATTTGCTGGTCACTGTGGCGTGAAAGCTGACATTGCTGCGCTGGGCGAAGATACGCTGGCTGCACTATTCAACGAAGAGTTAGGTGCGGTTATTCAGGTTAAGAACGACGATCTGGATGCAGTGCTTTCTACGCTGGCTGCAAATGGTCTTGAAGCATGCTCACACGTCATTGGTTCAGTGGAAGCATCTGATGAATTGGTCATCAAGTCTGGTGACACCGTAGTTATTGAGCGTAACCGTACTGAACTACGTACCATCTGGGCAGAGACTACGCATAAGATGCAGGGTCTACGTGATAACCCGGCATGTGCTGACCAGGAGTTCGCAGCTAAGAAAGATAACTCGGACCCGGGTCTGAACGTTAAACTAAGCTACGATGTTAATGAAGATATTGCAGCGCCATATATTGCGACAGGTGCTAAGCCTAAGATGGCAATCCTACGTGAACAGGGCGTTAACTCTCATGTTGAAATGGCCGCTGCGTTCGACCGTGCTGGTTTCGAAGCAACAGATATCCACATGAGCGATATTCTGACAGGTCAGGCTGTTCTGGAAGAGTACCAAGGTCTGGTTGCGTGTGGCGGTTTCTCTTACGGTGACGTACTAGGCGCTGGTGAAGGCTGGGCTAAGTCTATCCTGTTCAATGAGCAGGCGCGTAACCAGTTTGAAGGTTTCTTTAAACGTGAAGATACTTTCTCTCTTGGTGTGTGTAACGGCTGTCAGATGCTGTCTAACCTGAAAGAGTTAATTCCGGGTGCAGAGTTCTGGCCACGTTTTGTTCGTAACGAATCAGAGCGTTTTGAAGCCCGTTTCAGCCTGGTTGAAGTACAGAAGTCTGATTCTGTATTCTTCGACGGCATGGAAGGTTCTCGTATGCCAATCGCAGTGTCACACGGTGAAGGTCGCGTAGAAGTTCGCGATGCTGACCATCTGGCAGCGATTGAAGCATCAGGTACGGTAGCAGTTCGTTACGTGGACAACCACGGTAACCCAACGCAGCAATACCCGAATAACCCGAATGGTTCACCTAACGCAATCACAGGTCTGACGACGACTGACGGCCGTGTAACCATCATGATGCCTCACCCAGAGCGTGTATTCCGCACCGTTGCTAACTCTTGGGCTCCAGAAGGCTGGGGTGAGAATGGCGCTTGGATGCGTATGTTCCAGAATGCACGTAAGAACGTAGGTTAATCGCAGCAGCGAAACGAGTTTTTAAAGCAAATTGAAAAGCGCTGGTTGAGAGACCAGCGCTTTTTTTAGGTGCAGTTATAGAGAGCGCTTCGCTTCGAGAATCTAGAACGCTGCGCTTCGAGAGCGGACTTCGTCCTGCGAGACTTTAGAACGGACTTCGTCCTTTGAGAGGTTGGGGTTGGTAGAATCGTGATAGAACCTTTGATGTAAAGGTGTTGACAGAACTTGTTTCCGCGAAGAGATAATATTCTCGCCTCTCGCCTCTCGCCTCTCGCCTCTCGCCTCTCGTAAAAAACTTGCAGCGTTACGCGCTCTTTTATGCTCTAATACCGCGCTTACCAAGGGATGGTGTTAAACAGCTCAGCTTAGATGGAGTTATCAAGTTGACCGAATCCCTGATTAATCCCTTAGGAAATGAATTAAATGTCTAAAAATCCAAAATTTGCTATTCGCACTACTGAAAAACGTAACGGCTGGTCTGCTGAAATCACTCGTCAGGTGACTTCTCGTAAGACGGTTGTTTCTAAGCGTGAAATGGGTTTTGAAAGCCAAGAGCTAGCTCAAGAGTGGGCTGAGAAAGAACTTGCTGGCTTCGTAAAAAACCAGGCAGAGCGCAACGATCGTAAAGCTGTACAACGTCAAGAGCGTTTAGAGCGCGAAGCTCGTCTGGCACGTGAAGCTGAAGAGAAAAAAGCACGTCGTCTGGCTGAGCGTGAAGCACAAGCTGATGACGAAGAGTAATTGCTACTCTTAGTTGAAAAAAACCGCCAATCGGCGGTTTTTTTGTATCTGGAAACGGGCGGTTATCGAAACTGGCCTGCGTCCGGTAGGAAGTCAAAACCCGCAGTCGCGAGTTTAGTTTGCAATGCGGCTTTATCGATATCGAAATAAGCAACCAGCTTGTCGAGATCGCCACCGAAATCATCACGCAATTTCATGTTGACGATACTCATCAGCATAATTGGGTCCATCGACTCAAAATTAGCTAAGTTCATTACTTATCCTCAAAATCTGAAATCAGCAGGTTTGCAGCAGCAAACGCCGCTTTTTCACGCGCTTCCATAGGTAGCGATTCATCCGCTGCAATGTCGTTTAGTGCTTTGATAGCACATGAGATAGCTTGAGGGATGTAAGCTTGATCACCACTACCGATCTGAGCGTAGAGCTCACGAATCAAATCACAACAGCCGTATACTTGCATGGCTTTAACTCCAATAAATAATAACTGCTGTAAAATATACACAGTCGCTTAAAGAAACTCAAAGCACCGAGTTGTCCTAGCTCAAGAGTTACTAGTGGCTGTTGGATATCTGCTCAATGTCATGCCCCTTGAAGCTGTTGCTCAAGCTGAAAAGTCACTTCTGGTGACAGTTGTAACTGTTTAGCCAGCTCTTGCAGGTAAGCCTTTTCCATAAAGTTCTGCTCATCGACCACGATTAATGAAGCGAGATAAATCTCAGATGCTTGTTGAGGTGACTGTGCTAAACGAGCCACTTCCACAGGGTCGAGAGGTTTGTTCAGTTCAGCATGAAGCAGGCTTTGTAACTGTTGGTCAGCACCTGCTTGTTTAAGCGTGCTTTCGATGCGCTCCATCTCTTGTTGATCAACATGACCATCTGCTTTTGCAGCGGCAATCATAGCCTTGATGATCAGTTCACTGTGGATGTTGTCGCTGGAGTCGAAGCTATCTTGTTGAGTCGCTTGATTTGAACCGTCCGGATTCTTGCTCTGATAGTCGTTATAAACTTTGTACGCGAGTGCCCCTAAGGCTGCGACACCGCCAATCTTTAGCGCATTTTTGCCGACTTTCTTACCCAGTTTTTTACTTTTCTTTGAACCCATTAGCAGGCTAACTAAACCGCCACCGACGGCGCCTGCACCCAGTGACTTAAGAGTCCCAGAGTTAGATTGCTGTTTGATCTGCTGCTGGCCCTGTTTGACAAGGTCTGAGTTAAGTGCCTGATTGAGTAAACCTTTTAGATCCATATTGAGCCTCCGTTATTTATAACGACGATAACAGGGTGAATATGAATAGAAGATTAATGTGAAAGTGCAGAGATAAAAAAGACGAGCACTGAGCTCGCCTTATCGATTGTTGCTGGTGGTTTAGTCTTCAGCGTAACCGTGGATACCGAGTAAGTTACCATCCAAGTAGGCTTCTTTGCCGTCTTTCATTTGCAGACGTTCTTCAACTAACCATTTTACGACCATAGGGTAGATACGGTGCTCTTGAGTCTGAACACGCTCAGTTAAGCTTTCAACGCTATCTTCATCAAAGATTGGCACTTTTGCTTGCAGAATAACCGGACCGCCGTCAAGTTGTTCTGTTACGAAATGAACACTAGTACCGTGTTCTTCGTCGCCTGCGTGAATAGCACGCTGGTAGGTATTCAAACCAGGGTATTTAGGTAGTAGAGAAGGGTGGATGTTGATCATTCGACCCATGTAGTGGCGAACGAATTCGCCACTTAGAATACGCATGTAGCCAGCGAGCACGATGACATCAGGTTTGTATTCATCGATCTGCTTCATCAATTCATGATCAAAAGCATCGCGGGTATCGAAGCTTTTAGGATCAAGGAAGTGCGCTCCGGCACCAGCCTTTTTAGCACGCTCTAGCGCATACGCTTCAGCCTTGTTTGAAAACACGGCTGTGACGCGGCCGCCAGTAATGCTGGTCTCACAAGCATCAATGATTGCCTGTAAGTTTGAGCCATTTCCTGATACTAAAACAACGATACTTTTCATACTTATTTGATCTCTACCTGTTCTTCACCAGCTTGAGCATCAGCGATTTCACCAATTACCCATGCGTTTTCGCCTTCAGCTTTCAATAGCTCGACAGCAGCGTCTGCCTGATCTTTAGGTAGAGCAACAACAAGACCAACACCACAGTTAAATGTGCGGTACATCTCGTGAGTTGTTACGTTGCCTTTTTCCTGTAGCCATTTGAAGATGATTGGCCACTCCCAGCTGTTGCCATCAACAACGGCTTTAGTACCTTGAGGAAGAACGCGTGGAATATTTTCCCAGAAACCACCACCTGTGATGTGAGAAATAGCATGAATATCGTGCTTCTCAATCATCTTAAGTGCTGATTTGATGTAAATTTTTGTTGGCTCTAGCAGGTGCTCGCCGATAGTGCGACCTGCAAGTTCTTCGTTCTTATCTGCACCGGATACTTCCAGGATCTTGCGGATAAGTGAGTAGCCGTTTGAGTGTGGGCCACTAGAACCTACTGCGATTAGTGCATCACCAGCAGCGACCTTAGTGCCATCGATAACGTCTTCTTTTTCTACTACGCCAACACAGAAGCCTGCTACGTCGTAGTCTTCGCCTTCGTACATGCCTGGCATTTCAGCAGTCTCGCCACCAATCAGGGCACAACCAGCCTGAACACAGCCGTCAGCAATACCTGATACCACGTCGGCAGCCGTATCAACATCCAGTTTGCCTGTCGCGTAGTAGTCGAGGAAGAATAGTGGCTCTGCGCCTTGAACGATAAGGTCGTTAACACACATTGCAACAAGGTCGACACCGATGGTGTCATGCTTTTTCATATCCAAAGCAAGACGCAGTTTAGTCCCTACACCGTCAGTACCTGATACCAATACTGGTTGCTTATATTTAGTTGGTAGTTCACACAATGCGCCAAAACCACCAATTCCACCCATTACTTCTGGGCGACGTGTACGTTTTACAGCACCTTTGATACGGTCAACAAGCGCGTTGCCTGCATCGATATCAACGCCAGCGTCTTTATAGCTAAGAGATGTGTTATCAGCACTCACAGGGAAGTCCTCGGTTTTAAGTTGGATATGAAAACGGCGCTATTCTAACAGTGGATAAACCTATATAGCAAACGTTTGCGCAAGTTTTTTCTTTTGCTCTATGACAAGAAATTGAGAACGAAATCGTTTATAATCTGGAGGTTTGTTTAAATTTTACCTTATATCCGGAGATGGAAATGAAAGTTGTTGAAGTAAAACACCCTCTTGTGAAGCACAAACTTGGTCTAATGAGAGAAGGTGATATCAGCACTAAGCGCTTTCGTGAGCTAGCAACAGAAGTTGGTAGCCTATTAACATATGAAGCGACAGCGGATTTTGAAACGGAAAAAGTGACCATTGAAGGTTGGAACGGTCCTGTTGAAGTAGACCAAATCAAAGGTAAAAAAGTAACAGTAGTGCCAATCCTACGTGCTGGTCTGGGCATGATGGACGGTGTTCTTGAGCACATGCCAAGTGCACGTATCAGTGTTGTTGGTATCTACCGTGACGAAGAAACGCTAGAGCCAGTACCATACTTCAATAAGCTTGCGTCTAACATGGACGAGCGTATTGCTCTTGTTGTAGACCCAATGCTAGCAACTGGCGGCTCTATGATCGCAACTATCGACCTACTAAAAGAGAAAGGTTGTAAAGCTATCAAGGTTCTTGTTCTTGTTGCTGCACCAGAAGGTATTGAAGCTCTAGAAAAAGCACACCCAGATGTAGAGCTATACACTGCGGCAATCGATGAGAAGCTAAACGACAAAGGCTACATCGTTCCTGGTCTGGGCGACGCTGGCGACAAGATCTTCGGTACGCTATAAGCGACGATGTTAAGTTATTGAGAAGAGAGCCTTTGGGCTCTCTTTTTTTGTCCTACGAAAATCTAGAACGCTGCGTTCAGAGAATCGAGACCGGACTGCGTCCTGCGAGATTTTAGAACGGACTTCGTCCTTCGAGAGGAGCTTGTGGTGAGAGAGTCGAAAGTAGCAGGCAGCGCTGGCTAATATTTAGGTTTAATTGTCTGAATTTAAAAGAAAAGGGTTGACATGCACTGTCAACCCTTCCACGATTTTCTCGCTTCTCGCTTCTCGCTTCTCGCTTCTCGCTTCTCGCTTATTTCTTCAAACTCAACGTGCCGCCTTTTGGCTTAGCTGGTCGCTGTGCTTTATCTGAAGCAGGCTTATAGAAAGTCTTGCCTTTAGCCGGCTTACCTTTTGGCTCACTTTGTTTATCGCTGTTGCGACCCTTCTTAGAGTTTGGTGCGTGACGGAACTCGTCGGCGTTGCGGCCTTTAAAGGTGCGTTGTTTTTGGTTGCGGCGAGCTTTTGATTCCTGATTTTCTTCGCGGCTATCGAAGAGCTTAGCATCAGTCGCGCGGCGGATACGTTTACCTTTAGCGTCCATCTTTGATGCTTCTTCTGTGCCGCTCGAGTCTTCACACATCGCCAGGATCTCAGCAACTTCTGCATCTGTTAGGTAGCGCCATTGACCGTTTGGAATACCATCAAGGGAGATGTTCATAATACGGACGCGACGCAGTTTAAATACTTCGTAGCCTAGTGCTTCACACATGCGGCGGATCTGACGGTTCAAACCTTGAGTCAGTACGATACGGAAAGAGTACTTAGTCTCTTTTTCCACTTTACAAGGTAGAGTGACAGTATCGAGAATATTGACGCCTGATGACATCTTTTTAATGAAGTCATCACTGATTGGTTTGTCGACGCGAACAACATACTCTTTTTCGTGGTTGTTACCAGCACGAAGGATTTTGTTTACGATGTCGCCATCGTTGGTTAGGAAGATAAGACCGTCAGATGGTTTATCCAGACGACCGATTGGGAAGATACGTTTTTTGTGGCCGACAAAATCGACAATATTACCTGGGATATCACGTTCAGTAGTACAGGTAATACCGGTTGGCTTGTTGAGAGCGATATAGATTGGTTTGTCGCTAGCTGCCGCAATTGGCTTATCATCGACACGAACGTCGTCACCTGATTGCACTTTTGTGCCCATTTCCGGGATTTTACCATTGATGGTTACTCGGCCTTGTTCAATAAGACGGTCCGCTTCACGACGTGAGCAAAAGCCAGTCTCACTGATGAATTTATTTAGGCGTTTACCAGTATCTTGTGACATGTTGTTCTCCTAACGTTTCACAACGGCGGTTAATAAAATGTGCTGACGAAAATATCAGCACATGAAGGGCGCGCATTCTAGCACTGTGTGAGCGGTTAACCCAATCGTTTTTGATGACGCTCGCGAGTTTCTATCTTTTTCTCGGCACTTTTTCTTAGCAATACATAGACAGCACCTGTACCACCGTGGAAACGCTGTGCGCTATGGACACACTGAACTTCCTTTATTTGCATCAGCCATTGGGCGACGAAGCTTTTCATTAGTGCTGGTGGATTAGAGCGTTCGCCCTTGCCATGAACAATAACCACGGTACGAATATCCATTCGCATACACTGTTTTAAAAACTTAACGACTTCATCACGTGCTTGTTCAAGTGTACGTTTATGCAAGTCTAGTCTGGCCTGAATAGGGTACTTGGCGAGACGCAACTTTTTATATACCCCGTCCTGTACACCGTCGCGCTTGAACTCAATGATATCGTCAGGCTTGATCATCTCTGCATGATCAATAGAAAGGTATTCAGGGTCGTCTTCGGTTAACCAGATGGCAGCTTCGCGTTTAGCGAGTTGAGCATCAGTCACTTGGTGGTTTTTTTTGTGTTCGGTTGTGTCTTGCTTGATAGGTTTCACATCCCCCATCATTTGTTGAAACAGACCGAAATCATCGTCTTGAGACATAGCGACATCACTGCATGGGAAATTAATAACAATATTATACCCAACAGGGAAAGGGAGAGGTCAAGATTTTGTAGTGCGGAAATAAAAAACCGAAGCAGACAATGTATCTACTTCGGTGCATAGCGAATTATCTATTCCGAGAAATAGGGCTAAGCGATTCTAGTGAGGAGATTTGTCGTTCATCACTTTGTAGATGATGAAACCGCCATAGAATAGCATTAGACCTAAGGCCCCAAAGATAACAATCATTGATGATAGACCTACCGCATTACCAAATAGGAGATCAAGCCAAAAGTCCATAGTTCCTCCATTGACTACAAAGTGTGATGACAGGGGTTAAGGTAAACCTTGGTTAAATATGCAACACTGATCTGGATCAATTGTTGTTATTAGGTTGCGAATTTGTTTGTCTTGATGTGTTTTTGCTCACACTTTGTCGCCCGTCGATGATGTTTTAGTCAATCGGACTTAATTTTTCAAAAAGTTACCTAAAATGGCTTGCGTAAATGCTGAGAATCCGTAATATACGCTTCCGTTGACGGGGATAACTCCTCAGAAAACATTCTCGGTGAATAGCGCAGCTTGGTAGCGCATCTGGTTTGGGACCAGAGGGTCGGGGGTTCGAATCCCTCTTCACCGACC
>ENA-OWNT01001442-OWNT01001442.1-seawater-metagenome-genome-assembly--contig:-NODE-1442-length-29948-cov-6.440126_pt1 | contig 29948 bp, 28 predicted proteins | sample MGYA00238136_ERZ651165 | MGnify/ENA primary metagenome ERZ651165 (study PRJEB26861, sample SAMN08777766) | seawater metagenome | isolation source: coastal seawater | place: USA: Florida | collected...
TCCTTGGCGCGGTCCCGGGCCAGGTCCTCGACGATGTCGACGTAGTCGCAGCCGCCGTAGTAGCGCTTGTGGGGCAGCCCCTCGGCGTACTTGTTGGTGAGGACGGAGCCCTGCGCTTCCAGCACCGCCTCGGACACGTAGTTCTCCGACGCGATCATCTCGAGGCCGTACTCCTGCCGGTCGAGCTCGGAGAGGATGGCGCGGGCGACGGCAGGGTCCTGGGTCGCGAGGGACTTCATGGGCACTCCAGGGGGAGGAACGGTCGGGGGCTCAGGAGGGGGCGATCTTGCCGACGCGGCGGGCGTGGCGGCCGCCCTCGAACGAGGCGCCGAGGTAGCTCGCGACGATGGCGCTGGCGAGGCTCGGCCCCACCACGCGGGCGCCCAGGCAGAGGATCCGGGCGTCGTTGTGCTCGGCGATCATGCGCGCCGAGAAGGTGTCCGAGACGACACCGGCGCGCACCCCGGGGACCTTGTTGGCCGCCATGGCCATGCCCTGACCCGTGCCGCACACGAGGATCCCGCGGTCGGCGCGGTCGTCCAAGATGGCCTGGGCGACCTGGTGGGCGAAGTCCGGGTAGTCGACGCTGTCGCTGCCGTGGGTGCCCAGATCGAGGACCTCGTGCCCCTGGCCGCGCAGCTGCTCGGCGAGGTCGTCCTTGAGGCCGACGCCGCCGTGGTCCGCGCCCATCGCGATGCGCATGTCAGTCCTCCAGGGCCCCGAAGGCCAGCGTTCCGTTCGTCCCGCCGAAGCCGAACCCGTTGCTGAGCACCCGCTTCACCCGGGCCTCGCGCGCAGTGTGCGGGACGTAGTCCAGATCGCACTCGGGATCGGGGGTGTCGAGGTTGATCGTGGGGGGGATGACGCCGTGGTGGATGGCCAGGGCGGCGATCACCGCCTCCACTCCGCCCGCGCCGCCCAGCAGGTGGCCGGTCATGGACTTGGTGGAGCTGACGGCCAGCGACCGCGCGTGATCCCCGAACGCCTGGTGGATGGCCTTCGTCTCGATGGAGTCGTTGAACGACGTGCTGGTGCCGTGGGCGTTGATGTAGTCGACGTCCTCGGGGTTCCAGCGGGCGTCGGCCACGGCCTTGCGCATGCAGCGGGTGGCCCCGCGGCCCTCGGGGTCCGGAGCCGTCATGTGGTGCGCGTCGCTGGTGGCTGCGTACCCGGCGAGCTCGCAGTAGATGCGGGCGCCGCGGGCGCGGGCCGCCTCGTACTCCTCCAGGATGACGACGCCAGCGCCCTCGCCGATCACGAAGCCGTCCCGGTCCGCGTCGAACGGGCGGGACGCCGCCTGCGGATCGTCGTTCCGTCGACTCAGGGCGCGCATCTTCGCGAACCCACCCACGGCCAGCGGAAGCACCGCCGCCTCGGACCCGCCGGCGATCGCGATCTTCGCGTCGCCGTACTGGATGCAGCGCATCGCCTCGCCGATGGAGTGGTTGCCCGTGGCGCACGCGCTGACGTGGCTGAAGTTGGGGCCGAGCGTCCCGAGCTGCAGGCTCAGGTGCCCGCTGGCCAGGTTGATGAGCATCTTGGGGACGGTGAACGGCGAGAGCCGGCGCGGCCCACGCTCCGCGAGGATCCCGGAGGCCTCCGCGGTGCTCGCGAGGCCTCCGACGCCGCTGCCGACGTACACCGCGATGTCCTCGGCGTTGTCCGGGGTGACCTCGAGGTGCGCGTCGCCCAGGGCCATCTTCCCGGCCGCGAGGGCGAACAGGAGGAACCGGTCGAGCTTCTTCACCTCCTTCGGGTGAATCCAGTCCGCCTCCACGAAGTCCCTCACCTCACCCGCGAAGTGCACGGGGAAGTCGGTCGTGTCGAAGGCGGTGATGGGGCCGACGCCGCTCCGTCCCGCGAGCAGCCCGTCCCACAGCGCGGCCACATCGCATCCCAACGGGGAAACGGCGCCGAGGCCAGTGATGACGACACGCTTCTTCATCTGCCCCTCTCGTGGTGGTGTCCCGGACAGGACCCCACCTGATCTGGTGGCTCAACCACTCACCACCCTGGAACACGTCGGCCGGGGCACTCGGGCTTCCCCGAACCGTCCCGGCCGATTGGATTCGCGGGGCGCGCGCCCCGTTGCGGCGTCAGCCGCCCGCGTGCCCGCGGATGTACTCGATGGCGTCCTTGACCGTCTGGATCTTCTCCGCGGCCTCGTCCGGGATGTCCATCTGGAAGGCGTCTTCCATGGCCATCACCAGCTCGACGATATCGAGACTGTCCGCCCCCAGGTCATCGATGAACGACGCATCCAACTGCATGGCCGTGGCATCGATCTGGAGCTGCTCCGCGATGATCTGCTTCACGCGACCTTCGAGCGCATCCGACATGGGTCTACTTCCTGCTACCTGTTGGGTTTGACCAGTCATCCGCAGGCTTGCTGGAGCTGGCCGGATTCGTTTGCGGGGATGGCTTTTGACGACCCTCGCCCGCTCGGCGCGCGCACCATATCCCGACTTGAACGGTGTGGCCACCCCCCGTCGTCAGCCTCCGCGAACACCCCGCATCGACTCGGTCAGAGCGCCCCCCGCGAGGGCGCTGCGGAGCCCGTCGAGCAGGCCATCCTCGACGAGTCGGGCGGCCGTGCGGATGGCGTTTGCGACAGCCCGCGACTCCGCGCCACCGTGGCCGATGACGGTCACCGCGTCGACCCCGAGGAGGAGGGCGCCGCCGACCTCGGCCGCGTCAACCCGGCCGAGGACCCGCCTGAGGGCGGGACGCAGGAGCAGCCCCCCCGTGCGCGCCACGATCCCAGACCCGGCCGCCTCGCGCACGAGGGTCACCATCTGACGCGAGGTGGCCTCCGCCGTCTTCAGGAGGATGTTGCCGGTCCAGCCGTCCGTGACCACGACGTCGGCCCGGCCCGCGAAGACGTCGCCGGGCTCGACGAAGCCGATGTAGTCCAGGGTGTCCTCGGCGGCGAGCAGCGCGGCGGCGGCCCGGGTGAGGTCCGTGCCCTTCTCCGCCTCCGCGCCGTTGCTCAAGAGGCCCACGCGCGGCTCCGCGCGGCGCAGGCCGACCTGGGCGAACGCCGCGCCCATCAGGGCGAACTGGAGGAGGTGTTCGGCCTTGCAGTCGACGTTCGCGCCTACGTCGAGGAGCACGACGGGCGCTTCGGCCGACGGCATGATCGCGGTGATCGCGGGACGAAGCACGCCGTCCAGGCGGCTGCCCACGAAGATGCCGGCCGCGAGGGCCGCGCCGGAGTTGCCCATGGTGACCACGGCGTCGGCCTGGCCTGCCTTGACGAGCTCGAAGGCGACGCGGAGCGACGAATCACGCTTCCGACGGAGGACGGCCCCGGGGCTGTCCTCCATCTCGACGATTTCGCTGGCGTGGTGGATCGTGCAGGAGGGTGGAAGGCCGCCGACGGCGAGGTCCGCGATCTCTTCCTGGATCACACCCTCGTCACCGACGAGCGTGATCTCGATCCCGCTGTCGGACGCGGCGAGCGCTCCCGCGACGGTTGCGCCGGGGGCGTGATCGCCACCCATGGCGTCGAGGGCGATGCGCATCGCGTCCGTGTGCGCCGGCTCTCAGGCCAGCGCGACGGGCTCAGACTTCTTCGATCTCGAAGACCTGGCGGCCGCGGTAGGAGCCGCACGCCATGCAGACGTGGTGGCGCTCCTTCCACTCGGCGCAGTTGGGGCAGCGCTCGACCGCCGCCGTGAACTTGATTGCGTCATGCGCGCGGCGCGTGTTGCGCCGGGTCTTGGAAGTCTTCCGCTTCGGAACAGCCATCGGTCTCTGAGCTCCTGCCCTGCCCGCTCTGGGGCGTGGGCCGCGCCATTATCTTGATCGCGAGGACGGTGTCAACCATCTGGCGATGCGAGGGGTCAATCCAGCTTCAGTTGCTTGAGCATGTCCCACCGCGGATCGGTCTGGGCGACGCAGGTGCAGGGCTCCGAGTTCAGCTCGGCGCCGCAGCCCGCGCAGATGCCCTTGCAGGCGTCGCGGCAGAGCGGCTTGCTCGGCATGGCCAGGACGAGCTCTTCCCGCAGGATCTCGCCGAGATCGATCTCCTCGCCCACGAGCTCCGACCGGTCGAGGTCCCGCAGGGACAGCTCGATCTCCTGGTCCGGCACCGCCTCGGGCGCGGCCGTCCCCGTCTTCATGAGCACCTGGTTCACGTCCCGCTCGATGGTGAGCGTGAAGGGCTCCAGGCACCGGCAGCACTCCTGCGGGATGTGGGCCGTGACCTGGCCGCGGACGTCGACCCGCTCGGGCCACTCCTCGAGGCGCACGGTGGCGTTGCCCGTGGCGCCGTCGGCGTCCGCGATCTCCGCGAGGATCGCCGCGTAGCGCGGATCCGCCGGCGCGAACGCCAGATCGAGTCCGCGATCGGAGATCTCGTTGAGTCGGACCTTGAGGAGATCGCGCGGCATCAGGCCCCCTGGGGCGGGCTCTCGTGGCACAGGCCAATGCCGCGCCGGATGCGCGGGATGGTCTTGTCACGCCCGAGCGCGAACAACGTCTCGAAGAGCCCTGGCGAGACGTTGGTGCCGGTCACCGAGACCCGGATGGGCTGCGCGAGCTTCCCCATCTTGACCTCGAAGCGCTCCAGGAGCGGCGTGATCGCGTCCTCCAGCGACTGCTCCGTCCAGGCGTCGAGCCCCTCGAGCTCCTCGATGGCGGCCTCGAGGTAGACGGCGGTCGTCGGCTTGAGGAACTTCTTCACCGCCTTCGGGTTCTGCGCGTAGTCGACGGACGCGTTGTCCTGCCAGTAGAAGGCGCCGGCGGTGACGAACTCGTCGAGCTTCCGCGCGCGCCCGCGCAGGGTGTCCAGGCGGGTCTTGAACAGCGCGTCGACCGGCTGCGGCGGGAAGCCGGCGGCTGCGATCATCGGCGCCACCAGATCCGCGAGCGTGTCCGTGTCCAGGCCGGCGATGTGCTGGGCGTTCACCCAGAGCAGCTTGTCCGGGTCCCAGACGCCGGGGCTCTTGCCGACGCTGCCGAGGTCGAAGGCGGCGATGAGCTCGTCGCGGCTGAAGATCTCCTGGTCGCCGTGGCTCCAGCCGAGCCGGGCCAGGTAGTTGACCATCGCGTCCGCCAGGAAGCCCTCGTCGCGGTACTGGGTCACCGACGTCGCGCCGTGCCGCTTGCTCAGGCGCTTCTTGTCGGCGCCGAGGATCATCGGCACGTGGGCGAACACCGGCGGCGTCACCCCGAGGGCGTCGTACAGCTGGATCTGCTTGGGCGTGTTGGACAGGTGGTCGTCGCCGCGGACGACGTGCGTCATCCCCATGAGCATGTCGTCGATGACCACCACGAAGTTGTAGAGCGGGTCGCCGTTGCTGCGCACCACCACCTGGTCGCCGAGCTCCTTGTTGGGAAAGACGACGCGGCCCTTCACGAGGTCGTCCACGACCGTCTCGCCGTCCGTGGGGGCCCGCAGGCGCAGGACGTAGGGCTCGCCCGGGGGCCACTCGGACGGGTCGCGATCGCGCCACTCGCCGTCGTAGATCGGAGGGCGACCCTCGGCCATCGCCTTCTCGCGCTTGGCCTGGAGCTGCTCGGGGGTGCAGTAGCAGCGGTAGACCTTGCCCTCGGCCACGAGCTGGTCGATGTACTTGCCGTAGATCTCCTTGCGGCCGGACTGGAAGTACGGGGCGTGGGGACCGCCCACGCGGGGGCCCTCGTCCCAGTCGAGCCCGAGCCACTCCATGCCCTCGACGATGGCGGCGATGGACTCGTCCGTGGTGCGGGCTGCGTCCGTGTCCTCGACGCGGAGGATGAAGGTGCCGCCGTGGCGCCGGGCGAGGAGCCAGCAGAACAACGCCGTGCGGGCGCCGCCGATGTGGAGGAAGCCGGAGGGGCTGGGTGCGAAGCGGAGGCGCGGGGCGTCCATGGAGTCTCCCGATCGGGCTCGCAGCGTCCCCGTCGCATATGATCCAGGGGGGCGGCCCGGGCGGCCGGCCTTCTAGCAGCCGCTGGAACGACCCGCAACGAAGGCTCCGCATGCACCGCAGGTTCGCGCTCCTCTCCTCGCTGGCCCTCCTGACCGCAGCGGGTCCGGCGGGCGCCTTCACCACCGCGACCACCGACGACGGCGCGGATCTGCGCTGGGACACCGAGGATCCGGTGCCGTTCCGGTTCCACTTCCGGGGCTCCGACGATCTGCAGATGCTCGAGCTCGAGCGGCTCACCCGAACGGCGTTCTCCACCTGGGCGCTCGTGCCCGAGGCCGACGTCGACATCGAGGAGGGGCGCATCTACACGGGCCCCGCCGCCCACCACGACGGGCCGTCGGAGGTGGACGGACAGTCCGCGATCTTCTTCGTGGAGGGGCTGTGGCCGTTCGGCAGCGAGGTGATCGCGCTGACGTCCGTCTCGTTCGCGTCCGACGGGCAGATCCTCGACGCGGACATCGCCTTCAACGGCGCCGACCACACGTTCACCACCGTGGATGCCGGCGGCGTGAAGGACTACCTGTCCATCGCCACCCACGAGGTCGGTCACTTCCTGGGGTTGGCGCACCCTGAGCCGGACGTGCCGAGCGCCACCATGACGGCCCAGTACGAAGACGGCGACATCTTCCTGCGCGATCTGGACCCCGACGACGCCGCGGGTCTCGCGTTCCTCTACCCGTGTGCCTCGGTGCCCTGCGTCGGAACGGTCGGATGGGCGAAGCGACGGAACGGCTGCGCGCTCGGGGCCGAGGCCCCCACCGGCTGGGCGATGCTGATCGGTCTGGGCCTCGCCGGGGTGCTCGTGGTGCGGCGCCGGCGGGACCTGGCGCCACGGGCGGCGGGGCTGATCGTGTTGGCGTTGCTGGTGGTTCCGCGGCCGGCTGCGTCCACCTTCGTCGAGGAGCTGCAGGTGGCGGACCTGGCGGCCGGGGCGGACCGCGTGGTGCTCGCCGAGGTGGTGGATGTCGAGGCCCGCTTCGACGGGATCGTCCGACGCACGGCCACGCTGCAGGTCCTGGAGGACTGGGCGGGGAAGGGGAGCGCTCGCGTCCAGGTGGAGCTGCTGGGAGGCGAGCTCGACACCCCCGTCGACGTGCGGACGGCGGACGGACGGATCCTGCCGCTCAAGGGCACGCGGGTGTTCGGCGAGGCGGACGTGGTGGCGGGTGAGACCGTCGTGGCGGTGCTGGACGGCGCTCGCGTCCGCGGGCTCGCGCAGGGGCTCTTCCACGTGGAGGACGACGGCCGCGTCTGGCGGGACCTGTCGGGCCTGGTGCTCGCGCGGACCGATCGCGGCCTGCCGATCCCGGTGACCGCGCCCGACACCCTCGAGGGGCTGCAGGCCGCGCTAGTCGAGTGACCCGCTCGCGTCGCCGACGATGAGGCGGCCGCCGGCCCCGGGACGCAAGGCCGCCCGTCCGTCTGCGCTCAGATCCATCCGCCGGAGCAGCTCGGGCAGCCGCCGCTGCACCGCGGTGGCTTCGGCCGCCTGGGCCTCCTGCCACCGGGTGACGGCCGTGCGTCGCTGCTCGAGGGCCGCCCGCTGCGCGTCCATCGTCGCGAGGCGTCGGAGGCGAGGCGCCAGTGACCGCAGCGAGGTGGTGGCGTCTTCGAGGGCGTCCCAGCGGGAGCGGTTCCAGGCGTCGATGGCGCCGGGTCCGGCCCGGCTCACCAGGACGGGGGGCGACCAGCGGAGCGTCGGATCGTCGGTCTCGACGTCGGCCTCAGTGGGCGCCGCGTACTCCCAGCGCAGCGTGGCCTGCACCACGTCTTCACCGAACCGGGGCAGCTCCACGTCAAGCGCCACGAGCCGGACGAGGCGCTCCTGGCCGTAGAACCCGTCGAGGAGCTCGGGCAGCGCGGTCCGCGCCCCTTCGAACACCGCGGTCGCGGGCGCCGTGTCGAGCACCGACGCCGTACGCCGCGTGCCCAGCCGCAGCAGCACCAGGCGCGCGTCGTGCCGGTCGCCGAGCAGGGTCAGCAAGGGCTCGATCGCGCCGCTGTCGTCGGGCATCAGGAACGACGGCGTCAGGGCATCTGCCCGGGTCGACTCGGACTCCAGCAGCGCGATCACCGAGTCCTCCCGGTCCAGCCAGCGCGTCGCCGCCTCGGTGCGCTCCGTGCTCAGGGCGATGGCCTCGTCGAGCAGGCGCCCCTGGCGCAGCGTCGGGAGTCCGACGCTCAGGACCAGCGCCACGAGGGCGGCGATCGCCGCGAGCGCCGCGATCGTGCCGGTGGCGGATCGCGGAAGAGGGGAGGGCTCGGACACGGCGGGTTTCTACATGGCTGGCATACTCCGCGCCATGCTTCGGCACGCCACGGTCTGCCTCGCTCTGTTGCTGGGGACCGGCCTGCTCGGCTGCCCTCAGCAGGCGCGTACGCAGGCTCCCACCGGATCCGGCGGGCGGGGAGAGCGCACGGAGACGCGGGTCACCACGCCACAACCGGAGGACCGCGGGACGCCCGCGGCGTCGATCGGCGATGTGGCCACCGGAGTGGCGCTGGAGCTGCCCGACGGCTGGACCGCGCGCGCCGGGCGCGGCGACGTGGTGGCCAGCGCGTGGGGGCCGGGAGAGGACGCCGTGCGCGTGCAGCTGCGAACGTGGGACGGCGACGAGGACTCGCTCCGCCCCCTGCTGGATCGGGATCCCTGGAGCTGGTCGGCGGCCGGGCCGTACGCGGAGATCGCGGTGGCGGACGGCGAGCCGGTGGTGGCGGCCTGGCGGGAGGCGTCCGGCGCGGACCCGGACCGGGAGTGGATCGTGTTCGCCTGGTTCTTCCGGGTGGGCGACCGGGGACTCGGAGTGCTCGCGCGCGTCCCCGTTGCTGATGTCGAAGCGGGCTGGCGGACGGCGGTCGGGATCCTCGACGGCGCCACCCGCAGGAGCGGTGCATGAGGGCCCTGGTGTTGATGGTGGCGGCGTTCGTCCTCGGGTGTGGCCAGGCGGCCACGGGGGCGCAGCAGCTCGCGCTCGGCACCGACGGTGTCTGGGTCGGGAGGCGCGCGATCCGGTCGATCGCGAGTGGCGCCGCGGCCCCGGACACTCCGAAGCAGCTGTGGCTCGCGGACGAAAAGGGGGTGGTGGCCCTGCAGCCCGACGGGACCGCGGCGGAGACCTGGCGGCCCCCGCGGTTCACCCGCATCCTCCGGCTCGAGGCCATGGACCTCGACGGCGACGGCGGCAGCGAGTGGGTGGTGACGCTCGAGGGCGCGCGGATCCGCTCGCTCCTGCTGGGGTATCGGGACGGGCAGTGGGCCGAGCTCGCGCCCGGGCGGCCCGGATTCCTGCGCCCCGTCCTGGGCCCGGACGCCACGCCGATCCTCCTGGGGCAGTCCGCCGGCAGCGAGCGGCCCTACGCCGGGCCCATCCGCGAAGTGTCCTTGAAGGACGGGAAGCTGGTCGACGGTGACGCCCTCGGGCTGCCGCCTGCGCTGTCCATCCACGATCCGTTCTGGGTCCCCGTGGACGACGGCGTCCGGCTGTTCTCGGTGGAGCCGTCCGATCACATCGGCGAGCGGGACCCGCGCTCGCCCCGCGCGCTCATCTGGCGATCCGACCACCGCACCACGTCCCGCCCGGTGGTGATCGAGCGCGAATACAGCAACCTGCTGGGCGAGGAGCTGGACGGAACGCTGGCGCTGCCGACGCCGCCGGCGGTGTTCGATGCGGACTGCGACGGCACCTGGGAGGTCCTGCTCGTGGCGGGCAGCACGACGCCGGTGGCCATGCTCCAGAACGTGCGCGTGCTGCAAGGGGGCGACGCCCGCTTCATGAAGCCCGGCGCCCGCGGTCTGGAGGAGGTGCACCGGACTCCGCTCCTCGGCCGGGCGATGGTGGGCGCCGTTCCCTGGGTCGACGCCGACGGCGACCTCGTGTGGGCGGCGGCCGTCTGGGTCCGCGCGGACACGGGCTTCGCCCCTCCCGAGACGCGCGTCTACCTCTTCAATCCCGACAACGGGGATCTGCTCCCCGGGCCCGCGCCCCCGGAGGCGGAGAGCGCGGACGGAGCGGAGGAGTGAAGCGAGCCCTCGCCGCGGGCGTGGCCGTCGTCGCCGCGGCGGCTCTCGTGGCCGTGCTGGCGGGCCGCACGGAGCGCCAGCACCGCTGGAGCGTGCTGTTCGTGGTGGCCGAGCCGTCGCCCGGCGCCTACCTGAACCCCGAGGGCCCGTCCCAGCGCACGCCGCGCCTGGACCGGCTGAGGGGCGCGGGTGTGCGGCTCCCCCTCGCGGCTCCCGAGCTCCCCGTGGACGCCTGGCTCACCGCGGTGCTCGGGGGGCCTCCGCCAGCGCGCTCGGTCCTGCGGGATCTGATCGAGGATGGCTGGGTCGGGATCGGCGCCGGCCGCAGCCCCGGTGACCCGGCCTGGATGGATCCGTTCGAGGTCTACACCCCCGGCCTGAACGCGCGGGCCGCGGTGGACGCGATCCTGGATCGGCTCGGGGAGACGGTCCCGGCGCGGGCCTTCGTCCTGGCGGTGGTGCAGCCCGCGACCACCGAGGACCTGGAGTCCGCGGTGGGACGGCTCATCGACGGGGCGGCGCCGTTCCTGCCGCCGGCGCGCACGCTGGTGGTGGTGGTGGATCGGGGGATGCGCAGCGCGGTGCTGGTGGCGCCGAAGCGGCCGGAGACCCTGGAGGTCGATGGAGCGCTCGGGCCCGAGGACCTGGGCGCGACGCTCGCCGAGTGGCTCGCCCTCTGAGCTGAGGGCTACCGCTCGCTGTTGCGGCGCCGGCGGCGCATGAGGATCACGGGCGCGAGGATCCAGAGCATCGTCGCCGGATGGATCCCGCGGTGACGGTGCTTCTTGGGTCCGGGGTGGCCGCTGAGGTGCCCGTCCGGCGTCACCACGAGGCGCCAGTGGTTCTTGCTGACCCGGTGCACGCCGTGGCCGAGGCGGCAGCCCTGGCAGCCCAGATCGTTCGGCTGGTCGCTCGTCTCGCCGGAGCAGCCCGAGGCCTGGAGCTCCTCCTCGATGTTGCAGCCCGCGGCGTCCTCGCAGGACCCGCAGCCGCCCTCGCCGCCGCAGTCCCCGCAGCCGGACGAGTCGCCGCAGCTGTCGCAGCCACCCTCGCTCACGCCGCCGGTCGTCTGGCCGAGCAGGGCGTAGGCGCCCATGAAGTCGAGCAGCGCAGAGCTGACGCCGACCGCCTCCACGTCGAGCTGCACGAGGCCCAGCCCGAGGGCCGCGGCCGAGTCGTCGTCATCGCCGGCGGCGGCCGAGTCGTCGTCATCGCCGGCGGCGGCCGAGTCGTCGTCGTCGCCAGCGGCGGCGGAGTCGTCGTCGTCGCCCCCGCCGAAGGTCGGCAGCGCGATCTTCATCCCTTCGAGCAGGCCGGCGCCCACGAGGTTGATGACCGCGTTCACGAGCGTTCCGAAGTTCTGCTCGATGACGGCGTTGCTGTCAGGATCGAGCTCGTTGTAGGTGACGCGCGGGTTCAGGTTGTCCGTGTCGAGGAAGATGTCGATGGCCAGCGCACCGTCATCGGCGACCGAGATGTCGACGCCGGCGTCGATGTCGATGGCCACCTGCACCAGGTTCGAGAACCGGTCGAGGATCATCGGCACGAACTGGACGTGCAGGCTCTCCACCCGGATGTCGATGTCGTGGGCGCCGTCGAACGTCACCAGCGGCGGCGTCTCCGGCAGCGTGCGGATGACCATGGGCGCCGGGCCGAACGGGAAGAACTGCTCGAACAGATCCGGCGCGTCGGCGCCGCCGATGAGGCCGAACAGCGTCGTGTCGATCGCGAAGCCGCTGACGTCCCCGTCCCGGACGACGAAGCACATGACGCCGCCGTTCCAGAGGTTCCACAGGGCCTGGTTGGCGAAGTCGTCCGCGAGCATCGCGCCGAGGTGATACACGGCGTTGTTGCTGGGGATCGACGGAGTCATCGCCGGCAGCGGCCCCTCCGTCAGCAGAGAGCCGTCGCCGGCCCACTCGGCCACGCAGGGGTGGGGGTCGGTCAGGGTGCGCCCCGCGAGCACCAGGCGGAGCCCGTGCTCGTTGTGGTCCACCGCGCTCGGGTGGATTTCGTAGGTCAGCGTGGTGTCGAGGATGTCCGTGGTGTCCTGGAGCCAGAGCGCCTTGAGCGCGTCCTCGCCGGTGGCCTCCAGATCCACGAGCGCGTCCGCGATCTGCGTCTCGATCTCGCCGACGAACTGCCCGACGATCAGGTCGAAGACCGAGAAGCCGAGGTTGTCGTTCATCCAGGCGTCGATGTCGCCCACCGCGCATCCCGTCAGGTAGATGGCGCCGGCCAGCGCGGACTGGATGTTGTGGCTGAGGTCACCGAACGTGATGTCGACGAAGTCGTCGCCGTTGCCGTCCTGGGCGATGCCCAGGGTCACGGGCAGCGAGATCACGACGTTCGCAGGGGTGGTGTGCAGGTTGCAGACGTAGTCGATGCAGCCGTCCAGATAGACGGTCGCGGTGTTGCTGGGGTCGTTGATCCACAGATCCAGGTCGACGTTGAGGACGAGGGCGTCGGTCTGACCGTCCACCGTGACCGAGTTGATCTGGGTGTTCACGACCAGGTTGTCGATCCAGAAGTCCTCGGTGCAGACCCACAGATCGATCAGCTCCTGACTGGGGATGCTCCCGATCGTCAACGTCGGCGGAATGATGCCCAGGAACTGCTCTGCGATGTAGTTGACGCCGGCCTCGGTGATGTCGGCGGCGATCGCTTCGCCGACCAGGATCCCGGGGGGCAGCGTGTCCTGCGCGTGGGCGGGACGGGTGGCGAACACGCCCAGGGCGAGGGCGAGGCCCAGGAACGCGGCGTGGGGGCGAGGGGACGTCATGAGGCACTCCGGCGACCACGGGGGTCACGATCGGCGGCATGGTACCAGCGGGTCCGCGGCACACCTGGGGTCCTTGCGAGCACGGCCCGGACCTCCGGCCGATCATGGGTTAAGCTTCCGCGCCTGCGTGTGATCGCGTATTGATCCATGCACCGCGCCCAGCGCCGTCCGGAGACCCTCGTGAAGATCTGTCCGATCTGTCAGTCCACGTACGACCCGTCCGTGGACTTCTGCTTCAAGGACGGCGCACCGCTCGAGAACAAGGGCGACACCGACGACCATCCCAGCACCATGGACACCCTCAGCGGCATCACCGCAGGGGATCTGGAGCCGCCGGACGCGGTCTCGCTGTCGAACATCCCGGCGCTGACGGACGAAGAGCTGAGCCGCACGGACACGCTCACCGCGGTGGACCTGCCGCCCGAGCCGACGTTCAGCGACCTGCGGGCCGTTCCGCACGCCGACGAGGACCTCGACGAGACCCTGGACCCGTTCGCGGGGCGTGACGCGCAGCTCTTCGCCGAGCGGGCCGCCGAGGACGCGGCGACCCAGGCCGTCGAGACGACGACGGACGATCCCGGAGGGCTGCCGCCGGACCCGTCGCTGCCGCCGGACGCTTCGCTGCCGCCCGACGCCGACCTTCCGGCGGTCGACGAGCCGCCGAAGACGGCCAAGAAGAAGAAGAAGAAGGGCGCGGCCGCGGCTGCGGCTGCGGACCCGGCGCCAGACGCCGCCGCGAAGCCACGGCCGAAGGTCACGGTGGAGGACAAGAAGCCCCCCCGTCGCACCGTCGCGTCCTCGCCGGTGGTGTCCGCCCGGCGCGAAGCCGAGGAGTCTGGCGGGAACAAGGGCCTGCTCATCGTGATGGCCGTCGCGGGGCTGGCCATCGTCGCGTTCATCGGCATGACCCTGATGAACAAGGGCGGAGACACCCCCGAGCCGACCCCCGAGGTCGCCGAGGTGACTCCCGAGCCGACGCCGGAGCCCACGCCCGAGCCGACTCCCGAGCCGACCCCCGCCGCGGACGACGATGACTCCGCGGATGGGACCGCCGGCGACGATGACGACAGCGCCGACGCCGCTGCTTCGGCCGAAGACCCGGAGTCCGACGCCACGCCCGAGGAGTCCGACGCCACGCCGGAGGAGGTGACGCCCGAGCCCACACCGGAGCCGAGCACGCCAGCGCCCGAGCCCCGCACGCCGGCGCCCGAGCCCCGCACGCCCGCACCGGAGCCCGCGACCCCGGGCGGCGCGCCCGCGCTTCCGATCGCGGTCGTCGACCCGACGCCGGCCCCCGCGCCGGAGCCGACGCCGGAGCCTGCGACCCCGGCGGGCGACAACCCCTGGACCAACCCCGGCAACACGCCCACCCCGACGCCAGCCCCCGTGACCGACCCGTCGAACCCCTGGGGCACGGCGGCGGCCACGAGCGGCACGCTGGTGGTGAGCTCTCAGCCCACCGGCGCGGCCGTCTCCGTCAACGGCACCGTGCGTGGCAGCACGCCGCTCAGTCTCGGGCTGCCGTTCGCGGACTACGAGGTGCGCGTCAGCAAGGACGGGCACGCCGCGCAGACCCGCGTGGTGAAGGTCGTCGGGACCAAGCCCATCACCGTCGATGTGGTGCTGGAGTCGCTCGCGCCCCCGGCGCCGGCGGCGACGCAGCCCGTGATCATCGCGTCGAACCCGGGCGGAGCCGTCGTCTTCGTCGACGGAGCCCGGCAGGGAGCCACACCGCTGACCGTGACGGTGAGCCACGGCACCCACACGATCAAGCTGCAGGCGGATGGCCTGCCGGACTGCACGAAGTCCCTCAACGTGTCCGCGTCCACGCGGAACGCGTTCTACGACCTCAACAGCTGCAACTAGCGCGGGCCGTCGCCCGGGCGCTCACCAGGAGCCGGTGAGGCTGAACGCGGCGCCCGTGGTGCGGGCCTTGCGTCCGTCCTGCACGGTCCACACGGGGACGAGCGCGGCGCCGTTGGGGCGGAAGCCGGCGGCCTGGGCGCGCTTGCCGTACAGGCGGTTCCAACCGACGAGGCCGGACACCTGGTTGAACGTGACGCCGATGGCGTACGGGACCAGGATCGAGCTGGCGACGAACGGCTGCTTCCAGCGCACCGTGGCGCCGAGCGTGTAGACCGACAGCGCCCCGAGCGCCACGGATCCGACCAGCGACACGATGAACCCGGGCATGTCCCGCAGGTACGCGGAGTTCAGCCCGGGGACCGGCGCGAAGCCCAGAGCGACGGCCGTCCCCAGGGACGGAGCTCCGGCGGGGCGCGTGGGCCGGGTGCGGGTCACCGTCATCCGGCCGCCGTCTGCGAGCGGGTCGGTCTTCGGCGCGGGCTCGGCCGCGACCGTCTCGGGCTCCGGCTCGACGGCGGGCTCGGGCTCGGGGTCGACGGCGGGCTCGGGGTCGACGGCGGGCTCGGCCTCCGGCTCTGCCACCACGACCGGCTCGGGTTCGGCCACCGCGGGCTCGGCGCCGGGCGCCTCCACCTTCGCGAACGCAGGGCCATCCTGCACCACCGCCGCGAGCTGATCGACGTCGGCCTCCGGGACGATGCCGATGGCCGAGAAGGCCGCGCGCACCATGTGGGGCGCGAGCTCCTTGCGGGTGCCCGCGAGCGGGGCGGAGCCGCGGCCCAGCGTCGTGCCCGTGGAGACCACGTAGCCTTGCAGGGTCAGCGCGGGTCCCTCCGACAGCGTGGGGACCACGAGGAGCGTGGCGTCGGTGGCGCCGGCCTTGTCCTGCAGGCAGGCGACGTCCCCGCGGCAGCCCAGCAGCTGGAAGCTCTTGTCACCCAACGCGTCGGCCCAGGTCCCCGGGGCGGTGACCGCCGTCTGCGGCATGGCGGCGACCACCTCGTGCAGCCAGGAGTCGAGCAGCGCCGCCTCCTTGACCATCGAGTCGGGCGCGGCGCTCGGGGCCACGGCGATCGCGAGCAGGGCGCCCGGCTCGGGGCCCTCGACCACGCCGATCTCCAGGAGGTGCTCGTACCGCACGAGCATGCGGCCCTGGGGGACGCGCATGACCATGCCCTCGGCGGTGGACTCGACCACCTCCCCGACGAGGCTGCGCCCATCGGACAGTTTGAGGGCACGGAACTCGCCGTCCTGGGCAGCGGTGATCCCGGGAAGCGACAGCGACAGCAGAGCGAACACAGCAAGCAGGCGAGGCGACATCGGGCTCACCATAGCTCAGCGGCTCGGCGCGAACATGGGCTCGGGATCGCTAGAATCCGGCGCCATGTCCGACCTTCCTTCGTCCATCCGCCTGTCCTTCCACCGCGCCGTCGCCGAAGGCATGCCGGCCGCCGTTCAGGGGGCCGTTCCGGTGCGCCGGGCGGACGTGCTGGGGCGTGAGCCCGACCTCGCGCGCGCCTGGGCGGATCTCGAGGCGCTGGAGGAAGCCGGCACGGTCGGGTTCCTCACCATGGATCGGGCGGCCTGGCAGCTCGACGCCGCGGTCGCCATCGCCGGGCGTCTGCGCGGGATCTCCGACACGCTCCTGGTGCTGGGGATCGGCGGGTCGGCCCTCGGCGCGATGGCGCTCGACGCCGCCCTCGGCCCCTGCACCGAGGACCCCCATCGGCTCTGCGTCCTCGACACCGTGGACCCGTTCACCGTGACCCGGGTCCTGGCCGGGCTGGATCCGCGCCGGACCGCGGTGGCCGTCATCTCGAAGTCCGGGGGCACCGTGGAGACGGCCGCGCTGTTCCGCGCAGTCCTCCCCTGGCTCCGCGACGGTGCTCCCGACTGGAAGCAGCGGCTCGTCATGATCACGGATCGTGAGAAGGGTGCCCTGCGCCCCCTGGCCGACGCCTGGGGACTGGACGCGCTGCCGGTGCCGGACGACGTCGGCGGGCGGTTCTCCGTGCTGACCGCGGTGGGCATCCTCCCCGCCGCGTACCGCGGGCTCGACGTGGAGGGCCTGCTGACGGGCGCGGAGGCGATGGCGGCGACGATGCGCGTCCCCGGCGTGGAGGCAAACGCCGCCTGGGCCTTCGCCGCGGTCCACGACGCCTGGTGGGGGGCGGCGAGCACCTCGATCCTGCTGACGTACTGCGAGCGGCTGGGCCTGTTGGGGGACTGGTACATGCAGCTGTGGGGCGAGAGCCTCGGCAAGCCGCTGCCGGACGGCGGCGCCTACGGCTGGACCCCGGCGGCGGCACGCGGGCCGGCGGATCAGCACAGCCAGCTGCAGCTCTGGCAGCAGGGCCCCGCGAACCGCTTGATCACCGTCGTGCGGGTGGACGATCACGGCGCGGATCTCACGCTGCCCGACCTCTCCGGGCCCGAGGACGGCGTCGCCAGCTACCTCGCCGGCACCTCGCTGAGCGCGCTGCTGGACGCGGAGCGGCGGGGCACGACGACGGCGCTGGTCGCCGCGGGGCGCCCCGTGCTCGAGCTGAGCGTCCCGCGGATCGACGCCGGCGTCGTCGGCGGGCTCGTGATCCTCTTCGAGACCGCCACCGCGCTGGCCGGCCTGGTCCGGGGCCTCGATCCGTTCGACCAGCCCGGGGTCGAGGCCGGGAAGCACTTCGCCTATGGCCTGCTGGGGCGCCCCGGGTTCGCCGAGCACGCCGCCCGCGTGGCGGAGGTCCTCGACGACGCGTGAGCGCATCCGCTTCCCGACGGGTCCGTGTCCTGCCGGACTCGCTCATCAACAAGATCGCGGCCGGGGAGGTCGTCGAGCGGCCCGCGTCCGTGGTCAAGGAGCTCGTGGAGAACGCGGTGGATGCGGGGGCGAGCCGCATCGTGGTGAGCGTGCGGGGGGGTGGTCGCGGGTCCATCCGCGTGCGGGACGACGGGCACGGCATGTCCCGGGAGGACGCCATCGCCGCCCTGGAGCGGCACGCCACGAGCAAGATCGCGTCGGACGCGGATCTGTTCGCGATCCACACGTTCGGCTTCCGCGGCGAGGCGCTGCCGTCCATCGCCGAGATCGCATCGTTCGAGCTCCGCACCGGCGAGCCGGGGGCAGAGGCGGGGACCCGGATCGCCGTCGATCAGGGCGTCATCGAGGCCATCGAGGACGCGGCGAACCCCGGGGGGACCGAGATCACCGTGCGCCGGCTGTTCGTGAGCACGCCGGCCCGGCTCAAGTTCCTCAAGTCCGAGCGCACGGAGATGGGGCACGTCACCGACTGGATGACCCGCGTGGCGCTCGCGCACCCCGAGGTTGGCTTCCGGCTCGAGTCCGAGGACCGGACCGTGCTGGACGTGGCCGCCACGGACGCGCTGCTCCCGCGGGTGGCGGCGCTCCTGGGCAAGGCCACCGCGCGCGACCTGAGGACCGTGGAGGCGGCCGCGGACGACATGCGCATCGAGGGCCTGATGTCGCTGCCGAGCCTGACGCGCTCGAACACGGCCGGGCTGCATCTGTTCGTGAACGGGCGGTTCGTGAGGGATCGGGCCATGACCGGCGCCGTGCTCGCGGCGTGGCGGGATCTCGTCCCGCGCGGGCGGTACCCGGTGGCGGTCCTGTTCCTGGACCTGCCGCCCGACCGGGTGGACGTGAACGTGCACCCCCAGAAGCTGGAGGTGCGGTTCCGGGACGGGCAGGCGGTGTGGCGGTTCGTGACCGGGTCCTTGTCGCGCCGCCTCCGCGAGCTGGGCGGGGCGCTGCCGGCGGTGGAGCCGGACCAGGCGCCGCTCTTCGAGCGCAGCCGGCCCTACCAGCGGGATCTCGCGGCCGTGGCCGTCGGACCGGGGGCGAAGCTCCCTGGGCAACGCCCGGTGCGCCAATGGAGCGCGGAGCAAGCGGCCGCCGTGCTGGACCGCGCCATCCCGCGGCCGGCGTCGCGGATCGCCGCGGACGCGCCGCCGGAGCCGGAGCTGGAGAGCGGCCTGGATCCGCTCGGGTTCGCGCACGACCGCCTGCTGGTCTGCCGCGCTGGGCGCGACCTGGTGCTCGTCGATCTCGTGGGGGTCCGCCGGCGCCTCCTGCACGCCCGGCTGGTGAGCGCCACACCGCTCGGCGCCCGCCGTCTGCTCGTGCCGGGTCTTCTGGACCTGACGGAGCCGGCCGTGCGCTCGCTCGACCGCGCCGCGTCCCGCCTCGCCCCCCTCGGGGTCGAGCTCGGCGCCTTCGGGGCGGGCACCGTGGCGGTGCACGCGCTGGCTCCGGACTACGACGCCCGCCGCGCCACCGAGCTCCTCACCGCGCTGTCGGAGGTGTTGCCAGGGGCCACCGACGCCGAACTCGCCCTGCTGTTGGCCGGCTTCGCGGCCGCCGGGGCACAGCGTCCGTCGGGTGCCGAGCTGCAGCGCCTGCTGGCGGCGATCGAAGAGGTCCCGCCGGCTCCGCGGGGCCTGGACGCCGGGATCGTGCGCCTGCCGGCGGAGCTCGTCGGACGCTGGCTCGCCACGGGCCGTCCGTGACGCCGCTGGTCTGCATCGTCGGCCTGACGGCGTCGGGGAAGAGCGCGCTCGCCATGGACCTCGCCGAGGCGGTGCCCGCGGGCATCCTGTCGGTCGATTCGATGCAGGTGTACCGCGGGTTCGACATCGGGACCGCGAAGCCCACGGCCCAGGAGCAGGCCCGCGTCCAGCACTTCGGCATCGACCTCGTGGAGCCTGCCGAGCGCTACAGCGCGGGCGCGTTCCTCGCGTACGCGCGCGGCATCCTAGAAGCCGAGAGTGCAGCGGGCCGGCACGTGATCGCCGCCGGGGGCACCGGCCTCTACCTGCGGGCGCTGCTGCACGGCATCGGCCCCGCCGCGCCTGCCGACCCCGCGGTCCGCGCGCAGCTCCGGGCCCAGGAGGCCGCAGACCCGGGTGCGCTGCATCGCCTCCTCACGGAGGTCGACCCCGACGCCGCCGATCGCCTGCACCCCAACGATCTCGTGCGGGTCGAGCGGGCCCTCGAGGTGCACGCGATCACCGGCGTCCCCATGACCCGGTGGCAGGAGCAACACCGGTTCTCCGAGCGGCCCTTCCGCACCCTGCTCCTCGGACTGCGGCGGGATCGCGCGACGCAGCGGGCTCGGATCCGCGCCCGCCTGGACCGCATGGTGGAGGCGGGGTGGCTCGAGGAGGTCGCCGGCCTGCTGGCGGCCGGCGTGACCGAGGACCTGACCCCGATGGTGGCCCTGGGATATCGCGACATCGCCGCCCACCTCCGCGGTGAGATCGATCGGGACGAGCTGCTGCGGCGCATCGAGCGTGACTCGATGCGGTTTGCGCGCAAACAGACCACGTGGTTCAATCGCGAGCCCTCGATCCACTGGCTGGAGCCCACGCCCGATCTCGCGTCGCGCTTGCTCCCGGTGGTCCGTCGGTTCCTCGCGGGTGACGACGTCACCCCCCTCCTGGAGAGCCTCTGACATGGCCGGTTTCGTGCTCGAGTTCGAGCGCCACATCGTGGAACTGGAGGAGACCATCGAGCGTCTCCGCTCGCTGCCCGAGACGGGCGGCATCAGCGTTCAGGACCAGATCGTCGAGCTGGAGCGCAAAGCCAAGGAGCTCCGACGCAAGACCTTCGCGGACCTGACGCCGTACCAGCGCGCCCAGATCAGCCGCCACCCCCAGCGGCCCTTCACGCTCGACTACGTCGATCACCTCATGACCGACTGGCAGGAGCTGCACGGGGACCGGAACTACAAGGACGACGCGGCCATCGTGTGCGGGCTGGCGAAGTTCCAGGGCCGGGGCGTCGTCGTCATCGGCCACCAGAAGGGGCGCTCCACCAAGGAGAACATGCACCGCAACTTCGGCATGCCGCGCCCCGAGGGGTACCGCAAGGCGCTGCGGATCATGTCGATGGCCGAGCGTTTCGGCCGCCCGATCGTCACGTTCATCGACACGCCCGGCGCCTACCCGGGCATCGGCGCCGAGGAGCGGGGGCAGGCCGAGGCCATCGCCAAGAACATCCTGGTGATGAGCAAGCTCGAGGTGCCCATCCTCGCGTTCGTCATCGGGGAGGGCGGCTCCGGCGGCGCCCTCGCGATCGGCGTGGCCAACCGCGTGGTGATGCTGGAGAACTCGATCTACTCGGTCATCTCACCCGAGGCGTGCGCCTCGATCCTGTGGCGCGACTCCACCAAGGGGCCCCAGGCCGCGGACGCGCTCCGCTTCACGGCCCCGGACTGCCTGCGCCTCGGCGCGGCGGACGAGATCATCCCGGAGCCCCTCGGCGGCGCGCACCGAGGCGCCGTCTCGGTGATGGACGCCCTGGGCGTCTCGCTCGCGAAGCACCTGGGCGAGCTGTCGAAGCTCGACGGGCCCGGACTCCGCAACGACCGGTACGACCGGTTCCGCAAGCTCGGCGTCATCGCTCAGGCCGCCGGCTGACCCGGTGACCGAGGCCCGCCCCCTGCACCCGGGCGGCGTCGCGCGCGGCCACGTGCGGGTGCCCGGCGACAAGTCGCTGTCCCACCGCAGCCTGCTCTTCGGAGCGCTGGCCCCCGGCGCCTACACCCTCCGTGGCATGTCCGACGGCGCCGACGTGCACGCCACGGCCTCGGTGCTGGAAGCCTGCGGCGTGCCCATCACACGCGGTCGCGCTGGGGCGGAGTGGACGGTCGGAGACGTCCCCGACGGGCTCCGCGAGGCGCCGGACGTGCTGGACTGCGGCAACTCCGGCACCTCCATCCGGCTCCTGGCGGGCCTGCTCGCCGGCTATCCCCACCTGAGCGTGCTCACCGGCGACGTGTCGCTGCGCCGTCGACCCATGGCACGGATCGCGGTGCCCCTGCGCCGCATGGGTGCGCAGGTCGACGGGCGGGACGGCGGGCGCCTCGCTCCCCTGGTGATTCGAGGGGGCGGGCTGCGGGGCCTCGAGCACCACAGCCCCGTAGCGTCGGCCCAGGTGAAGTCCTGTCTGCTGCTGGCGGGCCTGCGCGCCGAGGGGGCCGTCGTGGTCCGGGAGCCGCACCGCAGCCGCGACCACACCGAGCGAATGCTGCAAGCCTTCGGCGTGAAGCTCGACGTCCTCGATGACGGCGTCGCGATGGAGGGTGGGCAGGCCCTGCGTCATCCCGGCACCGACGTGCTGCCCGTGCCCGCGGACATCAGCGCGGCCGCGTTCTTCGCTGTGCTCGCCGCGATCCGCCCCGGCAGCGACCTGACAATCGACGCCGTCGGCATCAACCCGACGCGCGACGGACTGCTGGAGGCGCTCGAGCGCGCCGGGGTCGCGGTCACCGTCGCCAACCGGCGGACGGTGGCGGGCGAGGAGGCCGGCGACCTGCACGTGCGGGGCGGGGACCTCCGGCCCTTCACCATCGGCGGTGGCCTCGTGCCGCGCCTCATCGACGAGATCCCGGTGCTGGCCGTCCTCGCGGCCCGCTGCCCCGGCGCCTCTACGTTCCGCGACGCCGGGGATCTGCGCGCCAAGGAGAGCGATCGCATCGCGGCCACCGCGGCGCTCCTGCGGGCCTTCGGGGTTCGGGTCGATGAGCGCCCCGACGGATTCGTGGTGCACGGTCGCCCCGAGCAGGCCTTCGACGCAGGAGGCATCATCGACGCCGCGCACGATCACCGGATCGCCATGTCCGCGGCCGTGGCCGCCACCTGTGCGAGCGGGACCGTGAGCCTCACCGGGGCCGACGCGGTGGACTCCTCCTTCCCCGGCTTCTTCGACGTCCTGGAGCGCTGCCTTGTCCGCTGAACCCCGCCGCATCGTCATCGCCATCGACGGCCCCGCCGGCGCCGGCAAGTCCACGATCGCCCGGGAGACCGCGCGGAAGCTCGACTACACCTACGTCGACACCGGCGCCATGTACCGGGCGGTGGGGCTGCTGGCGCACGAGCAGGGCACCGCGCTGGACGACGTGCCTGCGCTGGCGACGCTGGTCGCCGGGCTCGACTTCTCGTTCCCGTGGATCGACGGCGTCCTGCACACGGTGGTGGACGGGCGCGACGTCTCCGGCCTGATCCGGAGCCCCGAGGCGTCCATGCGCGCCAGCACCGTCAGCAAGGTGCCGGCCGTGCGCGCCGGCCTGGTGGAGCGTCAGCGGGCCATGGCGGCGGACGGCGGCGTGGTGATGGAAGGCCGCGACATCGGCACGGTGGTGTTCCCGGATGCGGAGCTGAAGGTGTTCCTGACGGCGTCCGCGCGCGTGCGCGGGGAGCGGCGGTGGAAGCAGCTCCGGGGCCGCGGTGACACGGAGACGACGCTCGCCGACGTCATCGCCGACATCGAGAAGCGGGACCACCAGGACAGCACCCGGGACGTCGCGCCGCTGCGCCCGGCGAGCGACTCCGTGGTGCTCGACACGTCGAAGATGGACATCCCCCGCGTGAAGCGCGTCGTGCTCCGTCTGGCCCACGCGCGGCAGGACGGGCAGGACCTGTCGCCCTCCGACGTGGAGTGATCCGAGGCGGATCGAACCCCTTGAACGCAAAGGGCTTTGACGTCTTCGGGGCCGGCCTGTATAAGTCGGCCCGCTTCGCTGGCCAGACGGCCAGTTTCTTTCGATAACTCCAGGGGTTGCGCGAACACACGGTGTGTTCTCGTCCCCGAACAGCCCCCAGCCCACAGGCCTGGGGCGAGGCGTCGGCTCCACAACGGACCGCACGTCACAAAAACTGAGAGCAAATCCCTTGATGTCCACTGAGTCCAACGCATTCCTGAGCGGTGATATCGGCAACACCGCGCTCCTCGATCCCGAGGAGTTCAACAAGCTCTTCACCGACATCATCGAAGGCACGCCCATCCGCGAGCGCACGGTGGTGAAGGGGCGGATCATCCGCATCCAGGGTGACCTGGCGATCGTGGACATCAGCTACAAGTCCGAAGGCGCGATCCCCATGCGGGAGTTCCGCGGCAAGGACGGCACCGGCACCGTCGAGGTCGGAGACGAGGTCGACGTGTTCCTCGACTCCCTCGAGGGTGACGACGGCATGCTCGTCCTCTCCAAGGAGAAGGCGGACCTGACGAAGGCCTGGGACGAGATCCAGAAGGCCGTGGACAGCGACGAGGTCGTCGAGGGCACCATCATCGCCCGCGTCAAGGGTGGCCTCAGCGTCGACATCGGCGTCAAGGCGTTCCTGCCCGGCAGCCAGGTCGACCTGCGCCCCGTCAAGAACCTCGAGAAGCTCATTGGCGCCCGCGCCAAGTTCAAGATCATCAAGTTCAACAAGAAGCGCGGCAACATCGTGCTCTCCCGCCGGGTCCTCCTCGAGGCCGAGCGTTCAGAGCGCCGCGACGAGACGCTGAAGAAGATCCAGGTCGGCGCCATCATCGACGGCACCGTGAAGAACATCACGGACTACGGCTGCTTCATCGACCTCGGCGGCATCGACGGACTGCTCCACATCACGGACATGTCCTGGGGCCGCATCAACCACCCGAGCGAGATGTTCGGCGTGGGCGACGAGGTCCAGGTCCGCATCCTCAAGTTCGACCCGGAGACCCAGCGCGTCAGCCTCGGCTACAAGCAGCTGCGCGAGGATCCCTGGAGCCACGTCGCCGACACGTACCCCATCGGGTCCGTCGTCCGGGGCAAGGTCGTGTCCATGCCCGACTACGGCTGCTTCGTGGAGCTGGAGGAGGGCATCGAGGGCCTGGTCCACATCTCCGAGATGACCTGGAACAAGCGCATCAAGCACCCGAGCAAGCTCGTGGAGCTCAACCAGGAGGTCGAGGCGGTCGTCCTCGACATCGATCTCGAGCAGAAGCGCATCAGCCTCGGCATGAAGCAGCTCGAGGAGAACCCCTGGGACATCGTCGAGACCAAGTTCCCGGTCGGCGCCATCATCGAGGGCAAGGTCCGCAACATCACGGACTTCGGCATCTTCGTCGGCATCGAGGACGGCATCGACGGCCTCGTCCACATCTCCGACCTCTCCTGGTCGCAGCGCATCAAGCACCCGAGCGAGCGCTACAAGAAGGGCGACGATGTTCAGGCCAAGGTCCTGAAGATCGACAAGCTGAACGAGCGGTTCTCCCTCGGCATCAAGCAGCTCGGTGACGACCCGTGGCGCTCGGTCCCGAGCCGCTACTTCCTCGGTCAGCAGATCGAGGGCAAGGTCGTGCACTGCGCCGACTTCGGTGCCTTCGTGGAGCTCGAGGAGGGCGTCGAGGGTCTGGTGCACATCTCGGAGCTGGCCCACGACATCATGTCGGACGCCTACCTCCCGGGCGCCAAGCTCAAGGTCGAGATCATCTCGCTGGACCCCCACGAGCAGAAGATCGGCCTGTCCGAGCTGCGGGACGGCGAGGAGCGCGCTCCGATCCAGGAGGGCCACGACGCCAGCTCGACGTTCGCCGATGTCATCGGCGGCGACCTGCTCTCCGCGCTGAAGACCGAGGACGAGGAGTAGGCCGCGAGGCCCTCCTCCCTCGACCCGAAGCTGGACAGCGCGCGGTCGTCGATCCCCGATTGACGACCGCGCGCGCCGAGCGCCCAGCGCCCGGCATCTCCGTCACCCGCGGCGTCCTGCGCCGCTCGGAGGGGACGTGACGAAGAGTGAACTCGTGGCGCTGGTCGCCGAATCACGACCAGACCTGACCCGGAAGCACGCCGAGCTGGTCGTGAACACGATCTTCGACTCCATGCGGGACGCCCTGTGCGCCGGCGATCGGATCGAGATCCGGGGCTTCGGTTCCTTCCAGGTGCGCACGCGCGCCTCGCGGATGGGACGCAACCCCAAGACCGGTGACCCCGTGGAGATCGCGGAGAAGCGCGTGCCGTTCTTCAAGGTCGGCAAGCAGCTGCGCGAGCGCGTGAACGGCGACTCGGAGTAGACTCCCGCGACCCTGGAGAGCGTTCATGAAGCCCGTCACCATCGTCCTCGGCATCCTCGCCCTGCTCGTCCTGTCCGTCATCGGACTGTTCGGTTGGCAGAACCTGCAGACGCAGGTGGACCTGGTCCTGAGCCTCGGGCCCATCGGCGGCTGGTACATCGCGAAGGCCTTCCCGGTCGTCTACCTGATGGCCATCTGCCTCGGCACGGGCTTCGCGATCGCGTTCCTCTGGCTCGGGGGCAAGGCCATGGCGGCAGGCCGCCGCGCCAAGAGCTTCGAGCGCCAGGTGGCGGCCCTGCAGGACGAGATCGACTGGGCCCGCCGCAACACGAAGTCGCCGGCCCCCGCCGCCAAGAAGGCGACCCCCGCGCCGAAGCCCCTCGCGCCGAAGCGCCCCGCGGTGCCCGTCGCCGCTCCGTCGAAGCCGACGCCTCCGCCCGCCGCGGACCCGCCGGACTTCGACGACCTGATCTGATCCCCGCGCTCCCTCGATGACCCTGCGCTGGCCCATCGTCGTTCTGATCACGCTCGTGGTCGGCGGCGCCGCGTTCGGCGGCGGCTACTGGCTCGGCCGCGACCAGGGACGCGCCCAGGGATTCGACACCGGCGTCCGCTACGGCGAGGTGCAGGCGGCCAAGAAGGGCCCGCTGCCGGTCCGCAACCGCAAGCACCCGCTGTCTGCGCTCCAGGGCTCCGATTCCTGGAAGGCCCTGCCCGTCACCGACGCCGAGGCCTCGGGGCTCGCCGCGATCGCCAACGCCGCGATCTCCCCCTGCCGGTCGGGCACGAAGCGCGGCGTCAGCCTGGCGACCTCGCTCCTCGAGCCGGAGGAGAGCTGCCCCATCGTCGGCGCCCAGCTCCGGCTCGGCCTCGCCGCGCTGCGGACGTTCTCGGTCCAGATGTCGCCAGAAGAGGCCATCGAGGAGGCCGTGGCCGTCCTGCGGGTGGAGCGCCGCCGGCCCGTGCCGGAGACCGGCGACCGCCCCGTGCGCGGCAACCCCGACGCGGCGGTCACGCTCACGGTCTTCAGCGACTTCCAGTGTCCGTACTGCGTCCGGGGCGAGAAGCTCGTCGGTGACTACCTCGCGGAGGATCCGGACGTCCGCGTCGTCATGCGCCACCTGCCTCTGACCCGGATCCACCCCGCGGCGTGGCCGGCGGCGGTGGCGGCGGAGGCGGCCGCGGAGCAGGGCAGGTTCTGGGAGATGCACGACGCGCTCTTCGCCGTCGGCCCCAAGAAGCTCGGCAAGGGCATCGACAACGACGATCCGATCCCCGCCACCGGCGCGGTGCCCTTCGAGGCGCTCGCAGAGGAGCTCGGTCTGGACCTGGAGCGCTTCCGCTCCGACATGCGCTCGCTCGATGTGCAGGAGCGCGTGCAGGCGGACATGGACCTGGCCTCGGACATGGGCGTCGGCGGGACCCCCGCGTTCTTCTTCGACGGCCGGGAGGTGCGGGAGCGCCGCTCGCCCCAGGTGTTCGCGCAGCTCCGCGCGAAGGCCGCGGCGGAGGCGGACTGGCGCTTCTCCTGGGGCCTCGAGCCACCTCCGCGCGGCTCCACGGCGCCCGAGGGTCTCGCGCCCGACGCGGACCCCGCCCAGTGAGTCGACTCACGGCCGACCGCCGCGCCGCCGGCAAGGTCGTGCAGCGCTTCCTCGAGCGGCCCGGCCGCGTCGACCACTGGCTGCTGGACGCATCCCGCGGTCTGCGAGACACGGAGCGGCGCCGCGCCCGTGCGCTCGTGTACGCACTCCTTCGGAACCGGATCCTCCTCGAAGCCTGGCTCGCGCCCTGGCTGAAGAAGCCGATGCACCGACAGGCGCTGGGGGCCCAGGTGGCCCTGCTGCTGGGGGCGACCGAGCTGATCCTGATGGACGGCGTGCCCGACCGCGCCGCTGTGGACCAGGGGGTCGAGCTCGCGCGCGCCTTCGGGGCGCCGCGCCAGAGCGGCTTCGTGAACGCCGTGCTGCGTCGGCTGGCGTCGCGCGAAGCGCCGCCGGAGATCCCCGACCGCGAGACGGACCCGCTGGGCTGGGCGCACCTCGCCTGCTCCCACCCCCGGTGGGTGCTGGATCGGCTCGCGGCCCTCTACGGACCCGAGGGCGCCGCGGCCCACGCCGAGGCCGCCAACACCGAGCCGCCGACGGTCCTGGCGTTTCGCAGCGCCGCCGATCGCGACACCTTCGCGCCGCAGCTGCACGGCGCCCCCGGCCGGCTGATCCCTGCCGCCCTCCGCCTGCCTCCAGGGGCGGGGCGCGTGGACACGCTGCCCGGCTTCACCGAGGGCGCCTTCTGGGTGCAGGACGAAGGCGCCCAGGCGGCGGCCGCGCTGCTCGACGTGCAGCCGGGGGACGTGGTGCTGGACGCCTGCGCCGCCCCCGGAGGCAAGGCCCTGCATGCGGCGGCGGCCGCGGGGCCGGATGGCGCGGTGGGAGCGGTCGATCTGGACGCCCGCCGCCTCGAGCGCCTGCGCGCGAACATCGAGCGCACCGGCCTCGACACCATCGAGCCGATGGTGGCGGACCTGCTCGGCGAGCCCGTCCTCGAAGAGCCGGTGGACCGCGTGCTGCTCGACGCCCCCTGCTCCGGGCTCGGCGTCCTGCGCCGGCATCCGGACGCGCGCTCTGCGCGGCAACCGTCGGATCTGAAGCGCTACGCTGACCGGCAGGCGGCGCTGCTCGACGCGGTCGCGCCCGCCGTGCGGCCCGGAGGGCGGCTGGTGTACGTGGTGTGCACCTTCACCTCCGAGGAGACGGACGCCGTGATCGACCGATTCCTCGCTGCGCCTGCGGGCGCGGACTTCACCCGGGTGGACGCCGGGCAGATCCTCCCGGACCTGCCGGCAGACGCCGTCGTGGACGGCGCGCTGCGCACGGCACCCCACCTGCACGGCGCCGACGCGTTCTACGCCGTCGCCCTCGATCGGAGGCCCTGATGTTGATCCCCATGCGCGGCGGCCCCGAAGCCCTCGTCGTCTCCTGGGACCTGAACGAGCTGTTCGGCGTCCTGCCGCGGCCCAACCTCGAGCTCGAGCGGGTGTGGGCGGGGCTGCTCACGGTCGTCCGCGACTCCTGGCCGGACTGGCCCGTGGAGGTCTGGGCCTGCATCGAGGACACGACCGAGCTCACCGATGACACCGAGGAGCCCGCTGCGTCGTTCTCGCTGTCGTTCGCGGTGTTCTTCGGCGGCGAGGGGCGGACGAGCAAGACGGCGGCGGCCATGGCGGCCTTCGTCCTGAGCGCCCTCAACAAGGCGCTGCCTCTCGAGGCCCACTCGTCCTGGGGGGGCATCGACCCGCGCTGGAAGCCGCTGTGGGTGGTGGACGACGCGGAGGTGCTGCGGATGCTCGCCCCGGAGCACACCGTGGAGCCCTCGGTCTACATGGTGGGCAGCTACGCGGGCATCCCGTCGCTCTTCGCCGCCTCCCTCGAGGCCTGGCCCCTGAAGCCCGCGCGGCGCCAGATTGGCGTCGAGCTCGCCGAGGCCGACGTGGAGTGGGCTTTTCGCTAGAGAACACGGCCGATCCGCCCTGTGCCCTTGCGGGTGGGGATCGAATCGACCATAACTGTCCGCCGGTGGCCGACCCCTCGGAGGGGCGATGTCGGTCTACTGGGGCAACACTGGAGAACCAATGCCGAACCGGAACCTCTTCTCGCTGATGATCATGCTGATGCTGGGCACCCTGATGCTGGGCGCCAACTGCACCATCCCCACCGACGACGACGACTCCGCCGGGGACGACGACGACTCCGCCGGGGACGACGACGACTCCGCCGGGGACGACGACGACTCCGCTGGGGACGACGACGACAGCGCCGCCCCCATCCTGCCGATGGCCATCCAGACGCTGGACATCTACTGCGAGGGCGACCCGGACCTGGCGCGCGCGCAGTCCGGCCACTGGGAGTTCGTCCTCAACGTTGAGGGCTACGCCTCGAACGTGAAGCTGTTCATGTGGGACGGCTTCGGCATCGACGGCAACAACCAGACGATCCACTTCCAGGACGACAACCAGCCCTGGGAGCTGAGCAACATCGACTACAGCGATGAGCTCGGCCAGTGGGACGAGTACGCGATCGGCACCGGCGAGCTCGACATCCTGGGCAACACCGTCCCGGCCCTCGAGATCCACGACAACATCACGGACGCCGAGGCCGCGAGCGGCACGATCCTCGACTGCTACGACGGCAACTCCCAGCCGAACGTCGAGAACCACAACTACATGGTCTGCGCGACCGACTTCTACGACGACACCAACAACCAGTGCTGGTTCTGCGGTGACGATCTGGGCGACGGCGTGTTCTGGATGGGCACCATCGAGCAGCCCGGCGGCGACTACGAGGTCGGCCTCTGGACGGACCCGACCGACAACACCGTGTACGAGGTGACCACCGACATCACCACGGACGCGGCGGCCTGCATCCGCACCTCGACGCTGGTCGACCTCTAGGTCCAATGCCGGTCACTTAGGGCCGGCCCGAGACCTCGTCCCTCTGTTCCGCTTGTAGTTGCTCATCTTGATCTTCACGT
>ENA-OWNT01001443-OWNT01001443.1-seawater-metagenome-genome-assembly--contig:-NODE-1443-length-29906-cov-7.155754_pt1 | contig 29906 bp, 21 predicted proteins | sample MGYA00238136_ERZ651165 | MGnify/ENA primary metagenome ERZ651165 (study PRJEB26861, sample SAMN08777766) | seawater metagenome | isolation source: coastal seawater | place: USA: Florida | collected...
CGACCAGGCCTTCACCTTCACCGACTGGACCGCCGAGATGAAGGCCAAGGCCTCCATCTGCATCTCCGAGCCCGACACCCTCATCGAGTCGCTCGAGATCTCGAAGAGCCGCATCCAGATCATGATCGACAAGGGCATGGACAACGACAAGCAGGTGCTCGCCGGACTTGTCGCGAAGGCCAACAACCGCATCGAGGAGCTGCGCACCGGCAGCAAGCCCGCCCTGCTCCCCGACGACAACGCGAAGTACGCCGCCGAGTTCACGGTCGACCTCGACAAGATTGTCGAGCCGATGATTGCCGACCCCGACGTCCACAACGACGACCCCTCCCGTCGCTACACCCACGACACCATCCGTCCCATCAGCTTCTACGGTGGCGACAAGCAGGTCGACCTGGGCTTCGTGGGCTCCTGCATGGTGCACAAGGGCGACATGCAGGTCATCGCCCAGATGCTGCGCAACATCGAGAAGGCCGAGGGCACGGTGCAGTTCAAGGCCCCCCTCGTGGTGGCCCCGCCCACCTACAACATCGTCAACGAGCTCAAGGCCGAAGGCGACTGGGACATCCTCCAGAAGTACGCCGGCTTCGAGTTCAACGACGATGCGCCCAAGGAAGAGGCCCGCAAGAAGTACCAGAACGTGATGTACCTGGAGCGCCCGGGCTGCAACCTGTGCATGGGCAACCAGGAGAAGGCGGAGAAGGGCGACACGGTGATGGCGACGTCCACCCGGCTGTTCCAGGGCCGCGTGGTGGCCGATGCCGAGGACAAGAAGGGCGAGTCGCTGCTGGCGTCTACCCCCGTGGTGGTGCTGTCGACGATTCTGGGCCGCACGCCGAACATCGAGGAGTACACGGCGGCGGTCGAGGGCATCAAGCTGACGAGCTACGCGCCCCCAGCGAAGTGATGACGCGGCCACACCCCGTCCACCCGGACCCGCCCCGTCCGCAAGCTCCACCCCGCCGTCCTCTGCTGCGGCGGGTGGTCCTCTGGGCGCTGTCGTTCAGCGTGGGCGGTGCGCTCGCCTGGAGTCGGGCACAGGCCGACACCGCCGAGAGCTGCGTGACCTTCGGCTACATCCTGCAGCTCGACAGTGTCACGGGGTCCGACGAAGAGACCTGGCAGCCCTACAAGCGGATGGAGTCGGACCACATCGCCGGCGACGTCGCCTACATCCGAATGGCCCCCCCGAGCGGCCAGCAGACGCAACAGAGCCAACAGCTCATCTTGAGGGTCCCATGAGGCGCTTTCTCACCGGGCTGAGGCGTCGGTTCGACGACCTTCCCATGGCCGTGGCGTGCGGTGCCTTCGGCTTTGCCTGCGTATCTGCGTTGGCCGGCGGACAAGGGTGCGCGAGCGGCGACAAGGACTGCAAGAACCGCCTGGAGAGCACCTACAATTGGCAGAACGGCGCACCCGACGCCCTTCCGGGCGGGTCGCGAGGCGGCACGGTCCGTGTGGCCGACGGCAAGGTCACCCTCGTGTCGCGCGATGAAGCGCTGAAGGTGGTGTGGACCATCAAACGCGACGGTCGGACCGAGGACCTCTGGTAGGCGGGCGTTGTGTTGGACGTCCCTGGCGCCTGGGTTGCCCGGGACGTCGAACGTCTGGCAGGGAGTGGGGATGGAGGACCCGCGACAGATTGGCGACAGATGTCAGCGGCCGAGCGAAGCCCTACCTTCAGGACATCCTTCTGGAGGACCCATGCTTCGCCAAACCGCCCTGTCCGCCCTTCTTCTGCTGACTGCCGACGTCACGACCACAGCACTGACCCCTCTCGGTGTGGACAGCCTCACGGCCGAGGCCTCCGCCGCTGACTTCACCGGCAGGGTCAAGCGCATCAAGATCAAGAAGAAGCGCGTGGGCACCGGCTACAAGCTCAGCACGCGGGCAGAGGGCACCGGGACCGACACAGCCGCATCGGCCGAGGTCACGGTGAGCCACGCCGACACGGGCGAGCTCCTCGAGACCCTCGCCATCGACGCCCCGGCCCGCGCACGGGTCTTCTTCTCCGTGCAGCTCACCGCCGACGCCTCGACCGACCTCACCACCTACAAGGTCTACCCCCAGCTCGCCGAGGGGTCCGACGCAGACTTCACCTTCGACGACACCGGCTACGAGCTCGACGAAAACGGCGAGGCCATCGCGGGCGCCTACAAGCTGCGCGCGAAGGTGACGGGCAGCGGGGAGCTGCAGGTCTCCATCACCCACGAAGACCGCGACTGGGACCCCGCCACCATCTCCAGCATGAAGGTGACCGACGCGGACGGTGGACCCGGCTGGCTGTCCCTCGACGGCATCCGGCACACCTTCCAGGCCGACCTCGACCTCGGCGACAACGTCTTCGAGGACCACCTCATCTTCCGCGCGGTCCTCTACGACAGCGACGGCAGCATCCTCGACGACTTTCAGCAGACCACCACCCTGCCGACCGCGTCCGACGCGCCCGGCTTCGACCAGATCAGCGTGAAAGAGACCCGCAAGGGGGTGGCCAAGCTGGTCACCTGGACCACCTCCGAGGGCGATGCGGCTGCCCTCGAGGTGGAGATGACCGACCGCGCCACCGGCGAGACGGTGCTGTACACGGTGGACGACACCCCCATCCTCACCGAACGCACCTACCTGCACACGGGGCTGCAGTTCGACCCGGGCGAAGCTCCCGATGGCTACACCTACCTGTGCCTCATCGACCTCATCGACGACAACGGCGAGGTGGTGGGCGAACAGTACGAGGTGGAGGTGGTCCCGCCATCCGTTGCCGAAGGCGAGGACTACGCCTTCACCACGGTCCCCTTTGCGGACGGCCTGGGCGCGGTGGGCCTCCTCAACACCGGGGACGGCGACTACCATGTGGTGGGCGCACTCTGGAGCGATGACGCCGGCCAGGCCTCATCCTTCAACCTCGTCTTCGAGGAGCCCTTCGAGGGGCCGGCGCCGCTGGAGACCGAGGTGACCGCCACCGTCGTGGACCAGCTCGACAAGTGGGTGCAGAAGGGCGAGGGTGTGGTTCCGGAAGGCTACGACCTCACGACCACGCTGACCACCGCGGAGGGCGTGGTGCTCGAGACCTCGACCGTGAGCGGTGGGGGCACGGGCACGGTGTTCAAGGATGGCAGCATCGTGCCGGGCAAGGTGGTGAGTGTGGGGGACAAGGAGGTCATCCTGAACATCGGCTTCAAGTCGGAAGGGAACTCGCAGTAGCGGGTGGAGCCGCTCTCCCCCACGCAAGGTAGACTGGTGGGGGAGGTTGGTATGGCCCTGCCCGCGAAGAAGCGCCTTTCCTACACCGACTACCTGCGCCTCGAGCAGGAGACCGGGATTCGCCACGAGTTCCTCGATGGGGAGGTGGTGGCGATGGCGGGGGGGACGCTGCGGCACGCCCGCTTGAAGACCAACCTCACAATCGCGGTGGGGGTGGCGCTCGGCGACGGTCCCTGCCAGGCCTACGACTCGGATGCGAAGATTCGCATCGCCGAGTCGGGCCTGTCGACCTATCCCGACCTCTCCGTCATCTGCGGTGAGCTGGCCCGCGACGGCATCGACAAGCACGCCGCCAACAATCCAACGGCGCTCTTCGAGGTGCTCAGCGACGGCACCGAGGCCTGGGACCGCGGCGGCAAGCGCCTGCACTACCGCAAGCTGGCGAGCCTCCAGGAATACGTGCTCATCGACCACCGCGAGCCGCGCATCGAGGTCTACACCCGCGCGGGACCCGATGTGTGGGAGCACCGCGTCTTCGAGACCGGACAGCAGGCCCGGCTCTCCAGCATCGGCATCGAGCTGCCGGTCGACCGGCTCTACCGGAACCTGCCAGAAGAGTAGGGGTCAGGATCTCCGATATCCCCTTTTCCTGCTGAAACCCCGGCGCACCCGCCCCCTTGATTGCTGGCAGTCCATCCCCCGGAGCTGCCATGGTCCCCCTCTTCGCGTCCGTCTTCAGTCTTGCATTGGGTCCAGCGCAGGCCGCAACACTCACCTACGCCGTGGGTGGCTCCAGCGACGGCCGCGTGGTGGTCGGCTTCTTCAACGACGCTTCGGGCCACACCACCTCCGACCTGCTCACCGACGTCGCGGCCCGCTCCCGCAACGACACGCTCTGGGGTCCGCTGCCGCCTGTGGGTCTTCCAAGCTACGACGCCGAGGCCTACTCCGCCGTTGAGTTGGGAACGAACCTCAACGCCGCCGCCGGTCCTTCTCCCCGAACGGTCTTTTCGCCCTTCAACCCCACCTTCTTCCGCGCAGCGGGTCAGACCCTCGCCGCCACCGGCAGCTACAGCGCCCACGCCTTCAGCCACTCGGGCACCGCCGCAGCCTCCACCGCGACCGCCTGGACCATCCGCATCGACCCCGAAGCCGGCGAGAACATCGGCGACGCCGTCACAGTCACCATCGACGCCGACATCGCGGGCACGCTCAGCGTCGCGGGCACCTCCACCGCCGACGCCAATTGGAGCGTGGTCAGCACCGCTGCAGGAGGCGCCGTCATCGGCAGCAGCGCCAGCCTCACCACCGCTGGCACGTCCGCCTTCGGTGAGACCGGCAGCCTCAGCTTCCACACCACCATCGGCAGCACCCTCGACCTCCTCGTCGACTACGACATGCAGGCCGACGGCAGCGGCGCAGGGGCCAGCTCCGAGGCATCGGTGACCCAGGCCATCGTCGCCGTGTCGGTCGTCCCCCGGGTCATCCTGCCGCCACCCATCCACATCAGGTGCGTGGCCATCCCCGACGCCGACCTCACGCAGAAGGTGTGGCTCGATGGCGGCGATGCCTTCGATGTGGACGACCCCAAGGGCGTGGAGGCCGCCCGGCGGGTGCGGGTGCTGTCCGACGAGTCCACCACGGCCGAGGGTGGCGATGCCGCCGACATCTCGGTCGAAAAGGACGGCAGCGTGTGGCTCGCCCCCGAGGCGGACGAGAAGGGCGACGGCCGGGCCTACCTGCTGCTGGTGGAGGCCGAAGACGCCGATGGTGAGGTCGTTCGAGGTGCCTGCACGGGCGGCACGGTGTCGGTGGACGGCACGGATGCAGGCCGCGAGGCGGTGCTCGACGAGGCGCGGGCGCTGCTGGAGGAGCTGGAGGCCGAGCTGCTCGACGTAGGCGACATCGACGCGGTGGATGCGAAGTCGCTGGGGCTCTACGACCTGTCCGCGGGAGAGTAGACTCATCTGGCCGGGGCCCTTTTCAAGGGACCGGAACCAGGGGATCCATGCGGCCATCCTCCGTACACCGTTGCCGCAGCGGTCGGCTCAGCGTGGCGCTGGTGGTGCTCGCCTCCTGCGCGAAGCCCGGTCCACCACCTCCCCGAGTGGCTCCCCCGGCGGAATGGACCCCGCTCGGCGCCTCCGACCTGCCCCTCGACGGGTCGAGCTGGCGCGAGGCGGTGTTCATCGAAGGCGGCGTCTGGGAGTGGGATGCGGCACTCAGCCCCGCCGGGGAGCTCGTCGTGGCGGCCGTGGAGCGCGACCCCTCGCCGCCATGGTGGTCGGCCAGGCCAGCTGAGCTGCAGGTGCGGCTGCATCGCCATGGCGCCAACGGCTGGGCGGTGGGGCCCGAGGCCTGGGCCCTCGATGACGCGCTCCAGGAGGTCGTCGACGCCGACCTGGCCCGGCTGGAGGTCTCCGCGGGCGACGGCCTCACCTGGGTGGTCCTGCGCGACCGACACACCCGCACCCTCCACAGCTGGGGAGTGGACGACCGACACCGCGAGCGACGCCACCCCGCCATCCCGCTCGGCGACCACGACCGACTGCTGGGCATCGGCGTCGAGGCTGGCCTGCCCGTCCTCCTCCTGGCCGAGGTCGAGCCCTTCCCGCCACGCTCCGAGAGAGACTCCGCACCACCACCGTGGATTCGGGTTCGCAAGGCCACCCTCGACGGCCGGGCGTGGACCTGGACACCCCTGTTCGAGCAGCAGCTGTCCGGGGGAGTCGATCTCCACCAACGCCAGGATGCGGCGGGACGGCCCATCGTGGTGGTGGTGGAAAGGAACCGTGAGAACAGCCGTCATCAGGCCATCTTCGCATGGCCCCCCGGCCTGTGGGAGGCCAGCCGGGACCGCGACCTGGAGGGGCGGGTGCTCGAGGAGGGCGCCGACGGCTGGCGGTGGGTGGTGACGGCCGAAGAGGCCCGCCGCTACCGGGGCTACGGGCCCGCGTCAGGGGGACGAGGCCGTGCCTTGCTCGTCGACGGCTACCCCCACGACATCGGCGTTCACTATGGCGGCGAGCTGAACCGCTGGCGCATCCTGCGTCGCGACGAGACCGGTGAGTGGCAGCGCCTCAGCGACCCCGACCAGTCCGACCTCGTCGTCGAGCACCAGCTCCGTGGCCAGGCGCGCGCGTTCTCCGGTCCCGAGCCCCTGCTCGTGGTCTCTCGCGGTCACAGAGGCGAGCTGGCCGCCTTGCGGTGGACCGGCAGCCGCTGGTGGGGCCTCGACGCAGACCCCGATGTGGCAGGCGGACTTGGCACCCCCGGCCGCAGGTCCATCCTCCCTCACCTCATCGCCACCGAAGATGCCCTGCTGCTGCGCTGGTTCGAGACCCACGACCAGCTGGGCGGCGCGGTGATGGAGGCGCGCTGGGACGGCCGAAGCTGGAGCCCCACGCGGACCATGCGGGTGCCCCCCGACCTCCCCGGCGCGGCCTGCTGGCCCGACGAAGACAGCGGGTCGCATGGCAAGTGGCTGCCCCGGTGGACCGATGGCCACACCGCCCTGTTCATCCGGATGTGCAGCAGCGGCTGGGACCGGGTGCATGGACCGATGGGGTGGACCTTCCAGCATGCCTGGTTCCAGGTGACGGACGACGGCCTGGCGTTGCTTCCCCAGCCGTGTGCCGGGCCGTCCGACCGATGTGGTCCCTCGACCGACGCACTGGCAGACGCCTGCAGGGTCCGCCAGGACGACGCCTGCGAGCTGTCGAGCTCGGTCCAGAACCCCGATGGCAGCGTGCTCTTTCGCCTGCTCACCCCCATGGAGAATGGCTTGGGCAGACACGGCACCATGGTTCGCTACACCTCCGATGGCTGGCGGGTCGACCCACACACACACTCGATGCCCGGTGACGCGCTCCACGCGCTGTTGCCCGGCGAGCCACCCCTCTTCGCCGCCCTCGAGTCTGCGAATGGGCAGCGCCACCTGACCCTCTACGAGCTCCGCGACGACGGCTGGCATCCGGCGGGCCTGCCCAGGCTCGGTCTGGGGGAGGTGCCGCAGACCCGATGGGGCCCGTCCAACCGCGACCTCGTTCGCGTGTCGGGCGTGCGCCTCGCGACCGGAGAGGTGCTGGTGGCCGTCACCCGAAAAGACGCCGAGCACCGCCATCACGCCACGCTGCACACCCTCGCGGACGGCCGGTGGCAGCCGGGCATCCCAGGCGTCGCGGCCGAGTGGATGCGGGTTCAGGCCGAGGGGGACCTTGGGCTGGCGGCCTGGCTGCAGCAGGGAGACCTGCACCTGGCGGTGTGGCGAGAAGGTCGGTGGACGGCAGTGTCGGAGGCCGACACCGGAGGCGTGTCTCGAAGCGGGGTGGTGGACGCGGTGGGAACAGCCGCCCTGTGGCGCGGACAGATCTGCGTGGCCTGGAGCGACCACGGACGCATCGAGGCCCAGGTGATGGTGCGATGCCGTCCATGGACGCCGTCCCCCTGACCCGACGCAGAATTGCACACCCACAACTGCCGACCTGGCGGTGTAGGTGGGTCCCATGCGCACTCCCCACATCGCCGTCCTGCTGTCCACCGTGCTTCTGTCGTGCTCTGGCAAGGCCGAACCCCACGACTCGGCCAGCCCCGCCACCCGTCTCGACACTCTGCCCCTCGCCGAGCAGGTGGTCGCACAAGGCATGGAGACCTTCCCGCCCGAGATCGTGTTCTTCGATTGGATTCCCACTGTCTTCGCCTGGGGAGTCCACCGCACCCACGCCGCTTCGGGCGATGCCACCTACCAGGGATGGTACCGGGCCTGGATGGACGCCGCTCTGGTGGACTTCACCGGCGAACACTTCGAGAGCAGCGACGCCACCTCGCCGGCCTTGTTGGCGTCCACGCTCATGTGGGAGGACGGCTCCACCGACTACACCACCATCACCGACGCTGCGGATGCCTACATCGCGGCCGTGCCCCGGGCCAGCAACGGCGCGATGGTGCACTGGGGACCCGACAACCCCTGGGGCTTCGACGACGACCAGGTGTGGGTGGACAGCCAATTCATGCTGGGCCTCTACCTGCTGCAGGAGGGCCGGCGCACCGGAGATGACGCCAGCATCGACGCCTTCGTGGCGCAATACGTCGCCTTCCACGCCCTGCTGAGCGACCCCGACGACCACCTGTACCGCCACGCATGGGACGACGGCGACAGCGTCCACATTCCCGTGTCTGCAAGCTACTGGGCCCGGGGCAATGCCTGGGCATTGGTGGCCGGGGCCGAGCTGCTGCGGGCAGTGGGTCCCGACGACCCGAGGTGGGACACGGTCGCGCCGCTGTGGACCGAGCACGTCGCGGCCATCCTGCCTCTGCAGGCCGAAGATGGGCTGTGGCACACCGTGCTGAACCGGGCCGACGACCCCGCCAACTACACGGAGACATCCGCGAGCGCGCTCATTGGATACGCCCTGGTGGTCGGCATACACGCCGACGTCCCCCTCGACGACGGTGCGGTCCGTAGGGCCGTGTTGGCCACGGTTCAAGGCGTCGAGTCGCGGCTCAGCCAGGATGCCAGCGGCGTGTGGCAGCTCACGGGCACCAGCACAGGCACCAACCCCGGCGAATACGAAGACTACATCGCCGTTCCCCAGCTCGACGACCTCATGTTGGGTTGGGGTGCCGTCGCCATGTTCCTCGCAGAGGCCCACGGCCTGGAGGTCCCGTGAGGTACTTTGTCCTCGGTCTCCTCGCCGGCTGTGGTGCCAGCCCCGCACAAAAGCAGCCAGGCGGAGACAGCGCCACTGAAGATGCCGAGACGTGGCCCCACCTCATCGCCACGCCGGGCATGGACAGCCTCGTGAGGGAACGCCGGGAACGCGAACCCTACGATGCCGTATGGCAGGCCGTTGTCGACAAGTCCAACGAAGAACTACGCGTGCCCGAGCCCGACGACTGGGACCACTCGGCCTATGGACACAATGCCAGAGTGGCCCAAGCCGCCGCCTTCATCGCCTGGGTGGACGGCGACACGGCGGCGGCCGAGCGCGCCCACGCCGCCCTGAACACCCTCGAAGCCGACCTCGACCGCTCCGACAACTGGGACCTCAACATCCGCCTCCCCCGCACCGTGATGTGCGGGGCCAACGCCATCGACCTGCTGCTGGGGGCAGGGCTGGCCACCGAGGAACAGGCCGATGCCTGGCTCGACGTCATCGGGTCCATTGGCGAAGACGCCCACGAGCGCTGGGTGGTCGATGACTTCATGCGACAGGTGGCCCTCGGGGTGTCCCAGAACAACCACCCGCTGCGCACGGCCAGCGCGATTGGCTATGCCGCCCTCGCCGACCTGGAGCGCCCCGGGGCGGTGCAGCGACTGGACTGGGCGGTCTCCGAGGTGGCCTATCTACTGGGTCCCAATGGCCAATACATCCAGCCCGACGGCGTGGTGAGCGAGGGTCCTCACTACTACGCCTTCGGCCTGGGAGCCGTCCTTCCCTTCCTCATTGCATTGGACAACGCGCGTTCGAGCGACGCCACCTATGTTCGGGACTGCATCAACCGCCAGGACATCGACCCCTGGGCTGGCCACGGCTGCACCGACGGCGAGTCCTTCGTCTTCGACAACCCCCTCTACGAACCCTTCTTTCACGCCACCGCGGACTGGTCGGTGTCCCAGAGACTGCCCACCGGCCACCGGCCACCGCGGGCCGACTCCTATCTTGTGAGCGTGAACGGGCTGCCGCTGCTGACCCACTGGGGTGCCCCCGACCATCTGGTGTGGGACTGGGTGGACAACCTCGACGCGCCGCTCGAGATGGGCAAGGGCATGGACCTCGTGGCCCACCACCTGCTCTACGCCGAGGTGCCCGAGACCCTGTCGCCCCCGAGCTGGACGAGCCGTTTCTACACCGACGGCGGGGAGGCCAACCTACGGTCGGGCTGGGATGCCGACGCCCGCTGGTTCATGCTGGCTGCCGAGCATGGCGCCGCCCGAAAGACCTTGCACGACCACGTCGACGGCACCAGCTTCCAGGCCGCGGCCTATGGCGACTACCTGCTCATCGACACCGGCTACTACAAGCCCGACGAGCTCGACAATGCCAAGACAGCGCACGCGCCCAGCCACAACGTGCTGCTCATCGACGGCGAAGGCGCACCGGACAAAGGCCTGCTCACCGACTTCGGCGACACAGACGCATGGCTCGAGAACGTTCACGACAACGGTGTGATCGAGTGGGCCGACGCCCGCATGTCCTTTGCGGACGCCGAGCTCGTGCGCGGCGCTGCATTGGTACGGGGTCGCTACTTCATCGTGGCCGACCGACTCGACAGCGACGTCTCGGAGGCCCGAGAGCACCGATGGCGCCTGCACCTCAACGCCGGCAAGGACGCCGGCGGGGACTGGTGGCTGGACGAACACGGACCCGGCCTGAGCCGAGACACCGGCGGGCTGCAGGCCTGGCTGGGCTCGACCGCCGCGGGCCTGTCCTTCGAGGAGCCTGAGCACAGCCCGCTCACCGCCCCCCACGTCCACCTGTTCGACGGCGACCGGGAGCCGCGGGACCACACCGTGGTGGACGGCGTCGTGGACGGACGGGCACCGGGCTTCCTCGCGGTGCTCGCACCCTGGAAGCTCGGCGAGGACGCGGGGGAGCACGCGCCCCTCACGGTGGAGTCGGTCGACGCCGGCGCCGAGGCGGTCGCCTGGCGGGTGCAGGGCGACGGCTTCGATGATGTGGTCTGGCTGCGCGGAGCGGGTGCCGCAGAGGCGCTGGTGGTCGCCGGCACGGAGCTGCGCTCCAACACAGCGGTGCTGTGGACGGCACTGGATGGCTCGGAGGCGCTGGCGCTCGACTGAGTTCAAGTCTCCGAGGCGTCGAGCATGGTGTCGGAGATGGGCTCTGCGAGGGTGCCCGCAACCGCCTGCAGCCGGGCCATCTCCCGCTTCATCACCCGGTGGTGGTTGCGGTTGCGCACCTGGGCAGCCTGCCCCAGCCACTCCAGGGCCTCGATGCGGCCCCCCTGCTTGCGCACGGCCTGCAGGAACACCAGCGCGCGGAAGACCTCCGTGGCCTCCAGGTTCCGCAGCCGGCGCCGGTCTTCCATCGCAGCCACGAAGCGACCCGCCAGCCGCTCGAGGCCCGCAATGATGCCCTCGTCCTGCCCGCCGCCCCCGCCGCCTCGGGTCCGCCTGCCACGAAAGTCCACGCGCTCGATGCGGCCGTCGCGGGCGAGCAAGGCCGCGCGGTCGAGGGTGTTGGCCAGCTCTCGCACGTTGCCGGGCCAGCTGTGCGCGGTGAGCATGTCCACCGCCGACTCGCTCAACGACAGCGGCGGCAGGCTGTATCGACGAGAGGTCTCGGCGAGGAAGTGCCGAGCCAGCAGCTCCACGTCGCCGGGCCGCTCCCGCAACGGGGGCAGGTGGGCCACAAAGACGGCCAGTCGGTAGTAGAGGTCCTCTCTCAGCCGTCCTTCGTCGATGGCGCCGGCCGGGTCGCTTCCCATCGCCGCGATGACCCGCACATCGATGGGGATGGTCTTGTTGCCTCCGAGGCGCTGGATCTGGCGCTCCTGCAGAGCCACCAGCAGCTTGACCTGGCAGGACAGCGGCATTGTGTCGAGCTCGTCGAGAAACAGGGTGCCGCCCTCGGCCGCCTCGAACTTGCCGATGCGCCGGGTGCTCGCCCCGGTGTAGGCGCCGGCCTCGGCACCGAACAGCTCTCCTTCGATGAGCGACTCGGGGATGGCGCCACAGTTGACGTGGACAAAAGGCTTTGCGCGCCGGGCACTCGCCGCGTGTACCCGCTGAGCGACGAGGCTCTTGCCGGTGCCGGTCTCGCCCGTGATGAGGATGGACACGTCGAAGCGGGCGATGCGGCCAAGCTCCTGCAGCTCCGCGCGCATCCGGGGCGAACGCGTCACCACGCCCGGCAGTCCTTCGGCCGCTGGCTCCTCGTTGGCCACGGCCCGGGCCACACAGGCCGACAAGAAGGGCAGCCACGCCTGGACAGCCGCCAGCGCCGCATCGTCGAACAGGCCCTGAGCAAGCGGGTTGTCGAGGTAGATGAAGCCGCCGATGCGCCCGCCGATCTGAAGCGGCAGACAGGCCACCGACTGCAGCTCCAGGCGGATGACCGAGGCCTGGGCGGCAAACTCGCCGTCTCCGGCGTCCTGGACGACCACCTCACCGCCCCCTGCGATGCAGTCCTCCACGATGCTGGTGGACAGGTGGGCGTCGGGGTCGGGCAGGTCGGCGCCATCTGCCGAGCGGGCCACGAGCACCTTCCAGCTGCCGTCGGGTCCCACGAGACCGAGGAAGCCACGATGGGCCTGCACGATGCCCACCACGCCGTCGAGCACCTGCGTGGCGACGGGCTCCAGGCCCTGGGTCACCGTGACCTCCAGGGTGCGGGCCAGGATGTCCCGGTAGCGGTCCACATCGGCTTCGAGGCTCACCACCTCCCCGCGCGCCCGCGAGGCCACCCGGCGCAAGCGACTGAGCAGCACCCCGGCCCGTCGGGTGTCGCCCTTGCGCAGGACCTGCTCGGCATCGGTGATCAGGTCGACGAGATCGATGGCCATAGGACGTCCTCGGCTCGGGATGGCGGGGGAGTGTAGCGTCGGCGACGTGCGGGACGGTCGAGACACCGCGTCCCCCAGTGACGCACACCCCACCCGTCTTGCGTCCCCGAGCGACGCAGAACCGTCCCGCCGACCGGAGCCACATCACGAAAACAGCCTGAGGCTCAGCATCTTGAGCAACCTCATCATGCTGGCCCGCGGCTTGCTTTCTCCCTGCACGACACCGCAGGGAGGTCGTCATGTCGCAGTCCACTCGTCGTCTCACCCCGGCCGCCGATGCACAGCGCCTGTTCAAGCAGAGTCCAATCGACCCCAAGTCGCTGAGTGCAGGCGAGACAGACGCGCTGGCCCGTGAGCTGTATGCCGTCCACCAGGAGATCTTCGGCGGTGTGACCGAGGCCGACTTCCGCGCCTATGTGGTGGACAGCCCCGCCGCCCGCACCCGCATCCAGGTGTACCGGGCCGGCGATGCCGATGGCCCGGTGGTGGGCTTTGCGGCCGTGCATGTCTTCGAGCTGGAGCTGGACGACGGCCCCATGTCCCTGATGCGCGCCGAGGTGGGCCTGATGGAGGGCTGGCGGGGTCGGTCGGCGGCGGCGGGCTTCCTGCTGCGCGAAGGACTCCGGGTGGCCGCCCTGTCGCCCGTCCGCCGGGCCTGCTTTCTGGCCTGCCCCGTGCATCCCGCGAGCTACCTCGCCCTCACCCGCAGCTGTGGCCAGGTCTGGCCCCGTCCCGAGGCACCCACCCCCGCGCCCATCCAGGCCGTGATGGACCGCCTGGACAGCGACCTCGGTCTGCAGCGCCCCGCAGATGCCGCCGATGATGGGGTGCGCAAGGTCGGCTGGATCACACGCCAGACCCCCTCCGAGGCACGCTTCTGGGCCGGCCACAGCGACGAGCGGGTGCGCTACTACATCGAGCGCAACCCGGGATACCGACGTGGAGATGGCCTGCTGGTGCTGGCTCCCGTCGACTGGCGCAGCGTGCTCGACGGCGCCCTCGGCACCGCCCGCCGCAAGCTTTCCCGCGCCTGGCGCACCCTGGGTCGCCTGCCCTTCCCTGCGCTGCCTCTCCTCGCCGCTTGACCCGTCCTCACGCAGGGCGAACACTCGCCCCTTCCCCGGCTCCCATGTCCCCACCGCTTCTGATGGCTGCCTTCCTCGGCAGCCTGGGCTCCACCGCCCGGGCCGACGGGGTGGTGGTGGCCATCCAAGAGGCCGACGAGGTCGGGGCATGGTCCACCTGGCAGCCCGCGCCTGGCGCCACCACACCCGAGGCCTATGTCCTGCGCAACGAGGAACGGATCCCTCTTGCGGTGGGCGACACGGTGCGCGACGCCGACCTCGTGGTCACCCGACGCGGTCGCCTGCAGCTCCGGGTCGCCGACAAGGGCACCATCACCATCTACGACGACACCCGCGTGGTGCTGGAGGAGTTCGGCCTCACCCATCAGCTGGGCGGCCTGCTCATCGAGGTCCAGGACGCCTTTCGCGTGGAGTACGTGCAGGTGGAGGCGGTGGTGGAGGGCACCCGCTTTCGGGTGGAAGGCGACGAGAGTGGCCGTGGGGTGGTCGTTGTCGAGGAGGGCGTGGTGCGCGTGTCCAACCCCGAGGGCGAGGTGCGCGTGCGGGCCGGTGAGCTCGCCCGGCTGTCTCCCGGGGTCGCACCGGCCAAGGAGTCGGCGGACAGCGGGCGACGCACGCCAGTGGGACGCCGCTTTCATCCGGTGAGCATCGGTCCACAGCTCGGCGGCGGACTGGGCCACCACATCGGCCTGTCGGGCGCGGCAGGAGAGGTTCGGGGCGACATGCTGGCCCGTGTGCGCCTGCCGGGTCCCTTCGCGGTGGCGGCCACCACGGGCATCGTCAACAGCACCACCACCACACACTTCCCGGTCACCACCTCCTTCGAGCTCTGGCTGGGTCCCGTGGGCTTCGGCGCCGCGGGCGACCTGATGCTGGGGGTGAAGGAGACCTGCGACCCGCCCTCCCGCAGCCTCGTGGTCTCCGGCGCCGGCCACGCCACCGCCAACCTCAGCCTGCCCCTCACCTCCCGCTGGCTGTTCGACTCGCGCCTGCTGGTGGGCTGGTCCACCGGTCCCCAGGTCTTCGCCACCACCGGCCTGAGCTTTCGCCCATGATGTCGACCTCTGCACTCTTTCGTGGTGGGGCCCTGGCTGGGCTGCTGGCCTGTGCTGGCTGCGAGCTGTTCGTCATCCACACCTTCGTGCCTTGCGACGACCCTCCCGAGACCTTCTGGCAGTCGGTTGCGGTGGCGGACGGGCACGCGTGCGCAGTGGATGTGGAGGGCGGATTGCAGTGCTGGGGGGACGCGCTCGAGCTGTCGGGCACGGATGTGGCGGCGGTGGATCTGGGAGACGCCCTGGGCTGTCTGCTCGATGGGACGGGGCGCCTGCAGTGTGTGGGCGCCGAGCCGCCCGAGGGGGACGGCTTTGTGGAGCTGTCGGTGGGCAGGGACCACGCCTGCGCGGTGGCTGCGCCGGGTGAGCTGCACTGCTGGGGTGCCGATGAGGCGGGCCAGGTGTCGGCGGCGCCGGCGTCTTCGGTGGACCGGGTGGCCGCGGGCGATGGCTTTTCGTGTGCGACCGACGCGACCACCCTCCTTCCGGTCTGTTGGGGGGACGCTGTGGCGGATGGAGCCCCCGCGGACGTCCCCCTCGCGGCACTTGGGGCCGGTGGACCGGGCGTGTGCGGCGTCGACCCCGCCGGCCAGGCCGTGTGCTGGGGCGAGGCTGCAGGCATGGACACGGAAGGTGGCGGCCTCGGCGAGCCCCTGGTCGAGCTGGCGGTGGGCGAGGACATCGTGTGTGGCATCGACTCCATGCTCACGCTGCGCTGTGTGGGGGACGGTGCAGCTGCGGTGCCCGAGCTGTCGGCCATCTCGGTGTCGGTCGCCCCCGGGCCCGGTGGTGGCGGCTGCGCGGTGAGCGATGTGGGCCGGCTGCGCTGCTGGGGTGCTGCGGCGAAGGGACGGCCATGAGGCGACTCGCGCTCCTCTCCGCCCTGCTGGTGGGCTGTCTGAACAAGCCCGCGGGCACCGAGGACAGCGGCGCACCGACCCCCGCCGACTGCGAGGCGCTCACCTGGTACATCGACCAGGATGGAGACCAATGGGGCGATCTCGACGGGGCGACCCGGGTGGACTGTTCGCGTCCGGGCACCGAGTGGGTGCTCACACCGGGGGACTGCGACGACACCGACGCCACCCGCTCCCCCAAGGGCGAGGAGCTGTGCGACGGCACCGACAACGACTGCGACGGCGACACCGACGAGCCGGATGCCACCGATGCACCCACCTGGTACGAAGATGCCGATGGCGACGGCTATGGCAGCGATCTGGAGCTGGCCGTCGCCTGCGATGCCCCTCCACTCGGGGTCACACTCACCGGGGACTGCGACGACACCTCCGATGCGGTCCACCCCGCGGCCACCGAGGTCTGCAACAGCATCGACGACGACTGCGACGCCGACATCGACGACGACGACCCCACCCTCGACCTCGGTACGGCCACCACCTTCTACGCCGACACCGATGGCGATGGCTACGGCGATGTGGGGTCCACCACCACAGCCTGCACCGCCCCCACCGGCTTCGTGGCCGATGCCACCGACTGCGATGACGACGAGTCCACCGTGTTTCCCACCAACACGGAGATCTGCAACGACGGGCTCGACAACGACTGCGACCTGAGCGCCGTCCCCTGTGAGCTCGCCGGCGACTACCTGGCCAGCGACAGCGACGCTCTGGTGGAGGCCGAGGGCAGCGGCGATGAGCTGGGCCAGTCCCTCGCGGTGGGTCTGGATGTCAATGGTGACGGCGTCGAGGACCTGCTGGTGGGCGCCGAAGCGGCAGACCCTGGCGGCACCTCGCAGGCAGGGGCCGCCTACGTGCTGTTCGGACCGCTGACGGGCACTCTGGCGGCCGTGGACGGGCACCGCCTCGACGGGGTGACGGCGGGCGACCGCGCCGGCGGGGACGTCGTGGGCACGGGCGATCTCGATGGTGACGGCTACGACGACCTCGCGGTGAGCGCAGAGTGGTCGGACTACGCCACGACGGATGCGGGCGCGGTCTATGTGGTGCTGGGTCCGCTGACCGCCGGGGCGACCACCCTGCTGTCCACCGGCGACCGCTGGGATGGGCTGAGCAACGGCGACTACACAGGGGATTCCATCGCGGGTGGGCTCGACCTCGACAATGATGGCACACAGGACATTCTCATCGGGGCCTACAGCGCGGGGAGCGGACCGACCTATGGCGGCGCGGTCTACTTTCTGCGGGGACCGGCGACGGCAGGAGGCTCCTTGAGCGGGGCCGACGCCGTATGGGAGGGCATCGACCTGCTGTCGAGCTTCGGCTCCTCGGTGGCCGCAGCCGGGGACCTCGATGGAGACGGCGTGGACGACTTCATCGTGGGGGCCGGCCGAGACGACGCCACCGCCTCCGATGCGGGGGCCGCCTACGTCTTCCGCGGACCGCCAGCCACGACCCCGACCACCGCCTCCGCAGGGCAGTGGACCGGCGTGACAGCCGACGACCACGCGGGGCACTCGGTGGCCGGTGTGGGCGATGTCGACGGCGACGGCACCCCCGACCTGTTGGTGGGCGTCTATGGCCTCGACGATGGCGGCAGTGCGGCGGGAGGAGCCTACCTGCTGCTCGGCCCGGCGACCGCAGGCGGGGCACTGTCCGCCGCCGACGCAAAGCTGGTGGGCGAGGATGCCGGCGACCTGGCCGGGCTCGCGGTGGAACCCGCTGGAGATGTCGACGGCGACGGCAAGCAGGACGTCATGCTCGGGGCCTGGGCCCGAGACGAGGCGGGCGCCTCCGCCGGCATGGCCTACGTGGTGTTCGGGCCCATCAGCGGCACGGTCGACCTGTCGAATGCCGACATCCGCATTGGAGGCGATGCGGCAAGCGACTGGGCCGGCTGGAGCATGGCGGGCGGCACAGACCTCGATGATGACGGCTTCGTGGACATCGTGGTGGGGGCGCCGAACGGCGGGAGCGTGGGCGGAGGGGCGTATGTGTTTCGGGGACTGGGGCTCTGAATGCACCCGCTTGACGACCCGCAGGTCAGGTCAGGTCACGACGGCGCGGCGAACAGAGTCGCCCACCCTCCGCCCAACGGCCGCGTTGGCCCGCGCCGAAGTGTCTGAATAGCAGCCACCGCGCCGGTTTGGATACCCAGTCGGCGGGGAGGCAATCATGACCCGGTTCCGCTACTTCTCTGCGCCCACGATGGCCGAGCTCCGAGAGCAGCTCGACGAGATCCCGAAGACCACGCCCGTCGTCTCCTTTCAGGTGCAGCGCGATGGCGACCAGTTCTGCGCCATCGTGCACGTCGGGGCCCTGATCGCCGAAGTTGTGAACTACACCGACAGCTACGGCAAACCAAAGCCACTCCAGGTAGTCGGAAAAGTGGGCATCATTCCTACCCATGGAAACTTCTGAGGGGCTCACCAAGCCGACCAGCGCAGCTCAGTCCACCTTCCGCCACCGTCTCGCCCCCCACACCGCCAGTCCCCCCGCGAGCAAGACAGGCGACAGAGCGACCATCACACCTGCCTGGGCCTGGGCCACCACCCAGGCCACGATGGCGGCAACCGCGCCGAGTCCCACTCCCGTCCACCGGGCGCGGCGCCCCACAGAGAACGTGCCGACACCGGCGAGCAGGGCCACCAGGGCCTCCAGCCACACCGAGGCCCGGCGGGGGGCCTTGCCGGCGGCCAGGGTCTCGATGGCGGCGGCCTGCAGGTAGACGCCGTGGGCCACGCCGGTGCGGGTGAGGAAGCGGTCCTGGTCGTCGAGAGCGCCGATGACCACGGCGCGTCCGGCGAGGTCGGGCCAGGTGTCGGGCTGGGACAGCGACAGCTCCGGCGGGGGGGCCACCGGGTGGAGCAGGAAGCGTCCGGAGGGGGCGGACAAGGAGCGGCCGGCCACCACGAGCTGCTCGGTGCGGTCGTCGTAGGAGGGGCCGGCGAGGAGAGGCGCCCAGGACTGGACGGTGCGCACCGACAGGGCCCACTCGTCGCGCTGGTCGACCGGGGACCACACATGGCCCGGCACCCGCCCGAGCTGCACCTTCTGCCAGCCTTCCGTCTCCAGCAGGGCCACGCAGATGCCCAGCGCCTCGGCCAGGGCCGGGGTCTCGGGACCGTCGAGGTGTCCGTCCCGCCAGCGCCCGGCCGCGAAGACCGGGATGCCCTGCGCCTTCAGCTCCTCCACCGCATCGGCGAAGGCGGGGTCGGCGTCATCGGCGGCGGAGAAGGCCATGTCGAAGGTGATGGAGGCCACGCGGCGGTCGGCCAGGCTCCGCAGCAGCTCGGGGTAGTGGGCGCGCAGAGACCGCAGGTCACCGTCGGCGGGCAGGGGGAGCACAGCGGTGAGCGCCGACGGCAGCGGGCCTTCGACCGTGCTGAGCAGGCCAGCGTGCAGCCACACGTCGAGGGGGTCGGTGGCCTGGAGCAAGGCGGCGAGGGGGGCGATGGCAAGCAGGCCCGCGCGTGGAGCCAGGGCCGTGAGACGGTCGACCGGGGTGGTCGGGCCGGGCGCAGGCGGCGGGGCGGGGTTGGGGGGCCCGGGCGGGTGGGCCGCAGGCTGGGATGGGACCGAGGGCTGCGAAGGCACCACTGGCTGCGACGGCACCGACGGCTGCGTAGGCACCGACGGCTGCGAAGGCACCGCCGGCTGCGAAGGCACCGCCGCCACGCTCGAGACAGAGTCCTCCGCCTCGGCCCACACGTCGTCAAAGGTGTCGCTCGACTCCGAAGACACTGTATGGGAGGCCGTTGTCGTGCTCCCACCGTCCACCGGTGGGTCGAGCGTCCACATGGCGAGCAGGTCGGCGCAGGACTCTGCGCGAAGGTCCCGGTCGGGCTCCAGTGCCGACTCGATGGCCTCCACCATGCCCATCGGCAGCGCAGGCACCAGCTCGTCCACCATCGGACGGTCACCGGTGCTCACCTGTCGGAACAAGGCGGCCGGACCCTGGCCATCGAAGGCCCGGCGCCCGGTCACCACCTCGAAGAGGATGGCCCCCAGCGAGAAGACGTCGGCCCTCTGGTCGACCGAAGCGGCGTCCTGGAACTGCTCGGGGGCCATGTAGGCGGGAGTGCCCATGCCCAGGCCGGCCTGGGTGTGGCGGGGGCCGGCGCCGGACAAGCGCGCGCGGGCCAGGCCGAAGTCGGTGATGCGCGGACGGAGGCTGCCGTCGTCGGCCCGCTCCAACAGCACATTGTCGGGCTTGAGGTCGCGGTGCACCATCCCGAGCGCATGGGCGGCGGCCACTCCTTCGAGGATGGCGGTGCCAAGCTGCCAGGCGGCCTGCATCGGCATGGGGCCACTGGCGAGGTGGTCGGTGAGAGACGGGCCGTCGACGAGGTCCATGACGAGCCCGAGCCCGCTGGCAGCCTCACGGTCCACCAGATCCACGAGGTCGGTCACGCGCACGATGTGGGGATGCCGCAGCTTCGCTTGCATGCGTCCCTCGTCCACCAGGCGGGCCCGGAGGGTGGGGTTGGCGTCGCGCAGCACCTTGAGCGCGTGGCGGGTCTCGAGGTGAAGGTGCTCGACGACGTACACCTCGGCGAAGCCACCACGGGCCAGCCAGCGCACCACCCGGTAGCGCCCCGCGACCTCGGCTCCGACCTCGAGCTCCATGCAGGCTCCCGCCCCGGGGAACAGGTCCGGGGCGGGGGGTCGGTAACCTCATCGGATGGGGCGAGAGGCAGCCTCAGAAGGCCCAGCCCACGTTGATCTCACCGACCAGCGCCATGCCGCCCAGGGCCTCGACGGGAGGCACGATGCCGTCGGGGCTGAACACGTCGTACACGTCCTCGACCATCGGAGAGTCGGTGAGGTTGGCGCGCCAGGCAACGCCAGCGCCGAAGGACAGGGTCGCGCCCCGCTTGCTGATGAAGCGCCTGCCCACGATGCCCGAGGCCGTGATGGAGTGGCCGGGGGCGCGGGCGTCGTCGCCCTCTTCGGCGAGCTGCGTGTCGATGTTGTAGGACAGACGGGGTCCCACGTAGAAGCCGGCCAGGCCGTTCTTTCCGGGGAGGTGGTCTGCGCCCAGCTCGACGCGCGTGTGGCTGTAGTAGTCGCCTTCGACGTAGCTGCCGCTTGCGCTGGAGTCGCCGACGGCCTGGTTGAAGCCCTGGCCGACGCGGGCGGTGATGGCCCAGTCGGGGGCGATGCTGCGCGTGTAGCCGAGGCTGTTGCCGTAGCTCATGCCGCCGATGGACACGAGCTGGACCTTGTCGCTGCGGTCCATGTCGCTGGCGCGCTCGACCTTCGGAGCGTCGGAGGCTGCGGTGGACGAGGCTGCGGAGGCGGGGGCGGCAGCGAGGATGAAGGCGAAGGCGGAGAGGACGGACGCGGACATTGGGGGCTCCCTGGGTCGGTTGGCGGAGCCGGAAGTGGCTCCGTCGAGGTGACGCAGGGGGTCAGTGCAGTGGCCGTGCCAGAGTTGCCGACAGCGTCAGGGAGGTCGTTTTCGCGAAAGCGACCTGCAGGTCGCGTCTCTCCATGACGCAGTGGTGTCCCCGGGGGACGCAGGGTCGTCGCTCAGCTTCCCCGTCGGCTCCAGCTGGTCGTCGAGGCCCCCGGACAGCGGAACACCATGGTGCCGTCCTCCAGAGGGCCATGCCGCAAGGACAGCACATCGGCGGCGTAGTTCATGCGCAGCTTCCACGGCCAGCGGTCGCCTTGCATGGGGAGCTGCTGAATGGACCGCTGCACGTAGCCGGCACCGAAGTCGAGCAGAGGGCGTCCGGTCACGGTGGGGTCGCCCTGGGGCACCTGCACGCTGTAGCCCTCGGCCTCCATGTAGTTGAGCAGGCGGCACACGTACTCGGACACGAGGTCGGCCTTGAGGGTCCACGAGGAGTTGGTGTAGCCGACCGTGAAGGCGCTGTTGGGCACGTCGGACAGCATCATGCCCTTGTAGGTCATGTGCTCGGAGAACACGACGGGCTCACCATCCACGACCAGCTCCGCCCCGCCCAGCATCTGCAGGGTGAAGCCCGTGGCCGTGACGATGATGTCGGCCTCCAGCTCCTCGCCACTGTCCAACAGGATGCCCTCTTCCGTGAAGCGCGCAATCGTGTCGGTGACCACAGAGGCCCGGCCCTCGCAGATGGCGGCGAAGAGGTCGCCATCGGGGACGGCACACAGGCGCTGGTCCCAGGGGTCGTAGCGCGGCTTGAAGTGGACATCGACGGGGTAGCCGTCGGGAAGCTGCGCCACCAGCTCGCCTCGGAGGTAGTCCTTCACCTTCTCGGGGTAGCGTTGGGACATCTCGTAGATGTAGATGCTCCGCAGCACGTTCTTCCAGCGGGTGAGCCGGTAGGCCAGGCCCTCAGGCAGCCACCGCCGCAGGGCGATGGCGATGGCATCGGTGGCGGGCAGGGTGGCCACATAGGTGGGCGAGCGCTGCAGCATCACCACATGGCCGGCGGTCTCGGCCATGGCCGGCACGAGGGTGACGGCGGTGGCCCCGCTGCCGATGACCACCACCTTCTTGCCGGTGTAGTCGAGGTCTTCGGGCCAGTGCTGGGGGTGGATGACGGTGCCGGCGTAGTCGTCGATGTGGGGGAAGTCGGGCGTGTAGCCCTCGTCGAAGCGGTAGTAGCCGCTGCAGTTGTAGACGAAGCCGGCGGTGATGCGCTGTAGTGCGTCACTGTCGCGGGTCTGGAAGGAGACGGTCCAGCGCTCGGCCTCGCTGCTCCACTCGGCCCGCACCACGCGGTGTCCGAAGCGGATGAGGCGGTCGATGCCGGCCTCTTTGGCGGTGGCGCGGATGTACTGGAGGATGGCAGGACCGTCGGCCAGCGTCTTGTCGCCCGTCCACGGCCGAAAGCGGTAGCCAAAGGTGTACATGTCCGAGTCGGAGCGAATGCCGGGGTAGCGGAACAGGTCCCAGGTGCCCCCGATGGCGTCGCGGGCCTCGAGGAGCAACACCGACCGGTTGGGACAGCGCTCCAGCAGGTGGTGGGCGGCGCCGATGCCGGAGAGACCGGCGCCGATGATGAGCACGTCGACGTGTTCGGAAGTGGCGGAGGACGGTGGCATGCGGTCTCCCGAGGCGACGGGAGGACGACATAGCGCGGGGATGCTCGGAACGGACCGTGACAGCGGCAACCCGGGCCCGTGACCCTGTGCCTGTCCCTCAGAACGCCCAGCCCACCTTGGCCTCCGCTGCGAGGGACAGGCCGCTCACCCGGGGCTCGGGCACCTCGATGGTCTTGCCGTCCACCCGAGCGCGCCGGGTCTCGGCCTCGGCGCCCTGGGTGAGCACCATGCCGTACTTGAGGCCGCCACCGATGGAGAAGGTGGCCCCGCGCCTGCCGATGAAGCGCTTGCCGACCATGCCGGCTGCGGTGACGGTGCGCTCGGTGGCCTGGACGACGAGGTCGGTGTCGGCGGCGTAGGACAGGCGGGGCCCCAGGTAGACGCCGGCGAGACCGTTCTCCTTGGGGAGGTGGTCGGCGCCGAGCTCGATGCGGGTGCGGCGGGTGTCGGTGCCGAGTCGGCTGGAACCCTGGCCGAAGCTGGCGGACGCGGCCCAGTCGGAGGCGATGGTCTTCGTGTAGCCCACGGTCATGCCGCCGCGGACGGTGCCGACGGTGATGAGCTGGTCCATGTGGCGGCGGTCGTAGAAGGGGCAGCTCTGCATGTCGTGCGCGTGGGCGGGGGCACTGCCCGCGACGGCCTCGTCGGTGCGGGGGTCTCCGTTGGCGACGGAGAAGACGGCGGCGAGGGCGGCGAACCAGGTCGAGATCATCGTGGGCTCCGGTGTTCCTGGGGACACCAAGGCGAAATGCAGGGGGTGTGCCAGACGAGTGGACCTCGATGAATGCGTTGTTTTCGCGGTTCTGGGGGACATGGTGCGTCAGTGGGGGACGCGGGGACGTCCGAGGCGGACGCGGGGTCGGCGGGCGTGGGGGGGACTGCCGCCGGCACACGCAAGCCCCCCCCGACCTCGGGCACACCCTCCGTCAATCCACCGTCACGACGCGCCTCACCCTTGCCAACCGGGGCGGCCTCCTCTCCAGTGGCCCCCGCCGCGTGTCCCACCGCGCCAAGAACGAGCGCGCCGCCTCCCGAGTGGAGAGGCGGCGGGGCACATGGGCAGCCGTCAGACCTTGCGCAACACACAGTCGAAGGACTCGAAGCGGACCTCCGCCCGGTAGCGGGCCGGGCCGTCGGGTGGGTCGTCGTCCCACTCCACCGACCTGGACAGCGCGGTCACCTTCAGGCGGGCGGGGTGCCGGGCTGTGCTGGTGCAGCCCGTGGCCAGGACAGCGCGGTCATAGGCCTGCTCCAAGGCGATGCTGGCGACCGTGTGGTGGGCCTCGCCCGTGGCCGTGGAGCTGGCTGCGGAGGCCCTGCGAACGGCCGCCATGGACAGCAGGCAGACAGCGAGAAGGACGACGGTGGCGGTGATGCGGGAGCGGACAGCGGCAGACATGGAGACCTCGCGGCGCGGAGGGTGAAGACACGGGAATGGCGACAGCCGGGACTACTCGGAGACGGCCTGGGCGAGCATGTCGTCCCACAGAAGCTCGGAGGACCAGGCGGCCTTGGCGTAGAGGGGGTCCACCTCCTTCAGCTCGGGGACGTAGATGGACAGGCCGTCGGGGGCGATGGCCTCGCGGTAGTTGTAGGTGCGGTTGGTGAGGACGGCGGCCTGGAAGGCGTTGTCGGCATCGGCCACCGCGGCGAGCACCGCGGGGTCCTCGGACGACTCGGCGAGGGCTTCGAGGAGGTGGCCGAGGTCCCGGTTGTCCTTGTTGGCGGCGCTCCGCCAGGCGCCTTCCGCGGCGTCGAGCACCTGGGCCGCCCCCTCGGGGGAGTCCATCAGCGTCTCGGCAAGCAGGTCGAGGGCATCGGCGAGGGCGTCCATCTGGGCGAGGTCGATGACCGACTGGGTGCGGTCCTTGGACTCCTGGAAGCGGGTCGCGATGCGCTCGCCCAGCTCCGCGGCCGACATGTCGGGGTTGGCCATGAGGTCGGGCAGGAAGGTGTCGTAGGACCAGCCGTCCCAGCCCTCCAGCTCCTGGGAGGCGACGTAGACGTCCGCGTAGGGGGCGGCGGTCCAGGCCACCTCGAAGGTCTGCATCAGGCACGCGTCGGCGCCGAGCAGGTCGAGGGGACCGCCCAGCAGCCCGGTGGTCTCCACGAGGAAGCTCTCGAGGTCTCCGCCGGCGATGGACAGGGCGTTGCCCGACTCGTAGTCGTAGGAGATGGCCTTGGATCCGGTGCCTTCGACGGCCTCTGCGCCCTTCCAGCCTTCGCCGTGGTTCCAGATGACGAAGCCGTAGCGCTCCGCGGGGAAGTGGGTGACCGACCAGTCCACGAAGTCGACCAGAGTGGTCCAGTCGCCCGAGTCCACCTCGCCCAGGTCTTCCAGCTCGGGGGTGTCGATGGCCTGGGCGAGGTCGTCTCCGACCAGGAAGCGGCGGGCGGTGGTCCAGTCGCCTTCGTCGGCGGTGTAGCCCCGGGCGCGGTCCATCTGCACCACCACCTGCACGTCCTCGGAGGAACCGGCCATCTCCATCTCGGCCAGGTCGTCGAGCGCGGCGGTCTCCAGGTCGCTGTCGCCGTTGATGAAAACCATCAGGGTCCACTTCGCGGGCGTGTCGCGCACCTCGAAGTCGATGACGGTGGCGCCGGTCTGGCCACTGTCGTCTGCGGCGAAGGCGGTGCAGGAGACCGGACCGGCTTCCGCGAAGGTGGCGGTGGTGAGGGCGCCTTCGGCAATGGTCCCGTCGGAGCAGGTCCAGCGGTAGTCGGCGTCGGCCGCCTCGGATGCGCGCGCGTCGAGGAAGGCGGGCACACCTGCGACCACCCGGCCGTGCACGCGGGCTTCGACTTGCAGCTCGGGCAGGTCGGCGGCGGGGTCGTCGCCTTCGGAGGCGCTCGCCAGGGGGGCGGCCGGGGGTGCGGAGGTGAGGACGAAGCGGGTCTCGCCCCCGGACCCGGTCTGAGCGTCGCAGCCGACGAGCGTGGTGGTGGCGAGGGCGGCGAGGGCGAGGATGCGGTTCATCGTGGGCTCCGAGTGTCTGGATGCTCGGAGTGGATGCAGGGGGTGTGCCAGCGCGGCCCGGGGACCACCGCATTCGCGAGAACAGCGTCTGGCAGTCCTCTTTCAAACACTCTCCCTCTGCGGCTCCCACCGGCCTGCGTCACCCGCAGACGCACCTGCGTCCGGGGGGGACTCTGCTGCATTGGCGGCACGGTCTGCCCGGCGTGCACCTGGTATGGGCGGCCCGCCACCTCCCCGCCCCGGTTCCCCATGTCCCTGCCCGCCTACACCGTGACCGTCGCCGCTCTCGATGCCAGCTCCGTCGAGCTGCTCGTGGAGCATCCCCACCTCCCAGGTGCGCCCTGGCCCGGACTCGTGCCCGCCCTGCTCTCCGACCGCGGACTGCCGGCGCCCGCTGCAGTCGAGCTGCTGCACAGGGAGCCCGGCCAGATGCGGGTCCGCATCGACGACCCGGCCACCGCCCGGCTGCTTCAGGCGGAGGAGTGCTGGCCGGCCAACCCGCAGGGCCTCCGTCCACCCACCATCGGCACCCTGTCGTGGGCACCCGATGGCGCGCATGTGCTCCTCGGCCACGACGACTTCGCAGAGCGCAGGCCCGTCAGCGAGTCGGGGCCGGGTGAGTCCATCCAGGTCCTGTCCCATCCCCATCTCCACACCGTGTCGCATGGCCGGGACCGCCTGATGACGGTGGGCGGTCGCCGGTGTGTGCTGTGGGACCTCGACGGGGCGGTGCTCCTCGACCACCATGCCGACGACACGCTCACTGCCGCAGCTCTCGTCGCCGGTGTCCCGGTCGTGGGGACCCAGGGGGGACGGGTCTACACCCTCGGGGATCCCTCCATCGACCTGGTTGTGGGCGACGCGGTCACCGCACTCGAGGCCGACCCAGGCTGCATCCTGGTGGCGGCTGGCGGCGTGGTCCAGTGCTTCAACCTCCGGGGACAACGCATCGCGCGGTACGAGACCGGCCGCGCCATCACCGCGCTCGCCATCGCCGAAGACGGGCGACTTGCCGCCGGAGACGACCAGGGGCGGGTGACGCTGTGGTCGGAGACCACCGAGGAGCTGCCCACCTACGACATCCGGGTGGACGTCTACAGCTCTCGGTTCGCCGGCGGCGGCCAGGCGGTGCTCACGTCGGGCTTCGGCGGCTACGGCTGGGTGGTGCCGGTGCAAGGCGAGCCCCGGACCTTCAGCGACATGCCCGGCGTGGCACACCTCTTCGAGAGTCCGTCGGGGCGATGGCTGGGCGCAGCCAACCAGACCGGCACCCGCCTGGCCCTCTACGAGGCCGAGACCGGTCGGTGCAGCCGGCTGCTGGAAGGCATGCCCGAGATGCGCACCTTCGCGGCGGCCTTCTCTCCCGACGAGACCCGCCTGGCCATCGTCCGCAAGGATGCCGACAACGAGGGCCTGCTGGTGGTGGAGGTCGACGGTTCCGGGGCGGTGCGCCTCGACAATCCCACCCCACCTCGCAGCCAGCTGCTCGACTTCACCTGGCTCGACGACGACCGCATCCTGGCCGCCTGCTGCAACGCCCCCAACCGGGTGTGGCGCCTGTCAGATGGGTCGAGCCACACCGAGGTGCCCGACCACAACTTTCCGAAGATCCACCCCGGCTGCGGCCCGGGTCTGGTGGCGCTCTGCAACAGCACTTCCGAGCCGCTGACCGTGCTCGACAGCCAGACCCTGGCGGTGCGGCACACCCTGTACGAGTCCGGCATCTTCGCCCCGTCCCTGCCACCGCGGGCCCACCTGAGCCTGGATGGCACCCGGGCCCTGCTCACCAACACGTCGGTGGGCGCCTATGTGGCCTACGCCGACCGGCCGCCGTGGTGCGTGCCGCAGACCCAGGCCGATGGCCGTCCCAACAACGCCCACGGCATCGTGTCGCCGTGCGGTCGGTGGGTGGCCGTGAACACCCGCGGGACCGGCATTCAGGTGGCCGACACCGAGGCGCAGCAGGTGGTGGCGCGCAGACAGACCACCCAGACCAGTGTGCCCATGGCCTTTGTCGGCGACACCCTCCGGCTGCTGGATGGCACCACTTTCGTCGACCTGCCCCTCGACGGCAGCGCGGCCGTCCAGCACGGGTCCTGGCCGTTCTTCTTCAACCCCGCCTACGGGGTCGCCCACCTCGACTTCCTGCCAGACGGCCGCGTGTTGGTGGCCACCCGGTACGTCTCGCGCATCTGGAATGGCCAGCACTACGACAATGTGCGCGACAGCGGCCGGTTGTGGGTGCGTCCGGATGGCCAGCGCGCGGTGTTGGTCCAGGGCGGGGTGTGGGCCTGGAAGGACATGGCCTGGGTGTGACTCGAGCCCTACAAGCCCCCACCGGCAAACACGAAGACCGAGCCGCCCGACCCGATGTGCCGCGCACCAACTACGACGTCGGGCAGGCCATCTCCGGTGAGGTCGCCGCTGAGCGAGACCGCTTCTCCCAGCCGGTCGAGGGAGCCGGTGGCGTCGAAGCGGGCGTCGGCGTCGGAGGCGAGCTGCTGCACACCGGAGGTGGGACCGTAGAAGAACCAGGCACGGCCGGAGCCACTGCCGGCGGACTGTTCGTCCTGGACACCAATGAGCAGGTCGGTGTGGCCGTCGGAGTCGATGTCACGGCCTGAGGCGGGGTCGAGGCCGGCGATGGCGTCGGCGTGGGGACCCACGAACCGGGTCGAGCACGCGGAGATGTCGCCGCCCGAGCTGCCGCAGGCGGCGGTGAGCAAGAAGAGGGCGCCGGCGTCGGTGCCCCCCGTGTCGTCGCCGTAGGCACCCACCAGCAGGTCGTCGAGGCCGTCTCCGTCGACGTCTCCCACGCCGGCCACCGACTGGCCGAGTCGGTCTCCTGCGGTGCTGGCGGTCCACTCGGTGGCGTGAGCGGTGGTGGGAGAGGCCGACAGGGGGCCCTTGAAGACGTAGGCGGCGCCCGACTCGCCGGTGCCTGTGCGGGGCGCGCCGACCGCGAAGTCGTCGAGGCCGTCGCCGTCGACATCGCCCGCTGCGGTCACGCTGGTGCCGAAGGACGTGAGCCCGTCGAGGCCGTCCCAGGTGTGGTCGGCGGCGTCGAAGGTGCCACTGGCCGTGAGGGGACCCCGCAACAGGTAGACCGCGCCCTCGATGCTGTCTCCCGCGCTGTAGGCCCCCACGAGAACATCTTCAGCTCCGTCATTGTCGACATCGAGCCTGCTCGCGATGGCGTCGCCCGCGTAGTCGCTGATGCCGGTGCCCTGCCAGCGGAGAGCGGTGCCGAGGGAGCGGGCCTGTCCAGCGGTGATGGGACCGAGGGCGAAGTAGACGACGCCGGCATTGGTGGGGGCACCGGGGCCCTCGTCGCCGGAGACCGCGAGGTCGGGGTGGCCGTCTGCGTCGATGTCGCCCGGGCCGGACACCGCCTGCCCCACAAAGCCGTCCTCATGGGGACCATCGAAGCGCGCGCCGTCGCCTGCCGAGACCGCACCCGACACGGGACCGAAGACGACGAATGCCCCCCCGCCATTGTCGACGCCGTTGAGCTCGCTCTCCTCGGCGCCCACCAGCAAGTCGAGCTGGCCGTCGCCGTCGAAGTCGGTGGTGGTGGACAGGCTCATGCCGAAGCGGGCGTTGGCGGAGGCGGCGGTCGCAGTGCCGGTCGCATCGGTGACCGCGAGAACGCCCGACAAGCCGCAGCTTCCGCGTGCGCCATCGCAGTCGTTGTCGATGCCGTCGTCGCAGATCTCGGTGGCGCTGGGCGAGACGGCGTCGTCGGCGTCGTTGCAGTCGTCGTCGGTCGCGACGAAGCCGGGGGGCGGGTCGCATGCGTCGCGTGTCGCGTCGGAGGTGCCGTGGCCGTCGGTGTCGGCGTCGACGTACCAGGTGGAGAGGGAGGCGGGATCGACGTCGGCATCGTCGTCGTCGGTGGCGCCGTCGCAGTCGTTGTCGACCCCGTCGCACACCTCGGTGAGACCGGGCGCGGACAGGGGCTCCGTGTCGTCGCAGTCATCAGAGGTGGCCGCAGCGCCCTCGGGCTCGGTGCAGGCGGTGCCCCAGACGACGTCGGTGCCGTGGCCGTCTCCGTCGGCATCGACGTACCAGGCGGGGGCATCGGCGGCGTCGTCTTCGTCGGTGTCGC
>ENA-OWNT01001444-OWNT01001444.1-seawater-metagenome-genome-assembly--contig:-NODE-1444-length-29896-cov-5.897716_pt1 | contig 29896 bp, 25 predicted proteins | sample MGYA00238136_ERZ651165 | MGnify/ENA primary metagenome ERZ651165 (study PRJEB26861, sample SAMN08777766) | seawater metagenome | isolation source: coastal seawater | place: USA: Florida | collected...
TGTCAAACTCGTAGCCAGACGACACCGCCGGATTAGTTTATCACGCCCAGACTGACGCCATAAAATGACCGGTTACGTTGAAGGCGCTCCAGGCGCTGCAGAAGAGCGGAGAGATTCGCGATATCCTCCCGCAAGCTTTCGATAACGTCTTTGGCGCTCGAACGCTGGGTGCCCAATACCAGTTGCTGTTCTGTTTCCGTCATGGCCGTTCTCGGTTCACACAGAGAGTGTCAAGCAGGCCGTTATTCTCCGGGGGAAAGTGGACCACGGATAGTGGCAAATCTCTGCAACACGTGTAGGGAAAGGCTTACAAGGCCGAGATTGACAGAGGGGGCAGTCCGTTCCGCCAAGCGACAATCAACCCCCCGCCCGTAACACGACCCTATCGACCGACCATCACCCGGACGTTAAGGAATTCTGGGTTATCTGCACAGACAGTGCATGCTTCCTCAGTCGCGACCAGACGGGTTGTTCCGATGCGGGGTAGGCCGAGAGAATGTGACGGGGCGGCAAGGTCAGCCCCTGACACCTTTCAGTTTTTCGGCGTCTGCAACAACCAGACCTTTTCCACCGCGTCGCACTGGCCCTTCAAGCCTCCCTCGACGGTCGCCGAGGCCAGGGGTGTTATTGCATAATGGCGGCCGTAATGTTGCCTGAGCTCATCCGCGGTAATGGAAAAAGGGGGCCCCGCCATCAACCGTTGATCATACTCGAACGTAATGAGGAGCTGAGGTGCGTCGTTCGTCATCTGCATTACGTGCTCGGTATAGCGAGCCCTCATTGCCTCGGGTAACGCCACCAGCGCAGCCCGGTCGTAAATGCCATCCACCGGCCCCAGTGTGGTTGGGGTCAGGGCAAAAATATCGCCCACATAAATATCGATATGTTTCGCCCGATAGCACTTAAGGGCACCGATGGTGGTGATGTCAGGCTCGAGCCCCAGCTCTTCGAACAGCTGCTCAACGGCAATGTGACTCAGCTCCGCGCCGGCAACGCGATAGCCCTTGGACAACAGCCAGGCAATATCCCGGGTCTTGCCGCACAACGGCAGAAACAGGCGGCGGCCCGGCTCCAGCCCCAGTTGCTCAACATGCGCCACCAGCATGGGGTGCGCCGCCATTTGGTGAAACCCAATGTCATTGGTCTGCCATTTCTCGTGCCAAAATTCCGCTTCCATTCTAGGTCCTCACTGTCAGTTACCGCGTGGATATACCCGCTCAGCCGCGTTTTCGGCGTTGTCTGGGGCAGTCGTCAACGTTAGCATACAACTTGAAGTCAACTTCAAGTCAAGCACCTATGAGGGCTACGATGGATATTAGCGAAGTCGCGAACGCTTCCGGGTTGCCCGCGTCCACCCTGCGCTATTACGAGAAAAAAGGCTTGATCCGTTCCAATGGTCGAAATGGCCTGCGCCGAACATTCGAAGCCAGCGTGGTCGAACGCTTGGCACTGATCTCCCTGGGTCGCAGCGCCGGGTTTTCACTGGACGAAATCGCCGAGATGTTCACCCCCGACGGTCCCAGTATCGACCGAGAGCTGCTAACGGCCAAGGCCGATGAGCTGGACAGGAAGATCAAAAGATTGACCACCATGCGCAACGGCCTGCGACACGCTGCCGCCTGTTCCGCCCCCAGTCATATGGAATGTCCAAAGTTTCGCCGATTGCTGCGTTTGGCGGGGAAAAGCCAGAGCCGGCCGAATCACAAACTCAAGTAGCTGCCTTGGCTTCCTTTGAGCTGTTGAAAGGACATCACAGGTTCAAATCCTGTCCTGGATCACTCTCAATCGTCGTGCTGCCTTCATCGCTCAGCGCTGTGACCTTAACCAAGGTCATGTTGCTGGGTAACAGCTGACTGGCAATTCGCTTGGCCTCCAGTAAGTTCGGTGCCGAGTAGACCTTGCTGACGCGGTCGACCACCACGTCGCCATCGCGTGTGATGGCCCGCCAAGTCGCTTGATAATTGGACATACCTCTCCCTTAACAATACCACTGTTCAGGCGATGAGCCTGTTCAGCACATTTTCGTAACAAACCCGCGCTACTTAACCCTTCAGGGGTTCCACAGTCTCGGCAGAGTTGTCCCCGTCAAGCAACAATTCTGGATTATCATTCAGCGGCCCTCAGCGACTGATGCTCACAAAAATAATGGTTGCGACCTAGAACCGCACAGGCTAATGGCTCGCTCATTCCCAATGGTAGTTCATCGCCTCGAGGATCAAGCGACCAAAAGGCTCTGCGTTTTGGTGGATCGATAGGTCCTCGAGCGCAGCCATGTACTGCGGGCGGGTTTCCAGCCGCACAATGACCCAAGGGTATCCGGCTGCCACCAAAAGCGCGTTCATAAGAAAGCGGGCACAGCGACCATTGCCGTCGGGGAACGGGTGGATGTAACCGATAAAGAAATGGCCGAGTATGGCCGCCACCATCGCGTCGGGCTCGGCGGCAATCAACGCAAACAGGGTTTCCATGGCATCAAGCAGGGACTCAGGTGGCAAAGGCGTGTGGCGAGACCCGCGAATAAACACTGGGCGGTTGCGATACCCGGCCAAATCTACCGGGCTGAGCATGCCGACTTGGACCATAGGACCAAACAGAGCCCGGTACCAAGCCGAAAGGTCGGCACGCAGGGCCGCGGCGTCGACGCCCTCTCGGTTCAGTCGCACAATGCTGTCTTTAACCAGGTTGTGTGCATTCCAATAGCCCCGAGCAGCCATCGCGTCGCGCTGTTGCTTGTCGGCCTCGTTATCCTCCGGATTCCAGTCTCCTAGGCGCACCCGTTCGATCAGCTCTGGGGTGACCCGGTACCCCTCAATTGACAGCGAGTGGTAGGCATCATGGACATAACGTTCCTCCAGTGCCCGCAGTGCGGCGTCTATGTTCGTTGGGGGCGACTCCAACGACTTGACCAGCGGGACAAGTTGAGCCCGCAACGTCCCCCACAGGAGCTCTAAACGTGCAGCATACGGGGAGCCCGGGCGCATCACACTGATATCCGGGACCGGCTGATCAAAGGGGTTGGTCTCGCGAACCGTATAGCCTGCCGCGCCCATCCCTGCCAATAATTCATCGGCCTGCGCAGGCTGATTGAAGGCGCGGCAGGCACCAGCCAAGCGCCCGGCAGCTTCCTGGTTGCCGGTCGCTAACAGTCCCGCGAGCAGGGTGGTCGGGTTGGCGGCCTTAAGGCCGAGAGCAACCTCCTGGGGCTGGCGGCGAAAATACGCTGGCCCCACGCGGATCAGGGCATCTTCCAGTGTGTAGAGGCGCACGCCCTCGTGGTGAGCCACAGTCGCCGGCAAGGTCAAGGCGGAAAACAGCGACAAGTCCAAGCTGCGTGGCAACTTAACGATCCGGTTTTGCTTAGCCGTATTGCCGATCAGCAACTGCTTTGGTAGCTGGTTATTGCCGGTGAGGATGTCGAGTGATTGCTCCGCTGAGACAACGTAATCCTCCCCGAGGTGATGTTCCAGGTATTGTCCAACAAACGCCCAATAGCACTCTTGCCATAACACCGACTCGCCTGTGTCTTCCACGCTCAAGTCTGCATCCAGCAGGTACCAGCCCCGAATAATGGGCTTCAAAAAGCCCGCCTTGTTAAGCCGGGTTTTGTGTTGCTTGGCGAGCTGAGCACCGTTGACAATATGATTGACCGCCACTTTCGATGCTGCCTCCAGCGCATCCGCCAGTAGCTCGTGAGCTTGTTTTGCCATGTTATCCCCGTAGGTGAGCACATGCTCTACGCGTATATACACTCATACTTTGTGCCATTATACACTCATGCTTTACGGAATGGAATGGTCATGCTTTACGGAAATGAGCGCTCATATTTTATACTTTTGAACACTCTCGCGCTAATGTGAAGCCCTAGGCGCGGACTCGAAATCATCCATACAGAGGCCATGATTAGGATAAAAACGTACCCTTTCGTTGGCTTGGCTATACTGCCAGCAGATATAACCCAGTCCACTATTGGGAATCATTAAACCCCAGATACAAAACGGCCCCGAATCGAGTCGAGGCCATAAGCAGAGGAGAGCAAGAAATGAAAAAACATTCCCTGCATTTTACGACTGGTTGCTGGTCTGAAAGTTCCGGCAGACCGCACATTATCTTGACTGCACATCCACGCTGGCGGCGGGATCGATCAGACAATGTATCGAACGAGACTTTTCACCGTGGTCCTGTATCGATCTACAGACCTCCCATTAGGGACTCGGTACCCTTATAACCTGGATTCAATCAGCGCCAGCACCCCCAACGCATTTTGCGATTCCGCTTTTTCGAGCTCCCCGGCAATCAGGCACTCGGTGACATGGGTGCGCAAAATCGCCAGGGCTTTCTGTACCGGTTCCACATTCTGCTGCAGCACGGTCGGCAGGGATTTTTCCGCATCCACGTACTTCAGCGCCGAGGCTGGGTCTTTCCAGCCAAACCAGTCCATGCGGTCCTTGGTCGACGCCCCTTTGGAATCCGCCCAAATACTGGCGCCGCGGCGCAGGGAGTGGGTGGTGAAGGGCTGGGACTCAAGACCCGCCAGATCCAGCACCTTGCGCATCATCGGGATCACCGAGTCCACGTGGATGGGTTTGTCGCTGAGCTGCCCCCAGCGACTGACGCTCACAAACAATGGATCGTCGGGCTGGGGCAGGGAGGCATTGAGCCAGTCGGTGAGCGCCGGGATCGGACAAAGGTAATCCAGGGCGTCCAACGTGCGCTCAAACTTGTCGGTGGTTTTGGTTTCCGGCAGGGAGATAAACAGCTGATCGCCGAATTTCCCTTTGCGGATCTGCACGTGCTTGGCCTTCATGCTCACCAGGCTTTCCGAGCGTAAACCAAACCAGAAACCGATCAGGAACAGGGCCTTGTCGCGAATCGCGGACAGCTGCACCGCGCGGACCCGGCGTGGGTCTTTGTCCGCGGTGGCGGTCTCACACTGCGCTTCCAGGGCGAGGATACACGCCTCCAGCTGTTCGTAATACAGCGGCTCGGCCTGTCGTTGGGGTGCGCCGATGGTGCGGCGCACGGCGCGCAGGCGGTTGACCACACTGGTATGTCGGGCCGGGTTGGTCTGCTCGGTAAGCCCGTGGGACGCGATATAGTCATCGTGCCAGCTCGTCAGTAGCGCCATGCGCGTGGTGATGGTGGCCAGTGCGTGCCCGGCGTTGACCGCCGCCAGCAGGTAGTCGCGCAGGGCGTCCGGGTCCGCAGGCAGGGATTTACCGGTCAGGGCGGTAAAGCTCGCCACCGCCCGGGCTTTGGCCTGCACCGTGTTGGGCTTTGCTTCGCGCTCGGTGAGCGCGGTCTCGGTGATCGCACGCGGCGCCAGGAGTGTGGTTCGGGCCATGGTGGCTCCCAAGTCGTTGTTTTTATACCTATTTTCGGAGCGTGTCCGGAAACGCCGAAATAGCTGATTTTCAACTTTCAAATTATAACACAGGATAAGTGGTTTTATCCGGTATTAGAAAACAGTAGATTTTTAGTGTAATTACATTACACTTTACACATTATATAAATGCTCAGAGTAGAAATCGGGGCCGTGAATGACCGCCAAAAAGCTGAACGAAGCACGGGTGCATGAACTGATTGCGCAGTACGCCAGCGCGCACAACGGGGCCATTCCCTCGACCACGGAAATCATTCTGTTGAACGGCGGCAAGGGCAGCCCCAGCTCCGCCAACATCTACCGCAAGACCTACCAACTGAAGATGCAGGAACAGCAGGCCGGGGCTGATCCGCTGGCGGCCTTCCCCGAAACCGTCGCCAACGCCGTTAAAACCATGCAGGGCACGCTGGAAGCCCAGGCCGAGGAGCGGGTGACTGCGCTACGCGAGGAGATGGCCGCCCAGGCTGGCGCCGCCGTCGAGGTACAGGCGGAGTTGCAGGCCCAGCTGGACGCCGCACTGGCGGATAACGCTGAGCTGCAGGCCCAGTTGCGCCAAACGACCCTGGAGCGTGAAAGCCTCGCGCAGGACAAGGCCGCGCTGGAGGCCGCCCACCGCGCGAGCACCGACACGGTGAACACCTTGGAGCTCGAACTCGCGAACAGCACCGAACGCGCCAAGGACTACGCCCGCCAACTGGACGCCGTGGGGCCCAGTCTGCAGGCCCAGGAGCACGCGATAACCCAACTCACGCAATGCCAGGAGGTGCTGATGGCACGCGTCGCACAAAGCGAAGCCCGCTATGGGGAGGGGGTCGATCAGCTCCGTGAAGGACTGGCGGGTGTCGCCCGCTCGGTCGAGGTCGGCCAGGCGACTCAGGCGGCACTGATCGCCGCCAATGAGAAGGCCACCGAGGGTACGACCCAGCAGGCGGCGCTGTATCAGACCGAGGTCAACCGCTTGAACCAATTGGTGGACGATTTGCGCCAGGCCCTAAAGCAGGGGGAAGAAACCCAACAGGCCGAGACGCAATCGGCGCTCGTGGAACAGGTCACGACGGTGGAAGCTGCCGTCACAGAAACCCTGGCGCTGTTGCAGGCCATGGCGAAAAAACTGAACACCCTGGCAAAGAAACCGCGGCCGAAAAAAACCTAATCACGACGATTACCCCCAACCGATGTCCCTTTGATCCCACGAGGAAATTAGTATGGCGAGACCCCAAAAAGTTGTAGATCCCATCGCGGCAATGGAGCAAGAGATTGCCAACCTGCAAGACAAACTGGGTAAAGCCCGCGCCAAAGCCGTTGCCGACGGCGAGAAAGCGCTCGCCAAAGCCCAGGCCGCCGCCAAGAAGTTGAGCGATAAACAGAGCAAAGTAAAAGCGCGTTTGGATGTGGTTCGTTCCAAGCACAAGACCAAACCCACCGCCGCCACCAAAAAGCAGGTGGAAAAGCTGCGCACCGATGCCAAGGCCGCGACAGCGGAAGCCAAAGCGGCCAAGCAGGCGCTGGCCACCGCCAAGCAAGTTGTAGCTGCCGCCAAAGCTGTTCAGAAAACGGCCGATACCCGTGCCGCGGTGATCGCCAGCCATGAAGCCAGTGAGGCGAAAAAAGCCAAAGCGGCAGATAAGAAAAAGGCGGCCGCTGCTAAAAAGCGCAAGCAAGCAGCCGCGGCTAAGCGCAAAGAGAAGAGCGTCGAGAAAAAGGCCGCTTAATCTCTGACCAATCCTCGCGACAGGAATAGGGCAGTGGGAGCTCTGACTCAATTCGAGCTCCCACTGCCCCAGGAAGCCGACAAAACGTAGCAATTATCGGTTCTACATTGGGCCATCAATTCTTTTAATCGGCTCATAATAGAGCACTTTCTGAGCCGATTTGCTATAGGAAATGGCTCATATGCCCCAGGCAAGTCCCTCCCGTGTGGTCAGCTCTTCATAAGGCCTCGGCTTAATGGTCAATATCTAGACTGCGCCCCCGCAGAAATTCCTCCACCCCCAAGTTTTATAGGTGGCGCCTTTTCTCCCACCAGTACCCCAAGGCACACCAAATTAACAGAAAATCTATATATTTCAGTAAGTTATAGCAAGAATGTCAAAATTCAGCCTGCTTTTGCACCGCTCTTGTTATTCAGTAGACATAAAGATTGAAATCTCATTCAGTGATGGAATTTGAGATTTGACAGAAATATCTGTATATTTTCTGACATAGCGAGAGAGAAACACTATGTCGATTGCTCAGTCTGTAACCACAGCCATTCATCAGCTCCCACTCGGGCAGCCATTCTCTACCAGCCGCTTGCTCAAGCTGGGGTCGCGTGCTGCCATCGACAAATCCCTCTCCCGGCTAACCAAACAGGGGACGATTGAGCGGGTCACCCAAGGGATTTACGTACGCCCGAAAAAGAACCGCTTTATCGGCACAGTCAAACCGGAAATCGGAAAGGTCGTTCGGACAATCGCCGAGTCCAATGGGGAAACGATTCAGGAACACGGCGCTGAAGCGGCCAGACGTTTCAGATTGTCCACGCAAGTGCCGACACAGCCGGTCTTCTATACCAGTGGATCGACACGCACATTGACTATCGGAGAACTCACCATCAAATTGATCCATGCAGCGCCGAGAAAACTCCAGCTGGTAGGGGAGAAATCCGGGCTTGCGCTAGCCGCTTTGTGGTATATAGGTAAAGAGGAACTTACGGAAAGCCATATTGAGCAAGTGTTAAACAGCTTATCCCCAACTGAATGCGATGATCTCATGGACGCCGATAAACCCGCTTGGTTGGCCAAGGCGCTAGACCACTTTAGAAAGGACTCAGCCGATGTCTGAACACTTTATGCACCTGGATGCCCAGGAACAAAAAGACATTCTGGAAACCCTGGCAATCGAGATGGGTCGGAAATCGAATGTGTTGGAAAAAGACGTATGGGTGTGCTGGGCGCTGGATGTTATGTTCACGATACCAGACGCCCTCCCCATGGCGTTCAAAGGGGGGACCTCACTGTCAAAAGTATTCCGGTCGATCAACCGTTTTTCGGAGGACATAGATATCACCGTCGATTATCGGGCGCTTGCCAAGCACATCGGCGATGATTTCGATCCTTTTGCAGAGAGCGCCTCAAATAACCAAATTGGAAAATATAGCGACCGCCTTAAAGCTGGGCTAGCGGAATACGCAGAGGAGAAGATTATCCCCCATATTCAGGCCTGCACCCATTTATTGCCCCATCACGACCAGATTGAGATCGAATACGCTGGAGATGGCGAGAAAATCTGGATCAATTTCTCATCGGTTGTAGAAGAGCAGGATGATTACCTGAGGAGCAGCGTCCTGATTGAACTTGGGGGGCGTAATATAATTGACCCCAATGCTGTTCACACGGTTACGCCAGACATTGCAGAGCGGCTTGTGGAGCAACCACTTACCTTTCCTACGGCCGACGCTGTGGTATTGGCCCCCGAGCGCACCTTCTGGGAAAAGGCTACCCTTATTCACTCCGAATGTAATCGGGGCTCGATGCGGGCGGGCGCTTCACGTCTATCCCGGCACTGGTATGATCTCTATTTGCTGAACAATTCAGGAGTAGGGCAATCCGCTCTGGCTGAGGCTTCATTACTTGAAGATGTGGTCAAACATAAAAAATGCTTCTTCAGGAGCGGCTTTTCAAACTATGACGCCTGCCTAGCCAAGAACTTCAAACTTATTCCAGGTATAGAAACCCGGACGGAACTGGAAAAAGACTACCGAGATATGCAAGGCATGATCTACGGCGAAGCTCCAGGGTTCACTCAAATCATGGATGGAATCTCTGAGCTCGAACAATCTCTCAATGCAGAAGCTTAATTGTCGTCTAATAGTACCCTGATTGGTTCTAACCAAGCATATTCCCCTTCGCATACAAATTTGTTCCCTCGGAGGACGCTCCCGGTCCAACTACGGATAAAATAATAAAGCCCACATGTTCTATTCACTCAGCTGTAAGCACTGAATACTTCAAAGACTTTAATCCATATCCAAAGGATAGGTACATGTGCTTGGCCTTATCGAGGTAGTCTGGGCTTAAGTTGACATTTCCAAATCCCATATGGCCACAGTAAGGACATTTCCTAAACTGGGCTTTAAAGGGTGTCATTATGTAGCACTTCATGCACTGACGGCCCATATCACCTGAGCGTGCAATCTTTCGAGCGATTCTGACCATGGTTTCGACCCTTTGCGTTTCTTGCTCGTCGCGATTAAGTCGTTCAGTGTGGCGGCGTTTTTTTTCGACTTCTTTTCGGTCGAGCTCTCGGACCAGTTGAGTTTCGATTTCCTCGTAACGTGCCTTCACATATTTGTATAGCCGAGGGTGTGAAATCCATGTTTTATCTTTGACGGATTGAATTAATGCTGTATTCAGTATCTCGTCATAGCCGAATTTTGCTTTTCTGATCGCTAATGCTGCATCGGACAGATTAAGATAAACAATTGCGCGGGCATTGTCTGGTGTGGTGGGAGGGCATGATTTTCCCAGAGATAGAATGAGTGAAATTGGTATGCCACCAACTTCGATAACCACCTCAACCGAGCTATCGTTATCGATCCAGTTGCCTCTTTTGTAGGTATAACTAACGCTGCTCTCTTTGGTCGCGGTTATGGTCTGCCGACCACCAGGTGTATCTATCGCATATATCAGGCCAGGTAGTGCCAGCTGATGTGAGCGTTTAATAATGGCGTCACACATCCACAGAAGGGAACGCGTGAAGGTAATCGGGCAAGGCTGATCGGGGTTGATCGATCTGGGCATATGCCCAAAATGATGTTGTTTGATTTGGCCTTTTCGCGCCGTGAGAGGTGCATTGCAGCCAGGGCATATACACCCGCACTGCTCGCCTGATTCTACGTGGTCGACTGAGACATACTCACCTGTATCAGCCTTGATGGCAAAAGGTATTAATGCTTCCATGACTCGATTTACCTGGGCTGGCCCATTGTGGTCCAGATGATAACAGCATTAATGGTATTCAGTTGGAGCATGACACCCCCACTGCTGCATAATTTTGGGCCTACTTGAGGGGCTCAGTCGTACAATAAGGAGGGCTGCTCCTCCTGCCTTTCCCTGTTACTCGCCTCTGAAGTATGGCTGCTGTGTTCTTCCGGGAGGTTGCATTAGGGAATTGCCTTATTTCCTGGTGGGAAAGGAAAAATGATGATTACCGCAAAATCCATTCAGTAGATACCCCCTGTATTCGTATATCGTAGATTTTGCGATACTTCTCATCTCTGCGCCAGAGATAACCATGCATTGAGGTAATTAAAAGCGAACATGCACCGCAAGTGCTGGCCACCTTTCATACAATCAGGTTATAAGTCGCACATCGGGATTGCACACTAAAGATTGCGTGTTACATCGGCCGATTAAACCCACTGTCAGAAGTTGCCGGATACTGTCGGCGGCCTAGACCGGGCGGTCTTCCAGCTCATCAAACTGTGCCAAACGATCGGGCAGCTGCACAATCACTTGTCGCGCCCCGGAGTTCAAGGTATCGGAATAGGTTGAGCGTGCCACTGGCACTTTCTGTGCTTTGGTCAAATGGAGTAACTGCTGTAAGTGTCCAGTCTTCACCGGGTCGATACTCGTAGCAAGTGTATTGGTGAAGATTGTGTTGCCTGTCAAAGCCGATTTACCTATTAAGGTGCTCAAACCCCAGACTCAAGACGTCCTCCACCAATATCCGCGGCAGAAAGCAACGCTATGGCTTTCAATAGCACTAGTCCACCGAAGAGCACCAGCCAACTAGGCTGCTTGGCACCAAATTCATTATTGAGGGCAAGTTGAAACTATGTCTATAATGACTTTCACATGTCCGTAAAGGCTGGCCAGGGGGACTCGGCTAAAGTGATGGATATATGGTGATCAAAGGGCATACAAGGAGAGGTGTATGGAGTTTTGGCTATTCGTTGGCCTGATGGCGCTATTCTATGCGGCTTTCAAAAGCAACAGCAGTGGAGCCAAGGCAAAACAGCAATCTCACACCCCCACGCCCAAAACTCAATCCACCGTAAAAAACATTCGCAGGTCTTCATCCAGGCAGCCCCACCAGGTATCGGCGTCCTCCAACGTCCGCTCCGTCAGTGAGGGGACCGAAGAGCTCGTTACCTTTACCATATCCCACGGCTTTGAGGAAGGAGAGCGTAGTCGCAATCAGGTCCCAGCCCAGTGGATCAAGCCCGGAGACATCCGGACAATCAGTGGGCGGTGCATTGAGAAAGGCTTTTTCTACACCGGCGGCAAGCTCAAAGGCGGCCGCGTGCTTGGTACAGAAGCCTCACTGGTGGATGACGGGCTCAAGATCGCCGCCAAACGCCAACTTACTCCTCCTTATGAAGATGAGTCCCTTGGCTACTGGCCCAGGTTTAACGCGTTATCGCCCAAGTGCCGTGGCTATTATCTGGATTGGCTTGCCAGCGACCGGGACTGCCCACAAACCCCCATCGGTTACGTGTTCATCTACTTCTACGGACTGGAACGTCGTGTTTGCTCCAGCGTAAAGGGCAAAAATAATGGCCTAGTGGATGCCGAATTTCTGGCCATCTTTGCAGAAGTTGCCCGTTTGATGGACGTCTACAGCGAAAGCCGCTCCTTTAGCGGCTACGCCAGCCGCCTGCTGGAATTCATGCGTATTCTTCGCCCGGAGCTGACGTTCCCGCCCGTAGCGGCCCTTCAAAAGGTTCGAGAATCATTACTATTCCAATACCAACTGGCCATCGCCGTCGATAAAGAGCTTCCCATCTCAGCTGATCTAGCCCTAGCTTGGCTCAAATTTTACCCGGACTATTACCCCAAAACACCGGCTCGGCGCTGTGAACCCGAATTTACTGCGTTGTTCAAAAAGAAATACCAGGAAAAGTTCAACTCCGGCATGGCGGTTAAGCCCAACAAAAAAAGGCTGGTGGTTCAATACTACCCCGCCAGCGGTACACTGGATTCGGTGAACTTGGACAAATGGGACTTGCCCGACCCCAGCTTATTGAAATCGCCGACAAACAAGCTTATCGCCATCGCCGACACCTGTACCGATTTACTTGACCCCTACAGTCGCTACTTGGGCAAAAAGGGCACCTCCCGCTCAGACATTAACGCCATACTCCTCCTGCCCGATGCATTGTCCGATACCCAAAACGCCAGCTTGGAAGCCTTTACCGACTGGGCAAACACGCGCATCAGCCAGCATCAGGGGCTGGCCCCATTGGCGGATTTTTGGGAATTCACAGGTATGCCCCTACCAGCCAAAATCAACAAGAAAGAAAGCGAGCTAATTGCTAACCTGGCACAAAAGGCAGGCTTTGGCATAGCGCCGGACCCTCGCTATCACCACGCGAAACCCTCGGTGGAGGGGAGCATCGTGTTGTTTGCCGAAGGCCATGGCACCTGCTTTGAGCCATCGCGTGCTTTCAATGAAATCGGCATGGCTCTTCGCCTTGGCGCCATGGTCGCCACCACTGATCAGCAGCTGGACACCACCGAGGTCACCTTGCTACATCAGCTGATTGACCACGACACCACCTTGTCGCCCACAGAAAAGCGTTCACTGCATGGCTACCTGCTCTGGCGGTTGAATTCCCCTGCCAACATGAACGGCCTCAAAGCTCGCCTGCAAAATCTGGGGAACCGCGAAAAGCAGGCGGTTAGTCACATTTTAGTGGGCGTCGCTCTGGCCGATGGTAGAGTTGATCCCACAGAAATCAAAGCACTTGAGAAGCTCTACACCGCGCTAGGGCTTGACAAAGCCCTGGTCGCCAGCGACGTTCACAACCTCTCGGCCAGTCGTCGCCTACCATCGAGTGCCCTGGGCTCAAGCGCAAAAGCTACGCCGGCCAAAACACCTACCGGCACGCCAACCCAGCTCAAAGGCACAACTGCAGGCTTTCAGCTGGACAAGGAAATACTCGCGCTGCACGAATCAGAAACCAGCGACGTGCAGGCCATGCTAGGGGCCATTTTTGTCGAAGAGGAAGCCGAGGCGCAGGTACCACACACGAGCACGGATGCACCGGTAACCACGGAGTTAGAGGAAGATCTTGAGGGACTGGACGCTGCCCACGGGTCGCTATACCGCGCGCTGGTCGCCAAAGAGCAGTGGTCCCGCGCCGAAGTCGAGACATTGTGTAGCGACCTTGGGCTGATGATCGACGGCGCGATCGAAGCCATCAACGACTGGTCATTTGATCGGGCCGATGCAGCCGTCTTCGACGCGGACGACAATATTTACGTAGACCTTGAAATCGTAGAAGAACTGGAAGGGTAACCATGGCAGAAAAGCGAATTAGACTGAAAGAACGCGACGCAATTATTCAGTCATTGAAATCGGGTGTTACTCCGAAGATCGGTATTCAACACATTCAAGTAGGCCGGGTGCACGAGCTCAAAGCCCTTTACCAGGACATTGAACGCATAGCCCAGGGTGGGTCGGCTTTCCGGCTGATCATTGGCGAATACGGCTCGGGCAAAACGTTCTTCTTGAGCGTGGTGCGGGCTATTGCCCTGGAGAAAAAGCTCGTTACCGTCAATGCCGATCTTTCCCCAGATCGACGTATACACGCCACCTCCGGTCAGGTCCGCAACCTCTACTCCGAGTTGATGCGCAACCTCGCCACCCGCAATAAACCCGACGGCAACGCCCTCACCAGCGTGGTAGAGCGTTTTGTGACTGAGGCCCGAAAAGAAGCCGATAGCAGCGATGCTGACGTAGCATCCGTGATCCATAAACGGCTAGAGGCCCTGTCGGAGTTAGTGGGGGGCTACGATTTCGCCAAGGTGATTGAAGCCTACTGGAAAGGCCATGAATCTGGCAACGAGACCTTAAAGGCCAATGCTATCCGTTGGTTGCGAGCAGAATACGCCACCAAGACCGATGCCAAGAACGATCTGGGAGTGCGAACCTTCATCTCTGACGCCAATTTCTACGATGCCCTCAAACTCATGAGCTTGTTCGTTCGACAGGCGGGTTACGAGGGGCTGCTCGTGAACCTGGATGAAATGGTCAATCTCTACAAGCTCAACAGTACTCAGGCCCGCACCTCTAACTATGAACAAATTTTGCGCATCCTCAACGATTGCCTCCAGGGCACGGCCGAGCACCTCGGCTTCTTGTTGGGGGGCACACCGGAGTTTTTACTGGATCCACGCAAAGGACTCTACAGCTACGAGGCCTTGCAATCGCGCCTGGCCGAAAACAACTTTGCCAAGAGTGCCGGTGTTATCGACTATTCGTCCCCAGCGCTGCACCTGGCCTGCCTCACCCCCGAAGAGCTCTACATCCTGTTAAAGAACCTCCGTCATGTGTTTGCCGGCGGTGACACCTCCCAATATCTGGTACCCGACGAAGCCTTGGCCGCATTCCTCCACCACTGTAGTCAGACCATTGGCGATGCTTACTTCCGCACACCCAGAAACACCATCAAGGCTTTCTTGGATATGTTGTCAGTGCTGGAGCAAAACCCGACCATGCAGTGGAGCCAAATGATTGAAGAGCTTGAGCTGGAAGAAGATCGCCCCAGTGACATGACGTTAGAAACGGTGGAACAAACGGCTGAGAGCCCCGTATCTGGCGAACTGGCATCCTTCAAGATATAAGCGAACTCGACGATGAATCAACCCCACGAGCAACTTGACAGCCGTATTCAACGCTGGTTGTTCCAGCAGGGGTGGTCGGATCTAAGAGAGATCCAAAAGCAGGCCATTTCGCCCATCCTGGCCGGCGACCGCGATGTGCTCATCAGTGCCTCAACTGCTGCGGGTAAAACTGAGGCGTTTTTCCTGCCGGCATTGAGCGCAGTGGTTCAGAACCAGACCGAGGGCCTTGGGGTGCTGTACATCAGCCCCCTCAAGGCCCTTATCAATGATCAGTACCGCCGCTTGGAAGACCTCTGCGAGCGTCTCGAGTTGGCAGTAACCCCATGGCATGGCGACGCCTCCCGGGGCCAAAAGACCCGAGCTCGCAAAAACCCTAACGGTGTCCTCCTCATTACCCCCGAGTCGCTGGAATCGCTCATGGTGCGGGACCCCGGCTGGGTCAAGCAGGCATTCAATGACTTGCGCTACGTGGTCATTGATGAATTCCACGCGTTTATCGGTACCGAACGGGGTTTTCAGTTACTGTCGTTGCTGAATCGGTTAGAGCACCTATTAGGGCGCTATACACAACCGGTACCCAGAGTCGCACTGAGCGCGACGCTGGGGGATCTTGGAACAGTACCGCTATCTCTGCGGCCCAATCAACGCCTGCCTTGCGATGTCATTACCAGCAGCAAGAGCCTGAAGGATCTCCGATTACAGGTAAAAGGCTATACCACCCCGCTGGAGATCAGTCCGCAGGACGGCAAGGTAGAGTCAGAAGCCGAGATCTCTCAAGCACTGTATGACATCTGCCGAGGTGGGACCCACCTGGTGTTTGCCAATAGCCGGCAACGCACTGAAAGCCTGAGTGCACGACTTACTGACCTGTGCGAGAAAGCACATGTACCCAACGAATTCTTTCCCCACCACGGCTCTCTCTCCAAGGAGATACGCGAAAGCCTGGAAGCCAGGCTACAGAAAGAAACCCTGCCAACCACGGCCCTCTGTACCATGACACTGGAGCTCGGCATCGACATCGGCAAGGTGGATTCGGTTGCACAGGTCACCGCACCACACTCCGTGTCTAGCCTGCGCCAGCGTTTGGGGCGCTCCGGCAGGCGTAATGGCCCAGCCACGCTGCGCATGCTGATCACCGAGAACGAGTTATCGGAAAAATCTCACATTGTCGACATGTTGCGGTTGGAGTTGGTGCAGTCCCTGGCCATGATACGCCTGCTCATTCAAAACCAATGGTTTGAGCCTGCCGACACCCGTCAGTTGCATTTATCAACACTCCTTCACCAAGTATTGGCGGTGATAGGGCAGTGGGGCGGCGTCCGGCCCGATCAACTTTACAAACTGCTGTGCGAAACCGGCCCTTTTCACAAAGTCACCGTGAGCCACTTCAAGGCTTTGTTGAGTCACATGGGTAAAACCGAGCTGCTGACTCAGCTCGGTAGTGGCGAACTGGTGCTTGGCCCGGGAGGTGAATCCCTGGTTGACCATTATTCGTTCTACGCGGTATTCAAGACCCCGGAAGAATACCGAATCGTCGCCGGTAACCGAGTACTGGGTGCCTTGCCGGTGGACTCTTTGGTCATGCCAGACCAGCAGATCATCTTTGGTGGGCGTCGCTGGTTGGTGATGGATGTAGATATAGAAACCAAGACCATCCATGTCTCCCCAACCAAAGGCGGTAGACCACCCAAATTTGGCGGTGAGGGGCTCGGGGTGCACGACATCGTCCGCCAGGAAATGCAGCGCATCTATCAGGAGGGTGACTACCGCATCCAGGTAGGCGGAAACAAAGTCGACTATATCGACGCCACCGCCAACCGACTATTCTGCGAAGGGGCAGACACATATAGCCGCTCTAAGCTCGCTGAAACCCCCATGCTACAGCGTGGTGCGAGCGTATACATCTTCCCTTGGCTGGGCGACAAGGTCGTTAACACCCTTACGGTGTTGCTGATGTACTGCGGCAGGAAGGCCAGCCATTACGCGGGGGTGATTGAGGTATCCAACAGCCAAGTTGAAGGCGTACGTTGCTGTCTCGCGGAAATGCTACACCAGTCTTTACCGAGCGAAACCCAACTTGCACAGTTAATTCCCGAAAAATGTGTGGATAAATACGACGAGTATCTGCCAGATGAACTGCTGCAGGAGGGACTTGGGCAGCGGGCGTTTGATATCGAGGGTGCTCGAGTGTGGATGGCACTACACCTGTGTTAACGCTATCAATGTGAAGATCATGTGATAAGGTGATATGCATGGAACACCCTCCATCCTTTAGAAAATTCTGGTATCAGCAGACCTTCGTTAAGGCAAAACTCGACAGTGGACTATCTTTATTGAATCGATGTGTGCTGCTATTGGTGATTTTGGGAATGACGATCTCCGTACTGGACACAGAACCTGCACTTCGCACTCAGTATGGCCGCTGGTTCCGAGGCCTGGAATTAACCCTGGCTTGTATCTTCGCTGCCGAATACACACTGCGACTGTGGGCCATCTCTGAAGACCCACGCTATCGAGGCATTGGGGGCAGAATTGGTTATGCGCTCACCCCGCTGGCGCTTATTGATTTGGTCGCTTTTCTACCATCATTATTGACGTTAGGTTTAACAGACTCCTTGTTGCTGCGTATTGCACGGGTGATGCGATTCGTCCGCTTCGCCAAAATTGGCCAGTACAGCCAATCCATTCAACTCATTGGTCGGGCGTTCAAACGGTGTTGGCGAGAGTTGGTTGTCAGTTACCTCGTGGCAACGATACTGATTCTGGTGAGCGCCAGTGCCTTATATCTGATTGAATCAGACCTTCAACCGGAGTCGTTCGGGTCGATACCCCGGGCGTTGTGGTGGTCTTTAGCAACGTTGACTACCATTGGTTATGGGGACGTCTACCCGATCACGGTTCTTGGGAAAATGATGACAGGGCTAATTGCACTAACGGGAATAGGTCTGGTGGGGCTACCTACAGCCATCCTGGCGGGTGCCTTTTCAGATGAGTACGAAGCGGTTCGCCGCCCCCAAGGAAATTAGGCCAGCGTTCTTGTGGGCGTGGAAAACTGCGGAAAAAGGAAATAACTATGGAAATGTTCACCAAATTCAATCGAAAAGACATTCAGGATAGACAAATAGATACCCTGATAGGCCTGAGCAAAGGGCTTTCCGCGGATGGGAAGATAGACCAAACTGAGGCGGAATTCTTACTCTCCTGGTTGATACAAGCCAAGCAATCCACAACCAATCCCATCATCGAGAACCTACTGAACAAGGTCAGCGTCATGCTGGAAGATGGTATTCTGGACGCTGAAGAAAGTGCTGAGCTACTGGCTATCCTGCGTACCATCACGGGTGAAGCCTCCGAAATCGGTGAATTTGCCAAAACTACCTCTCTACCTATAGATCATCCATTGCCTCCAATCCAGTTCCAAGGCATGAGTTTCCTGTTTACTGGAACCTGTGCCTTCGGCACCCGAAAGCAATGTCAGGAAGCTACGGAAACATTAGGAGGCATTAATGCCAAGGGGGTGACCAAGTCACTCAATTATCTAGTCTTGGGTACATATGTGACCGACAGTTGGGCCCACGAGAGTTTTGGCAGAAAGATAGAAAAGGCGATGGAGTATCGTGATAACGGGGTGCCTCTGGTTATTGTGACGGAAGCTCACTGGGTGAGGGAAGGTGGGCTATAACCGAATTTTCGAACATCAGGATAACGCGCATGTGCGCTGTACAAGTATTGAACTACAAACAAAAATGCACTGAGGGATTATGAGTAAAGTTGCCAAACAGGATTTTGTTTTCAAAAAGCACATGTCAGTTGGCGAAGCCGATGCAGAAAATGATAACCAGTTCTTGTCAGAGTGCTTTACCGACATAGGTGACTATGAAGTACTAGAAGATACAAATGCTCCACAATCTATTGTGCTTGGTAGAACAGGTGTAGGGAAAAGTGCCTTACTAGAGCAGATAGAAAAAAACTCAGACAGAATCATACGAATTGAACCTGAACAATTGGCCTTAAGGCACGTATCAAACTCTACAATATTAAATTGAGTTATTGTCAAATCTGGTGTACGGGGTCAGGCGGCTTTCCTGTCAGCTTGATCTCCTGCCCGCTCTCCGTTTACAAATTTAATTCCTGTTATCACGTCGGCGAGCAGCTCAAATCCTCGCAGGCGACGCCACCTTTTTTCGGCTGACTGCACCAGCTTGAAAACCATGGTCAGCGTAGTTTTTCTCGAACCGCAGTTGCGCGTTTTCTTGGTCCTCAGCCGCACGGTGGCAAAAGTGGACTCTATCGGATTCGTCGTCCGGATATGGGTCCAGTGCTCTGCCGGAAAATCATAAAACGCCAGCAGTGATTCCTTGTCTTTGGCCAGGCATTCCATGGCCTTTGGATACTTGGCTTCAAAGCGCTTGATCGTGGTCTCAAACGCTTTGTATGCAGCCTCACGCGTCTCCGCCATCCAGATCGAGTGCAAGGCATCCTTGACCTTGGGCTGTACCGATTTCGGCAACTTGTTCAATACGTTGGCGGTTTTGTGCACCCAGCAACGTTGGTGGCCGGTCTCCGGGTAGGCTTTGCTCAGCGCCTTCCAAAAGCCCAGGGCGCCGTCGCCGACGGCCAGTTTGGGCGCCACGTCAAGCCCGCGCTCGCGTAAATCACAGAGCAGTTCCGCCCAGCTTTGCTCCGATTCCCGGTAACCGTCCTCGACCGCGATCAGCTCCTTTTTGCCCTTGTCCGTCACGCCGATAATCACCAGCAGGCACTGCCGATCATCCATCCGCACATTGCAGTAGATGCCGTCAGCCCACCAGTACACGTACCGTTGTTTGCGGAGATCTCGGCCTCGCCAGTCCTCGTACTCATCCTGCCACTGCGCCTTCAGGCGACTGACGGTGTTGGCCGACAGCCCCTTGGCCTGGTCGCCCAGCAGCGCCGCCAGCGCCTCTTGGTGATCGCCGGTGGAGATTCCCTTCAGGTAAAGCCAGGGAATCAACTCGTCCAGACTCTTACTGCGCTTCAAGTAAGGCGGCAGCAGCTGACTGTTGAATTTGATGCCCTGTCCCGAGCGATCCCGCACCTTGGGGACTTTGACAGGTATTTCACCTATGCCGGTTTGCACCGTACGCTCTGGCAGATAGCCGTTCCTGACCACCGCCTGCTTACCGTCAACGGTCAAGTCTTTGTGCTGGTTCAGCAGCTCCAGCAGCTCTGCCTGCACGGCATTGGCGATCAATTCTCGCGCACCTCCTCTCAGCAGCTCCGTCAATGGATCATTAATCCCTTTCTCTTCTGGCTGGGGAAACCCAATCAGGTTATCATTGCTCATGGCGTATCACTCACTGTTGGTTATCGATCTGGCAGGATCTTTCCAACAGGATACGCCACCTTCCCCTCAACTCATACACCAGTTTCGACTATAGCTCAAACTCCTGTTCCAGGGTGCGATCTGTTACCGCGCTGTAGAGAAGTTCAAGGTGTGATTGTAGGCTTTTCGCGAAAGTTGTCATGCCTGCCATTCCTTGGGCAGCGGTGTATGGTATTCACAAGTACTCCTCCGGTTGTGATGTATGAGGTAAGAACTCCCCCACACATCAGGCGCGGTAACCGTGTGACTTTTTATAGCAGGCCACCCTACCACCCTGTGGGAACAGAGTCAAATGAGGCTAGTTGGTAGTTGTTATGTGTCCGACACGTAAGAGGCTGGGCTTTTTTGTAAGCATTTTCCTACAAGGGTTACAGAGATTCCCCACTAGCTTTTTATTATTCCACTTCTGAAAATGGCGCAGTTTATAACAATAAAAAGAACGCACAATGGACATGGAAAATAACCTAGCAGCGTGTTGAAAAAATCGAAAAATAATTGAATTCACCGGCCACGCCATGTGGCCACCTAAATTTGGGAAAAATGCTTTCTACGATTTTCGTCATTTAAAATTCTTGCAGGTGATAATGGTAATCATTCGCCCACTTTTTTGCTTCAACCAAGCCCTTTTTCACGCTCATTTAGGCCATTAGGGTTTTCATTCGAGTAATATTGTAGGCCGCTGCGGTGAACCGAAACAGCCAATCGACTATTTCAAGACCGCGATGGCGAAGTTTATGCATCAGTCCATAAGCCTTCATCCAGCCGAATTCCATGGTATCTCCTTTTGACTCAACTGCACGGTAAAGATATTTCCACTGACCCTTCACCTTAATATAGGTCTCATCGATTCGAAAAGAATTATTACTCTGTCGGCAGTGGGGGCGACACCGCTTATCCAGCTCCGGTGAATAGACCTGAACCCAACGATAAATCGTAGAATGATGTAATTTAATACCGCGTTCAAGCATCATCTCTGCCAGATCGCGGTAACTTAATCGAAAGCGAAGGCACCAGCGCACGCAAAGCAATATAATTTTGTTCTCCTAATGTCGCCATTTGAAGGGGCGCTTTGGGTTCATGCGCTCTAAGTCCCTGGAAAAGTTGCTGAATATATAGTCTCAGCATGACTCAAGCAAGTTTTTGCAACACATCCACCACTAATATTCAAAAGGAACCTTTGTTATTAACGACGAGATCACTGATAGATTCAATAAACACAGCATTTATATTTTCTAAATCAATAACATCTTGCATATTAAGGTTTGGCACAGCGGCATTCAAGTTTTCCAAAGCGTCCAACTCTCTACCAGGCTCAATACTATATATTGCAGTATATTTATAGGGTTGATCTACAAAATTTTGAGTATCACTCAATTTAAACCTTTGTGCGGAAACAAAACCATCAATTTCCACAATCTCGCCAATGTGAATATTGGTGTACCAGTCATTATATTCTTTCTCCTTGCCCTCTATAGGATTACTGAAAACTAACAAATAAGACATGCTATTTTTACCCGACATATAAACCTCTCACTAGGTGCGTGGGCAAACCCGAATCCCATAAAGAGAATTATCACTAAGGCTATCATCTCCAAAAGCACTTGTACATTGTCCTTCCATCTCTATAATGAATGGGCAATCTATGTATCGAAATTAAGCGCCTATGTACTAGAGGCTCATCATCAATTTGTGGATCGTTTTTTAGGCGGCCGCCATCTTGTGGAGACCAACTTTTCCAAGTTCAAAGTGACCCGGCTAAGCAGTAGCAGGTCTGAAAATAGTTAACCTCCTACCCATCCTTATCTTGATTTCTCGTTTTAATAAAAAGAAACTAAAAATCGCTTGAATGAAACACACCAAAACCTGTATTTGCCAAATATTGTCAATTGTTACACTACTTGTTTTGTCGAAATATATAACTGAGAGAAAGAGAATAGCTGAAGCCAAGCATTTAGAAAGTAGAGATGGCCACGTATTCCCCAATGCCTGAAAAAAACTTGAACAGAGATAAATCACGCCATATGCTATAAAACAAAGAGAGTTGATTTTCAAGAAGATTATACTTATATCTATAACGTCAACTTCATTCGAAAAGAGAGATGTGAAAAAACTGGGTGCCGAATAACAAATTAGAGTGAGTGAAGCCATTACTAGGCAATTGAAAAGTAACGCGAACCAAAAAGTAGATACTACTCTAAGGTAATCCTTTGCACCGTAGTTTTGGGTTGTCAAGCAGAAGGCTGCATACGAGATTGCTAAAGAAGGCAGAAAAATAGCTTGTAGAATCTTTGATCCTAGCCCAAAAGCAGCCTGTGAACTAGACCCAAAGCGCTGTATTACCCAATAAATTATTGCCATATTTATAATTAAGAACGCGAGTTCAAGGCCGGCAGGAATTCCTATCGAAAAGATTCTAACGATTATGCTTTTCATAGGAATCCATTTTACTGGTATAATAGAAAAATGCTGATTGTTCCTAATAAACACTAGAGTCGTCATAAGTGCTCCGAGAGCAACAGATACCGTAGTGGCTAGACCAGCTCCTGCAACACCCAAGGGGCTGCCTGTTAGAACCCCATTTATTAGTAGTGGAGATAGTAGGGCGTTCATTATGACGGTTGCGGTTGAGATTAAAGCAAGGGTATGAAACATCCCGACAGAACGCATGGCCCCTCCTACCGATGCATTATAGAATTGAAATAATATACTTGGTAAAAACCAGTAAATATATTCCTTGCCAAATTCTACAACATATCTATCAGCTGCTATAAATGTAAGGTAGGTGTTGCAAGTCAAATAGCCAGTCAGAAGAACAATAAAGCTAGCGATAAATGAAAGCATTAATGACTGGTTAAACACATCATTACAATGGCTAATATTTTTTGCTCCGAACGAATGTGAAATTAGTGTCGATGTTCCTATACTTAGTACCTGCGTCAAAGCAATGCTGATCATTACAATGCTGCCCGCTGTGCTTGTTCCGGCCAAATGTTTTTCACCCAATTGCCCTACAAAGTATAAATCAACCAGATGATATAAAGTCTGTGCCAGCATTCCTATAGCTATTGGCATTGAACTTCTAATAAGGTGTCGTGGTATTTTGCCTTTGGTAAAGTCTTCCATAGAATATATCCTACATTTCTAACTTGTTAAATTCGTAAGAATAAAATATTTTTGTATTTATATTTCCTGTACAGGAAATATAAAGTCGCTAATTTCCAAGAACTCGCAAATTGTACATTTCTTAAAAGTAGCTCATAATGTTTCCGGTTTGACACAGGTCTTCTCGGCAGGTTCTATCGAGTATTTCAGAAGCTTTGGCAGACGCTGGAATAATATTCCTTAGTTTTTAGCTGGCTGGAATGCACCCGAAAGCATCATAGACGGACGAAAGACATGTGCTCAGGAAACAGTACATATGCTGCCGTTAAATCTCTACGCAACTATAGACTCAGAAAGCTGACAGCAGTCACTTTGTCACTGGAGAAAAGTCGTTAAACAAGGGCCTGATTGCTACCAGCTCTTCTATCACATCGGAAATGATCCTTTCATAAAGTAGCGAAATATCAAAAGGGTATTGAGCATTAACTCCATAGGTCCGAGGTGCCGCAACAATACCCACATCTCCAAAACTACTAACGGTCAACTTCTGACTGTAGTGGGTCTCGTCATTGAGGTTGCGGCCCCACATCTCTATACGCCAGTGGGTGTGGGGTGATAGCTGACTGATGCATTAAGTAAACCAAAAGAAAGCTGTTCAAGGCGGTTATCTGAGTCATAATAGTAATCACTGTTATAGCTATACAATACAGAGAAATCTACTTCACCCGCGCTAGCTAATAGCATGTTATAGCTAATACCCAAGGAGCCGGCAAAGTCAGGGGCAAGAGGTGTCTTATTGCCTGAGGCGTCAGTAATAACCATAGAGGTCCCACCAGGAATAAGACCTCCAAACGTGGAAATTGGCTGATCATTCACTAATGTGAAAGGTGCAAATGGGAAGTCTACAAATTTGGACTCCAGCCATGACAATGAACTAAACATACGCAAATTATCAGTCACTGCGAATTCGAGTTCAACCTCAAGACCATCGACTTCAACTTCTGCCGCATTCAGTAAAACCGGAGCAGGGTTTGTACCTGATGCAGAGCGCGCCTGATAATCACTAATGTCGTAGTGGAAAGCTGAAATATTGAAACGCAGACGTTTGTCAAACAGATCGGTCTTCATACCCATTTCATAGGCATCAATGGTCTGCGGTTCAACCGGAGGCTGCTCAATAGCGGACATGGAAAAAGTACCGGACTTGTAACCTCTGCTATAGGAAGCATAATAACTGACGTTCTCATTTAATGTGTGCCGAAATGCTAGTCGGTAGGTTGGTTCTCGTTCAATCATGCTGTCTTTAACAGTCAGCACAGTTAAGCTAGGTCTCAGTAATTTCACTGAACCGTCGAAATCAAGCTTATCTTGTGTATAACGGGCGCCAATAGTCAGTACGGTTTTCTCTGTCAACTCATAAGAAATTTCACCAAAGAGTGCGTAGGAAGTGGTAATCAAGCTGGAAGTCACTGCACTGTCACCGCCACTACCTGCTAACAAGAGCCCGGTAAATGTCTGAGGTTTAAGGTCGGCTTCTATCTGCAGGAAGAAAATCCCCGTCTGCCAACTTAATGGTCCATCACTGTTGGATTCCAGACGCAGCTCTTCCTGGAATGATTTTTCAGTATCTTCGACACGGATATTTAGCAGGTCATAGGGTGTCATATCTGCATCAAAGTAACTGTGATTTGTACCTTTACGACTACCACTAATGCTTGTCAATATTGACCACCCCAAATAAAATTCTGCCGTCAGGTTTAAACCCCAGTTTGTCAGGTCCGTAAACTGGTCTTCAGCTGTATTGGTATCATAGGGATTATCCAAGGGCCGAGTGGGTTCTCCAGGAGCAGCGATAAGAGCAAAAAGCGCCGGGTTGAGCCCAAGGCTTTCTGGCGCCACTCGGTAAGCCATATTATAATTGTCGGATGACTTGGCATAATCTCCAGAAAAGGAGATCTTCGTTAGGTCATTGGGTCTCCAAACCCATTTTGGTTCTCGCTCCCCAGTCCCAACCAAGATTAACTTCATCACCGGTAACTCGATCTACCCCCCAACCATCACTCTGCTTGGTTGAGGTCAGAGCAAGATCGGCACTCAGCGTGTCACTCAGTGGCCCTGCAACGTGATACTGAGCTGTGTTTCTGTCATATTTGGCTATACCCAAATTCACCTTTGCCTCAAATGTACCACTCGGTTCCTTGGTAATTATATTGACCAAACCACCGCTCGAATTTCGACCAAACAGTGTTCCCTGCGGCCCTTTCAGTACTTCAACACGTTCAATATTGTTAAATTTCATTGCTGACTGTTTTAGTGACGGCATAAATACGCCATCGACATAGAAAGAATTAGTGCCTTCTTCACCTGTGCCGGAGCTGGTATTACCAACACCGCGAACAAAGAAAGTAGCAGCAGGCCCTGAGGTAACTAATTGCATGCTGGGAGAAATAACTGGTAGATCTTTAGTGCCGGCAATGCCATTTCGTTCAAGAGACGCCTGAGAGAAAGCTTCCACTGAAAGCGGAACATCCTGAACGCTTTCTTCACAACGCTGTGCCGTTACGACAATCTCATCAATACTATAGGCTATAGCACCGGAGGTAAAAATCCCTGCAGAGGATGCAATCCAAATCATAGCTGGCAAAAATGCACGAGAACATCTGGAGTTATTGAGATTATTTTTATAAATACTTTTCATAGAGTTTTCCTTTACAATTTTTACTAAAAACTACAGCCTGACTAAATAATACTATAAATATCTGGTACGTAAATAACCTCACGTTAGGAACAATATATAGAATAAAATAGTCCGGATTCTAATAGCTAATAGTAATCCCAGAAATTACAGACTTTAAATCAGGTGTTTTTACCCAAATCACACCTAAGAATTCGATTCTTTGTGGGTAAAGTAGAGAGGAAGACCAACTAATAATAATCCACCAACCAGATTCCCCAATATAGTTGGTAGCTCATTCCAGAGTAAGTAATCAGTGACAGTGAATTCACCTCCCAGAATTAACGAATAAGGAAAGAGAAACATATTTACAATTGAATGCTCAAATCCCATATAGAAGAACAACATTATTGGCATCCACATAGCCAGAATTTTGCCATTAGCAGATGATGACATCATAGACCCAACAACCCCCATGGATACCATCCAATTACACAATATTCCTCGGATAAAGACCGTAACCCAACCGCTTAAACCAAACTCCTTATACCCCAAAGTTCGACTTTCACCGATACTAGCAAGTTTTCGAGATAAATCGCCCCCATCGATGTTATACCCAAAGTTTATATTAAAAGTCGCAAAAACAGCAATAAATAAAGAACCTGAGAGATTACCGATAAAAACTAGAATCCAGTTTTTTACAACTAGCTTTGCGCAAGCACCAGGACGTCCATCCATAACGGCCAAAGGCGTAAGTGTAAAAACACCTGTTAGAAGATCAAATTTCATCAAGTAAAGCATTATGAAGCCAACAGGGAACAGCATTGCGCCAATTAAGGAATTTTCTGTATTAACAACAATGTTAATTGCAAAGAAAGCAGCTAATCCAAGGAGTGCGCCGGCCATGAAACCTCGAATTAAAACATCTTTTTCAGACATGTTAAGCTTTGATTCACCTTGATCGATCATCTGTGTGACGAAATTAGCTGGTTCAATGTAGGACACTAACAATATCTCCCTATTTAAGAATAGATTTTCCAATAGATGTAATTTTTCCATAAACTAAAGTTTAGAGCGAAGCAGGCCCGTCAGGCTGTCATTTTTCAGCCCGAATGGGTTAGCTTGCTCACCGTTTTTTTTTGTATTACGCGGTTTTACGCTGCTCATAGTCGATATCGCTGCATTCAACCCAGTCTGGGGGTTCGAATTTTTTGCATTTACGGTTCCACCACTGCCTTATGGCAACATGCTTTAAAGTGCGCACCAGCCCCTTACGGATTTGTCCCGCCGTTTGAGGATTCCCTGGCCGCCATGGGGAATGGGAGCACAACGCCTTGACCTCGGCACTGATTATACAACTTAACAACTCCACCAAACCATAACCGACCATGATGATGTGTACCCAGCGGTTTAAGGTTTGCCGTGTTTGTAGCCACGCCTCTTTCATACCCCAGGCTAACTTCAACTGATTGAACATAGTTTCTATTTTCCAGCGCAAGCCGTAACTTTCGATGACATCCTCCGGCGTGAGCGTGATGTCTGTGCTCAGCAGCAGGCAGGTTGATCGCCAGTTACCACTGTCACTTTGAAGCTCACTCCACACCGCGCGTACTAGCTGCCCATCCAGGAACCGCGCCATGACCACTTTACTGCGATAACGGACTCGCCGCTCTTTACCGTAAAGATGCATTTTCACCTCGGTACGCTTTAAATGAGCAATGCGCTTAGGCGTATATTTCTCCCCGTACTTTCGGGGCCTTCCGCGCTGGCCAGGTTTTCTCTGCGGCGGTTCATTGTACAGCCGCGTGTCTATCCTCACCTGCCCGATGACATCAAAATTCTTGTCCTGCATCGCCTGGATAAAGATGCGCCGCATAAACCAACTATCGACCAGCACGCGAACCTCTGATCCTTGCAAAAGCCGAAATAGACTGCGTATCAAGGTATTAGCAGCGACCAACTTACCCGTATTACTGGCACTTGGTATCAAGCGCGACAGCACCGGTAACGCCACTGCACCTTTATCACCACGATTAACGATCATCCCCAAACTGACCCAGCATTGCCCCCGTACGTACTTCGCGAGATTCGGCTTACTGCCGTGTTGGTGATGGATCTGGCTACCCGGGGCTTTTTTGGATGCACGCAGCGTCAACGTGTCATCAATGGCCAAATGCACGACATCGGGCTTCACGGTCGTTAGTGCCAGCCGGACAAATTGCCTTGCCAATGTCAACCAAGACCATTTTCCCTTCTGTAACCACTTATAATAGCTGGTCCAGTGATTGCGCATATTTACCATCAAATACGCATCGGTCACAAACCCCGATGAGGTTAGCATGGCCCCGACCAGCAACTCGATAAACGTACCGACGGATCTTGGGGGTAGCGCTTTACTCAAAACGTGATCCAATAACACAGTTCGCGCGGGATGCTGCTGCATCCTGTTGCGTTCATTGCGGCCTCCAGAAGAAAAATCCATTCAATTTCTTTCTGAAGGCCGCGCCCTAAATAACTTTTAAAAAACAAAGTTATTTAGGGCGCGGCGACGATTTTTGGGCCGCCATGTGAAGCTTTTTTTGTACTAATTTTCTCTATTTCAGGCTCCTGAGACTCTAAACTCTAGCATAAATATTAGTTCAATAAATTGTAAATCATGATACAAATAAAATGCGTAGATAAAATGCTCCTATTCATATTGAATTATTCAAGTGTGAACAAGTAAAAAATATTTCCTATAAAGCACCAAGAAGTCAAAAAATAGAAGTACTTCTTCTTAGGTGGTGGTTTTCAATAACTTGGCCCCTTCTAATGGATGGCCTGACTTCATAATCTTTGCCGATAGTGGCTTGGTAAGGCCCCAGTTTTCAATCGGGTTCCTTTAGTTGCCAGCATCTGCGGAGGCATGACGTGGCTGAAAATATAGCACGTTTCTAATAGTTCAGTTTTGATCGAGGTATCTGCTCATCATATTTCAGTCGCCCGTTAGCGATAACCACTCTGCTTAGCGCAGGTATTGGTCCACATACTCGTTCAGGCACTCTTCTCTAAATTTCCGTTCACTCTCTCAAGATGCACATTATGCGCTGAACTACCGGACTTAATATAAGCGTTAGCCACCTAAAGTCATCTCGTTTTACCGCATCGCCACTTTCGAATAGCACTTTCAACACAACGGCTGCCACTGCTGCTCGCAAGTCAGCAACTGACCTGTCTAAATAGTCCCAGTAATTGAAGGACCATTTATCAAAAATTGATGGACTGCCGTAATGACTTCTTTAGAAGAAATATAAAAGGTGTGCGACGCTACGACGACATCTGAGCTAGGAATGCCATCCAATAACGATGATTCATCATCTAGAAAGGCATTTTCACAAGCACTGAGTGGAAGTAAGAGAGCTACAGTAAATAAAAAGTAAGAAAGAAAGAATTGGAATTGCTTATATTTATACTCAATAAATTATTTTTTATTTTTAGTCTTATAATTTTATTTTAAACATTATCACAAAACTTTATGATTATTTATTTTTATTTTTAATGAATTGAAATATATTTTTTAAACCTCAATGGTTTTTGTCCCGTCCTCAATCGAAACTCTGTAAGGGGACAAATCCAAACCAAATTTCGATAGATAATGTTTAGACATTTTTTCAATAAATATTTCTGCAAAATCTTTTTTCACAATATTTATAGTACAGCCTCCAAAACCACCGCCCATCATCCTGCTACCCAAAACCTCTGAATATCCTTTTGACATTTCAACT
>ENA-OWNT01001445-OWNT01001445.1-seawater-metagenome-genome-assembly--contig:-NODE-1445-length-29890-cov-5.254386_pt1 | contig 29890 bp, 31 predicted proteins | sample MGYA00238136_ERZ651165 | MGnify/ENA primary metagenome ERZ651165 (study PRJEB26861, sample SAMN08777766) | seawater metagenome | isolation source: coastal seawater | place: USA: Florida | collected...
GGCGGTAACAGGGGTTCGAATCCCCTAGGGGACGCCATATCGAAAAAACCAGCCATCCGGCTGGTTTTTTTGTTTCTGCTCATAAAACACTTTGAAACACTGTGGACAGGCACTTTTAAGAGCAAGAGCAAGAGCAAGAGCAAGAGCAAGAGCAAGAGCAAAGAGAAACCCGCTCCCTACCAACTCTACTTTATAAATCTTCAGACTCATACGCGTATGTTTGCGTGGACAGGCACTTTATCTTAGTGCGTATCTCTAGTTGGACAGTCACTTTTGTAGTACTGAGTTTTATTTGGACATACACATTAACGAACTTTAAGTGCTCATAAGTAGAAACGGATCACGGACGTCTCAAAAGCATTATCGCTTTAACATACAAACGATAATAATCACCAATCAAGCGCACAGCTCCTTACTTCACTGCTATGAGCTGCTATTATCACTCTAATTAACAAAAGAGGTTCTATATGCAGCAATATTCAATAGGAACGCCAGGTAAGCCGTGGGGCGACCAAGAAAAAGAACAGTGGAAGGCAAATCAAACTATTAAAAGAAGCTATAAAGAAGAAGTGCTTAGTAAGCTAGATGACATAGTACCAAAGGGATTTAAAAAGCAGGCTTATGGTGCGTTACCCTATGACGAATCGCGTTATCCTCTGTATGCCATAGTTCCTCACGGATTTGATTCCTCCAAACCTAGCGCACTTGTAACTGGCGGCGTACATGGGTACGAAACCAGCGGTGTGCAGGGCGCTTTGCAATTTATTAGTACCAAATTATCGCATTATGCTGAGACGTTTAACGTGGTTGTGGTGCCATGTGTGAGCCCGTGGGGGTATGAAACGATAAACCGATGGAACCCGCTGGCGCTTGATCCAAATCGTTCTTTTTTCGCTGACTCTCCGTCACCCGAAGCAAAGCAATTGATGAAATTTGTTGAGTCTATTGAGCAGCCGCTTGTGCTACATATTGATCTTCACGAAACTACTGACACTGATAACAGCGAATTTAGACCTGCATTAGCCGCTAGAGATGGCGTTACGCATGATAATTGGAACATTCCGGATGGTTTTTACACAGTTGCGGATACGCCAAAGCCAGAGCTTGAATTTCAGAAGTCGGTTATTAAAGCAGTAAAAGCCGTAACCCATATTGCACCACCTGACGACAATGGAAAGATCATAGGTGCAGATGTAGTAAGTGAGGGCGTTATTTGCTACGACAAGAAGTCACTCTTCCTTTGTGGAGGCATGACCGACGCTAAATATGTAACGACTACAGAGGTATATCCTGATAGTGCAAACGCAACGCCTGAAAACTGTAATGATGCTCAGGTAGCGGCAATTTGTGCAGCATTGGATTTTATAAAATAGATGCTTGAACGTTTAGACGTCTAGATGTATATTTGAGCCTTCTTTATAGGAGGCTCAGGTGTTTACATTTTCCGCAGTTATTTACGATGGTAACAAACAAAACCTAGTAACGTTTGACGCTAAAACGGAATCGGATTTTGTCGCTTTTCTGGAGGCCCGGTTCGGTTGCTACGTTTGTTTGTGGTCGAATAAAGAGTTATCTGAGACGACGCTGAAAATGATTGCTATATCTAATGAGCAACGTAAAACACCCAATTAACTTGTGAATGTTACGATGAACCTTGAAAGCCCGTGTATAGCTCAGTGCAAGCTTAATGAAGAAGATATTTGTCTAGGGTGCAAAAGAACGCTCGATGAAATTTCAAATTGGCGTTCTTATACTGAAGAGCAAAGAATAGCTGTTTTTTCACGTCTGGGTGCTCACACCAATTCTTGCCCATCTGAATAGTTCTTATCTGCCGTTATCTCCTGTTAAGTCTTTCCTGATTGCCACCCTATACGGTTATTGTGTATGTGCTTATTACGTGGACAGGCACTCTAATGCTTATTAGAAGACTTTGTGAAAATCTATTTGGACATACACAATAAGCCAAACTAAAAGCGCGTTAATTTAAACGGTATCATTTAATTAAGAGTGCCTGTCCACTCAACATTAAAAAGTGTCTGTCCACGTAAAATTAATCTTTCTGCATAGCGAGCAAAGCGTGTTTTTGTTAAACTCTTGCGCCGATTTTTTATGCTAACTAGTTGAGATTTTCGTTGATGAAAGTAATGCTTGCCCCGATGGAAGGGGTTGTGGATCACCTAATGAGAGATATGCTTACGCGAGTAGGTGGTTTTGACCAGTGTGTTACTGAATTTGTGCGAGTAGTCGACCAAAAGTTACCTAAGAAAACATTCTATCGTTTGTGTCCTGAGTTGCATAATGGGGGCAAAACACCTGCAGGTGTACCCGTTAGAGTTCAGCTATTAGGTCAACATCCCGAATGGTTGGCTGAAAACGCACAGACCGCCATCGAGCTTGGCTCACCAGGGGTGGACTTAAACTTTGGCTGTCCAGCTAAAACAGTCAACAAGAGTAAAGGCGGTGCTGTTTTACTTAAAGAGACGAAAACGCTCTACGACATTGTTAAAACGGTAAGAGATGCGGTACCAAAGCATATTCCTGTTTCTGCAAAAATTAGGCTTGGGTTTGAAGATAAATCACTAGCAATAGACAACGCGTTGGCAATTACTGAGGCAGGTGCTTCTGAACTCGTTGTTCATGCGAGAACCAAAACCGAAGGCTATAAGCCACCAGCGTATTGGGACTGGATTGCAAAAATAAAACAGCACACTGACATTCCGTTGGTTGCTAACGGTGAGATTTGGAGCGCTGATGATGCGAAGCGCTGCCAAGAACAGTCTGACTGCGTGAATCTAATGGTTGGTCGTGGCGCGTTAGCGCTTCCGAACTTAGCGCGATGTATTAAGAATGGCGAAGCTCCTATGCCTTGGCCTGAATTGGCATCATTACTTATTCAGTACTCTGGTTATGAGATATTCGGAGACAAAGGAAAGTATTATCCAAATCGTATTAAGCAATGGTGCGGATATTTGAAAAAACAATATCCGGAAGCAGAGCTACTGTTTAACGATATAAGGCGTCTCACGAATTCACAGGACATTGTCGACGTATTGAAACGACAAGCTTTACATTAGAACCTTGTCTTAGTTCAGGCACTTTTTAAGCCAGGTAACGCTGGGCATTTGCCATGTTAGGCTTTCGTAGCCGTCCAGAAGCATGAGCAAAATTCACCATTGATGTTGGGCTGCCGGCTGGTCCACTAAATAGCTTTTCAAAGTGCCTTGTAACATAACACCAATTTTCCTCTGTCATCTTTAAACGCTGAAATGGGCTGACATTGCTTGACTGACACTCATAAGTCAACTTATTCGGGGTGTGCTTTATTGTTTGATTAAGGAGTGCGAGATATTCCTCAAAAGTAAAAGGAAGCACCATTGTTTTATCAGAGCTTTGCTCGCTAAAAAGCATCAAAAACTTGGGTTTTTTATTTGCACTTCTGGCGTTGAGACGATATTGAATGCTTGTATATTTTGAATTTCGAAGCGTTGTAGCGATGTTGGCACGGATAGGATTTAGGTCGACGTAAGCCATTACGGAAGCCAGTGCCTTTTCGTCCAAAATAGCCTGTGAACGAAATCGTCTCTCCCAAAAATACCCAGTGCATTCGTCTTCTTTGTTGGCCCGTCTTGCGATGTACTCGTTTAGTAGTTTCATAAACCAGCTAATGCACTGAAGACGTTTCCTATAGGTCATAGAGAGTGACTCTATTTCTGCTAGTTCAGCTTCAGAAAAAATAGATTCTGCGTCATCCAAATAGCGTTGAACTAAAGGCGGGCATTTGTAGAAAAGGCGCCATCGCAAAAGCACCTCATCCATGCTCCAAGAGTTTGCACGCGCTTTTGCAATATGTAGTACAACATGAAGGTGATTGTGCATGACCGCATATGCGCACAAATCTATGGCAAATGCTTTCGTTAGCTGATGCAGTCTTTGTTGTATCCATTTACGCCGATGTTCGTAATTGACACCAGTGTTATGGTCTTTACCGCATAAAAAAGACTGGCGTACGCATCGAGAAATACAATGGTAGTAGGGTGTTACATCAGTATTAATTTGTTTGTAGCGAGGTAATGGCATGTCCGTATCCCAAAAATGTTTATTGAAATTATGCGGAATACGGAAATATAAGAAACTGCTAGTTAGGGCAGTTTTAGTACAGTTTTTTGGAAGTGGAGCTGCGTAGTTACGTAGAAGCAATTGCAGATAGAAATTACTGGGACAGAAACTCTACCGAAGTTAAACCAGACATTACGTGGACAGACACTTTGGCTAATTTGAAAAACGCTTATTAGCGTCCAAACATAAAAGTGCCTGTCCAGATTACCTTTGCATATCCCTAACTCATTTGAAACTTTACCAAAAGCGTCAGACAAATTTATACGAAAACGTCCACGCGTGAGCCTACACGGCCATCTGAACTTGACGAAGTCTCTTGCGTTGGCTGCGGGCGCGGCGCTTGTGACTCTTGCTCGCTGCGCTGCTGCACTTGTTGTTGAGAAACGCGCTGCGGCGACTCTAGAACCGTCGATACAGGCGTGGCATTGACTGAAGATACATCCATCGCTTTCTCCTAAAAATTTCAAACTAACAGTTTAAAAATAGCACAATTATTCTGCTTTGATTATTAAGTTTCTTAAGTGTCTGTCCATGAAATTTGCAATTAACGGCTGCGCATCAGCATTTGGGTGAATTCCGTCGTTTTGCATTAAAGCGTTATCTAGCGCTATGTCTTCAAGAAAAAAGGGAATTTTCTGTACACCAGTATCAGAAGCAACATCAGCGTAGTTTTTTGTAAACATCTGCGTATAGCGCCTTCCATAATTGGAAGGGATTTGCATTTCTTGCAAATACACCGTAGCACCACTGTCTTTGGCGGTATTAACAAGCGATATTAAATTGCCTTTAATCTTATTTATGCCGTGTCCCTGCAGCCCATCGTTACCGCCTAGTTCAACTAACACGTGCGTGGGAGAGTGCTGTTCTAACAAACGAGGTAATCTAGCTAAACCACCGTCTGTGGTTTCTCCACTCACCGCAGCATTTACAATTTCAATCGGAATGTTGTCGTCTTGCCACTTTTTTTGTAACAAACTAACCCAGCCTTCTCGTTGCTGTAGGCCGTAAGCGGCAGATAAACTGTCTCCTAATACAAGAAGTACAGCATTTTTATTTGTTTGCTTATGTTGCTCTGCTTGATCTGATACCGCATGTGCGGGTATTAAAAGAATAATCAAAAAAGCGAACAAATTACGAAACTTAACAAACACGAATTGAATACCTCTTATGATAAAAGCTAACTCTGTAACCAAAATAGTAAATACGAGCGAAGGTTCTCTGCAGATCCTTCGTCCAATCTCGTTTGAAGTCAAGTCTGGTGAGTCAGTTGCCATAATTGGTGCGTCAGGCTCAGGAAAGTCAACCCTCTTAGGGTTGCTCGCAGGGCTTGATGAAGTAACCGAAGGTGAAATTTATCTTGATGATGAAGGCCTTCACAACATGGACGAAGAGCAACGGGCGGTTTTACGTGGTAATAAAGTTGGCTTTATTTTTCAAAGCTTTATGTTAGTTCAAAGTCTTACTGCTTTAGAAAATGTCATGTTACCTGCAGAAATAGCTGGTTTAGATAACCCAAAGAAACTAGCCACTGATATTTTAGAGCAGGTAGGCCTTAAACACCGCGCTAATCATTTCCCCAATCAGCTTTCTGGCGGTGAACAACAGCGCGTCGCGATAGCGCGTGCATTTATCACCTCGCCAAAAATCCTATTTGCCGATGAACCGACGGGAAACTTGGATGCTAAGAACAGTGAGAAAATAGAATCGCTTTTGTTTCAATTAAACAAAGATAAGGGCACAACGTTGGTATTGGTTACCCACGATAATGCGCTAGCACAGCACTGTACAAGACAGCTTACTATGAATGCAGGTGAGTTAACGGAAACGACATCTCGCGTTGATGAACAACATATTGAGGCGGTTTAAATGTCTACATCGTTCAATTTAGCGTGGCGCTTGTTCCGCCACGAGGCGAGGCGAGGTGAGCTAACCATTATCTTGCTAGCAATTGTGTTATCGGTTGCTGCAGTGTTGTCGTTATCACTATTTAGTGAAAGGTTGCAAGGCGCATTGAAGTCACGTTCTGCCGCTTTTATTGCTGCCGATGCGCAGCTTCGCTCGGGTGAACCAATCGACGAGAATTGGCTAGCCAAGGCGCGTGAAGAAGGCTTAAGCACCGCGAAGCAAGTAGCCACGCGCTCTATGGTATTTAGCGGGGATAATATGTCTCTTGTTGACTTGCGCGCAGTCAATCAACAGTATCCATTGAAAGGTGCAATAAGCGTAAGTGATCAGCCCTTTGGCGAGAAGCAAGAGATAAACGCGTTACCTGCTGAGGGTGAAGCATGGGTGCAAGCAAGGCTTTTTCAAGCATTGAACATAGCACTTGGTGATGAGATAGAAATAGGTGACGGCGTATTTACTGTAACGCGCGTGCTGGTAGACATACCTGATGCAGGTTTTAGTATTTTTAATACCGATCCTATAACGCTAATTAACATGAATGACGTGGAGCGACTTGGAGTTACAGGCCCTGGAAGTCGTGTACGCTATATAGGCTATTTCTCTGGGGAGGTTAGTGCCTTATCTTCCTTTAGTGATTGGTTATTGCCAAACCTTAACGACGAATTACATGCCTGGCGAACAGTAGCCGATGACGAGTCGGCCATTGGACGGTCTGTTGCTAACGCTGAACGTTACTTTTTACTTGCGAGTTTGTTGGCCATTGTTCTGGCTGCGGTGTCAATTGCGGTTGCTGCACAGCGATACGCACAGAGGCACTTCGATCCAGTTGCTATCATGAAGACGTTAGGAGCAACTAGCCAACTGATAAGGCAGGTTTACCTTATTCAGATCATGCTTATTACCTTGCTAGGTATCGCCATAGGCTTGGTTATAGGTTTTATCGGTCAGCAAGTCGTTGTTTCGCTAGTGGCAGAGCAAGTGGATGTGTCGCTTGATGTTTGGCATTGGAGACCTTTGCTTATTGCCGTTGCAACAGGTGCAACATGTGCCTTGTTATTTTCGCTCTACCCTTTATTGCAGCTATTTTCTGTGCCACCACTTCGCGTTCTCAGAAAGGATATCAGTGCCAATTTACGCTCTAGAAGTCTGCAATTCATCGCATCGGGTGGGGCTATCTTTTCTCTGATGTGGATGTATAGCCAAGATCTTAAAGTAAGTGCCATTTTGTTTAGCTCTGGTATTGCGCTTGTGTTGGGGTTATTGGCTGCGACATATGTGTTGATTGTACTTGGCAGACGCCTTGGAAGTGGCCGAATGGGGCCTTGGCAATTAGCGTGGGCAAGGATAAAACGCAGAGCAATGGACAACAGTGTTCAGCTAATCAGCTTTTCTGTCACTATTATGCTGCTGCTTGTGGTGTTAGTAATGCGAAACGATATGGTATCGCAATGGCGTTCACAGCTGCCTGAAGGCACACCAAATTATTTCTTAATTAATATTACACCCGACATTCAACCTAAACTGGACAGGCACTTTAACGACAACGGTATTCAGATTGATGAATTTTACCCTGTGATTCGGGGGCGCTTTGTAGCAGTTAATGACGAGGGCGTTAATACTGCAGTGTCTAAAGAAGACGAGCCCAACAGGGAAGGGCGTCAGGGGCTTGGCCGTGAGGCTAATCTGACCTGGAGTAGCACACTCCAGAAGGAAAATAAGATTGTTGAAGGCGAGTGGCATGCTGGGACAGACACTCTAACTAAAGAGGGTTTGTATCCTGTTTCCGTAGAAGCGGGTGTGGCAGAGCGCCTTGGAATCTCCATGGGTGATAAGCTTACTTTCAACGTTGGCAGCGAGATTGTTGAAACCAGCGTGACCAGTATTCGTGAAGTAAATTGGCAAACTATGCAGCCCAACTTCTTCTTTGTAATACACCCTGATGCGATGGCATCGTTCAGTCCTACCTACATCACAAGCTTTTATTTACCAACCGAAAGAAAACCTGAGCTTACCAACCTGCTAAGGCCTTTTGGTTCAATCACAATGTTTGATGTAGACGCGCGTATTAACCAAGTTAGAGAAATCGTTGACCAAGTCTCTGTGGCTGTTGAGTTTATTTTAGTATTGGTATTGATGGCCGGTAGTTTGGTGTTGATAGCACAGGTTCAAGCGAGTATGGATGAAAGGCGTCAAGAGATTGCAATTCTGCGAACACTCGGTGCGAAAGGTGGTTTGATAAGGCGAAGTGTTATTTACGAGTTTTTAATCATTGGTTCTGTAGCGGGCTTTATGGCCGCATTAGCAAACGAATTGAGTTTGTACATGCTACAAACCTCTGTATTCCAAATGGAAGGGAGCCTACACTTTGAGTATTGGGCTATCGCGCCTTCTGTTGGGGCTGTTGTAGTTGGAATACTGGGTGCTTTCGGGTGTTGGCGATTACTCACTTTGAACACCAGTCAAATGCTGAGAAAAATGGTGTAGTTGGATACTTTTTCTCGTTTTTGAATAGGTAAAAAGTAAATGGACAGGCACTTTAAATAAAGTGCCTGTCCAACTAATCCCTGTCCAAGTAATGTTCACGCCATTTTTCATATCGCGTCAAAACTGTCTGTCCACGCTCGCTTTTCCCTAGTAGCTTTCGCCTGGAAAATTAAGAACTGTCGGAATTCAAACTCCCTGCTCAGAAGTTAAATGTCCAAGGCAAGTTACCAATAAAAGATGAAAGAACTCTACTATGCGGATTCACTATCTTCTGTAGATATCGTTTAACGCCTTATCTACGGTAGGGAATGAAAAGGTATAGCCCGATTCGGTGAGTTTTTTGGGGATTACGCGCTGCCCTTTTAAAATCATGTCCGACGACTCACCCATAGCCATTTTCATTACAAAACTTGGAACATTGAAAAGGCATGGGCGCTTTAATGCTCTAGCAAGTTGCTTGGAGAAAACGCGATTGGTCACGGGCTCTGGCGCCGTAAGGTTGAAAGCGCCCCGACACGTTTCGTTTTGAAGTAAAAACGCTATCGCATTTACCATATCGTCAATATGGATCCACGCAAGGTACTGGTTACCGGTACCCAGCGTTCCACCAACGCCTAATTTAAACGGCAGCGCCATCTTATCAAGAGCGCCACCACTATCACTTAGCACTACACCCGTACGAAGCGTAACAACGCGAGTACTTATACTGCTAGCCGTGCCCGCTATGTTTTCCCATTTACTACAAAGGTGGTGTGTAAACTCTTCCCGAGGCGAGGTATCTTCATCGATAATGCGGTCTTCTTGGCTTCCATAAAATCCAATTGCAGAGCCAGAAATAAACGTGCTTGGAGGGTTATCACTGCTCGCTATTTTTGCAGCAAGCTGTGAAGTTGTATCCCACCGGCTATTGCAAATGACTTGCTTTTGAGTGTCTGTCCACCTTTTGTCAGCAATGGGTTCGCCGGCAAGATTAATTACTGCATCGTATTCCCCGATATCTTCTATATCACCGATACTCGCCACATAATTATTGCTGCTTCCTAGTTTTCTAGCCGCAGTGTCTGGCGACCGCGTTACCACAGTAAAGCTATGCTCGTTACGAAACTTGCGAATAAACGCTGTCCCTATTAATCCAGTGCCACCAGTAAAAAGAATTTTCATTAGATACCGATACCTATGCTGCAGTCTGTTATTCCGATTTATTGCATGACAGCATTAACGACACAGAGTCAGAGAATCGTAATGCATGTGGTTTATCTACTTCCACCTCTGCGTAGCGAACTGAGGAATGCTCAGCTGCTATTGCTAGTACATCAGCTGTAAGCTTTTCAAGTAGTGAAAAACGATTGTCCTCTACCAGCTTTATAATGGCTTTTGTTATGGTTTTGTAGTTTAGTGCGTCGTCCATGTTATCGGTGTTAGTCGCTTTCTCTGCGTCGTAGTCGATTTTTACATTAACTACTACATCTTGCTTATTTTTGATTTCGTCTTCATTAATTCCAATGTAAGTGCGAAGTCTTAGGTTTTTAATTCTTATAGTGGCAAGGTTAAAATTCATTACAGTCTCTTGTTTGTAGTTGATTATAAGTCGTTGTAAAGTGTTGCTGTTTTATTCAGGAATGTAGCACAAATGTCTATGGAACTACGCTCGTCAACAGCAAAAATTCTTATTGTACTTGCTTGTCTCGTCGTCGTAATGGCGGGTATTAAGGCCGCAAGCACAATAATGGTGCCTTTTTTTCTATCGATCTTTATCGCAATCGCGTGTAGCCCAATAATTCATTGGACATCAAAGTTCGGCGTACCAAAATGGCTCTCTATCACCTTTGTTATACTGCTCATCGTAGTATTTGGTTTTCTTTTAGCGGGCCTTGTTGGGCAGTCGATGACTGAGTTCAGAGAAAATCTTCCCGAATACAGAAGTAAACTCGATTCCGAATTTGCTTGGGTTGTCTCTCAGCTGTCTGAATATAATATACATATAAATCGAGAGTTAATATCCTCCCACTTAGATCCTGCCACTGCTATGTCAGTAGCTACCAACTTTATAAGCGGTATGGGCGGAGTGCTGTCTAATCTGTTTTTGATACTTCTTACTGTTATTTTTATGCTGTTTGAAGCAGACAGTATTCCTCGAAGACTTCATATTGCGCTAGCAGATCCAGGCATGAAGCTAAAACACATCGACCGATTTATTCGCTCTGTAAACAGCTATCTAGCGATAAAAACAGTAGTAAGTTTAGGGACTGGCCTAATCATAGGTTTATGGCTATATGTGATGGGCGTTGACCACTTTATGCTGTGGGCCGTGTTAGCATTTATGCTCAACTTTATACCAAATATAGGCTCTATCATTGCTGCTGTTCCGGCGGTGTTGATTGCGTTTGTTCAATTTGGTCCAGCCTCAGCGGGATTTGCCGCATTAGGTTTCCTTCTTGTCAACACCATTATGGGCAACATCGTAGAGCCGCGCTTGATGGGGAAGGGTATGGGTCTTTCAACCTTGGTTGTCTTCCTTTCTTTGATATTTTGGGGTTGGTTACTCGGAACGGTCGGTATGTTGCTGTCTGTGCCGCTAACCATGGTTGTGAAAATAGCCTTGGAATCGCGAGAAGAAAGCAAATGGTTAGCTGTTTTGCTATCAAGCGACGGAGATGAAGCTGTTAAAGCATAAAAACGTGGACAGACACTTTATCTAGTACTTCACAAAGTGGACAGGCACTTAAGTTACGAGTGCATGTCGGTGCAAATAGTGTCCTTAATAAGTACCGGCATAGATAATCATTAAGGTGTCTGTCCTCAGTAGCATTCTTGCTAGTGTTTTGTGAAGTTTCCAATATTAGTGAACTGGTAAAAGTGTCTGTCCACTTAGAGTTTTCATGGCTACGAAGAGTTTCGCATGGGGGCTGCTTTTATCTCTGTTTCTGAGGAAACGAAACAATAATATTGGCACCACCTAGTGCGCTGTCTTCAATTTGAAGGCGCCCCTCGTAGATAGAGACTAAATCTGCAACCAGTGCCATGCCTATACCGTGTCCTTCTGAGTAGGAATCCAGTCTTGTGCCTCTCTCAAGCAACATGACTTTTTTGTCTTCAGGAATCCCCGGCCCATCGTCTTCAATTGATATTTCTAACCATTGTCCGTTTGAACTTGCTGAAACTAGAACTTTAGATTTTGCAGCTTTACATGCATTGTCGAGTACATTCCCGCAAAGCTCCATCAAATCTGTTTCATCACCGTTGAAAGCGGCGTTGTCGCTTAAATCAAAGTCTATTATTAGCCCTTTGTCTTGGTAGACTTTATCCATAGCGTCGGCAAGCTTGTGTAACACGGGTTCAATGCTGATAGCGGTTTGCCAACCTGATTTTCCAGCACTTGCCCGTTTTAATTGCCTTTGGATGATTTTGTCTATTTGAGTTAGTGCATCAGACACTTCTGAAGGAAGGTTCTTGGTTCCGGAGGCCACTGCCAATGGGGTTTTAAGGCTATGGGCTAGGTCACCCAAGCTGTTTTTATAGCGTGTTCGTTGCGCAGCCTCTGTTTGTAACAATCCGTTGATTGAACGCTTTAAAGAATCAAATTCCACGGGATAACGGGCATCTAATTTTTGCTTATTTCCATGGGATGCTTGCGAAATCTCATCGATTAACTTTCTAACTGGTAGCAGAATGACGCTTATTCCAATCACAATAAAAATAAGCAATGCAGCGCATAATGTGACTATCCACTGCCACGTTGTGGTTAAAAAGGTTTCCCGCTCTTGCTGGAAAAGCGCTTTGTTGTTGAAGATGTAAAAGCGCACTGCCTCGAAGTCACGGCTTGATGCGAACTCTGCAGTAAACGCATAAACGAAATATTTGTTTTCCTGAGAAAAAGAAGGTTCAACAGATTCAATAAAAAGCTCATTACCCACAGGAACATCAATATTGGGAGGCGTAAACGTAAACTCAAGTGCAGACGCTGATTGCCAGATTACTTCGTCCCTGAATACTATAATGCCAAGATAGCCTGAACCAGGCAGATTAAGCTGCTCCTCGTATAGGATTTCTGGCATGTAAGGTACGTCACCGTCAAGTTCGAACGCAGACAACAACCCTAGGTTCATCAAGCGCAGTTCGCTCATTTTCGCCTGAGTAAGACTCTTCGTATAGGCCTCCTCAAGAATGACTACGGTAAATGGTGCGAAGAGTGCCAATAGTGCAACGGCTAAAAGCACGCTTCTTATGCGCAGGGACAGTTGCCTCATAGGCTACGATTAATCCTATAACCGCGGCCTCGCAGAGTTTCGATGGGTTTGAGTTCACCTGACGGGTCTAGTTTTTTCCTTAAGCGTCCCACAAAAACTTCAATCACGTTACTGTCTAAATCGAAGTCTTGATCGTAGATATGCTCCGTAAGCTCTGTTTTAGAGATAACCTTTTGAGGGTTAAGCATGAGATACTCCATGACCTTATACTCATACGCGGTTAAATCCAGTGCTTCGCCGTTTAGAGATAGCTCTTCACTGACGGTATCAAGTGATATTGGCCCAAACTGTATCGTAGGGTTTGCTTGACCAGATGCACGTCGAATTAATGCCTTGGCGCGAGCAAGTAGCTCTTCATCGTGGAACGGTTTAGTAAGATAGTCGTCAGCTCCAGCGTCTAACCCTTCAACTTTTTCCTGCCACCGGTCACGAGCTGTAAGAATGAGAATAGGACATGTGATATCTGCCTGGCGCGCTTTTTTAATGACTTCAAAACCGTCTAATTTAGGCATGCCTATATCGATGACCGCAAGATCGTAGCTGTACTCTTTAATTAAAAAAAGTGCGTGTTCACCATTATCAGCCAAATCTACACTGTAGCCATTTTGCTGAAGTAGTGCGTCCAATTGAGTTAGTAATCTACTGTCGTCCTCTGCAATTAGAATGCGCATAACTATCCCTATCTATCTTTGGATGTTTTGACTTTTCCCGAGCGCTTATCGACATCCACCGATACAACGCGCCCTGACTTTTTAAGTACTTTTACCCGATAGCTCTTTGAGGTTTGCTCTACTTTTAGAACTCGTCCGTTTTCGGCTTTACGGGCACGCTCAGCTGCTTGGCTTTTGGTAAGATCGCCGCCAGAACTTTGTAATGCATTAGCAGGGCTGACAAAAGAACATGCCAACGCAATGCAAAAAACAAAAACTCGAAGCGATAATGTCATACAACCTCACAATAAAAGCAGCGCTCTCGCCAAACTAGGAGCAAGTATATCGCGGCAATCTGAACCGTTACTGAATTAAATTTAAGTCTACCCTGCACTTAGGGCCGTGTATAGTGCTGATACCGTTGTTGGATAGTACAACAAGATTGAGTCACAAGAATAACGTAGAAATTATTTGGACAGGCACTTTACTTTAATAAAGACATGTTCAGGACGAATATTACGTGGAACATTACATGGACAGACACACTAAGCATAGTTTTCTGTGGCGTACTCGAGCCTTGGCAAAAACTAGTTAAGTGGACACACACTGTAACGTTAGAGGATTTTCTTAATGATTTATGTGTCTGTCCAAGTAACAACGCGAGAACTGCTCATCCCAAGCATTAAAAGTGCCTGACCATGCATTCCCCCACAAACCTATTCCCGTAAACCCACAAAATAAACTTATTAGAGTGCCTGTCCACATAATTCCTATAAAACAGGCAAGCACCATCAACAAAAAAGCCCAGCATGGGCTGGGCTCTCATGTGTATAGCGACTTAGTATCACGGCAGTACTTTTTTGTAAGGCTTAACCACCACTTTTTCGTATACACCCGCTTCAATGTAAGGGTCTGCGTCAGCCCAGGCTTGTGCAGCTTCAAGCGACTCAAACTCTGCAACCACTAGCGAGCCTGTAAAGCCTGCTGGGCCTGGGTCAGGACTATCAACTGCTGGAAACGGCCCAGCTAATGTCAGTCTGCCTTCATCCTTCAGTGCGTTAAGGCGCGCTAAGTGGGCCGGTCGTGCGGCAAGACGTTTTTCTAAACTATTCGCCGCATCGGTAGCACAAATCATGTAGAGCATTTGCTTTTATCCTTTCGCTGTGGCGGCTTTCATATCGCTAACAAAGCTGCCTAAATCGCTTAGCATTTTTTCATTATCATCTAGGTTAGCGGCGATAATGTTTACCGTTGCCGATCCCGAAATTGCACCTGCTGCGCCTGCATCAACAGCCGACTTTACTTGTTCTGGTGTCGATATACCAAAACCAAGAAGCGCAGGTGCTGCGTTGTGTTTGTTCAGTCTCGCAATTAAATCGGCTGCCGGCACGTTTGCTGCGGTTTCTGCACCTGTTACACCCGCTCTACCAAGCAAGTACGTGTAACCTTTCGAAAACTCACCAATTTTTTCCATTGTCTCTTCGGTAGCATTTGGCGGTGCAATAAGTATTTGTGAAATGCCCGTCGACTCAGCAGCTTGGTGAAATGGCCCAGCTTCGCGAATAGGAACATCCGCCACAAGAATTGAATCAACGCCAGCCTGTTGGGCTTTTGAATAGAAGTTTTCAATGCCCTGTGCCATTACCAAGTTGCTGTATAACAACAACCCAATGGGTACATTCGGATATTTGTCGCGAACGCGTGATATTACACCCATGCAATCAACCACAGTAACGTTGTTGCTTAATGCACGGATGGCCGAAGCCTGAATGGTAGGGCCATCGGCGATTGGGTCAGAGTAGGGGATGCCCAGCTCTAGTGCATCAGCGCCGCTTTCTATTAATTGGCAAATTATTGCTTCAGATTGTGCTAGGTTCGGATCGCCTACCATCACGAAGGGTACGAATGCGCCTTGGTTTTTCTCGCCAAGTTCCGCAAACATGTCAGCATATCTATCCATTATAAATCGTCCCCTAAAATATTGATTACGTGTGCAAGGTCTTTATCACCACGGCCTGATAAGTTAACCACGATAATGGTCTCATCTTCCGCCTCGTCTGCCATATTAAGTGCGTGAGCTAGAGCGTGCGATGACTCCAGCGCTGGAATAATACCTTCTTTTCTTGCAAGTAATTGAAAGGCATTCAATGCTTCTTCGTCAGTCGCTGCAACATATTCTGCACGGCCAATGTCGTGTAAATATGCATGCTGAGGGCCTACGGCTGGATAATCTAGCCCAGCTGATACTGAATAACTCTCTTCAATTTGACCTTCTTTATCCTGCATAATGAACGTATAAGCGCCATGCAAAATACCCTTAGTGCCCGTAACTATTGTTGCGCCATGTTCTTTGGTATGCACGCCTTTTCCGGCAGGCTCGACACCCACTAAACGCACGGAAGGCTCGTCAATAAAATCTGCAAACATACCGATAGCATTTGAACCACCACCTACGCAGGCAACAACGGCGTCAGGCAGGCGACCTTCTTTTTCCATTATTTGTGCACGGGTTTCTTCACCAATCATTCGGTGGTACTCGCGCACAATGGTTGGGAATGGGTGAGGACCTGCAGCAGTACCAAGTAGGTAGTGCGCTGTTTCATAATTAGCAGACCAGTCTCGCATGGCTTCATTTACAGCATCTTTTAGCGTGCCTGAACCCGCATTTACCGGTATTACCTCTGCGCCCATCAATTTCATACGGAACACATTTGGCGCTTGACGCTCAACGTCTTTTGCACCCATATAAATACGCGCTTTTAAGCCTAATAAAGCACAAGCTAACGCAGTAGCAACGCCATGTTGGCCTGCGCCAGTTTCAGCTATTACTTCCTTTTTACCCATGCGCTTGGTAAGAAGTGCCTGTCCAAGTACTTGGTTTGTCTTGTGAGCACCGCCGTGCAGTAAATCTTCACGTTTTAAGTACAGCTTAACTTTCGGGTTGCTAACTAAGTTGCGCGTTAGCGTCATCGATGTGGGGCGACCTGCATAGTCTTTTAGAAGAGAGAGAAACTCTTCATTAAATGAAGGATCTTCCTTGGCGTCTAAAAATGCTTTTTCTAGCTGATCGAGTGCAGGAATTAGCAATTCGGGCACGTACATGCCACCAAATTCGCCAAATTTTGTGTCTAGTTGGTTCATTACGTTGTCCTATTTCTTAAATTAGTATCGGCGGCACACGTTAAACAGTGCACTCAATTTGTCGGCAGACTTTACGCCAGGTTCATCTTCTACACCTGAGTTTACGTCAATCACACCACAGCCTTTAGTTATCGCTTCTTCAATATTGTGCGGGCTGATGCCTCCCGCTAGAACGATTTTATTTTTCTGTTGGATGTTGTTGAGCAACTGCCAGTCAAACGTGGAGCCCGTTCCACCTTTAGCGTCACCTACTTGGCAATCGAGTAAAACTCGGTTAACAAGAGAGTTGTTTAAGTGTCTGTCCACAGTAGTTGTAAGTGCATCTGTTGTGCCAGCTTTAACGCCTTCCACTACCCAAATTTCACACTGTTCGGGTAGCTTTTCTGAAAGTGCAGTTATGTAGCGTTCGTCTTCACTGCCGTGCAGCTGCACAGCAAATAGATTAAGCGACGCTGCAAGTGCTACCACCTCGTCAACAGCACTATTTACAAAAACACCTACATAGGCGCCTTGTGTTGTATTTACGATATCTTGTGCTTTTTCGGCAGTGACATAACGAGGCGACTTTTCAGCGAAAATTAGCCCGCCAAAGCTTGCGCCGCTATTAAAGGCTAGTTTTGCTTGGTCTGGACTTGTTAATCCGCATACTTTCACCGCGCCATTTACAAGCGTTTTTACCGCACGCGGCAAATCTTGTTCAGCCATAAGCGCGCTACCCACTAAGAAACCTTGTGACAGCGGAGCAAGACGGAGCACGTCTTCGTGGGTATAAATACCTGACTCTGAAATAACAACAAAGTCGTGCTTTGCGTCTTCAAGCAAAGGCACGAGGCGTTCGGTCGTGGCTAGGTCGGTAGACAAGTCTCGAAGGTTTCGGTTATTGATGCCAATTATCTTTGCCTGCAGGGCTATGGCACGAGTCATTTCTTCTTCGTTACTCACTTCAGTTAGGATATCTAGGTTAAGGCTATCAGCAACTGTAGCGAGTTCACGGTACTCTTCATCGCTCAATACGCTAAGCATCAGAAGTACTGCGTCTGCGTCATAATGGCGAGCAAGATAAACCTGATAAGCCTCTACAAAGAAGTCTTTATTCAATACAGGCTGAGAAACGCGTTCAGTCACATACGCTAAGTACTCAAATTTACCCTGAAAATATTTTTCGTCGGTTAACACCGATATACCTGCAGCGTACGGCGTGTAAGCCGCTAAAATTTCGTCCAGATCGAAGTTCGCCCTTATCAGCCCCTTTGAAGGGGAGGCTTTTTTGCACTCGAAGATAAAGCCTGCGTTGGGCTCACTTAAAGCAGCAAATAAACTTTTCTGAGATGGTACTAGTGCGTCCTTGAATGTGTCTAAAGGAAGCGCTGCTTTTCTCGCTGCTATTTCTTCACGTTTGTCAGCAACAATTTTCTCAAGCACATTAGCCATTCGTGCTTACCTCCTGAGTAATTTTGGCAACTTTTGACAATAACTGCATGGGAAGCCCTTTCGACATAGCATCCATCGCCATTTCAGCACCTTCTTTGAACGAGCTCGCTTTGCCTGTTACTTTGAGCAACGCACCACAGTTCATCGCAATAGCGGCTCTGTGTGCCTCTTTTCCTTCGCCGTTAAGTGCAGCTTCAACGTACTGCTTGTTCTCTTCAGGCTCACCACCTTCTATGGCCGAAAGTGGGTATTTTGGTAACCCAAAATCGTTTGAAGTGACAGTCAGTTGGCGTATGTCGCCATGCTCTAAGTCGTAAATCATTGATTCACCGTGCAGTGCAAGTTCATCAAGTCCATCGCCATGAACAATCATGGCGCGATGCTGACCGAGCAGCATAAGGGTTTTTGCATAAGGTTCAAGCAGTTCGGGAGAGTATACGCCGAATACACCATGAGTTGGACCCGCTGGGTTTGCTAGCGGACCTAAGATATTAAATAGGGTTCTGGTCTTCATCGCAGCGCGCACGGGGGCTGCGTGGCGCATGCCTGCATGATAAACCGGCGCAAAAAGAAATGTGAAATTTGCTTCATCTAAGCATTTACGCGATAGTTCTGGGTTAATTTCAAGGTTTAGCCCAAACTGACGAAATAAATCTGCTGAACCCGACTTACTCGATACACTGCGGTTTCCATGTTTAGCCACCTTTACACCGCATGCCGCAGCCACAACACCCGCCGCGCTCGATATATTAATCGTGTTATGGCCGTCTCCGCCCGTGCCCACAATATCTGCAAACTCATAATCTGGTGATGGGAAAGGAAGCGCATTTGCAACCATTGCGCTTGCAGCACCCGCAATTTCACTGGGCGACTCTTTTTTTATCTTAAGCGCCGTTAACACTGCCGCCATCATCACTTCGCTCTGTTCGCCGTGCATGATGCTGTTAAAAAGGCTGAAGGCCTCAGTCTGCGAGAGAGACTCTTGCAGCATTAGTTGTTCAAGTAGTGGGCCAGCATTAAGCATGGTTCGCTCCCTGTAGGGTCAAATAATCAATACTTTGCTTCAGCAATAAGCTGCCTTGCGCCGTTAAGATAGATTCTGGGTGAAATTGAAAGCCGAGCATGCGGTCAGATTCATTATAAACGGCCATTACTACTTCACTGCCATCATCATTGATGGTTGAAGCACATACGTTTAATTCGTCTGGTAACACAGTAGCAACTAGCGAGTGATATCGGGCCACATGCAGCGGCTGCTGAAGCCCTTCAAACATGGCTTTTTCTGAATGTGTGATAGCCGATGACTTTCCGTGCATAACTTGGCTTGCACGACCTACGCTACCACCGTAGTGTTCAACAATAGCTTGGTGACCTAAGCAGATACCAATCACTGGATAAACGCCACGTACTTTATTCAGTAACGCTGGCATGCAGCCTGCCTCGCTTGGTGCTCCAGGTCCTGGTGATAACATCAATAAGACAGGGCCTTTTGTGGCTTGTTCCTGCATACGCTCGAAAAGAACATCCGCTGAAACGGTGTTTCGGTACACTTTGATGTCTAATTCTAAGGTGCGCAGCTCATCAACAAGGTTATACGTAAACGAGTCGACGTTATCGAGCAAAAATAGGGTAGTTATTTGTTGATTCATGCGTTGCCCCCGTTGACTTGCAGGTATTCTTCCTCAAGGGCAGCTTTCACTGCTCCAATAACGGCCTGTGCTTTCGCGCGTGTCTCATCAGCTTCTGCCTGTGGATTAGAGTCGTAAACCACACCAGCACCGGCCTGAATATGTGCCATGTTGTTTTTTACAAACGCTGAGCGAATAACAATGCAGGTGTCCATATCACCACGTCCATTGAGGTAACCCACTGCACCGCCATAACTTCCGCGGCGCTTTTGTTCTACTTCGCGTATTAAAGTAGCAGCACTGACTTTCGGTGCGCCAACCAAGGTCCCCATGTTCATGCAGGCTTGATAAGCATGCAGTGCATCTAAATCGTCGCGAAGCTGACCTACCACACGAGATACAAGGTGCATCACGTGAGAATAGCGGTCTACTTTCAAAAGGTCTTTTACGAAGCGAGTACCCGGCCTGCTAACCTTGGCAACATCGTTGCGGGCTAAATCAACGAGCATGATGTGCTCAGACTTTTCTTTTGTATCTTCGCGAAGGTTTAGCTCAATACGACTGTCCAAATCTCTATCAATTGAACCGTCGGCGCGCTTTCCGCGAGGACGCGTACCGGCAATAGGGTATATTTCAACCTGATTGCTCTCACTGTCGTACTTAAGTGCAGATTCAGGTGAGGCACCAAAGATGCTGAACGCTTCGTCTTGCATAAAGAACATGTACGGGCTTGGGTTTGATTCTTTCAATTTCGCGTAAGCAAGCAGCGGCGATGGGCAGGGGAGAGAAAATGTGCGTGATGGCACAACCTGAAAAATATCGCCAGCGAGAATGTGCTGTTTTAGTCCCAATACGTGTTCGCAAAACTGTTCATCACTTACATCTACATGAGCATCCGTATTTAACGGTGAAGAAAGTGTGCGCCCTCTTTTAAGAATAGGCTGGCTTGGCATATCGTGAAGCAGTTGATGAATCGCCTCTAATCGCTGCGCGATGCTAAAGTATTGCTGGGCTACATCTGTGCCGCTAAATACACTACCAATAATATGTGTTTCTCGGGTTTGATGATCAACCGTTATTAACGTTTCGGCCAAATAAAACACAAAATCAGGACAATCGTTTTGTCCTTCTTCAACATCAGGTAACTTTTCGAAGCCAGCTAACATGTCGTAGGCGAAGACACCACCGAGGAACACAGCATGCGGATGCTGACGTATGGGCGTAATTTTATTCACCACAATACGAAGCGCATCCATAACACTCGCCGCCTTTAAACGACTATCCTCGTCGATATCATCATCAGCACTGTCGCACAAAAGCGTTATAGAAGTGTCGGTACTATTAATGACGTTTAAACCGTCTGGGCTGTGCGTTTCAAACAAAGGTAATACTGAAACCCCGTTTCCCGTTAGTGCAGTAATTTCAATGCGGTTACCTCTGCATTCCATGCGAAGTGCCGCGTCGACCATCAGCAAGCTTTGTAAATCATCTTTCGATTCAATTTCAGCAGACTCAAGCAGAAGTGCATTGCTTGTGTTGCCACACAGATGGGCAAAGGCAGCAAGCGGATCATCAATGTATTGACCTACCTGTTCTACTGTTTCTACTTTGCCTGGGGATGTGCCCAGTTCCGCTAAACTCATTTTTGCTACTCTCCAACTGCAAAAAGATAAAAAAAAGGCCCGTATAAACGGGCCTTTATGTGTTTTCATTCACGCACTGTCGTGCACACCGCCCGTTATGTTAGGGAGTGCCACCACCAAGTTGCAACTGTCGTTGCGATTGAATTTATCAGCTTGTGCATGAATTACTCGTTGTTTGTTTAAACTTCGATAGGATTTGAAGTCGTTAGTACGTATACTTTGTGCCTATAGAAGAAAACAAATTGCCTTTTGTGTCAACCATAAATTTGCATAAGACATTGAAAATAGATCTACATAGCCATACAAAATTTTCAGATGGGCATTTAACCCCAGAAGAACTCGTGCTGCGCGCTCACACCATGCAGGTGGATGTGCTGGCCATTACTGATCACGATACCGTGGCCGGTTTAGATGAAGCGCACAGTGTGCAAGCTAAGCAAAAAAGACCGCTCACCTTAATTGACGGCGTTGAAATATCTACCATGTGGCATGGCTTTGATATTCATGTTGTGGGATTAAATGTGAACCGTCAGTGCCCAACGTTTCTCGAGCGTTTAAAGGGTCAAGCGCAGGTACGTGAAGCCCGTGCACAAAAAATTGCCGATAAGCTTGAAAAGTGCGGCTTTGAGGGCGTGCTGCCAAGAGCCAAAGCGCTTGCTGGCGTGGGCCAGGTTACGCGTGCTCACTTCGCTAGAGTGTTGGTAAATAATTACGGTGTGCCGACGATGGAAGCAGCATTTAAAAAGTACCTTGGTAAAGGTAAGCGGGCAGCAGTGAAAGCAGAATGGCCAAGTATCGAGACCGCCGTCCAGTGGATCCAAGACGCCGGTGGCCAAGCCGTACTCGCGCATCCAGCGCACTACGATATGACCGCAAAATGGCTTCGTCGTCTGGTCGCATTATTTGAGCAAGTAGGTGGTGATGCAATTGAAACCGCGTTTCCGGGTATCAATAAAACCAAGCAAGAGCTTATTAATGAGCTTGCGCAAACTCACAGCTTGCTCGCGTCGGCTGGGTCTGACTTTCATTTTCCGTCGCGATGGACTGAACTTGGCAAGAACTTAGGAATTAGCAGCAAACTCACTCCAGTTTGGCACAAATGGCCGCAGATTAATGCGGTTGGCACTAACAATTAAACGTTTTAGGAAAAGAGAGGCGTTATGAGTCAATTCTTTTATGTACACCCAGACAACCCGCAAAAACGTTTGATAACACAAGCATGTGAGTTGATTCGAGATGGTGCGGTAGTGGTATATCCTACCGATTCTGGTTATGCCATTGGGTGTCAAATGGAAGATAAAAAGGCACTTGAGCAGCTTTGCCGTATTCGACAAATCGACAAAGACCACAACTTTACATTGATGTGTCGCGATATGTCGGAATTGTCAATTTACGCGAAGGTTGATAATACTGCGTTTCGTCAAATAAAAAACAATACGCCCGGCAGTTACACGTTTGTACTAAAGGCAACGCGCGAAGTACCAAAACGGCTTCAAAACCCGAAAAGAAAAACCATAGGTATTCGTGTGCCTGATAACGCCATAGCGCTGGCATTACTTGAAGAGCTGGGCGAGCCGTTGATGTCTACGTCGTTGATTTTGCCTGGAAATACCATGGCAGAATCAGATCCTGATGTTATTCGCGATAACCTTGAAAAACAGGTTGGGCTTATTATTCATGGTGGGTATATTGGTGAGCAACCTACCACGGTGATTGATTTGTCTGAAGACGCGCCAGTTATCTTGCGTCAAGGTACAGGCGACCCATCGCCATTTGAATAAAGCAAGCTACATATAATAAGCGTGTGAAGCGTAATATAAGAATTGAGCATTGTGTCACAGTCCATAAAAAGCAGCACTCACAGTGATACGTCAGTTGTTGAAGAAGAACAAGGCGCTATAGCACAAGCAGATATACAAACGCCTGTGCAGCAGCCGTTGCCGCTCGCCTTTATTAATGGCGAAGCGTTAATTGAAAAGCCCGAAGACTTATTCATTCCGCCAGATGCGCTTGAAGTGATTTTAGAAACCTTTGAAGGCCCACTGGATTTACTTCTTTACCTCATACGCAAACAAAAGTTTGACATAACCACTCTGCCCATTGCTGATGTCACGAAGCAATATATGGAATACGTGGATGCGATGATGTCGCTAAAGCTCGAGCTTGCTGCTGAGTATTTACTTATGGCGGCAATTCTCGCTGAGATAAAATCTCGCTTACTTTTGCCGAAGCGAAGCGACGGGGAAGATGAAGAAGAAGACCCTCGCGCTGAGCTTATTAGGCGGTTAAAAGAATATGAGTTGGTTAAGCGCGCTGCTGAAGACTTAGATGTGCAGCCCCGTTTAGAGCGAGATATCTTCAAAGCTCAGGTGGAGACCAGTGATAGCGTTGCGCCAATTCGCGTTGAGCCTGATGTTTCATTAGCTGAAATTGTATTGGCATTTAGCGCTGCGATGAAGCGAGCAGAAGCATTTGAACACCATACCATCGAACGAGAGGCGTTGAGTACGAGAGAACGTATGTCGTTGATACTGTCTGTGCTTAACAACACCGAATATACGCCTCTTGAGCGCCTATTTACGGTTGATGAAGGAAAGGCGGGAGTGGTAGTTTGCTTCCTGGCTATTCTTGAACTGGTAAAAGAACAGCTTATTTTGTGCATTCAGGCAGGCCCTTACGCTAAAATTCATGTAAAATTAGGCGCTCATGAAGAAAATTAACACGGTACAGCTTAAGCAGTTAGTGGAAGCAGCCATTTTTGTTGCTGACAAACCTGTTTCAAGACAACAGCTTAAAGACACAGTGCTGAATGAATTCAGCGTTGCAGATAAGACTTTAAGCAAAGTGCTTAACGAACTGAAATTAGATTATCAGCCTCGCGGTATTCAATTAGTTGAAGTAGCAAGTGGCTTTCGGTTTCAATCACTAGACGCACTTAGTCCGTGGTTAAGTAAATTATGGCAAGAGAATGCGCCCAAATATTCTCGAGCAATGCTCGAAACACTGGCGCTTATCGCTTATCGCCAACCCATTACGCGTGGTGAAATTGAACAAGTGCGTGGTGTGGCGGTAAGCAGCAATATTATAAAGACACTCACAGAACGAGATTGGGTTAAAGTAGTAGGCCACAAAGAAGTACCAGGAAGACCTGCACTTTACGCTACTACAAAAGGCTTTCTAGATTACTTTTCAATGACATCGCTAGGCGACTTGCCTAATGCTGAGGCATTCGAAAATATTGCAGAAAGTACTGCATCCGACTCGCCGCTTAAGGTGTTAAATGAGGCACCGTCTGAATAGACCGTGCGACCGTAAACAAGCAATAAAAGAGTGAAACCATGACCGAAAAGTTGCAAAAAGTACTGGCTAACCAAGGGCTAGGCTCGCGACGAGAAATGGAACGTTGGATTGAGGATGGACGTGTATCAGTTAATGGCGCCGTAGCGACGTTAGGCGACAGGGTCGACCACACCGCACAAATTCGCGTTGACGGGCATTTATTGTCTCGCCAAACCGAGCAGCCTATTTGCCGCGTACTGATGTACAACAAGCCAGAAGGCGAATTATGTAGCCGGCACGATCCTGAAGGCCGTGATACGGTTTTTGATAGACTTCCCGCTATTCGATTAGGCCGGTGGATTACCGTTGGCCGTTTAGATATGAATACCAGCGGTTTATTGTTATTTACCAACGATGGTGAGCTAGCCAATCGTTTGATGCACCCTAAATGTGAAGTAGAGCGTGAGTATGCCGTTCGTGTTTTTGGTGAAGTAACAGGAAAAACCATCAACACACTTCAAAAAGGTGTAGAGCTTGAAGATGGTGAAGCTAAATTCTTAACCATTTCAGGTACACCAACGCCACAGCATGCCGAAGAAGAAAGCATGAACCGTTGGTTCAACGTGACTTTGAAAGAAGGGCGAAACCGTGAGGTTCGTCGTTTATGGGAGTCGCAAGGCGTACAGGTCAGTCGACTTATTCGCGTTAAATACGGCCCAATTGAGCTGCAAAAGCGCTTACCACAAGGTGCTTGGGTGGAGTTGGGGCTTGAAGACGTAAACGCACTTCGAAACCACGTACAGCTTCCTGATGAAACGCAAACGATGGTGAATGTGCGTCAGGGCAAACTCGACCATGCTAGATTAAGCCGCATGCGCCGCTCTGTGAAAAAACACAAAGTGCGTAAGCAGCAGGGTTTAAATAAGCGAGCTGGGCGTCCTGGTAAGCGTAAATAACCCATATAGTTGAATTAAAAATACCGCTTTCATAAGCGGTATTTTTGTATTTGGAAAGAATAAAAGGTTAGAAAGATAGACGGTGCGAGAAAGCTTTACGTGCTAAAGGGTACTAGCTTTCTGTAGGCACGTGTTTAATGACTTTTGCAGGATTACCACCAATCACAACGTTGTCGCCGAATGATTTAGTCACCACGGCACCTGACGCAACAACCACATTGTCGCCTAGCGTCACACCGGGGTTAATCACAGCATTACCGCCAATCCAACAGTTATTACCCAGAGTGATAGGTTTCGCAAACTCAATACCCGTAGCGCGTTGCTCTGGGTTTATGGGATGCGTGGCCGTATAAATGCCCACTTGAGGCGCAATCATACAGTTATCACCAATAGTAACTTTTGCCGCATCTAAGATCACACAATTGAAATTGGCATAAAAGTTTTCACCAACGTGAATGTTGCTACCGTAGTCACATTTAAAAGATGACTCTATGTAAAGTCGCTTCCCAGTGCTGCCAAACAATGTTTTAAGAAGCTGTGTACGCTTTTTATGTTCCGTTTGGCAGGTAGCATTTAAGTTGTCGAGCTGTTGGCGGCATTGCTTACGCATTAACGTAAGCGCTTTATCGGACGGAAAATAAAGCTCACCCGCCAACATTTTTTCTAATTCTGTCATTTTTCACATTTATGATTAAAAATCACAAATTACTGTGCGCTTCGATAGCTTACAACCACTTTTTGTTGAAGTGCTTCATTTTCTATTTCTAAATTGACAGGACGCTCAAGGATAATGTCACCATCAACAGAAACTGACGCATCAATTATCAAGGTTGGCTTGTCGTCTGACATTTTAATCCACGAACTTTCACTCTCTCTGTAAACGATGTCGCCAGTAATGTGTGTGTTCTTGGTAAGGGTTATATCACCATTTACCGTCTCTATGTCGCTACCTATGTGACTTTGCACTATAGAGATATCTCCATTAACGGTTTCAATATCACCGCCTATGTTGCTGTGCTCAGGAATCTGTATATCACCGTTCACGGACTCAATATCGTGCGTTACGGTTAAATGAGAGGTTGCTGAGATGTCACCGTTTACAATATCAATACCTGATACCGTTACATGACTTTCCATTTCTAAGTTGCCATTAACAATACTGACATCGTCGGCACCAGCATGATCACTTATCTCAACGTTACCGTTTACCGATGAAATGTCGCCAGCATGCTTACCCTCTGCAATATCAATATTGCCTAAAATGGAACTAAAGTCGCTGCCATCCATAGCGCTCGCATCGCCAACATGGATCACACAACCGCTTAGCAGTGAGGTTGAAGTTAGCAAAATAGCGCCAGCAACAAGAGACTTTTTCATTTCTATATCCTTAAATTTGTTCTTCTTTATTTTTCAGTAAATTTTTCTCTTATTTCACTCATTTCACTTATTATGCCACTATTAAATTTTATATTAATATCATGGGTTTATGGTTTTTTGAGTGGCATGGTTACTAATTTTGGGCAATTTTCAAACTGCTTCAGTTGGCAGAACTGACCAAAAGTTAAGAAAATTAGCTAAAACTTGCACCCAAAAACTCATCCTTTTACATGGACAGGCACTTTATTTTGGTGAGCGTCTTACGTGAGTTCTCTACGTGGACAGTCACTTTATTTTCGTGAGCGTCTTACGTGGACAGACACTTTATTCAAATGTATCGCTACGTTTAAACGTATCGACAAAAGTGTCTGTCCCCATATGAGATACGACATTTAAAGGTATCAATAAGAGTGCCTGTCCACGTATGAGGTAGTTAAATATGTGAATGTTGGAATTTATTTTTTTAAGGTGGAATCAGCTAGTGGTGCGTTGCTTGCATAGTTTTTTTGCATTATCACTATGCAGAAATGGCATGGTATATCAGTAAAAGCGATGGGGTGACGGAGTGATGGATGTTAGATAAACATGCGCAATTAACGCGTGCAAAGCGCCTTGCTTTAGGATGTTTAGTGGCTGCTGGATGTGTTTTCATGTTGACCACACTGACACCCAAATTTATTCCCTCGTTATCAAACGCGTGGTGGCTTGGCCTGATTAAGATGGCGAGTGAAGCCGCGCTTGTGGGCGGTCTAGCCGACTGGTTTGCTGTTACTGCATTATTTAAGCCCATACCGTATCGCTATCCCATTCCCCACACAAACATTGTTGCTAAGAATAAAACGGTTATTGCCGAAAATTTATCGCAATTCGTTAAGGAAAAGTTTTTCCATCCTGAAGCAATAGAAAAGCTCATAGCAAATAGTAATCCTGCTAGAGGGGCTGGGCGTTGGTTACGCGTTGATTCAAATGCAACAAGACTTAGCCGTTTCATTTGCGATGCATTAGCCGGCGTGTTGCGTGTATTAGATGACAAGCCTGTGAAGGAGTTCATTGGACGAACCGCTGAGAAGGGAATTCAACAGTTAGATTTTCGTCAACTTATGTCAACCACACTGAATGCGGTTACTAAGGAGCGACAGCACCAAGTGGTGCTTGATCGTGTTTTAGGTAAATTAGCACATTTGTTAGCGCAACCTGATACACAAGAATACATAGCAGAAACTTTGGTTGTTTGGCTAAAAACAGAATACAGCCGAATCGAAAAATTGCTTCCATCAAACTGGCTGAGCGAGCAGGGCGCTTTGATAGCAGTAAAAGCGGTATCGAGTATTTTGGAAGATATTTATCATGATGAGGAGCACCCAATTAGGCATGCTTTTGATGAGCAAGTACATGAATTTTTGTACGAATTACAGCATAGCCCCTTAATGGAAGAGAAAGTGAACGGCTATAAAGACAAGATTGTTAACGACCCAGCGTTAAAAAACTACATACATCATAGTTGGGCTCGACTTAGCACATGGCTTCTATCGTCGCTTGAAGAGAAAAATGGCAAAGCTGAAAGTAAAGTGTCGAGTTTACTTGTGGAGTTGGGAAGTAATTTAGAACGCGATGGAGAATTAGCGCGGGCGTTTAATAAACATATTGGAGAAGCGGCCAAATACATGGCACCGGAGTTGGCGGATTTCCTCACACGTCATATAAAAGACACGATTAACAGCTGGGACGAGAAGGAAATGGCACAGCAGATTGAGCTTAATATCGGAAGGGACCTTCAAAAAGTAAGGATAAACGGCACGATCGTAGGCGGTTTGATTGGTGCAATACTGTTTGGTATCGAACAGCTTGTCGCTCTATAAATACTCGATAAATTACTTTGCTCGCAAATGAAACACTAAGTTATCCGCGTCTACTTTGCCTTTCAATTTACCCTCAAGTACAGACCGTTCTAGTCGCGATATAATGTATGAGTTACCGTACAAGGTATCTACTGTGCTTTCGTTAACACTAAATGGTGGACCTGGCATACAGCTCTGGTCGTATTCAAACGACACAATAAGCTGTGGAGCATTGTTTGTAATGGAAACAAGATGAGAGGCGTATTGTTCACGCAAAGCGTCTGGCAACGCTACAAGTGCGGCTCTGTCATAAATGCCATTCACTGTGCCGATATCGTCAGCCGTAAGTTTAAAAATATCACCAACAAAAATGGTTAAGTTGGTGATACTGTACACCTTGCCTTTCGAGGTGGTTTCTATAGAGGGCGACTTGCCCATTTCTTCGAAGAGCTGAATAACGGCTAGCTCGCTAAGTTCCGCGCCAACAACAGCTGCACCTTGAGAAATTAGCCAAGCAATATCGCGGGTTTTGCCACAAAGCGGGACGAAAATTCTTGCTTGTTGAGGTTGCACATCCAATAAATGATGAGCGTATTTTACTAAAAGCGCGTTGCCTTTGGGCTCGTGAAATCCAATTTCATTTTTTTGCCATTTACTGTGCCAAAAGCTGTGTTCCATTTAACGCCCTTTTATTCTTCCTGTTAAGTGGTGCTCGTGCCATGCGAGCAGTCTAGGGAAAAGGAGTAGAAACCACTCCTTTGTATTAGTTATCCAGTGGAGTGTTAAAATCTTCAGACAGTTCAAAATCGCCTTCAACAGAAGCCACCTTGTTATCAACAAAGTGGATAATCATCTGCTTTTGAAAATCTTCACCGCGCTTTCTCATGCCGCGCTTCATATCATAAACGTAATACCAAGTATCTTCGTTGAATGAGTCTTGTACTACGGGATTACCAAGAACGTATATTACCTGTTCTTTTGTCATGTCTATGCGCAGCTTTTCAACGTCACGCTGGTCTAGAAAGTTTCCTTGTGGCACATCAATTCTATAGATCCAGTTAGAACAAGCAGTAGATGTAAGTGTGATACCAAGTATTACTAGTAGGTGTTGCAACTTCATGCGTTATTAAGTCCAGTATTGCCTTTGTTCGTGTTCGACTCGTTATTGATAAAATCGAACTGTTTTAATGCAAGC